>Ga0126378_10004071_pt1 | contig 11095 bp, 9 predicted proteins | sample PanSoiMetPlot_23_FD_92587 | JGI IMG/M metagenome (GOLD analysis project Ga0126378, IMG submission 92587) | Tropical forest soil microbial communities from Panama - MetaG Plot_23 | ecosystem: Environmental > Terrestrial > Soil > Tropical forest > Bulk soil | place: Panama | collected 2016-02-17
ATCGTGGTTGAGCTGGGACACGTCCGCCCCGCTGGCGCCTGCAGCCATCGCCCGCCAGTCCGGCACGCTGCCGTACAGCAGCACCACCGGGGAACCGTTGCCGGTCTCGTACAGCACCTGCCCCTGGCGGATCACCCGCCCCGCCCGCGGCAGCCACGTCAGCGTCCCGCCGCCCTGCCCGGTCACCGCATACGACCCGGCATAGCCCAGCGTCCCGGCCACCGGCGTGGTCGCCGACAGCTCCCGCCTGGTCACCGCCGCCGTCGCCGGCGCCGGCGCCCCCTGCCGCCCGGCACCGGACGAGGCAGCCGCCGAGAACGCCCCAGCCCGCCACGCCCACACCGCCCCGGCCACCACAACGACGACGATGCCCAGGGCCACCCAGCGGCCACGGCAGCACGATCTCAGTGCCTCCCCGGCCGCCAGGACCTCCGCCTGCTGCCCGACCTCCCGGCGCGGATGCGTCACGTTCACGGCCCGCCTCCTGCGCGGAAATCCATGGACCTGTGCGCGCGCATGCGCCGAGGAGATGCCGACGGGTCGTGCAACGCCGTAGGCGGCCACGCTCGCCGTGACCGACGTATGGTGCTGTGGTTCTTCATGCTCTCCTCAGTAGTGGGGTCGTGTGACCGTCTACGGAAGCGGGAGCCCTTCAAACCGTGTCAGCCGGACGCATTCACTGACCTGGCTCCAGACCTGCCGCGAACGATGGTCGATGCCGGCTTGGCTGTAGTCGAAATGAGGGATCCCCTGGGAATCGATGATGGGATCTGGCCAGTTCGGCTCGCCGTGGGAGCGCAGGCACCGCGCCAACGTCAGCAGACCGCTCATCCACTGCTGCACCACCGCCTGCGAACAGTTGCCGGCCTGAGCGCACTGTCCTTCTTGTTGTTGCTCGGCGGTCGAGCCGGTGCCTGGGATCAGGTGCTGGCAGGCTGTCTGGGCCGCGTGGTACTGGGAGTCGCTGACCCCGAGTTGCTGCGCGGTGGCTTTGGGGATCCCTCCGCTTGTGCTGGGGTCGGGATAGTTCGGCACGCCGTGGGAGCGCATGCAGTGGGAGTAGGCGACCGCTGACGGGGAGCTTGCTGATCCTCCGGGATCTGTTGACCCTGCCGCGCTGAGCGAGCCGCCAGAACTGGTGGACGACGGGCTGCCGCTGCATGCGACCGCCAGCAGGGCCATGGCGGCCGTGGCGATGATGGAAGCTGCGGTCCGCGCTGCCGTCCCCCGTGCCAGACGTGGCCGACGCATGGCGTGGATGCTGTGGTTCATCATGGTCTCCTCGGGACCTGGGTGATCGCGCTGGCCGCGACACCGCCCTCCGGCGCCGACGACGCGCTGCGCGGGCTGGGTGGCATCACCGCGAGGCCGTGCTTTGCTTGACCCAGCCCAACGCACCGGCCAGCCGGGCCGGGCTCACACCGAGGTCATGCGCGATCGCCGCGAATGACGAGCTGGCCGGGTCGATACTGTCCTTGCCGCTCAGCGCGCCGATCCGCTGAAGGGCATCCCGGGCGGCCCGGGAGCTGACGCCGAGCCGGGCGGCGAGCGCGGCTACCGCGGACGGCCCAGTCAGGCTGCTCGTGGCATGCTCTCCCCGTCCGCCCGGTCCGAATACGGCGTGCACGATCCGCTGCGCGGTCGCGTCCGAGACACCAGCCGCCCGGGCGAAAGCGGTGATGCCCGCCGCGGTACTGCCGCCTGCGCGCTTCGCAGCGGCCAGGCCCGCACCGAGCCGGCTCCGGCTGATGCCGGCAGACGAGGCGAGAGCGCCGGAAACCGGCGAGCCAGCGGACCTGCTCCCCCCGGCTGCGGACTTGGTCTTGAGCGTTCCCAGCGAGTGGGCCGACTTGGCGGGCGGCGAGCCGGGACCGGACGCGAAGGCGGCGACCGGACCAGCGACCGCGGCAATGGTCAGAACTGCGGCTACGGCTACACGGCGGTACGGGACAGGCATGACGCGCTTCCTTCCGACTGGATCGGACGCGTCCCAGTCCAGCGCCGCCGCCCAAGATCCGCCGTCCGGCGGCCTTAAAACAACCTAGGAACAGGACCGCAGCACCAGCGGTATCCGCGGATCCAACACGAAGCGCCGAGCCGTCAGCGTCTCGCAGACCCGGCCCGGGCCCCAGCCGTGCCGCGACCGGGCTCCCGAGAAGGTGGACGTTGACCAGCGGAAACGGCAGCCTCCCGGCTACTTCAGCAGCTGACGGGCCATGACCACGCGCTGGATCTGGTTGGTGCCCTCGTAGATCTGCGTGATCTTCGCGTCGCGCATCATCCGCTCGACCGGGTAGTCGTGCACGTATCCGTAGCCGCCGAGCAGCTGGACCGCGTCGGTCGTGACCTCCATCGCGACGTCGGAGGCGTAGCACTTGGAGGCCGAGGAAATGAAGGTCAGGTCGGGCACGATCTCTCCTTCTATCGCGCGCTGCGACCTAGCCGCCGCCGCGTATGTGAGCTGCCTGGCCGCCTCGACCTTCATGGCCATGTCCGCGAGCATGAACTGAATGCCCTGGAACTCGGCGATTGCCTTGCCGAACTGCTTGCGCTCCCTGATGTAGCCCGTCGCGTAGTCGAGTGCGCCCTGCGCGATACCTAGAGCTTGCGCCGCGATCGTGATCCTGGTGTGGTCGAGCGTGGCGAGCGCGGTGCGGAATCCGCTGCCGGGCTCGCCGATCATGCGGTCGGCCGGGATCACGCAGTTGTCGAAATAGAGCTCGCGGGTCGGCGACCCCTTGATTCCGAGCTTGTGCTCTGGCGCGCCGAGCGAGAACCCTGGATCGTCCTGCTCGACCACGAACGCGGAGATGCCCTGCGGGCCGGCGTCCTGCTCGGTCACGGCCATGACCGTGTAGAACCGGGAGATCCCTGCGTTGGTGACCCACCGCTTGGTTCCGTTGAGAACGAATGAATCACCGTCGCTGACCGCGCGAGTCCGCATGGCCGCGGCGTCCGAGCCCGCCTCGGGCTCGGACAGCGCGTACGAGAACATCGCCTCGCCGCGGGCGACCGGCGGAAGATAGCGTTGCATCAGGTCCGCCGAGCCCGCGAGCAGCACAGGCATCGTGCCGAGCTTGTTGACGGCAGGGATGAGCGAGCTTGACGCGCAGACGCGGGCAACCTCCTCGATCACGATGACCGTCGCGATCGCGTCGGCGCCCGCGCCGGCGTAGGCCTCGGGAATGTGCACGGCGTGCAGGTCGGCCTTGATGAGCGCGTCCAGCGCCTCCTGCGGGAACCGCGCATGCTCGTCGACCTCAGCCGCGTAAGGGGCGATCTTGTCCTCGGCAAGCTGGCGGACGGACTCGCGGAGCGCATTGTGCTCCTCGGACAGTGCGTAGGCGGCGGAGGCTGCGCTGGAGGAGTCTGGGGTCATGTACCCGATCGTAGGAGGCAGCGAAGGCCCGGCAAGCGCCGGTCTGCTCACCCCGCAGGGCCGCGAGCTGCTTGGTCGCCTGGCGGGCGAGGAGGTGACCCCCGATCGCGCCATGGTGCTATCGGAGTCGCTGCGCGCGCAGTATCCGGCGGACTTGGTCGCGGCCGCGCTCACCCAGCAAGCGCTGCGGGCCGCGGCTCGGGCCAAGTTCAGCCAGGCTGCTCAGATGCTGTTCACGAGGGCAGGGCTCGAGCAGGCCTCATCGGAGCTGACCGCGCGGCACTCGGCTGCGCGGTTCGCCGGGGTGCGGCTCGTCGCTGACCTGTGCTGCGGCATCGGCGGCAACCTGGTCGCGCTCGCCGCGGACCGCGCCGCAAGCGCTTCCTCCATGATCACGGATTCCTCTGTGCGAATACCGCGAAAAGTCATCCGGGATCACGAGCGGCGGGTGGTCGGGATCGACGCCGACCCGCTGACCGCCGAGTTTGCAAGGCACAACGTCGCCGTCTGCGCCCCAGGCGCCCGGGCGGCAGTGGTCTGCGCCGACGTCACGGAGCTGCCGCTCGGCGGGTTTGACGCGATCTACATCGACCCGGCGCGACGGGAGGGCGGGCCGAGCGAGGGCAGGCGGCGGCTCAGAGCCGGGCAGTCCCGACCACCGCTCGCGTGGTGCCTGCGGCTGGCTGGAACCATCGGCCGGGTCTGTATCAAGGCAGCGCCCGGCATCCGCCGCGACCTGGTTCCGGGCGGCTGGGAATCCGAGTTCGTGGCGGTCGGGCGGGACCTGAAGGAAGCGTTGCTCTGGTCACCAGGGCTGGCCACGGCCGGCGTCACCAGCCGGGCGACGATCCTGCCGGGCGACCACAGCTTGACCGGCGTCGGGCTGGCGATCGGGCGCGGCGCCGGGCCGGCAGCCGGGCCGGGCGAGCGGCAGCGGCCGCCGGTCCGGCTAGCCGCCCCGGGAACGTACCTGCTCGACCCGAGCCCTGCCGTCACAAGGGCCGGGCTCGTGACCGACCTGGCGGAGATGCTCGGCGTGTGGCAGATCGACCCAATGATCGCATTTCTGTCGTCGAATAAGGCGGTCGAGACACCGTTCGCCAGGACGTTGCGCGTGCTTGAGTCGGCGCCGTGGCACGAGAAGGCGTTTGCCAGCAAGCTGCGAGCACTCGGGATCGGCGCGGCGGATATTCGCAGGCGAGGGCTGGCGGGCGACGTCTCTGTGATCCACCGCCGGCTCGGCCTGGCCGGACCCGGAGCGGCGACCGTCGTCCTGACCAGGGTGAACGACCGGCCATGGGGCCTGATCTGCGCACCTGTGTCCGGCTAGCAACCGTGGTCGGCGGCCGTACTCGCTGCCGAGCGAGGCTTAGGTGTCCTGCATGGCTGCCTGCGTGCTGACGTGATAGGCATCGCGCGGCCACGGGCGGTACACCATGCGCTCGGGCTGGAGCGGCGCCTGGCGGTAATTGAACGCGTTCGTGAACGGGTACGCCTGCGCGTCGTTCACGCCAAGCGGCGTTAGCCCGAAGGTGCGCTCGGTATACGCCAGGATGCCGGCGAATGTCGTCGCCGTCGTGTCGGTGAAACCCGGCCGAGCGTACGGGCTGACGATGACCAGAGGCGTGCGCGGTCCCTGCGCGGTCCCGTCCGGGTTGACGCCCGGCGGCACCTGATCATAGAAGCAGCCGCAATCATCCCAAGTGATAAACAGCACCGTGGATAGCCACTCCGGCCCGTGCATCACCGCCGACGCGACTTGGCCGAGCCAGTCATCACCGGCCGTGATGGAGTAGCCGTTGTGCTCGCTAAACCTGGCGTCCGTCCCGCCGGGCGTCAGGACGGCGAAGTTCGGCAAACGGCCCGACAGCGCGTCGCCGACGAACGACGAAGCGCGAACGTTGTTCGCCATCTGCCGTGTGTACAGGCACTCGGCGAAGGACGGGCAGATGTCCCAGCCGTAGCCTCCCGCCGTTGGCGTCGTGCTGCCCGGTGGATTCGGCTCGCCATATATACGCCAAGACAGCCGGGCAGCATCCAGGCGGTCCAGGATGGTTGGCGCGTGCCTGACCGGTGTGCGCCGGAACGCGCCTCCGTTGGGCAACCCGAGCGAGTAGTCAGGGATGCAACTCGGCACGATCTGCCTGCCGCCGCGCGGCGACGTCCACGGGGTAACGCGTCGGGAATCGCAGCCCCACCCGGCGCCGGGGGTGACGCCGAGGGCCGCACTGGGGGTATCGCCCACGAAGCCGTCGAGCGACGCCATGACCGCGTACAGGTGACCGCCCCAAGACGGGCTGTCAGCCATCGAGAATGTCTGGTCGCTGATAGCGAACCGGTTCGCCAGCGCGGCCAGGTTGGGAACTTGATCGGGGGTGTACCCGCTGATGCAGCCATAGCGCGACGCGGCGGTGCAGCCTGGCACGTACTCCCAGCCGTCCATCCTCCCGAAGTCGATAGCGGCCTGCTGCGCGGCCACGTTGTGCCCAACAGTCGGCACTTTGTCCGGCGTCACGCTCGGGGTGACCACGGCACCGTTCGAGAGCCTGACCGACGACGGCATGCCGCCGTCAGGGCACCGGCCGTGATGGTTCCTGCACCAGTACCCCAAGAGGTTGTCGAAAGAGTGGTTCTCGAGGTAGAGCACGACAATGTGCTCTACACGGTTCGGCTGAGCGTTCGCCGGGCCGACCGCCGCGAACCCGCAGCCGGCCGTCCCCGCTACCACGAGTGCGGCGCTCGCCCCGGCCCTGGCCCATCGACCGTCAGCTGCCATTGATGAAGACTCTCCTCAGGCCGGTGACGGCGCACATACGGGGGCATTAGCTCACCACGGGCAAGGATTGGGGCGCAACCGCAGCGAACGAATGCTCCGGGTACGCACTCTGCCAGAAGCCGCCGCGCCTACTCGGCGAGCTTGGCGCGCAGCGCGGCACCCTTGTCCTGAGCGGCCTTACGCAGCTCGTCGGCGAACTCGACCAGCCGTAGCTTGAGCGCCTCGTCGGAGCTGGCGAGGATCCTGACGGCAAGCAGCCCGGCGTTGCGCGCTCCCCCCACGGCCACAGCAGCGACCGGGATCCCTGCTGGCATCTGCACGATGGACAGCAGCGAGTCGAGACCGTCGAGGTGCGCGAGCGGCACTGGCACGCCGATCACCGGCAGCGGGGTGACCGAGGCCAGCATGCCTGGCAGGTGAGCCGCGCCGCCCGCTCCCGCGATGATTACCTTCAGCCCGCGGCCGGCCGCCCCTTCGCCGTAGGCGATCATGTCGTGCGGCATCCGGTGCGCGGAGACCACGTCAGCCTCGTAGGGAACGCCGAACTCCTCGAGCACTGTCGCGGCCGCGCTCATGACCGGCCAGTCGGAGTCGCTGCCCATGACGACGCCCACGAGTGGCCGCTCCCTCATCGCTGCCTCCCGCGGCCCTGTGCGGCAGTCCCGGCAGCGGGCCCGGCCGTCAACCCGCCATCCTCGGCATCTTCTGTCCCGTGGCGCAGGTAATTCGCCGCCCGCCAGGCGCGGTCTCGAAGCTCGGCCACGCCCTCGCCGGCAGCAGTCACATGGCCGACCTTCCGCCCCTGCCGGACTTCCTTGCCGTACAGGTGCACCTTCACGCCTGGGTCGGCGGCCATGACGTGCACGAGGCGCGAGTTCAGGTCAGGATCGTCGCCGCCAAGTACGTTGACCATCACGGCGGTGCCAGCCTGCGCGGTCGGATCCCCGAGCGGCAGGCCGAGCACGGCTCTCAGGTGCTGCTCGAACTGGGACGTCACAGCCGCGTCCATCGTCCAGTGGCCGCAGTTGTGCGGCCGCATCGCCAGCTCGTTGATGACCAGTTCATCCCCGACCGCGAACAGTTCAACGGCCAGCAGCCCCGTCACTCCGAGCTCGGCCGCGAGCGTCAGCGCAAGCGCCTGGGCGCGCACCGCCAGCTTCGCATCAAGGCCAGGCGCCGGCGCGATCACCTCGCGGCAGACGCCATCTGCCTGGACGGTCTGCACGACCGGGTACGCGGCGCCCTGGCCTTTGGGCGACATGGCGACGAGCGCGGCGAGCTCACGATCGAACGGCACGTACTCTTCTGCGATCATGCCGATGCCGTGCGAGATCACCTCGGCAGCTGCGCGCTCGTCGGTGCAAATCCAGACGCCCCTACCGTCATAACCGCCCGAGGTGGCCTTCAGGACAACCGGCCAGCCGTGCACTGAACCTTTCGACTCCGCGACGGCGGCGAACTTCACCACCTCGCCGATGTCCGACACCGGCTGGTACCGCGGGCACCTGACGCCGAGCGCCGGCGCGGACTCGAGCGCACTCAGCCGATCCCGCATCGCCGCCTTGTCCTGGGCGAACCGCAGGGCGTGGCTGCCCGGCCTCACGGCCGTCAGGCCCTCAAGCGCGGTCAGGTGCGCCCCTGGGACGTGCTCATGATCGAACGTGATGACGTCGCACCCAGCGCCGAACGCCAGCACGTCCTTGGCCGCCCTGTAGTCGCCGACCTGCGTGTGCGCGCACACCTGCGCCGCGCTGTCGGAGGCGGTGTCGGCGAGCACGCGGAACTCGATGCCCAGATCGATCGCAGCTTGGGCCGTCATCCTGGCAAGCTGGCCGCCGCCCACCATGCCGACGACCGGCTGTGCAACCTCCACGCGCCGTAGCCTACGAGGTCATCCCGGGCCTCAGGCCGGGCCGGCCACCGCGGGCTGGTCGAGATGCTCGAGCACTGGCTGCGGGAAGATGACCGCGAAGGTGGCCGGCCGCGGCCTGACCAGCACGAGCTGCCCGCCGTCTGACGAGGCGACGGACTTCGCCAGCGCTAGGCCGAGGCCAGTACCGCCTGCGCCGCTCACGCTCCGCTCGAAGATCCTGTGGACCAAGTCGGCCGGGACCCCTTTGCCTTCGTCCTTGACCTCGATCACGACCGACCTCGGCGTCTGCGAGGTCCTGATACTCACGCTCCCGCCGCCGTGCACAAGCGCGTTATCCAGCAGCGTGGCCACGACCTGCGAGACTCCGCCCGCGCTGACATACGCCCGCAGGCCCGTTTCGCCCTGCACCTCGAGCTTCCTGTTCTTCACGCGGAACGCGGGCTCCCACTCGACAACCTGCTGGGCAATGATGTCGTCGATGCTGGAAAGCTGCGGCGCTCCCGAAGACGACCGGCGCGCTCGCCCGAGCAGCTCCCCGACGACCTGGGCGAGTCGGTCGGTCTGGGCCAGCGCGGCAGTTCCTTCCTCTCTGACCAGTTCAGGGTCGTGGGCCGCGTCAACCATTTCCTCGAGCCGCATGGACAGCGCGGTCAGCGGCGTCCGCAGCTGGTGCGACGCGTCGACGGCGAAGTTCTGCTCGGCAGAGATCAAGTCCGTGACCCGCTGTGCCGCGTTGTCGAGGCCTTCGGCCACGCGGTCAAGCTCGCTGATGCCATACCGGCGGCCGACCGGCCTCGCGTCGCCTGATCCGATCCGGTCTGCAGCCCTGGCCAGGTCCTGCAGCGGCCTGGCCAGGCGTCGTGCTTCTGCCATCGTCAGCCCCGCGGCGACCAGCAGCGAGATCACGCCGAGCACGCCGACCTGCACAGGCGATAGCTCGATCGGGAGCGAACCCGGCCCGCGAGATATCGCCACCACCTCCACGCCCGCCCCGAACACTAGGACGGCTGCGATGGCAACGCCGAACATCGACGTCAGCAGGCGGCGCTGTATCAAGGCTCATTCTCCGCGTTCGAACCTGAACCCGACGCCCCGCACGGTGGTAATGAAGTGCGGGTTGTGCGCATCGTCGCCGAGCTTGCGGCGCAGCCAAGAGACGTGCATGTCAAGTGTCTTGGTCGATCCCCACCACTTGCTGTCCCAGACCTGCCGCATGATCTGGTCCCTTGTGACGACCTTGCCCGCCTCAACGACAAGCAGGTGCAACAGGTCGAACTCCTTCGAGGTCAGGTCGAGCTCGCGATCGCCGAGCCACGCCCGCCTCGCGTCGTTGTCGATCATTACGCCCTGAACGACCTGGGCGGGCGAGGCGCCGCGGCGCAGCAGGGCCCGCACTCTGGCGAGGAACTCGGCGAGCCTGAACGGCTTGGTGACGTAGTCATCCGCACCGGCGTCAAGCCCAATGACGGTGTCCACCTCCTCGGCCCTCGCAGTGAGAATCAGCACCGGCGTGTCCTGCCCGGCCAGCCTCAGCCGCCGGCAGACCTCCAGGCCGTCCATCCGCGGCAGCCCGATGTCGAGAACGATCAGATCAATGCCGCCCGCTTTCGCGACTTCAAAAGTTCCAGGCCCGTCGGCCGAAACTCCGACCTCGTAGCCTTCACGTCGCAATGCGCGGGCCAGCGGTTCGGAAATAGACGGGTCGTCCTCAGCAAGCAATACGCTAGTCATGCTCCCGATGTTAAGTCGAAGACCCGCAATTCACCTGCACCGACGCACCCTAGAATTGGCAATGAATTAGTCAAGCCGGGTCGCCCAAAATTCTCGAAACTAATTCATATGCACAACAAAAGTGCAGGGGCACTAGACCGGGGTCACGCCGTGGCGCCGACGCGAGAACGAGCGATCCTTGCCGCGCGCCGCGGCGAACCGGCGGATCAGCTCCGTGCGCAACTGCTCAGGCTCGACGATGTCGTCCACGACGAGTTCACTGGCCAGGCGAAGTATGTCAATGTCCGCTTCATAAGCGTCGCGGAGTTGTTGAACCTCACGTTCCTTCTGCTGCGGATCAGCGATAGCAGCAAGCTTGTTGTAATAAACGGCATTCACGGCCGCCTCGGCTCCCATGACCGCGATCTTGGCGGTCGGCAGTGCGAGCGTGGCGTCAGGCTCGAAGCCTGGACCGGCCATCGCGTACAGGCCGGCGCCGTAGGCCTTGCGGACCACGACGCATATCTTCGGCACGGTGGCCTCGGAGACCGCGCTGATCATCTTCGCGCCGTGCCTGATAATGCCCTGCTTCTCCACAGCTGTCCCGACCATGAATCCCGGCACATCTGCCAGGAACAGCAAAGGCACGTTGAATGCGTCGCAGATCTGAATGAACCTGGCCGCCTTGTCGGCGGAGTCGACGAACAGCACGCCGCCCTTGAACATCGGGTTGTTGGCGAGGACCCCAATGACCTGGCCGTCGAGCCGCGCGAAGCCGGTCAGCAGTTCTCGCGCCCACAGTTCGTGAATCTCGAACAGCGATCCGGAATCAACAATCCCTCGCACGTAGCGGCGCATGTCGAAGGCCTGCCGCTCGCTGACGGGTACGAGCTTGCGCAGGTCGGCCTGGTCGGGGTCGGCCGCCGCGGCGGCAGGCGGCTGCTCCTTCCAGCTGCCTGGCAGGTACGACAGGTACCGCCGCACGGCCTCGATCGCGTCAGCCTCGGTCTTGGCCAGGTAGTGACCGCAGCCCGACACGGTGCAGTGCATTCGGGCGCCGCCCATCTCCTCCAACGTGGTCTTCTCCTTGACGACCATCTCGACCATGCGCGGGCTGCCCAGGTACATCGACGCGTTGCCGTCCACCATCGCGACGTAGTCGCAGAACGCCGGGATGTACGCGCCGCCGGCCGCCGAGGGCCCGAACAACGCGCAGACCTGCGGGATCGAGCCTGAGGCGCGGACTTGAGTGTGGAAGATCTTCCCTGCGCCGCGCCGGCCGGGAAACATCTCGACCTGATCGGTGATCCGTGCCCCTGCCGAGTCCACCAGGTAGATCATCGGCAAGCCGGACGTG
>Ga0126378_10004074_pt1 | contig 11091 bp, 13 predicted proteins | sample PanSoiMetPlot_23_FD_92587 | JGI IMG/M metagenome (GOLD analysis project Ga0126378, IMG submission 92587) | Tropical forest soil microbial communities from Panama - MetaG Plot_23 | ecosystem: Environmental > Terrestrial > Soil > Tropical forest > Bulk soil | place: Panama | collected 2016-02-17
CCGGATTGCCACCTCTTGCAACTGTGGATCTCGAGTTGAAGTTCCATTTGGTATGTTTGGCATGATGGCCCGGCACCATTTGGCATTTGCTGTCCAAATCGTGGGATTCCGTGTCCGCCAAGAATAGTAAACGTCCTCGGCGGGGCGAAGAGTTTGACATTCTTTCAGGAAAAGTGCCCGCGTCATCGCATGGTATACGCCTTGCCGTTCGCAGGACAAACATACGCCGGTACCCGCTAGATAGATTGCCAATCGAGCGGCGACCCTTAGTCGGCGATATATGGCATAGCCAACTATGTGCTCACCGTCATAGTGCAGGGCAATCCCGAAATACGGATGAAATGGCGAAAACTCTCGCGACCGCGACCATACCAGCCGCGTTGTGGTCCAATGCTCGTCGATTATGCCATTAATTCGATCGAGCAAGAGGTCCCTGCGATGCTCCGGCACGTCATGGCCGTATCGGATCACCTCTACGCTGCCGCTATCCTTCAATATCACAACTACCCTCACCCGCATGGTCGCGTGGCGGAGCCGAGACGACCCAGTGGTTATCCTGCAGGAACTATTATCTGCAACGAAAATAGTCGTTTCTGGGATGGCGATAGCCATGTACTCGTGGATCTGTGTGCGGCACCCTCGACTCCACGGGGCGTGGCAGTTTAACGTAAAAGTGTCGGTTTCACATAGAAATCTATATAGCTCATGCCAATAGACCTCAAGCCGGCTGCAGTCAAGCCAACGCTTTCCCTCCAGCACTTGGATAAGCTTGATATCCGAGTCGGGACCATCGAACTTGTCGAAGAATGTTCAAGGTGTCCCCACAAACTTGGCTCCCGGTCAATTTTGGTGATCATCGCCGCACGATTTTGGTCGGAATAAGGAGCAACCGTCCAAACCCAAAAGTCGAAATGGAAGAAAGGCAGGCGCTCTTCGTTGTTAACGTGCCTGTACGCACAGTGGCGTACAAGAAATTGGAGCGAATGATGTTTGACATCGGACTCTCCGACGGAATTGTGCCTGTTCGTTATGGGGCCCATGCCGGATAGCCCTCCCCTGCTGAGATGTGAAAGAAATAAGCAGCCCCGGAACGGAAGACTGCTACATCTCGTTGACGTCAAGTAGCCAGGATAGGATCGCCTTTTGGGTGTGGAGCCGATTCTCGGCTTGGTCGAACACAAGCGATCGATCGAAACGGAGGCACGTTGGGCTTATTTCCCTTCCAGGAAGGGCCGGGAGACAGTGCATCACCAGGCAGTGTGCCGGTGCATGAGCGAGTAGCTCCTCGTTGACTTGGTAGTTAGCGAAGGCTTCGAGCCGTCGCTGCGTGTCGGCTTCGTCACCCATTGAAATCCACGTATCGGTGTACACAGCATCAACACCAACGACAGCTTGCTCTGGATGATCGAAAAAGATGATCACGTCTCCCCCGACGTTCTTTAGTTCGACTTCCTGCTTGAACTCTGGGGGCGCCGCGATGTGCATCGTAATTCCAAAGAGCTTAACGCCGTGAGCGAGCGAGCGGCAAACGTTGTTGTTATCACCGATATAAGCGAGCTTTAGACCGCAGATATCTCCGAAATACTCCTTCAAGGTCAGGTAGTCTGTAAGCGCCTGGCATGGATGCAATTGATCGCATAGCCCGTTTATGATGGGACTTCCGACTCGGCGCCAAGAATTCGAATTGTTTCGTGGCGGTTTACGCGTGCTACGATGAAATCGTAGAAGCGCGAGAGGACCCGGGCCTTGTCACATATATCGCCTCTTGTGAAGTTGGAGGTTCTCCACTCGATGTACGTGGCGCTGCCGCCTATCTGATGCGCGGCCGCATCGAACGAGCTGCGCGTCCGTGTCGAAGGCTTTTCGAAAAGCATGGCGATCGATCGCCCCCTCAATCGATCTTCGACGATCGCGGGGTCGGCCTTGATACGTAGCCCGTCCTGTACGATCCGAGCCGCTTCGGATGCATTCAACTGCGCGAGGGACACAAAGGACCGAGGTGAGCTGCTGAGGCGGCCTCGGAAACGCCTCTTCGCGAGCTTAAGCGCTCCCTCCCTATCGATCATGCTGGTGCTCAGCAGATGGTTCATGAATGGAGCCCTCTCAGGGGTTGACGGCCAATGAGCGCTTATCTCTACGATGCCAACGCATGCTCCATGGAAAACGCATTAAGCACGGCTCGCCGGATGGCGTCCAAGCCGAGTTTCAAATCCTCGATTTCAATGTTTAGCGGTGGGAGGAGCTTAAGAACCTGATCGTTGACACCGCAAGTTTCGACGATCGTTCCGCTTTCAAACAACTGCGCTGAAATCTCGCCAGCCATGTTCGCGTCCGAGAACTCTAATCCGGTCATCAGGCCTCGGCCTTTGACCTTGGCCTTACCCCTGGGCAATTCGGCGACGATGCGGGAAAGACGATCTTTGACCAATTCTGCACGATCCCATACCCCTGCGGCGAACGATTTGCTCGACCAGTACTTCCGTAATGCTGCCGTCGCGCCGACGAACGCAAGATTGTTGCCGCGAAAGGTGCCGTTGTGTTCGCCTGATCGCCAAAGATCGAACTCGGGTCGCATCAACAGTCGCAGAAATGGAACACCCGCGACCCGAGATGCGCGGAGAACACCGGCGGAATGTTCCGACTGCGACCAATGCCGATCACAAGGGCATGTGCGGTATACTCACCATTGTTCGTGGCCACTCTCCAGCGGTGGCCATTCCGATCGTGAGATATCCGGTGCGCGCGAGTTTGATACGAGACACATTGAGCGAAGTGCGACCCGCCCACTGGATATACTTGGAGTAGTCCTTGCGCAGGGGATAGAGGATGCCGAGATTCAGGAAATCGTAGAGTCGCCCGCTCTCGAAAAGATAATTCGTGAACGTGTAATGGCTCTTCGGATTCCTAGGCGTGACGAGATCGCGCAAAGGATTGTTCTGTATATCAGAAGCGATCAGCAGCATCCCCGGCTGCCACACCGAGTCCGGCGCGGCGTCGATAAAGTGCGCAGTTATAGGCGCCTCAGCCTCTTTCAAAGCGATTGCAAGCGCGAGGTTTGAAGGACCAAATCCGATTCCGAGCACGTCGTAATGACGGCGGTCATCGTAGCAACTTCCCATTATCGCCCCCGTTACGACGCCAGCCTCTCGGCCGGACCACCTTGGAGTGCCAAGACCGGTGCCCGGTCGGACCACCGCATGGGCAGGTCACCGCGGACTGAGCGCCATAGTGCTTGTGCTGTTTGAGGAACCAGCGGGGCCGAGCCGATTGAAAGCGCCGAAATGTAGGTGCATAGATTTCGCATATCGGTGGCCGCTTCCGCTCTGGAAATCGCTACGTTGAGGCCATTGGCAAGCGTAGCCGCTGCTAAACGCAGGCTCGGATGTCGCGGGTCGTATGTTGTGTTGAAGCGTGCCAACAGGGTATCGGTCATGGGATCGTCATCACCGAACCTGGACAGGTTCGGCAATCGCGCGAGAGCCGCCTGTAACCTACGCAAGGGTACGCGGAATTCCTTAGCTACAACCGTCTCAAACTCCTGGTGCGTGAAGTTCGATCGCTGTAGTTCAGGGTTTGACCATGCGAAATAGAAACGTGCTTCGTCAACCGGTACCTGTGACAAAAACTCTCGACCCCAAATGGCGTGGCTTTGACTCGACGAAAACTTGAAGCTATCGAGTTGATAGAATTCATTCGTGATTAACGCCTGCGGAATGAGTGCTTCGGCTCCCGCATCTTGAGCAGCGAAAGCGAGCGCCAGATGCGCAACGGCGTAGAAGAACGAATTGTCGAATCCTAGGAATTGGAGATAGAAGATCGGCGCAGTTCCGCTAGCGAACGGGGATGTCCCTCCTTTCATGTCGTAGGCACGTTCAAGCCAGTAGTAATGACCTGGAACCATCTCCGCCCATACGTTCAAGACGAGTCCGTCGCTGTCCACAAACGGCGCAGGGATACCCCACGCTGATGGGAACGTTATTGGAAACACCGGTAACCTCGAATCGAGCAGTTGCTCGATCAGGCGATGCAGTGTAGGCCGAACGCAGGGCAGAACCTTGAGCAGGTGATTTTCCAGAGGTCGCCGCCATTTTTCCAGCTCGAGCACGTACCCGTGCTGACGCCTCATCTCCAAGCTATCGGTTGCCTGTCCTCCCGTCGCGTGTAAGTTGAACAGCTGAGTGGCTTCGTTCGGATGGCCGCAGGCTTCGCAAATGTTTGCCTTTGTAGCGGCCAAGCAAATAGGGCACCAACCGGAGGCGTACGCTTCGAAAAGGAAACGACCAGTGCCGGCGTGGTATGGAACGACTGTCTCGCGCCGGTCAAACGCGCCCGCCCTGTCCAGACGCGTAAACCAATCCCTCACGTACGCAGTGTAAGAGCGATCTGGCATGCCTATCACATCGAACTGAATGTCCGCAGCGCCGAGAGTACTCCGGATATCCGCGTAACTTCGGCCCGCAAGATCAGTCGGTGGGATTCTCAGTCTGTCAGCCGTCGTAACCATGTAGGTTTGATTGAGATCGACACTTAACGCACTGACGCACTTCCGGCCGCGGAGTCGAAGATATCTTTGCAATACATCCGCCCACAGGTACGGTCCGGCCAGGTGACCAAGGTGAAGATCACCATTTGGTGTCGGCGGCGGAGCGACAATTGCAACACTTGGCACTCGCGCGTCTGTCCTAAGACGGTGCGCCGATTGCTCGTTCATTGTACCGTCTCCTACAATTGATCGGGCTGTTCGACGAGTTGTCTCATTCTGAGGTTAGCCTCCGGGCTTCCCCAAAATATCGTCAGAAAGTCTAGCCGCTCGTTTTGCGATGCATTGGTGATGGAGTGTCGGGCCTTTCGCGGCAGGTAGATCACATCGCCGCGCTTCACGTCTTGCGTCTCGCCATCGACCGGAATGATTCCCTCGCCGCTCAGAATGATGAAGGTTTCTTCCTCGTCGTGCGAATGCAAGGTAGTTCTCTCGCCCGCACGGACCGAGGCGATTGCGCTGCCCCAGAGGGGATCAGCTACACCGGGTCAAGGGTACAATCGACGCAGATCGCAGCCGTATTCGTACTTTGTCTGGGCCTCCGCCGCTCGCGCTACGTTCATCATTGGCTCCCGAGTGGGTTGACGTGGTATCTAAGGAAACGTTCGAAATGAGAATCGCAGCCGTCGATCTCGGAGCAAATGTCGGCTGCGGTGTAATCCAGTTTGACGCCAGCGAGATGCTTGACGTCATGATGAGTAACTTTGGTTCCCGTTATGCGCCGAATCTCCGACTCACACATCGTTATGAGAGTGCTCAGGTCCAGCGCGATCCGACCGTATTCCGAATAAACGGTTACAATCTCAAAGCAGCGGAGAAATAACCACAGCGGAAACTCGAATAGCTTGTTGACGCAGGTGAGGGACCAATTGGGCTTCCTAATCGCCGCCTCACTTGAGACAAGTATGGCCGCCAACATACTTCCAAGAAACATTTGGCAGTTCTTGCGTCGAAGAATACTGATCGACCAAGCCAAGATAATCAATGCTTGAATTTCGATGCTTAAGGATAGGCCATGCTTCAATAAAGACTTAGCAAAAGCCAGTGCTGACGCATCTATACGAGATGGATCTAGGGTCAACAAACATACAACCAGCTCAAATGCCCTGCCTGCGACCCCGCTGGCGAGATTAGGGCCACCCACACGATCGGCCCGTTTCATCCAACCGTTCACAAAAACCACAATTGCACGATCGGCAAATATTGAACTATCAATCGTTTGCAGCCTGCCAAACGGGTCAAGAAGCACATCACTTTGCATAAGGTGCTCCGCAACCAGAAACGCGCCCACCGCCATAGGCATGAATTCAAGATTGCCATCAGGAGCCTCCCAAAAACAATCGAGAACAAACTGCCCTCTTGCCACCTCCCAATTGTCACTCAGCCGCTGTGTATCTGCATTGCAGTGTGCCAAAATTTCCACCGGAACTTCGCAGAGCCGAGCGTGCCCTTTTTGGGACCATACCCACAGGGCCAGCGACGCGTTGAATTGGCGCAAAACCGGACGGTGGCCGGAGTGGTGAAGGCCGTGGCGCGTGCGAACGCGATCGATGAGATAGTCGACAAACTGGCTGTAAAGCTCAAATTCGCTCGGACTGTTGGGGGGCAGTCATATTCAGCTCTCGGTGGCCAGTCGGCAGTCGAAGAGGTGGCTGGCCGGAGACTTCGCTCGGAAAGAATTACTTCCTCGAAGCGGCCGGCGCAGCCATCGAGGAGCTAATCAGAGTGCAGCGATGGCATCGGATGCCTTTGGGTCAAAGTAGATCCTTTGGGAGTTGCGTTTCGGTCAAACGATCGACGTGTTATAATCCATTTGATCGCTTCTGGATAATATATTGTGTGATATATTTTGACTGTCCCCGCAGCAGCGGATATTTGGCTTAACCTCGTGGAAGGTGGACTCCCCTCTAACTCGCGGTCGATTGCAGCGTGGCCCGTAACGTTCCTGAGAGTATCCGTCGGTGCTTGATGGAAGACATGCCTCGACGTTCGAGCTTTGGCAGGTGCACGTTTTTACAACGTGTCCACTCTCCGGAAAGTCGGCGGCTGTACTTTTCGGCGAAAACTGTCGGACCCCATTATGCAAGGCATGGCGCGAGACACCGATCTTTTACGACACGGTGTTTATTCTTCCATCGGCCGAGCTTGATGCCGACTATCGCGTTCGACTCTTTAAGACACGGTGGGAGATACCTTTTGCCGGTCATCCAACATTGACGGTGACACTCGCGGTGCTTTCTCGAGAAATCGAACAGATTGTCCAACTTAACCAAACAATTACTTTTTCATTTCGCCAGAAAGTGCGCTTTTGATATATATATATATATATCGAGCAGAGCAGAAGATCATACAAGCTGCAGGTGAGGCTCTACTACTACTATAAACGGGACCAATCTGGACCGAGTGGTGGTGACCAAATGCGGGGTATACCTGTCCGTCGGGCCGCTTCGTCCGCGCTTCCGATCGTAGTAACGGAGGTATCACGATCGATCGTAGAAGTGTCCTAGATACTCATCGTGATGAGGTGCACGGCCCCTTCCTTGCGGCATCGCAGTGCCATAGGTGTTAGTTAAATCAACCACCAGCGGACAGGAGCAATCACAACGGACGCAAGCAACTAACGCTCTGCGGGCGCATCTTTAGCAGTTTGGGATCGTCTTTGTCGGAGGACGACATGGCGTTACGACGATGTTCACATATGTGAAGGATGGTCTCATCTCGGATCTTCCTGTCGTGGTTCAAACGGTGCTCTTTGCTCTCGTGCGGCAAGCGGACCAACTAAACCGAGAGATTTCCGGGCTGGAGAAAGGAATGAGTCAGTGGCATCGATCGGACGCCGATAGTGCCAGACTGGCAACCATCCCCGGAGACACCGGAGACGTGTGAAGTACAAGCCAGGCATTGTATCTGAGAATGAGACGAAGCGTATTTGTTGCCCTGATGTCACTAACCCGCGCGGGTTCCGTTGGGAACAGGCTTTTCAGGCAGCGCAAGCACAGGCGCGACTTTGTCGGCATAACCAATGTCAAAAATCATTGCCTCAGAAAGCTCACCGGCCATCTTCCGGGATTCCAGGTTAACGACGAACAAAGCCTGCTTGCCTTCAATTTCTACCTTCGGATTTTGCCGTTCCTTCTTCATGCCTACGAGTACTGAACGGGTGTGGTTACCAAAATCAACCTTCAGTCGTACTAGCTTTTCAGAGTTGGCTAGATCTTCAACAGCTAAGATGGTTCCGACACGAATATCGATTTTGTCCAAATCTTCAAAAGAAATAAGCGGCTTGATTGGTGCGGGGATCATTTTCAGCCCTGTCAATCTATAAATTCCCAAGAGCAATATGAAATCAATCGTCAGCTAGTGCAATACGTTTTTTTCACAAGTTATAGGCTCCTGCTGACAATTCCTTAGCAAACTGCATCTTGAGACATCAGCCAACTCGTCATCAACGTGTGGGACATGCAAAATTGGACAGCGTTGAAGACCGGACGCTTACGCAGCTCATGGGCCATCCACCGCAGGTGGTGCGATCTCGACCGGAACCAACGCCGCCACCTCGTCGTCAAGCCGGCCCTCCCGGGCAAGCCGACGCTAGGTAGACAGCTGGCCGCCAGATAACCCATGGCGCCGCGCCGTCGCGGACACTTCTACCGGCCGGCCATAGCTCTCAGCAACAATCCGCTTCTCAGCCAACGCCCACCGACGCCGAGCACCGCTCGACACCACCTCGATGCGCGACACCTTCGACATAGTCGTATTGTCACTCATACGAACATCTCTCGATCGCCCCACGTCTCCTGGCGAGGCGGCCGCCACCGAGAGCGTGCATCGGGAGTGCTCTTGGCGGTGTGGCGCCGATCAAGTCGCTCGACGTGGAGCTGCCGCACGACGCGAATGGCAAATCCATCGGGATTCCCGGGCATTCGCGATGATCTCGATCAGGGTCAACGCTCGGTGTAAAGGGACCGATGCTCTCCAGCGTTCGAGAAGCTCGGCGTCTGGCGGACGCTCAGTTATCAAAACGTCCGGACAGCAAGTACAAAGGGCTGCTGAAGGCCGTTGCCGCTCTGGTTTTATGTTAAAACGATAGCATACGCTCGTCCGCTCCGCCCTGCGGATATATTGCATGATATAACGCGTAATATATTGTGCGATATATTTTCAAAGCGCGCGGCTAGACCTGTATTCAACAGGCTTCAGGAACGCTATTACGTCCATATGTGTGCGACCGATTGCCGATGCGTCGGATGTGTTCGCGGGCATGTATACTGTTTCTAGACACATGTGGAAGAAGGACGTCCAGCATGGATGCCCAGGGCGGTGAAATATTCCCAGATGAATCGGACCGCCAGTGTAGACCGGGAATACGTCGAAAGCGTCTGCAGAAGAGGCCACCGTCCGGTGCTTGTGTGCCAGAAACGGGTCGTTTGCCGTCTGCAATGCACGAGCATAGCAGGTCGAATCATGAGATGGCCGAGAGCAATCTCGCCCAAACCAGTTACCAAGTCGAAAAAAAACGGAATCTCGGCCGCTCATCACCCAGAGGCGGAGCTGTGGGATACAGCAGGGCGATCTCCCAGTGTCATCCGATGACGGTGGCAGACCAGACCGCGCAGACGCCGCTGTCGGCCAGAGAATGTGAAGTGCTGATTTGGTTAGCGAATGGAAAGTCAGCTCCAGTAGTCTCCGCTATCCTTCGTATCAGTGTTTCCACGGTTCGCATGCATATCCGTAGCATCATTGAGAAGATGATGGTGTCCAATATCCCCCATGCCGTTGCCAGAGGATTTCATGTCGGCATATTGCGCGCGGCGTCAAGTGGCGATTTGGACCATAAGGATGACCATAAGGATAAAGTCGATACGGGCAGCCGCGCTGCTTATACGCGCTCAAGCTTACGAACCAGTCGCCTATCCAAAGGTTGCACCGCATCGTGTGGAACGTAGACAAGGAAAACAGCCTTGAGCAACCGCCGTTGTCTTCTTCTCGACCCTGGCGAAGCCGTCGTCCGAAGCGACATATTCGATCTGACGCGGGCGATCGGCCTCGAACCCGTGCTCGCCACACAACGGATCACATGGGAGCGAAACGGAGTAGAGTTGTGGGTAGAGGCCGATCCGTCTGATGCCCGGCAGGTGTTTGCAGCGCTCGCTGACCGGCATATCGGCGTAGATGCGGTCTTCAACTGCCGAGAGCCGTACGTTATCACAGCAGCGATTATTGCAGAAAAGAACGGATTGCCCGGCGTGCCGACGACCGCCGCCTATCTATGCCGGGATAAGGTGCTCATGAGGGAACGACTGCTGCCGGCCGGCCTTCCAATGGCCCGGCATTACACGATCACGAGCGCGGACGATCTCGTGGTCGCCGCTCGCGAGATCGGCTTTCCTGCGGTGCTAAAACCCAGTAGCGGGTCTGGCAGCAAGAGCACAATTCGGTGCCAATCGTTTGAAGATGCAGTCAGCTGGTTCGAAAGGTTCTCTAGGGATGTCGCGGAAAGTCCTAATCCACTCTTTCGACATATGCGGGGGCAATGGCTTCTTGAAGAGAATCTTGACGGCGGCGGTTACAGCGTCGAGTCAATCGTCATCAATGACAAGCCCGCGCATATTGCAGTATGCGAGAAGGGACCTATGGCACCACCGTTCTTTCGCGAGGTTGGACATTCGATTCCTCCCCGCGTGCCGCATACCGTTCTAAGCGAAATGCTCAGGCTTACCACCTGCGCAATCGAGGTACTCGGGGTCAAGCACTCCACCACTCATACCGAGTTCAAGCTCACCTCTGCGGGGATCCGTATTCTCGAAGTTGGGGCACGTATTGGCGGTGGGTCGATCCGACAGGTCGTATACCACGCAACCGGTCTCGACTTGCTGGAACTCGGCCTACGCCTTGCAGCGGGGCAGGATGTCGCTGTCACCAGTACCGTGAGGCAGGCGGCCGCCAGCCGTAGCCTCTACCCCCCCACCGAAGGGAAGCTGCGTCGGTTGGCTGGGTTGGACAATGCGCGCTCAATGCCGGGAGTTGTGCACATCAACGAATGGTTGGAACCGGGCCAATTTTACGGTCTACCGCCCCGTTCCTATGGCGAAGTCGTGGGAATCGTCGCGGTAGCGAACGACGCGCTCAGTGCGGTTAAGCGCGCCACGAGCGCATTGAACGCTGTTCAACCTGAATGGGAGAGCGGCGCATGAAGATGAACGTCTTTCAGCAGGAGGAATACTTCGAGAAACACGAATTTAGCTGCAAATTAATGATGGCCGGCAGCGGCATGGAGTCGATGACGCTGCGGGAGCTGCTCGAACTGATCGAACTGGATTCATTGCGGGAACTCGAACTTGGCTACACACCTTCATCCGGCGACCCAGCACTCCGCGGCACAATAGCTGCAATGTACGCACCCGCCACCCTCGACAATGTGTTGGTGACGGTCGGCGCCATCGAAGCGCTCCTGATCATCTGTAATATCCTCCTGAGGTCGGGTGATGAAGTCTTGTGCCTGTGGCCTGCTTACCAGCCGCTCCACGAACTTCCGCGGGGCGCCGGGGCAG
>Ga0126378_10004077_pt1 | contig 11086 bp, 9 predicted proteins | sample PanSoiMetPlot_23_FD_92587 | JGI IMG/M metagenome (GOLD analysis project Ga0126378, IMG submission 92587) | Tropical forest soil microbial communities from Panama - MetaG Plot_23 | ecosystem: Environmental > Terrestrial > Soil > Tropical forest > Bulk soil | place: Panama | collected 2016-02-17
CGACCTCGTGCCGGGCCGCCCGCTGCCCTCAACCGGTAATCTCGTTCCAGTCGTCTACCGCCTGAATTTGCGAGACGCATACTCGTTCTTCCTCGCTCGATCTTTTGCGGTGAAGGACAAAGACATCCTCTATGTGTCGAACTCTCCCTCGGATCCTGTGCAGAAATTCCTGACCATGGTTGGAACCCTGACGTCGCCAATTGTCTCAGGCGTCGCGGTGTATGGGACGGTCAAGTGATGAAAAAGTATCTGGCCTTGACCTGCGCCTTGCTTGCGCTCTCGCTGATCGATTTAGCTGCAGCAGGCGCTCATGCGGACGGCCTTCGTGTCCACCACAAACGGCATCATTACCGTGTCGCTGACTTTCAATATGATCGCTGTCGGCTCGGGTGGTGGCAAACACTGCGATTTGGCCACGTTCGTCCGCATTGGGGCGTTCGCTGCCGTTGAAATTCCGCCAATAGCACGCGGTGCCTACGTCGCCGTATAGGCAACTGATCTGTCTTACGGCGATTGACGCAAGCCGGGGCGAGCAATAATGCCGGGAATTCGTTTCATCGAGCTGGCCGCGCGCACCTGCAAACTTTCTTCTCTCCGGCAAATTCTATCAGTCCGTCGCGTCCGCAAGCACTACGCCCAGGTCGTCAAGCTTGCCAGCGAAACCGCGCCGCCTGCAGCGCCTGCGGCGCAACAAGGTTTGCCGCTGATTTCGTTCGTGGTTGGGGTCAAAGACGCCTGTTCTGCTCACCTGAGCGAACTCCTGCAATCATTTCAGGATCAGGCCGGCGAAGCGGCGGAGCTGATAATTTGCGGAGACGATTCGACGTCATCAGACACGCAGCAATGGTTCGCCCGGCAAGAACCGGCTTCCAACTTCCAGATCATCAGGTCGACGCGCGGTGCGGGTTATGCCACGAGGGTCAATGCAGGCATTGCGGCGGCGCGTGGCGAATGGATCAGCATCATAGAGCAGACCGGAGCATTGACTCCATACGTTGTGAATCTCATTGCGCAGGTGATACTCGAGCACCCCGACTGCAAGTTGATCTATACCGATGAGGTGGTGAGCGACGATAACCTGCAAGCTCTAAGCTATCGCTTCAAACCCGCTTACGACGAGGTGCTGCTGTCGGGGTTCAACTATATCAATCACCTGTGCTGCTACCGTCGCGACCTTGTGCAGGAGCTGGGCGGTCTTCGCGAGCAAGGCGCAGGATTGGAAAGTTACGATCTGGTGCTCAGGTACGCGCAGCGCCTGCGCTCTGACGAGATCAAGCATCTTCCCTATCCGGGCTGGCGCGGGCGTGACGTGCGCGCCGCGCCTGACGACAGGGTGGGACGCCGAATACTCGCTGAGCGCTATACGTCTGCACACGGGGATCCGCCCGTCGACGAGGTTGATGCTGCCGAAGGCATGTATCGAATCCGATTTGATAAGCGAACCAGGAAATGGCCTCGCGTCTCTGTCGTGATCCCGAATCGCAACTCATTCGAGCTGATCTCTCGAATTCTTCTCGATCTGAGCAATCGAACGGACTACGAAAATCTTGAAATAATCGTGATCGACAATGGAACGACGGATACCCGGGTTCTGGCTCTATACGAAACAATGACGAAGGGAATAATTCCATTCCATTACAAAGTTGCGCCGATGCCGTTCAATTTCTCACGGCAAACCAATCAAGGGATTGCAATGGCCTCGGGCGAGTTGATCCTTCTGCTTAACAACGACGTCGAGGTCACCGAGGAACAATGGCTGCGCGAGATGGTGTCCTGCTTCGATTATCCGGAGACGGGAATCGTGGGACCGCGGATGCTTTGGCCAGACGGTCGACTCCAGCATGCAGGATTCATAATAGGCCTGAAGGGGTTGTCGAGTGCTTGGTTTTGTGGCCAACAGCCAAGTGTCACCGGGCCGATGAACCGGTTGCGTGTTCGACAGTCGTTCACTGCCGTAAGTGGCGCATGCATGCTCGTCTCGCGTCGTTGCTTTGAAAAGGTCGGCCTTCTCGATGAAGATGAATTTGCGGTGACGTACAATGATTTCGACTTTTGCCTGCGCGCTGTAGCGGCAGGATATCGCGTCGTTTGGACTCCATTTGCGACATTAATCCACCATGTGTCCCTCAGCCGCGGCAATGATTATATGCCGGTCAAATGGGCGCGTGCGCGACGGGAAGCAAGCAGTATGCGGCGACGTCACAATCCCGGGTCGTTTCAAGATCGAGCGTTCAGTCCGTGGTACGATCGACGTCGTGTTATGCCGTCGATAACGGTGCTCAATCGACTGCCAAAAGCGCGGTGAAGATCGCGGCAAGGTCGCGGACGAAAGTTGAAGTCGGGGCTTTGTTCAAGATCGCGCGGGACCGCGCCGTGAGATGGCCGCGCCGGCGCAAGGCGTGGCCTCGCCTGCGCACTGGCCGCGGCGGGAGTGACGTTGCCAGCCAGTCACCAGCCAGCAGCTTCGCTCTGTTACCCGTTGCCAGTCTGACGCATACAATTCGAGCTTCGACACGGGCGTAATTCTCAAGGGTCGTTGCTGGCGAGGGTTGCGGTTCCTCTAGGCCGTGGGTATGGTGGTGGCGGGTGGCTGGGGAAATCGCCTGTCGCGGTGCAATAATTCGGATTCACAGGCCCAGCTCTCCGTTCTTCGGAACGGATCGATGTACGCTGTCTAAGAGTAAAGGGCCTTCCAGTGACACCGCTCAACACCCTGATCGCGTTCAACCACGATATTCTGATCGCGTTATTGGTGGTGTTGTTGGTCGTGAATTCCGTGCCGCTCTGGATATCGATTCAGTTTTGTCGTTTTCGTTCTGCCGGGCTTGCTCAAGAAGCGCGCATGCTCGCGCTGCCATTACCCGACGACGCGGAATTGCCGCACGTGCTTGTGCAAGTCGCTGCTTTCAACGAGGGAAAATTGGTCAATCGAGTTGCGGAGGCGATCGCCAATTTGGATTGGCCGAAGAATCGCTTACACGTCCAAATGCTCGATGACAGTACGGATGATACGACCGCTTTTGCAGCTCACGCGGTCGAGGATTTGTGCAAGGAAGGCATCGATGCAATTCTGGTGCACCGGCACACCCGCGATGGCTTCAAGGCCGGCGCTTTATCAGCGGGGCTCCAAGGTTCGGACCAGGAATTCATATGCATCGTGGATGTAGACTACCTGCCCGATCCGAAATTCCTCAGGCACTGCATTGGGCCACTGCTGCGAGCACCTGAACTGGCGTTCGTTCAAGCGAGGTGTGTGCTTCGCAACGGCCATGAGAACGCGCTAACCCGCGCTCAGCAACGCGACCAAAAGGCTTTCGCTGCCGAGCAAGCTGCGCTTTGCTGGTCGGGCCATCTCGTGCGATTCCATGGCACCTGTGCCATTTGGAGAAGATTGGCCATAGAGGATGCTGGAGGGTGGAGCGGCGATACTTTGGGCGAAGATTTTGATTTGAGCTACCGCGCCTATGTTCGTGGTTGGAAGGGCCTGTACTTAAGCAGTGTGGCGGTGCCCGGGGATTTTCCTGCGGAGTTTACAGATTTTCGCCGGCAGCAGTTTCGTTGGACCAAGGGAGCAGCTGAAGTTGCCTTGAAGGTATTGCCGGGCCTGTGGCGCTCGCGCGTTCGGCTTGCAGACAAGGCAGTCGCAACATTGCTTTTTTGTCCTGTTCTCTATGGGCCGCTCATAGTTGCGGCTGTCGTGACCGGGGTTGTCGACTTAGCGTTCGGGTTTGCGCTGACTTGGCCTCTCGGCTTGCTAGCCGGATTGTGCGCTCTCACGGGCATCTCGTCGTCAATCATGACGTTGAGATCGGGCGAGAAGCAGCTAGATAATGATCTGGGGCTTCGCGAGCTTCCAGAGATAATATTTGTGACCCTGCTTCTGGCGCTCACCTTTATTGCAAATTGGGCAGCCCTGTTTGAGGCGTGTTTTAAGCGCCGGAGCGAGTACATTCGAACGCCAAAGAAAATTGCCGACGAGATGATTATGGAATCCATGCCGAACGTCGAGCATTTCTCAAAAATTTCGCCGAATCCGTGAAAATTGACAAGACAGTCGCGATAGTCGGCAAGAGGGTGCCGGCAAAGCAAAGTAAGGCCCTCAGCGCACGGTGGGCGGTGATTCGAAGCTCTCGTAAGGGCGCGAAAACGCGCAGAATTTCGATGGACGTGCGCGAAATCGAAGCGGCCGCATGCGATGCCAAGAAGGCCGGGATGCAATGCGTGGTCGTCATCGGCATCGGCTTTGTCGGCACCGCGGTGGTAGCGAATTTGGCCGGTATCACTAAGCGCGGAAAGCCGTTGTTCTTCGTCGTCGGCCTGGAAAAAGACAATCCCGAAGGCGCCGCCAGGGTGATGCGTCTCAATTGCGGCAAGTCGCCGATCTACGTCAACGACCAAAACCTGGGGCAAGTTATTTTCTCGAGCTGGAAGGAGCACCGCAACATTGCGGCTACCTGCGATCCCGTCGTTCTGCCACACGCCGACTACGTTGTGATTTGCATCAACCTCGATCTGATCCGCACTCCAGGGCAGCCCAGCGACTTCGTGATGCCGATCGACAGCTATGCGTCGGTGATGAGGATGGTCGGTCGCCGCATCCGGCCGGATACGCTGGTGACGATCGAAAGCACGTTGCCGGTGGGTATGTGCGACAAGGTGCTTTATCCAGCGCTGTGCGCCGGTTATGCGGAGCAGGGCGTCGACACCCACGCCAATCCGCCGCTGCTCGCCTATTGCTATGAGCGCGTCATGCCTGGGCCCGGCTACCTGCAGAGCGTGAGCAACCACTGGCGCTCGTTCGCCGGCGTCAACGAGGAGAGTAATCGCCAGGCGGAGGCTTTTCTCGGCAAATACGTGAACACCAAGGAATATCCGCTGTGGCGGCACAAGAGCACGCGGGCCGCCGAGATCGGCAAGCTGATGGAAAACGCCTACCGGGCCACAAATATCGCATTCATCGAGGAATGGGCCAAGCTTGCGGAGGATACCGGAGTCGATCTGTTCGACGTGATCGCCTCAATCCGCTGCCGCAAGGGTACTCATGACAACATGATGCTGCCAGGTCTCGGCGTCGGCGGCTACTGTCTCACCAAGGACGCCTTGCTGGCGGCGTTCGGTGCCGAAAAGCTGGTCGGCGCGCCGGCCGAGCTGCCGTTCTCGCGGCGCGCGATCCTTACCAACGAGCAGATGCCGCTACGCGCGGTCGAATGGATCAAGGCTCATTTCAACGGCAGCCTCGCCGGCATGAACGCACTGCTGGTGGGGGTCACCTACCGTCCCGGCGTCGCCGACACGCGGGCCTCGCCGAGCGAGATCGTGGCACGGGCGCTCATCGACGAGTCGTGCCAGGTCCAGGCCTACGATCGGCTGATCGAGCGCTGGCAAGAACTCCCCGACGTTACTGTTCATTCCGACTTCGACAAAGCGATTAAGGACAAACAGATCGTCGTCATCGCCTTGCCCGACCCGGGCTACCGGCAGCAGAATTTACCGCAGAAGATTGCCGCCAGCGTTGCGCCGGGCGGCATCGTCATTGATCCCTGGGACTTGATCGGCGACCAGACGGCCAAGGAGCTCAAGGACAAGCAGATCGCCATTCGAATTTACGGTCGCGGCGACATCTGAGCGGCAAGCGGAGATGACCAGCAATTTGGTGACGGGCGGGGCAGGGCTGATCGGCTTCGAAATTGCCCGGCAATTGCTGCAGCGTGGCGACACCGTTGCGCTGGTCGACTGCTTCCGCAAGGGCGGTCGGCAGGACGTTGCCGAGCTGACTGCGAAATTCGGCGACCGCATCACCGCCGTTGAGGCCGATTTGCAGGAGCCGCGTGCGTTCGCCTCGCCGATCGCGCGCCGCTACGACGTGGTTTTTCACATGGCCGCCAGCGTCGGGGTTCGCTACGTGAACGAAAACCCCTACGAGACGGCGCACAACAATCTGCTTGCCACCGTTCACGTGGCGGATTTTGCTCTTGCCCACGGCTGTGGCAAAATCGTCTACGCCTCGTCGAGCGAGAATTATGCCGCGGGCGCAGACCTCGGGATCATACCGATCCCGACCCCCGAGGCCGTTTTGCTGACGATTGCCGATCCGAAGTTGCCGCGCTGGTCATACGCGACCGGCAAAATCGCCGGCGAGTCGCTGGTCCTGTCGATGGCGCACAAGCATCCGATCGTGCCGATAGTGATCCGTTTTCACAACGTCTACGGGCCGCGCATGAGACCGACCCATGTTATCCCGGAGCTCGTCGAGCGGGTGCGCAGGAAAACAAACCCCTTTCCGATCTACGGCAGCGATAACACCTGAAGCTTTCTCCACGTCGATGACACGGCGCGGGCCGTCATCCTGCTAGGCGATAAGGTGCAAGGGCCCGAGATCTATAACGTCGGGTCTGCGGACGAAGTCATGATCTCTGACGTCGCCGGGCTGATCTTCGAGGCCGCGGGCTTTCATCCGACGGTGGTGAAGGAGCCGGCGCCTCCGGGATCGGTCAAACGCCGGGCCCCTGATACCGCCAAGCTTCGCGCGCTCGGCTTTGCGCCGCAGGTTTCGCTGCGTGAAGGGATCAGGCAATGCTTGCGCGCTGATGACGGCAGAGCAGGGTGGTTAAACGAATGAAAGATCCCGGCCGGCCATTCCGTGCGGTCATTCTTGCCGGCGGGCAAGGCACGCGCCTCTATCCGTTGACGGAGGCCGTTCCCAAGCCATTGCTGCGCATAGATGAGCGGCCGGTGATTGAGTTGATTGTTCGGAGGTTGGTGTATTTCGGTGCGAGCCAGATTACAGTCGCGGTGGGCCACCTGGCAGAGCTGATCGAAAGGTTTCTCGGCAACGGACAAAAGTTCGGCGTCCCAATCGATTATGTACGCGAATCTCATCCCCTTGGTACTGCCGGGTCGATCGGATTAATGCCCGCATGGGACGGGCCGCTGGTGGTCACCAACGGAGATGTTCTGTCCGACATCGATTTCCAAGACCTGCTTCGCAGCCATGACGCGCTCTCTGCCTCTCTGTCGATTGCCACAAAGATACGGTCCTTGCGCACCGATGCAGGAGTGGTCACAACGAATGCTTCCCTGCAGGTGACTGGTATCGTTGAAAAGCCGCTGATCGAGCAGCGCATCAGCTTGGGAATTTATGTCATCTCGGATCACGTAAGGGCACTGATTCCGCTCAACCAGCGCATCGAAATGCCGGAGCTTATTCAAAAGCTGATTTCATGCAAACAGCTGGTGGCCGCCTATGATCATACCGGTCTCTGGCTGGATATTGGGCGACCGGACGATCTTGCAAAGGCGCGAGCTGATGCCGCGATATGGGGGAAAGCGATCGACGACGCGGCAAGAACGGATTATGACCATATGCGACAGTGACAGCGCATAAGAAAGAAACTCGGGCACACGCGCGATGTGCCGCTGCAACTCATGTAGCCTTGGCGCTGTGTATTCCTCCGATGAGCACCCGTCTTGCGGAGGTGATTCGCGCGTGAGCTTGTGGGCCCATTGAGGTGCAAATGGCGCAAGCAAGCGCGGAGGGAGCCTGCTCGGGCGCTTGGCTTGCGAGGTCTATTATCGAATTTCCTTTAAGAGAACAAATGCCTCAGCGGCAGCAACACCACAGGCTGCTGCTCGGATACTGGCAAGTGCGCGCAACGCTTGCTCGCTTCGAGGAAAAGGAAAATCAGCCATTTCATCGGCGTAGACTTTCATGATCTGAAGTTTTTTCTCAAGGTAAAGCGAGATGTCGACGAACACATTTGGTCGAAAGGTTGGATTTTTGGGATTAATATCGAAATCCGTTTCGGAAATGACTTCATACGCCAAAATGCGTTTCACATACGGGTAGCGAAACCACTTTGCGCAACCTGCTACGGCATCAAAGATTACGCGATGATCCGAGTGAACATCACCTGAAAAAGGTGCATAAACCGTGTCGGGCTCAATGTGCTTCATCACTGCGCCGATTTTTGAAACCAGTTGCAATAACTTGCTGTCATCGATGTTTAAAGCGTCGAAATCAAGATGATGAACGGAATCGAAATTATACAGGCGCTTTACTTCACTGATTTGATGCACGAGTCTTTCGATCTTAGCTTTTGCATAGCCAAACTCTTCAGACCTTTTAGTCACAATAAGCCAATGGATTTCATCTCCGCCATCCTTATGGCGAAGAAGCGTCCCTCCACAACCTAAGGTCTCATCGTCAGGATGAGGAGCCACTACTAGTATTTTGCCCATAAGAACACAGCCTTCTTAGTCACTTTGAGCCCGGGCACTTTCTCGATGATTTCTTCTACCCTTTGCAAAGGCGGCGCCCCTCTCCTTTGCGCAAACTCAACGTACTGCGGGGTAGCTAAATAATAACGCAAGTATTCCTGTTTGTTCGGAAACTGCAAAGAGTAATCTCGATGCTCGACTTGAACGTTTGCAAATGCCTTTGTCATAAGAGGCGCAAATTCTTGCTCCAGGCGAAGCACCCGCGCTTCTTTCTCTTCGGTGGAAGCTTTGCCAAGAAGCTGCGCTGTGATGGTATCGAGCTCAACAGCGTTACCGCGCATTGGCCCCACCATGCACAGCGTGCCTTTTTTATCTAACATGTCTTTTGTTGAAGAAATCAATTGTGCCGGATTGTTCGTGTAATACGCGGAGTAGCCGAAGAAAATAAAATCAAAGGTCTCAGGAACGAAACAGAATTTCTGGTTCATGTCCCATTGCATGAACCCTACGTGCTTATAGCCTAGCTCCCTTGCGCGAATTCTGGCTTGGCCCAAAAGCTCTGCGCTCTTATCCAGCCCCAAATAAAAGCAGGCATTTTTCGCCAGCGTTTCCGTATAATTGCCCGAACCACAGCCGATATCTGCAATTCGCGCAGGCTTTTCTCCATCTAAAAAATGGTCAAGCCTGTCTTCAATTTTCATAGAGGAAAATTTTAAATGGGCCCGTATTCTTACACTGAGTGCGTCATTGGTTTCATTGAATCCTAGGTCCATGAAACGTTTTCCTTGTGAACGCGACTTATCTTTCGGGTTCTTTTTCGAGCTTCCTGTACATTAGGCCATTGGCGCTGGGCGTATCTACGGGATCGGCTGCCGGCGACCTTCCGCCTGCCCGTAGCGGGCGAAGTGGTATAGCGGATTAACGCCGTGAGCCTTCACGTCGGGGTTCCATTGCAGATAGAGGTCGCCGTCGAATTGCGGATGCGGCACGGCGCCTTCGCGCCAGCCTTCGGCCAGGTAATGAACCAGCGGATTTTGCCGGCTCTCCTGCACTTGTGGATGCCGCGCCAGGTACCAGCCGCTGGAGAACAGCGGATGCGGATCAAATCCGGCGGCGCCGCCGAGCCTGAGAAAATGCACCAGCGGGTGCATCCCTCGCGGAATTTCTGCCCGGTATCGCGAAAGGTAGTAAGCGGTGTCGAACAGCGGATGCGGATTGCGGCCGAGGGCTGTGCCGATCGTAATGTAATGGACGAGCGGGTTGTTGCGGAAACGAATCTCGAGCTCGCTCGGGAGAATGCCGAATTGGACGAGCGGGTTATCCCTTAAGCTGAGCTTGCGTTCTTTTGCAACGCTGCCGACGGCTCGACCGAGATCGGGGTTCTGATCGACGTAGTGGCATGGGTCGAACAGCGGGCAGGGCCAGGAACCCTCGGCCGCGCCGTAATGCACGTAGTGGGTCAGCGGATCGGCAAAATAACACCCCGCCGCGGCAACGTCCGGCCGTTGCTGCAGATAGTATGCGTCATCGAACAGGTTGGCGTCGCGGATCAGCCGGGCCAGGCGGACGGTCTTCTGGCCGCTGCGTCTGCGAAAGAACTCGAGCGTGAGCCAATGGTACGGCGAGAGCAGGACCGCGAACGCTTGCGCTACCGCCAAGCCGCGGCGGTACTGGAAATAATGCTCCCAGCGCACGAACTCCCACCAGGGCCGACGTCGCCCATGCGAGTCGACGCGCGGATCGCGCCGGTATTCGCCGAAATGTCGCTTGACGCCCACCATCGGAAACATCGCGTACATGCCCGGCAGGTTGAACATGGCGTCATCGACGTCGTAATCGTCGGGGCGCCTGACGGGAATTTGGACGCTGTATGGGACGGAGTCGGCGAGCCAATTCAGCAGGCTGCGATTGGCGACGTAGCCGCCGCAACCGCCCGACCGCACCCGCATGATGGTCGGCCTGACGAAATAGGCCTGCTTCGGGATATGGCGGAGCTGGAACCCTTGCCAGTCGGGCGGCAACGCGGCCAAGCCGCTGGCGATCCGCGCCGCGACCTTTGCCCAAGGCCGGCTGGACCGCACGTCGTCCTCCGGCCAATGCCGGCTAAACCGCATGTCGTCTTGCAGGATCAAAGCGGCGCGGCAGTTTTTTGCCACGGCATGACGTGCCACCTGCCGATGCGATTCCCAGGCTGTACCGCGCACAGGGCGATAGAACGTGATGTGCCGGCATAAGCCGATGTGGTGGAAATGCGCCGCAGCCTGCTGTGCGCGGTGCGGCTCCTCCTGCAAGGAGATGCAATAGGCCGCATCGATCGGCTCAGGCAAAGGTGTGACAGGACTACGCCCTGTGCAAAAATCACAGGACGCGTCGTGCGGCGTGGCTTCAAAGTGGGCGACCGGCATGTCGACGATCGAGTTTGTATTCTAACTTCGACAAGGGTCGCGACGGCAGCAAGCGCGGCGACTCCTGCTCGCCGCATCCATCACGGCTTCGCCTCCGAAGAAAGCGCCTTGAACCAGCCAGCCGTTGCCTCGGCAATTGAATCCGGGTCCCACAGCGGCGCATCGCGCCAATAGTCGATCTCGGCAAGGATCCGAGACACGCCCTCCTCGAAACTCACTTTTTGCTTCCAGCCGAGATCGCGCTGGATTTTGGCAATATTGGCCCACGTGGAATCGGGCTCACCGGGCCGGTCGGGAATATGGATGACCGGCCCGCCGAGAAGGTCGACCAGCCGGTTGATCGATTGCGGATTGCCGGTGCCGAGGTTCCAGGTTTGGCCGCTGATCTTGCTTTCGGCCGCGAGCAGGAAACCTGCCGCGACGTCGCTGACATAGACGAAATCGCGGGTTTGCGTTCCGTCGCC
>Ga0126378_10004078_pt1 | contig 11086 bp, 7 predicted proteins | sample PanSoiMetPlot_23_FD_92587 | JGI IMG/M metagenome (GOLD analysis project Ga0126378, IMG submission 92587) | Tropical forest soil microbial communities from Panama - MetaG Plot_23 | ecosystem: Environmental > Terrestrial > Soil > Tropical forest > Bulk soil | place: Panama | collected 2016-02-17
CGAAGGTATTGATCAACGAGAGAGCGTCGGCACCAGCCTCCTGCGCAACGTAGGCCATCTGCGCGATGCTGGTGACGTTCGGCGAAAGCTTCACGATCAGCGGTCGGCGGGCGACGCGCTTAGCGGTGGTGACGACTTCGTCGAGAGAGCGTGGATCGCTGCCGAACTGCAGGCCTCCGTGGGCGGTGTTCGGGCAGGAGACGTTCAGCTCGTAGGCGGCAATTCCGTCCCCTTCATTGAGGATCTCTATGGTTCGCTCGTAGTCCTCGCGCGCGTAACCGAAAACATTCGTCATCACGACGATGTTCTTGATTTTTCGCAAGTGCGGCATTTTCTCTTCAAGAAATGCGGGCGCACCGATATTCTGCAAGCCGATTGCGTTGAGCATGCCGGCTGCGGTCTCCCAGAGACGGGGCGGCGGATTCCCTATCATCGGTTCTTTCGACAAGCCTTTGACGACAAATCCACCCAGCTTATTGAGGTGGACGACGTCTTCGAATTCGACGCCGTAACCGAAGGTGCCGCTGGCAGCGATGATGGGGTTTTTCAGCGCAATGCCGGCAACGTTCACGCTGAGATCCAGAGGAGCCGAGGTCATGGTTGGCCTTCTCCTGCGCGCTGCACCGGTCCGAGAGCTTCGCTGAGCACACGGCCGACAGCATGGGTTGGAGCGTTGATGCCCAGCAGGGATGCGAGCGTCGCGACCATGTCGACGGGTTGCACGCTGGTGCGATAGGTGCCGGGGCGGAAAGGCAGTCCATAGAAGGCCAGAGGGACGTGCGTGTCGTAATGGTAGGGCGAGGCGTGGTCGGTGCCCTTGAGCGCTCCAACCGTGTAGATGTCGGGTACACCCAGCACGTACCAGCTTCCCTCGGGCGAGTAGCTGTTCAGAAATTTGCGGCCCAGTTCGGTGTTGGGAGCTTCCCCCGCAGCCAGTTGTGATTTCGTGAAGTAGTCGCGGAGGCCGGCCTGCTTCAGGGCTTCGCCCACGGCCATCTCGGCATCGCGCTCGTGAACGTGGGCAGCGGTGAAGGCGTCTGGATCAAGCCAGGCGTCGGGATAGTCGAGCTTGATGTAGGACGTCGGATGCCCCGAGGAGAATCTGGCGCTGAGGGTGTCGTTAATTTGTTCTTCGATTTTGGCAGCTCCAAGATTCGCGGCCGGGATGCGCAGTCTCTTGGCGGCGTCAGGCAAGGTCGAGACGCCGTGATCCGCAGAGAGCGCGATCCAGACGTTGGCCAGACCAACTTGGTGTCCGAGAAAATTGAAGAAGTCGGCCAGTTCCTGGTCGAGATCGAGTGCCATCTGCGCCATCTCCGGGGCATCGGGACCGACCCGGTGACCGAGAATGTCATTGGCCGAGAGGCTGATGGCAAGCAGATCGGTAGCTGGACCGCGTCCGACATTTTCGTAAACCATCAACTCGCGCGCGAACTCCATTTCGTATTCATTGGCCAACGCGGTTGAGCCGACGACTTCGTAGAAGCCGAGGTCGGTTCCGTCTTTGTTTTTGCGGTGTGCGGTCGAAGCCAGAACCGTGCCTTGCGAATTCTTCCACTCGCGATCCCAATATTTCGGGGGACGACTGGAGTTGAAATCCTCGACCCACTTAGGAAGATCGGAGCGATAGTAGGTTGAGGTAATCCAGGCACCCGACTTGGGCTCGATCCAGTAGGCAGCGTTCGCGGCAAAGCCTCCGGGAAGAATGGCGGCGCGGTCTTTCAATGAGATCGCGAATACGCGAGCGGCCCCCTGAGTGGCCAGCTTGAGTTCGTCGCCAATGGTGTCGGCCATCAGGTTGTGGGGGGATGCCCCAGCTTTCGAATCGACGCCCACCAGCTTGGTATCGTCGTCCTCAACCGAAGTCACCATGCGCTTCTTCTTCGCATCCCACCACTCGTTGCCGATGATTCCGTGACCATTGCTGTAAGCTCCGGTGAAGAGCGTGGAGTGCCCCGGGGCCGTCCGGGTGTTGGCGTAGTGGTAGTCGCAGTTCGGGAAATAGGCGCCGTGATCGATCAGGAGACGGAATCCAGAGTCACCGAACTTGTCGTGGTAACGATCGAGGTAGTCGCCGCGAAATTGGTCGATCACAATGACTACGACCAGCTTGGGATGACCATCGTAGGCAGAAGCCCAGACAGGGACGGGCAGACGGATAGCGGCGGCCGACGCAAGAAGAAGCCAGATAGCCGCCCGGCTAAGGGTCGCTTTCATGTGACGGTAGTTTACACAGTCCGAGCGCGGTGCCCAAATGGAGTTATGGACGCTTGCTCGGCATGAGCTCAGGACAGTCTAGGAGCGAGACGGCTCCGGCACGATCTGGAACATTCTGTGCCACTTTGGGGGTGGCACGCGTAAGCGACGCGGCGCGGTTTCGGCGGATAGAATCGAAAGTGGCCGGCTTCGGTCGGATGTGCGCTGGTGGATGAACCGGATCATCAGCGCGATGACCATGCCGAGGCCTGCACTGAGCGCGACGAAGTACCACAAAGGGGGAAATCCCAGGATGAAAACAACAGCGCTGCCAATGACAAAAAGCAGACCGATGAATCCGCCGCCGACCGGAAGCTTGTGCATATTAATGCCGGGATGACGGTCTTCAGACATAATCAACCTCTTCCCTGATCCTATCCTGTCACCAGCCGTTTCCTCGGTCAACAACGGACCGTTCACCACCAAGGACCGCTAAGGACCACGAGGGAGTTCGGTGCGGTTTTCTTTTGTCGAACTTCGTGGCCTTGGTGGCGATCACCGTCGGCAGGCGTGCATTCCTTGACGGTTTTCCGATAAAGTATTGATTCCTATGCTCGATCTGAATTTTGTGCGCGAAAACTTGCCCCTGGTAGAGGAAAAACTCCGCCAGCGCGGGATGGATCCGGCTGCGGTGCTCAGGGATTTCCGTGAGGTGGATCGGCAGCGTCGGCAGGCCATCACTGAGGCGGAAACCAGCAAGGCACAGCGCAACAAGGCGTCGGAAGAGATCGCCCAGCTGAAAAGGAGCGGGCAGGACGCCAACGCAGCGATGGAGCAGACGAAAGAGCTGCGCGAGAAGATTTCTGTTCTGGAGAAGACGGCGACTGATCTCGACGCCCGCCTGCGCGAGATTCTCACGGGTATTCCCAATCTTCCGCACGCCAGCGTTCCGGTTGGACACAGCGCCGACGACAATGTAGAGGTTCGGCGGTGGGGCACGCCTCCGAAATTTGACTTCACTCCCAAGCCGCACTGGGACTTGGGGGCCGACCTTAGGATTCTCGATATGGAACGTGCCGTCAAATTGACGGGCGCACGATTCGCCGTCTACTGGGACCTGGGCGCGAAGCTCGAGCGCGCCCTGGCCAATTTCATGCTCGACCTGCATACGCGCGCGCATGGATATACCGAAGTTCTACCGCCCTATCTGGTGAACTCGGATTCGATGTACGGCACGGGGCAATTGCCCAAGTTTGGCGCCGATTCATTTCGCGTGCCGCATGGCGAAAAGGATCTGTGGCTTATTCCCACGGCGGAGGTTCCGGTTACAAATCTATATCGCGACGAAGTGCTGGATCAGTCCCGGCTCCCCATTTCGCTTACGGCCTACACGCCATGCTTCCGCAGTGAAGCGGGATCGTACGGCAAAGATGTTCGCGGAATCATCCGGCAACATCAGTTTCAAAAAGTGGAACTGGTGAAGTTCGCGCATCCCGAGAAATCGTACGAAGAGCATGAAAAACTGACGCGCCATGCCGAGGAAGTCCTCGAAAAGTTGGGTTTGCATTATCGAACGGTGGCGCTGTGCACGGGCGATATGGGAGCGTCCTCGGCCAAGACGTACGATATTGAAGTCTGGCTGCCCGGTCAGCAGCTGTATCGCGAGATTTCGTCCTGTTCGAATTTCGAAGCCTACCAGGCACGGCGGGCAAGCATCCGCTACCGGCCGGAAGGCAAGAATAAGACTGAGTTTGTCCATACCCTGAACGGCAGCGGACTCGCGGTTGGGCGCACCTGGGTCGCGATTGTGGAGAACTATCAGCAGTCCGATGGAAGTGTAGTGATTCCGGAGGCTCTGCGGCCGTATATTGGAGCCGAGCGGATCACGTGCCGGAAATTCTGAGCCGCGAGCTTGGCGTAAACCAAAGGCTCGCCTCCGAACTTCTAAGTTGGTAGCTTGCGCTTGCAACTTCGCGGCGGATATTGCCAGACGGACAGGGGGTCAATACACTTGCAAAGAGCAGAAATAACCACCGTCGCATCCGGCGCGCCCCTGCCCATGAACGCCATTTGGCGAACAATCCGCTCCTACATTCTGTGGCAGCACGAGCGGGGCACTCTCCATTACGACATCATGGTCACGCTGATCCTGATCTTCATTTTTTTCTCGCCGCGCGTGATCAACTTCAATGACAAACCCGTCTACCGGAATCCGCATCCGACTGAAGTATTGGTGACTTCCGATGCGGAGGGACATCTTCTTTATCAGGTCGAAGGCAACGCAGTAACCCCGGGAGACGATCAATCGGTCCGAGATCAGTTGCTGCACGTGATCGAACCGATTTCCGGGGCGGTTTTGATCGTGAGTTACGAAACGGTTTCCGATCACAACGGCAGAGTACAGAGCTACAAAGTGCTGGCCAAGCGGGAATAACCGCCGCCGACGGCACGTGGACTGGACTTCAGAATGAAATTTCTCTCGCTGGTATTGCCCCTCACCGTCGCCGGCAGTTTCCTGGGCGTTTCCTCCATTGACGCGGGCAGTTTTCATGGTAGGGACGATGGGTTTGATGGCAGCTTCTTTCACGCTCGGGCGGAGACCCCGCAGAAGAGTTCCGACGCCGTCACGCTCGAAAGCGTCCTGAAAAAAATGGATGCGGTGGCCGCAACCTTCCGCACGGCACAAGCTGAGTTTGAGTGGCAAAACTACCAGAAGGTAATCGATGAAGTGGTCGACGTCCAGACCGGAGCGATCTACTACCGCCGTTCTGGCAAAGACGTCGACATGATGGCCAGTGTAAAAAAGGTTGGGGCGAGCGCCACTGAACTAAAACCCGAGCCGAAATTTGTGCTTTTCAGCGACGGAAAAGTGCGCATGTATACCCCGAAGACCGACCAGGTTACGGTGTACGATCTGGGGAAGAATCGGGACTGGGAAAGCTATATTGTTCTCGGTTTTGGAGGAAGTGGGCAGGATCTGCAAAAAACCTTTGACGTAACTCTACTGGGTACAGAGACCATCAACGGAGTCACCACGGCCAAGTTGGAGCTGATTCCCAAGTCCGAAAAAGTTCGCAGGAATTACAATCGGATGCTTCTCTTTATCGATCCCGAGACGGGAATCGCCGTACGGCAACAGTTCTTCACGCCCCAGGGAGACTATCGGCTCTCTACCTATTCCTCTATTCGGCTCAACGAAAAGATCTCGGACGATGTCTTTAGGCTTAAGACCACGAGCAAGACACAGACCATCTCTCCCACGGGTTAAGTTATTGAATACAAAGGGTAAGAAATAGTTCCGGGAGCTGCAGGGCGGGCGCTATACTGACCAGACATCTGTAAGGATGTATTCATGGCTAAGGTTTTTACGATTACCGTTCCTCCGAAGTTGGGTAATAAACGTCGGCAACGAACCTCCGATCCTCGTTACGTTGACGGCCAACGGCTGTTGGTGGAAGCCATGAAGTATCTGGCCCAGGCCGATCCGGTCCACAACCGCTCTGCTATCGAGTTGATATCGGAACACGTTCGCACCCGTTTCCGCATGAGCGACTCGCCACTGGGATAAAACGGAGTTCTCTTTCCCGATCTCAAGAGTCCTCCGGGCGCGTCTGCGAAAGTTCGCACCCTCACCGCACCGCGAACGAATCACGTCTTCCTGAAGCGTTCGCTTCGAGCAAGGAACTGAACCAGCAAAAGGGCGGAGTCATTCCCCGCCCTTTTGCCTCGCTCTGCTCATCGGTCAGAAGGTATACCTCGCGCCCAGTTGCATCACGCGCTGTTGTGACAGCGTATTGATGAAGTTGCCGAAGGAACCGGCACTATCAAGGTAGTTATTGTTGTTCATCATGGATCCCACGTCGAACCGGGGGGTGTTGGTCACGTTAAAGACCTCCCAGCTCATCCTCAGATTTTGGCTTTCGGTAACTTTGAAGACTTTCGCCAAGCCCATATCAATGTCGAACGAACCGGGGCCGCGCAACTCGTTGCGCTGGCCCGACTCGCCCGGGAGCGAGTAACGGAACGAGTTGAGCGCTGCGGCCGGATTCTGGAAAACGTTCGGAGTGTTAGCACCGACAATGAATTGGCCGGTCTTGGGCTTCGGTCCGGTCAATACCCCATATGACTCCAGGTCCCAATTCGTTGACCAGTTGTTGAAGGCGTAGACGTCAAACGGATATCCCGTGGACCAGCGCCACAGGCCGGAGATCTGCCAGCCGCCAAGCAAGGCATCACCAATTTTGCCCAGATTGGCAGCAAATGCCTTGCCTTTGCCGATGGGAAGTTCATACACCCAGTTCGAATTGATCATGTGCGTCGTGTCGAAATCCGAAGGCGCACGCAGTTGCTGGGGCATCCACGCGTTGATGATCTGGCTGGAAAATCCCAAACCTTCGAACACACTGATTCGCTCGGCGTTCGAGCCAACGTCCATGGACTTGGAATAGGTGTAGTTGATATCGAAAGTAAGCCCACCCGCATGGCGGCGCAAGCTGAGCTGTCCGGAGTTGTAGGCGCTATTACCGATACTCGACCACGCATCCAAAGAACCCGTTTGGGGGGCGTAGAAGGCGTACGGACTCTGCTGACCATTGATGGTCGCGCATGCCGGGATACATGGTCCACCAGTCGCGCTCGAGTATCCCCAATATCCAGCCAGATCAGCAGCGGCCAAGGCAGAGGACTCGTTGCCAACGACGCTGTACCCACCCGAGCCGTTTGAGGACATGCCGAAGCAGCCAAATAAATCGTACATTGACTGGGTCGCGGTGAAATTCGTCAAAGTTCCTTCACCATTCACGCATGTGGGGAACCCCTCGTACGGTCCAAAAAGAACGCCGCCTTTGCCGCTCGCCGCCATGGGAAACACATTTTCCCAGAACGGAATCGGCTTCACATTCTGGATGGGCACGCCCGCACGGTACTGTTTCGCCAAGGCCTGCGCCGCCTGATAGTAGGTCATGCCAGACTTTGGGTCGCGTAAGTTGGCGGGCTGCGCCAAATCAATTTCCTGCAGTAGCCGGTGGCCGAAACGGCCCACATAAGACGTCTCCAGCACAAAGCCCTTCCCCAGGTCACGAGTGATCGAAAGGTCGAATACGTGGGAGTAGGGTGTCTTGAGCTTGTCGTCCAGACCGAAAGTGATGTAACCAGGGTTCGCCGACGGAACAATCGGGAACGAACCGCTGGGGGCGCTGGAATAATAAGGCACGCTCGGCGGTGAGGAACAAGCATTTCCGGGCGACCCGTAATACATGGACGGAATCGTGGTCAAGCTGGTAAAACGTGCGGCGCAATCCACGGAGACCGAGCCGGCCGCATTCCCGTTCGAACTGCTCAGACCGAATCCGTTTTCACGATCAAACGAGCTCGTAATCCCCTGCCCGAAGTGGTCGAAATACATTCCCCATCCCAAGCGAATGCTCGATTTGCCCGCTCCTCCCCAGATCTTGCGTCCCAGCCCTGAATCGGCGCTGGGCGAATAGGCGATGGCCAGTCGCGGGGCCAGGTTCTTGTAATCCCATCCCCAATACGGCTTGGCGTGATTGGCCTGACCGCTCAAGGCAAACTGCAGCTCGTGATTGGGATCGAAGATGGGATTGCCGGAAGAATCCAAACCGGTCACAAAATAATTCTGTCCCATATCTGCGGTTTTCCCGCGCTGCAGAAACCAATCGTGCGTGCTGGTGGTCGGCGCCACCTGGGTGCCGGAGGTTTCATAGGGAGGCTCCAGCAAGGAGTAACGCAGGCCGAAGGTCACGGTCAGATTCGGGCGCATCCGCCAGGAGTCCTGCGCGTACCACTCGTACTCCCAGTCACGATAATCGCGGCGAATCATGGCACCTTCGGGCAAGGCGTTCAGATTCTTATTGAGGTTGTAATTCGCGCTGACCTCACTGACTAGTCCAGCCAAGTCGGTTACCGCAACGTCATAGCTTTGTATAAATCCGCCATCCACCGCCGGATAGGGCCCGGTGGAAGGATCGAGGCTTACCCCGGCGCCTGCGATCGTGGTGGGAGACATCCAATCCTGGTTGGTGGTGGCCGAAAAGAATGAGGTTTGGTTGGAATTGCTGACGTTATCCACCTTCCGCAAATTGACGCCGAACTGCAAGGTGTGATTGCCCTTGATTTTTGAAACGTCATCGACGAAATTCCACACCGGAACATGGCGATTGACGCTGGGAGAGAATGCGTTGTAGTCCGTCATGAAGCGGAAGTGCACAAAATGCGAGTCTTGCAGCCCACGATCATCGAAAGCCTGGCGTATATAGCCCCAGCGGAAATTGTTGATCCATGAATTTTTGAAGGCGGCGGTGTAGCCCGCCGTGAGGCCCTTACTCGTGACCACCTCGACAACAGAGTTGGGCTGGCCTGGAAATTGCTGCGCTCCGGCGCTGTTGTGATCGCCATCCTGTATGCCGCGCAAGAACAGGCGATGGCTTCCGTTCGCGGTAAGGTTGTAATCGAGCTTGGCCACGTACATATTCAGGTTATCGGGCCACGGAGACGCAAACGTGTAGCCGAGCAAGTTGTACCCATCGCCGACCGCGGTGCTGTTGGCCACCGGATATTGCTGAAACACTTGCATCACATAAGGATTGGGGCCCGGACAGGTGGGGAAGGTTCCCTGGCAAAAACCGGCGGAAGGGGCGGACTGACCGGTGAAGACGCAACTGCCAATCGAAGCGCAGTTCCGATCCAGGCCAGCTAAGTTGGAGGGTGACAAGGTGTGGACCAGCGATGGTGTGCATGCCGGATCCGTGCAGTAACTGATGTACCCTTGTCGTAATCCCTTGATTGTCGCACTGCCGCTGGGAACGGTTTGCGTCACGATCTGGTCCTCACGCTTCCTCATGCCCTCGTAGCTGAGAAAGAAAAAGGCTCGGTCCTTCTTGATTGGACCGCCCACAAATCCACCAAACGTATTACGAAGGAAAAATGCGGGACGATTGGGAAGTCCATTCGAAACCTGCGCCGCCTCGTTGAACCAATCGTTGGCGGTGAAAGTTGGGCGATAGTACCCATACCCGCCGCCATGTATCGAGTTCGTCCCACTCTTGGTGACCAGCGCGATCTGCCCGCCGGAGGACCGGCCGCTATCGGCCTCCGCGTTGGCGGTGGTTACGCGGAATTCCTCAAGGGAATCCAGAGGAACGCGAATGGCACCCTGCAGGGCGCGCCCGCCCGCCTGATCGTTGTTGTCGGTTCCGTCGAGAGTGATATTGGTCTGATCGCTGCGGCCGCCGTTCACGGTGCCACTGCGACTATCACTGTCGAAGCCACTTTGCGTTTGGCTGTTGATCGCGCGACTATTGCCGGTGTACACCACGCCCGCCTGCAGAGTAAGAATGCTTGCGGGTTCGCGGCCTTCGAATGGCAAAGCTTCGATCTGCTGCGTGCCAAACGCGTGCCCCATCGAGGCATCCTCGGTGTTGATCAGAGTGGTGGACGCATTGACCTCTACCGTTTCCACTGTTCCCGAAACTTCCAAGGCGACGTTCACCGTGGCGGGAGTGCGCACCAGCAACTGAATGCCTTTCTCTCTCACCGTGGCAAACCCCTGCGCTTTCACAATGAGCTCGTAGGTCGCGGGAGAAAGCTCCAGGAACTGATACTCACCTTGATCGCCAGTTTTGCTATCGCGCGATACGCCGGTTGCCGGATCGCTTATCGTAACGGTAGCTCCTGCGACCACCGCACCTTTTGGATCGGTGATGGTTCCGCGGAGTGAAGTTGTGGCCGATTGACCGAAGGTCAACGCAGCGAGTGCAAGGACAATGCCGAAAACACACGTGACGTGCCATGAGCTAGAACGCATGGAAAACCCCCCTGAGGACCCTTAATGGGGCGTAATTGTGCAACGCAGGTAGGACAATGTTCAAGACGAATCTGCAACTAAAACGATTGCATGCTCATGTAGGCCGGTGAAAGCAGGCAGACGCCAATAATATGACCGCGGGATAGCATTCCAGAGTGTAACGGGGCTCCGGATTTTCCAGGGTTCCTAGAAAAAGGGAGCGCAGGAGCAGAAATAAAACGAATAATCCGATGCCGAAAATTTCACCTCCGCGAACCAGCCCGCAAAGGCCCATCCCCACATAAACCAAGTTGATCAGGCCAAAGCCCAAGCTCAGAACCAGGAAGCGGCGGTCGTCGTTGAACTCCCACCAGCGCGGATCGGCCGAAGTCAGTTCGGTGCGAGGGCGCAGCCACATATCGGCGATGCGTATGGCTGGGAGCCACAAATAGTAGCGCAGCGGGGCGTCGTGGATGCGCTGCGCGGCGAGCGTCGCGAAGCGCGCGTCAATGTCGGGGGTCAAGTCATGGTCGCGGTTGTAGTCGGCGAAGATTTGTGCGGTCGTCTCGCGCTCTGGTTGCGAGTCGAAGGCGCGCGCGGGCAGACGCTGGAATTCAATCACCTCGCCGGGGACATTCCAATAAATCTCTTCTACCGATACGTACTCGGCTGCCCAGGTCTTCACCCATCGGTTAAAACCCGGCATCAGAGGCTCATCGGAGTCGTTGGCGTACCGTGGTGCCAGCGGCTGAAAACGGTGCAGGGTGTGGAGGTTGCGAATCGTCCAGGGGATCAGGGGGGCAAGAGACCCAACGGCGACGAGGACGCCCGCAATCAACAGGGCACGAGGAGTAAGCGCGCCAGGGTTGCGGGTGGCAGTGCGCAAGCTTCGCAGGAACTGCCAAAGAATGTATCCGCCGATGGCGGCCAGCAAGATTCCACCGTCAGGACGAAGCAAAATAGCTCCGCTGATCGCGAGGCCGCAACCGAGCCACACCGCATGGGGGCGCCGCGGAGCACCGCCGATACCGAATCCACGGATAGCCAAGTCGAGCGCTAAAGCGGTGAAGAAGATTTCGAGAGTTTCCG
>Ga0126378_10004079_pt1 | contig 11085 bp, 8 predicted proteins | sample PanSoiMetPlot_23_FD_92587 | JGI IMG/M metagenome (GOLD analysis project Ga0126378, IMG submission 92587) | Tropical forest soil microbial communities from Panama - MetaG Plot_23 | ecosystem: Environmental > Terrestrial > Soil > Tropical forest > Bulk soil | place: Panama | collected 2016-02-17
AGTTCAGTACCGGACTGAGCGGCTGCTGGCGACCGTGCGCGATGGCACAAGAGTTCCGGTAACCCTGGCTTACCGTGCGGATACCCGACTAGACGGATCTGCGCCCTGCTTGTTCTACGGGTACGGGGCTTACGAGTCGTGCCTGGACCCGGAGTTCGAGACCAGCATGCCGTCAGCCCTGGACCGGGGCGTCGTCTACGCTGTCGCGCATGTGCGCGGCGGCGGGGAATGTGGTCGCCAGTGGTGGCAACAGGGTCGGCTGAGGGCCAAGCAAACGACGTTCACCGATTTCGTCGACGTAGCCAGCTGGCTAGCCGGTGACAACGTCGAGGGCGACACTGCTGCTTCGGCTCTGATCGACGGCCGCCGGATAGTGTCGCGCGGCTTGTCGGCCGGCGGGCTGCTGCAAGGCGCAGCGTTCTCCCAAGCACCAGGCCGGTGGAGGGCCGTGGTTGCCGAGGTACCTTTCGTCGACTGCGTCACCTCCATGCTGGACCCGAGCATCCCGCTCACCATCAATGAGTGGGACGAGTGGGGAGATCCGCGGGATCCGGAGGACTTCGCCTGCCTGCGCGCCTACTCTCCATACGACAATCCGCCGCGAGGACCCCGGCCGGATCTGCTAGTCACCGGCGCCGTGAATGACCCGCGGGTGCTGGTGCACGAGCCAGCTAAGTGGGTCGCGCGGCTACGGGAGACCGATACTGAGGGTTCCTTGACCCTGTTTCGGGTCGAGCTCGGAGCCGGTGCCCATACCGGCCCTTCCGGCAGGTACGGACACCTTCGTTACGAAGCTGAGGTCTACGCCTTCGTCCTGGCGGCATTCGGGTTGGCGGGCTGAGACTCGGTTCGCATACTGACAGCTGCTATTCGTGCGGCGGCTAGTGCCCGTCGCGAATGAATTCGCGCTCCCATGCACGCTCGCGTACAAGGACGCCGTCCTTGCGCAGCTCCCGGCGATAGCGGTAGCGCAAGGCTTGCTCGTCGGAGTGCAGCTCGAGCACCGAGCTGAACGAGAGCAACCTGTCCGCCAGATGGATTTCGGTTCTGGCTTCGCCGCGCGCAGTAGCGTGGGCCGGGTCAGCGTCATTGACCTGGTACCGCAAGGACTCCTCGTCGACTACCCGGCCCCACTCAAACTCGGTGCCCGAGGTACCGCGCCACCACGTGGTCGCAGTTCCTGCGTCGTCGCGGAGCAGGTTCCAGCCGGCGGGAACCATATCGCCCCAGCTGCGAACACCGGCTGGATACTCGGCCGGGCCCGCGACCGGGAAGGCGGGCACGGGGCTTGACTCGGCTGGCACCACGGGCAGCACCAGTCTCGTGCCGGTCTCGCTGCACCGCACGGTGGCCGTGGCCGGATACGGTGTCGGCCAGATCATGGGCCACATGGCGTTAGAAACAGAAAGCCGGATCTTGTGTCCGCGGCCAAATACCCACGAGGTGAGGTGCAGTTCAAGCGGCATTCCGCCAGGTGACTCGGGCGCTGAAGAACGCAGCATGTCCGCTCCTACGGCCCTGCCACCGCCGGTCACCAGCGTGACAGTCCCGTCCGGTGCCACGTCGCACAGCCTGGCAAACCAGTGGAGTGGCGTGGTGTCGCTGCTGCCGTGGATCTCCACTCGCGGGAAGCCAAGAATTTCAATGTCGGCGTCCATTGGTTCGGTGTCAAAAGTGAGACTAAATGCATCTGCGCCGCGCTGATCGACAGTCAGCTCACCCCACCAGTGCCCGGCCTGAGTACCGGCCGACGGGATGTATCGGAGCTGACGCTCTGCCTCGGCACTTGGCTGGTGGGCCAATGTGCCATCTGCCCTGCAGTACAACCGCCAGTGCTGAGTGCGGGCGGGCGGCAGCGCCAACTCGGTTCGCCATTTACCGGGTATCTCTGCCAGGCCTGGGTCGGGCGCGTGCCACCGCCGCACGTAGACGGTGACCGGTGGCTCGGCCAGGATTCCGGTATCGAGGCCTTTTAGCCAGTGGTCCCACCAGCGGACGGCGTCAACGCGCCACTCGATCGCTGGACCGGGAACGGCGTTGTGCGGGAAAGTGTGGTTCCATGGCCCGATCAGGGCCTTGACCGGTGCCGGGCAGGAAGCGACCATGCGGGCAATCGAGTCTCGGTATCCGTCGTACCAGCCGCCTATCAGGAACGCAGGCAGCGTCAGTCGGCTGTAGTCGGGGCGCAGTGAGGCTCGCTGCCAGTATGGACCGTCGTGCGGCTGGCTGAGCCAGGTCAGCAGCCAGGGCTCGCCGTCGAAGCGGTCAGTCAGCACGTCCTCATCAAGCGGGTAGTCGGGCGCTGGCGGCAGGGCGTTCAGGTGGTCGATCATGACCGCGTACTCGTCCAAATGCAGCAGTCCGTCGATGTAGTGCACGTCGTCGTGGAACAGATCGTCGGAGGCGTCCACGGCGATGATCGCCTTCAACGCGGGCGGCTTGCGCAGCGCGACCTGGATGGCGTTGAACCCGCCCCAGGAGATCCCCCACATCCCGACTGCGCCGCTACACCAGGGCTGATCAGCGAGCCAGGCGATGACTGCGACGGCGTCGAGTTGCTCCTGCTCGGTGTACTCACCGGCGGGCAGCTGGCCTCCGCTTCGGCCGGTACCACGGATGTCGACACGAGCCCCGGCATAACCGCGGACCGTCATGTAGGCATAGAGCTCGAAGTCACGTGCCAACATCGCGTCGTCCTTGCGGTACGGCAGGTACTCCAGGAGCGCTGGCACCCGGCTCTCCCCGCCGTCGGGTGGCAGGTACAGCGTGACTGCCAACTCGATCCCATCCGGCATCGGGATCATTTCGTGCCTGACGACCATCGGGCTAACCTGGGTCACGAGCTGGTCCCAGTTCCGACCGCACCGCGCAGCAGTTCAACAAACTGTCGCAGTCGGGCATCGCGCAGGTCGGCAGATCCCGCGTCCCCGGTAAACAGACCAGGGTCCAGCGCCTCAGTCACGATCGCGTCCTGGCATCGGTCCATCAACCAGTCGATCAATGACACGATCATCGGCGGGTCGATGTCAACGCGCACTTCACCGTGGTCGATGCCAAATTGCACGAACGCCTGCGTGCCATAAGGGTCCTCATCGCGGAGGAACCGGGTGATGGAACGCCTGAGTTCCAGGTCCGAGCAGTAGTTGCCGAGCAACGTAACTCGATAGGGCACCCAGTTGTCGCGAATGAGGTGCGGCGTGTGCGTAAGCCAGTGCGCGATGACCGCGAAGAACCCGCCAGCTAGCACGTCGGCTGGCGCGTCGAGGTACTTGCTAAACGAGCTGGCGGCAGCCTTATAGGCAGCTAGGAAAAGCCCAGCCTTGCTGCCAAAGTAGCCAAAGACCGCTCCCTTGGACACGCCGGCCGCGGCCGCTACGGCTTCGGCCGTCGTGCGCTCGTAGCCGTCCGTCGCGAATAGCTCCATTGCCACCTGGAGGATTCGGTCGCGCCGCGCCAACTGGCGCGACAGTGCCCTGACCGGGACTCGCGGATGGCTGCGAGTCGCTGACTGACTAGTGGTCACTTATAACTGCGCTCCGGCCCATTGACGATGACCAGGAAAGCTAACCATACTGTCGGCACGTTCAAGCCAAAAGATTGACTTCCAGTCAGATTAGCGAGGACGGACTCTTATGCATACGGGCAGCGAGTTCGACGCGATTGTGGTTGGTGCCGGACACAATGGCCTGACCGCGGGCGCGCTGCTGGCCCGCGCTGGATTGTCCACGCTGGTCCTTGAGCGGCGCGAGGTCATCGGCGGTTGCTGTGTCACTGAGGAGATTGCACCTGGCTGCCGGGCATCGACGACCTCCTACATCGCGAGCATGCTGCGGCCCGAAGTGATCCGCGACCTGGATCTCGCCAGACACGGGCTGAAGATGATTGCTTGCGAGCCTGGGCTGCAGGTGGCCCTCGAAGGCGGCGTGGTATTGGCCGACTGGGGGGACCCAGCCAGAACTGCAGCCGGGATAGAGCGCTTCTCGGCTGCCGACGCGCGGGCCTTCGTCGCGGTAACGGCGGAATTGCACCGGCTGGCGGCCAGGCTCCAACCGTTGCTGACAGAACTGCCGCCGGACACCTCGCCCGGTCGGCTGCGCGGGCTCAGCGAACTTCTGCGACTCGGCAAACGGCTTCGCGGCATCCGGGGAGAGGACGTCGCAGGGCTCACCCGGCTGCTGACGGGCAGCCTGGGCGAGTTCATTGAGGCGCGGTTTGAGTCGCGCGCGGCCAGGTCTCTGCTACTGGCCAATAACCTGTACGGCAAGCACGGAGGGCCATATCAACCAGGCACGCTGATTGGCCTTGCGTTCCACATGCTGACCGGCGGCGAGGAGTCCGTGCAGGGCTTCTTCGGGCACGTGCTCGGCGGCATGGGCGCGATCAGCGAGGCGATCGCATCGGCAGGGCGTGCTCACGGCATGCAAATCAGAACCGGCGCAAACGTGGCACGTATCACCGTGCGCGACGGCAAGGCAACCGGCGTTGTGCTAGCAGACGGAACTGAACTGACCGCCCGGTTTCTGATGTCCGGCGCCGATCCGAAGCGAACGTTCCTCGGGCTAGTAGAAAAGGATGACTTGCCTGATGACTTCCGGGCAGCGGTTGCCGGCATCAAGATGGACGGTCCTTGTGCCAAGGTCAATCTCGTCATGGATACCGAGCCGCGGGTTCTTGGCATGCCCGCCGAAGCGGGACCGGGCCAGCGGGCTCTGTTCACCCTGCCGCCAGACATCGCTGACACGGATGCTTGCTATGACCTGTCGAAGCGCGGTGAGATCGCAGATGCAGAGCAGTTGTTCGTCGACTGCGTCGTCGCCTCGAACGTCGATTCCTCGCTTGCTCCAGCTGGCCGGCACATCATGACCTGCTTCGTGCAGTACGTGCCATACCGGCTCGCCAGTGGTGACTGGGATACCCGCCGCGATGAGCTGGGTGACAAGGTCATCAGCCGGATCAGCCGCTTTGCGCCCAATGTGGCTGAGTCAGTAGTGGCACGCCAGGTGCTCACGCCGCTTGACCTGGAGCGCACTTACGGGCTGACTGAGGGCAACATTTTCCACGGCGACGTCCGCCCTGACCAGCTCTTCCACATGCGTCCGGTACCAGGGTGGGCGCGGTACGCGACGCCCGTGCGCGGCTTGTACTTGTGCGGTGCTGGTGCGCACCCCGGCGGCGGAGTTACGGGTGCGCCCGGCTACAACGCTGCTCACCGGGTCCTGGCGGACCTGAAGCGGCGCGGTGCTCGCGCATGAACCCAGATGTTGTCATCGTCGGCGCTGGTGTCATCGGTGCCGCGACTGCTTTTCACCTCGCACGGCTCGGCGTCGACGTCATGGTGCTGGATCGGGATGTGGCTGGCGCCGGCATGAGCAGCCGTTCCTCGGCTCTGGTGCGCATGCATTACACCTTCCCGCCTGAGGTCGACCTGGCCGTGCGCAGCGACGAACTGTTTGACAGGTGGACGGAGCTCACAGGCGCGCCGCCGTGCGTGCGAAGGACTGGCTTCGTACGCATCGTGCAGCCCGGCGAGGAGGATCAACTGCGGGCCAACGTGGCCATGCAACGCGAGCATGGCGTGCAAGCAGAGGTAGTGAATCCCGACGATTTGGCACAGCTCGCTCCCGGACTGGCCGTCGACGAAGTCGAGTGCGCGGCGTGGGAGCCGCATGGCGGCTACGGCGACGGCGCCATCGTGGCGTGTGACTTGATGGCCGCAGCTAGGCAGCGCGGCGCCCGCTATCTGCCACGGACTCCGGTGGCTGCCCTAGTTGCGCGCGGTGACCGGGTGATCGGCGTGATCGCCGAGGATCGAGTGCAGCACGCTGGGCTCGTGGTGCTCGCGACCGGCGTCTGGTCGCGGCCGATCGCCCAGACAGCCGGGCTGAATCTGCAGATCGAAACCGAGCTGCACCAGGTGGCAGTGCTTGCCCACGCGGTTGGGCATGGCGCCAGTGTTGCCTGCATCGACTCTACGAGCCAGACCTACTTCCGGCCAGAGGCCGCTGGTGGCAAGTCGCTGGTGGGAACCTTCACCGGCGCACGCGGAGTACAGCCCGATGGTTTGCCGGCCGCCGCGGCACCCGATTGTCTTGCCGCTATTGCCGAGTCGGCCGCTCGGCGCGTCCCGGCCTTTGCCACTGCGGGCATCGCAGGAGGCGTGACCGGCTGCTATGACATGACGCCTGACTGTCGTCCGCTACTCGGTCCCGCGCCCGGGCTCGATGGCCTCATCGTCGCCGCCGGGTTCTCCGGAATGGGCTTCAAGATTTCGCCCGGGGTGGGCGAAGCACTTGCCGAACTGATTGTGCATGGCACCGCGAGCCGTGTGGACCTCGCCCCATTCCGGCCAAGCAGATTCGACGAAGGCGAGCCGATCACAAGCCCGTTCCCGTATTCAGACGATTGATCATCAGGGAGCCAGCGATGGACGCGGTACCGCTCGAGCAGAGCCTGCCGAAGGCCAGTTATGTCGATCACGACGAATTCATCCGGGAGCGGGAAGCAGTTCTGCTCCCGAGTTGGTTCTGCGTCGGCAGGACCGAGAGTGTACTAGCGCCGGGCGATTACCTGACCGCTGACGTCGTCGGCGAGAGCATCATCGTGGTGTGTCAAAGCGGCGGCACCCTGGCAGCGTTTTACAACCTGTGCCGGCATCGCGGCTCAAGGCTGGTGCCTTCGCAGGTCAGCGAACCTGCTGCGAACGCAGGTCGTTCGGGCTGCTTCGAGCGTTCAATCAGGTGCCCGTACCACGGCTGGACTTACGGCCTTGACGGCATTTTGCAGGCGGCACCATTCCTGCCCGAGGTACGCCACTACCGGCAAGCGCTGGGGCTGCACCAAGTCCGGGTAGCGGAGTGGGGCGGCTTCGTGTTTGTCCGGCTCGAGCCAGGTAGCGGCGACGGCGACTTGCTGGCCGACTGGCTCGGTGAAATCCCGGCGCGGATCGCCCGCTATGGGCTGGCTGACTTGCGGGGAGGCCAGCGACTGCTATATGAGGTCGCAGCCAGCTGGAAGGTGATCCTCGAGAACTACAACGAGTGCTATCACTGCGGTCCGGTCCACCCAGAGCTCTGCGATCTGGTGCCAGCTTTCCGGCGCGGCGGCGGCGACCTGGACTGGGACGCGGGTATCCCGCACCGCGACGGCGCCTATACTTTCACGCTGACTGGCACCACGAGCCGGGCGCCTTTTCCTGGCCTTTCACCGCAGGACAAGGAGCGGCACCGGGGCGAGCTGGTCCTGCCGAACCTCATGCTGAGCTTGTCCGCCGACCACGTGGTGGCTTTCACGGTGTGGCCGCGATCAGCGCAGCACACCACCGTGGTCTGCGACTTTCTGTTCCATCCGGCGGAGATCGCTGCAGCGGGATTTGATCCGTCTGACGCGGTGGAGTTCTGGGATCTGGTGAACAGGCAGGACTGGGCCATCTGCGAGCAGGTCCAAGACGGCATGCGATCACGCCGGTTCTCAGTTGGCTACCTCGCGCCTATGGAGCAGCCAAGTGCCGATGTCGGCCGCTTTGTCACGAGCAAGCTGCAAGGGCCGTAATCGTCCGTTGCCTGATCAAGCCCTTCTCTGCCACTGCTCAGTCAGCGTCACATGCGGGCCGTTGTTTGAGAAGCCGGCGACCGCGACGCAGAAGCTCGCAGTCGGACAGGCCACGGCCGGCGGGCCCGTATCGAAGCTGACGATGCCTGGCGTTCGTTGTATGTGCCAGCTGCGACCGTTCCATCGTTCTGCCAGCGTCAATTGTCGCTGTCCAATGATATTGAGCCCGACGGCCGTGCAGATCGAGGGCGCCGGGCATGCCACGCTGGTCAGGAAAATCGTCTGGCCGCCGTGCGGGTTGGGTGTGGGCTGGACACGCCACCGGACTCCGTTCCAGCGTTCAGCAAGCGTCCTAGCCTCGCCCGAGCTGCCGACTGCCGTGCACATCGATGAGGACGTACAGGCGACACCGCCGAGGAAGGCACCAAATCCATGAGGCTTGAAGGTTCGCAGAATTCGCCAGTGCCTGCCGTTCCAGGCTTCGGCCAGTGTGCCCACAGAGTTCTCGGAGTTGTCGTTCAGACCACCGGTCGCCATGCAGGCTTTTGGTGATGTGCAAGCCACGCTCGCCAGGACGGCAACGGGCGCGCCACAAGGGCTGGGGGTCGGCTGGATGCGCCACCTGACCCCGTTCCACCGTTCCGCGAGGGTCCGGCCGCCACCGGTCTGGCCAACGGCTGTGCAGGCCGAGGCCGAAGTGCATGACACACCGTTCAGCGTGCCGCCACTTGGCGGGTTCTGCGTGGCCAGTATGCGCCACCGTGCGCCACTGCGTCGCTCGGCCAGCGTCCTGCCGCTCGCCGTGGCCCCGACGGCCATGCACGCCGATCTGGACGCGCAATACACGCTGTTCAGCACGCCGCCGCCCGGCGGGCTCGGGATCGTCTGGATGCGCCAGGCGCTCCCGTTCCACTGCTCTGCGAATGTCTGCTGGGAGCGGTCTTCGCCGGTGGTGGCAGCCCCGACCGCGATGCAATCGGTATGCGAGATGCATGCCGTGCCATTGAGCTGGCTAGAGGCGGCACCCAGTGGGTTGGGCGCCGTCTGAGCGCTCCATTGAGCGTGGGCGAATCGCTCGACCAGGACGACCGGGGAATCGTTGACGTTGGAGTATCCGACAGCGGTGCAAGTCTTGGCCGAAGCGCAGTCCACGCCGAGTAGCAGGCTTGGACCGCCCGGCGGCTGATCCGTCGTGGGCTGGCGGCGCCAGCGGCTGCCGTTCCAGTGCTCGGCCAGCGTACGAGCCGTATCGGAACTGTCGGTAAACCCGCCAACTGCGGTGCACGCGACGGCCGACCTGCACGCCACGCTGTTCAGGAACGGTGACTGCGCCCCCGCGGGGGTTCGCGTGGCTTGGATGGACCAGCGTGTGCCGTTCCACGCTTCGGCCAGGGTCCTGGAGTTCGAGGCCCCAACCGCAGTGCATGCATTCGCTCTGGTGCATGCCACGCTGTTCAATGCGGCACCCGCCTGCGCGGGATTGGGTGTGGCTTGGATGCTCCACCTGGTGCCGTTCCAGCGTTCGGCGAGTGTTCCGGCGCTGGATTTGCCGACGGCCGTACAACTCGAGGCAGACGTGCACGAGACTCCGCTCAAGAACGCGCCTCCTTGCGCGGGGTTGGGTGTGGCTTGGATGCTCCAGTTGGAGCCGTTCCAGCGTTCCGCGAGCGCTCCGGCGTTCGAGCTGCCGACGGCCGTACAAGCGGATGCAGACGTGCATGCAACGCCGTTCAGGAAGGCACCGCCCTGCGCAGGGCTTGGTGTTACCTGGAGACTCCACCTGGTGCCGTTCCACCGCTCGGCAAATATCCGGGCCGCGTCGGCTCTCGTCTGCCCGCTCCCGACCGCCATGCACGCCGACGAACTAGTGCATGCCACATCGAGCAGTCCGCTGAAAGCCATCCCTCGAGGGCTCGGCGTCGGCACGATGCGCCAGGTTTTGCCGTTCCACTGCTCGGCGAGCGTGACCCCGATGCCCGACGCCTTGACAAATGTGCCAACTGCCATGCAACTACGGGCAGATGGACATGACACCCAGAAGAGCTGGCCCGTTGGCACGACGGGGTTAGGGCTGCGCGTTACCGACCAGCCAGCCCGGCTAGCGCCCGCGGGCGCCGGTCCAGAGGCATTCGCAGGAAGCGCCAGAGCGCCTGTCAGAAGAACTGCGGCAGCCGCCGCAGCGGAGATCATGTACCTTCGCATCCGCCCCCCCGAGCACGGTGATCTGACCCATCCTCGCCTAGCCCCTGACAGGAACCTGACCGGGACCGGCCTTACCTGTTGCCGCGACCGGAAATCTGTGCATCGACCAGATTTGGCCGGGTGGCAGCGCGAGCTCGAAGGAAACGACAGCGAGAATCTTGTTATCGACCGTCGAATTCAGCGAATATCCGCTGAGAACCACGGTCGATGACAAGATCACGAAGAAGACCGACGCTGGACTGGAGGCAGCGAGTGCAGCACCAGCACCAAGCGGCAGGCTCGGCAACTGCTAGCGAGCGTGCGCCGATCCGGATCGGGAACGCGTCTGGGTTTTACGGCGACCGGTTGAGCGCCATGCGAGAGATGCTCGAGGGCGGCCAGCTGGACGTCCTGACTGGCGATTACCTGGCCGAGCTCACGATGCTCATCCTCGGCCGGGACCGGTTGCGCGACCCTGCTCTCGGCTATGCGCGGACGTTCCTGCGCCAGATGGAGGATTGCCTGGGCCTCGCCTTGGAGAAGGGCGTCACAATCGTCACCGACGCCGGCGGTCTCAATCCATCCGGGTTGGCTGCGGCTCTTCGTGACCTGGCTGACCGGCTCGGCCTGGCGGCCAAGATCGGATATGTGCATGGCGACGATCTCCTGCCGCGCGCGGCAGAACTCGCGCTCAGCGCGCCGGCCAGTGGAGAACCGGTCGCGGCTAACGCATACCTCGGCGGATGGGGGATCGCAGCGTGCGTGCACGCCGGCGCTGACATCGTCGTGACCGGACGAGTGACGGACGCCTCGGTAGTCGTTGGGCCGGCAGCTGCACATTTCGGCTGGGGAGTCGGCGATTTCGATGCCCTGGCTGGCGCGATGGCGGCTGGCCACGTGATCGAGTGCGGCGGGCAGGCAACCGGTGGCAACTATTCGTTCTTCCGCGAGATCGCCGACATGCGGCATCCTGGCTTCCCGATCGCCGAGATCTATCCCGACGGCTCGAGCGTGATCACGAAGCATCCCGGAACCGGCGGCGGCGTCACAGTCGGAACCGTGACCGCGCAACTGCTGTACGAGGTGACCGGAGCCCGGTACGCAGGGCCGGACGCGACGCTCCGCCTCGACACCGTGCAGCTCAACCAGGACGGGCCCGACCGAGTCCGCATCAGCGGCGTTCGGGGCGAGCCGCCGCCACCCGCGCTGAAGGTGTCGGTGAATACGCTCGGCGGGTATCGCAACCAGGTGGGTTTCGTGCTGACCGGGCTGGATATCGAGGCCAAGGCCGAGCTGGTCAAGCGCCAGCTTGCCGATGTGCTGCCACCGGAGGCTGAATGGACTCTGGCACGGACC
>Ga0126378_10004080_pt1 | contig 11085 bp, 12 predicted proteins | sample PanSoiMetPlot_23_FD_92587 | JGI IMG/M metagenome (GOLD analysis project Ga0126378, IMG submission 92587) | Tropical forest soil microbial communities from Panama - MetaG Plot_23 | ecosystem: Environmental > Terrestrial > Soil > Tropical forest > Bulk soil | place: Panama | collected 2016-02-17
CGAAGATCACGATCACCAGGGCTGGCCGCCACCGTTCGGGCGCCGGGAAGCGCCCGAACAAAAGGAAATTCGCCCAGTCCGCAATGAAGGCCCAGCAGGCGCCACCCCGCGCCTTGCACGCGGTGTCGTTCGGCGCCGAGAAGGTCGCGTCCACGATCGCCCAATTGAATAGCGGGATCGCCAGGCGGACGATCACATAGGCGATGGCCAGTGTAAGCAGGCTATTGAAGATGCTGTTGAAGAGATTGGTGCGCACCCATTCCCAGGCCTTCTCGGCAAGGCCGCGCCGCGGCTCGAGCAGATCGGTGGCGGTGTCGTGCGTGATATCGGTCATGGCTCAGCGCTCCACCAGGGCCACGTACCGGTTGTAGAGGTTCATGGACGCCGAGATAAGGAGACTGATGGTGAGATAGACCGCCATCAGGATGGTGATCACCTCGACCGCCTGACCCGTCTGGTTCATCTCGGTATTGGCCACGGAGACGAAATCCGCGAAGCCGATCGCGACCGCGAGCGAGCTATTCTTGGTGAGGCTCAGATACTCGCTCGTCATCGGCGGAATGATCACGCGCACGGCCTGCGGCAGCACCACCAGGCGCAGCACATGGCCTTGCCTCAGGCCGAGCGCGCTCGCCGCCTCGGTCTGGCCCCAGCTCACGGCCTGGATGCCGCTGCGCACGATTTCGGCCACGAAGGCCGAGGTGTTCGCGATCAGCCCGAAGAGCAGCGCCGCGAACTCCGGCGAGATGATGGTGCCGCCGCGGAAGTTGAACCCGGCCAGCGCCGGCTTGTCCAAGTCGAGGGGTGCGCCCGCCGCGAAAAACACCGCGAGCGGGAACAACACGATCAACCCAAAGCCCGCCCAGATCGTGTGGAACTGCGCGCCGGTGCGCTCCTGTCGGTGCTTTGCCCAACGCGCCACCCCTAGGGTCGCGAGAACGCCGATCAGCAGCGCCGCCGACATCCACACATAGGCCTCGTGCCAGACCGGCACGGGGAAGGCCAGACCCCGATTTGACACGAACACGCTCGGGAAGATTTGCCAGGCCTGTCGCGGACCCGGTGCGCTGATGCGGATCAGATCCCACCACACGATGAGCTGCAGGAGCAGCGGCGTGTTCCGGAATATCTCGACGTACCAGAGCGTGACTTTCCGGAGGAGCCAATTGCCGGAAAGCCGCGCGATCCCCAACAGGACCCCGAAGATTGTCGTGAAAACGCAGCCGATCGCGGCGACCAGCAACGTATTGAGCAGGCCGACGACCAATGCGCGGCCATATGTGTCCGCGGGCGTATAGGAGACCAGCGTCGTGCTGATCTCGAAGCCGGCTTCCCGATTCAGGAATCCGAAGCCCGAGGCGATGCCTTGGCGCGCCATGTTGACGGCGGCGTTGTGCCAGAAATAGCCGATGAGGCCCGCCGCCACGGCGACTCCCAGGACCTGACTGGCCCAGAAGCGGAACCGCTCTTCGCGCCACCACACGCCGCGCGTCGCGGCAGCACCCAGCGAGCCTCGCGCATCAACAGCCACGGCGTGCTCCCGATGACCTATGGCGGAAGGACGGTCGCATCGCGGACGTGGGACCGTCCCGGCGCTCGCCGGGACGGTCCCACCGGGCTCAGCGGATCGGCATCGCGTACATCAAACCCTCGTTGCTCCAGAGGGCGTTGATGCCGCGATCGAGCTTCAGCGGCGAGCCTCTACCGACGTTGCGGTCGAAGATCTCGCCGTAGTTGCCGACCTGCTTGATGGCGTTATAGGCCCACTTCTCGTCGAGGTGCAGCGACTTGCCCATGCCGGGTGTGGCGCCCAGCATGCGCTTCACCTCGGGGTCGTCGCTCGTCAGCATCTGGTCGACGTTCTTGGAGGTGACGCCCTTCTCCTCGGCGTCGATGAGCGCGTAAACCACCCATTTGACGATGTGGAGCCATTCGTCGTCGCCGGTACGCACCACCGGCGCCAACGGCTCCTTGGAGATGACCTCGGGCAGGATGACGTAGTCATCAGGGCTGGGCGCTTTCGAGACGCGGGTTGCGGCGAGGCCTGAGCGGTCGGTCGTGTAAGCGTCGCAGCGGCCCGAGAAGAACGCGTTCTCCACCTCGTCCAGCTTCTCGATCACCAGCGGCTTGAATTCGAGCTTGTTGGTCCGGAAATAGTCCGCGAGGTTGAGCTCCGTGGTGGTACCCGGTTGCACGCAGACCGTAGCGCCGGCGAGGTCCTTGGCGGTCTTCACGCCGAGCTTCTTGGCCACCATGAAGCCCTGGCCGTCATAGTAGGTGACCGGCGCGAAGTTGAACCCGAGGTCGGCCTCGCGTGCCAGCGTCTCCGTAGTGTTGCGCGTCAGGATGTCGATCTCGCCCGACTGCAAGGCGGTGAAGCGCTGCTGGGCCGAGGTCGGCACGAACTTCGCCTTCTTGGCGTCGCCGAGCACGGCGGCGGCGATCGCGCGGCAGGTGTCGACGTCGAGGCCGGTGTAGTTGCCCTGCTGGTCCGCCATCGAGAAGCCCGCAAGCCCCGTCGAGACGCCGCAAGTGACCACGCCCGCCGCCTTTATCTTGTCGATCGTTGGGCCCGCAAGGGCCGGCGCCGCGCCGAGCACGACCGCAAGCGCCGCGCCCAGCAGATTGAGAGACTTCATTACATGACCTCCGTTTGAATTGAGCAAACCCCCGTCTCCCGGAGCCGCGTGCCTTCCCCTGCACTGCGGTCCGATATTTGCGGGACGCTAACACGCCACCGGATCGAGCCGCAATGCCGGCGCCCCTGCCCGACGGCTGGACCCGCTCGGCACGTTCGGGCTTTGCGCCCGCGCGTCTGCGCGGCAAGATGCGGACTCCTCCCCAAGCCCACCGACGGACAATCATGGCGACCAATTCCAAAAGACCGGACACGCTTCTCACGCATGCGGGCACCGATCCGCACGCGAACTTCGGCGTGGTGAACCCGCCCGTTTACCACGCCTCGACCATCCTGCATCCGACGGTCGCGCATCTAGAGGAGTCTCAGCAGCGCCGTTTCCAGAAGGGCGTAGTAAGCTACGGGCGCTACGGCACGCCCACGACCTTCGCGCTCGAGGACGCGGTGGCGGCGCTGGAGAGCGGCGAGCGGGCGATTGCCTATTGCTCCGGCGCCGCGGCCTGCTACGCGGCGATCCTCGGCTTCGTGAAGATGGGCGACCACGTGCTCATGGTGGACACCGTCTACGGACCCGTGCGCGCGTTCTGCGGCGGCTTCCTGAAGCGCTTCGGCGTCGAGACAACATTCTACGACCCCATGATCGGCGCGGGCATCGCCTCGCTCCTGCGAGACAATACCAAGGTGATCTACCTCGAGAGTCCCGGCTCCATCACCTTTGAGGTGCAAGATGTGCCGGCAATCGTCGCCGTCGCGAAGTCGCGAGGCATCGCCACCATGCTCGACAACACCTGGGCGTCGCCGCTCTTCTATCAGCCGCTCAAGTTCGGGGTGGACGTATCCATCATCGCCGGTACGAAATACATCGTCGGGCACTCCGACGTCATGATGGGCTTCACCGTGTGCACGGAGGCGAGTTTTCCGAAAGTCCGCCAAACTGCAGCCGAGCTCGGCTATCACGCCGCCCCCGACGACGTCTATCTGGCGCTTCGCGGCCTGCGCACCGCGGGCGTCCGGATGCGCCATCAGGAGAGCCAAGCTCTGGCACTCGCGCGCTGGCTTGAGAAGCGGCCAGAGGTCGAGCGCGTGCTCCACCCGGCGCTCCCTGGCCATCCCGGGCACGAGTTCTGGCGCCGCGACTTCACGGGCTCGTCCGGCCTGTTCGGGGTCGTGCTGCGCAAGGACATCCCGGTCCCCGCCGTGAACGCCATGCTGGATGGCATGGAGCTCTTCGGCATGGGCGCGAGCTGGGGCGGCTACGAGAGCCTGATCCTGCCGACCCACCCGGAGCGCATGCGCACCGCCAAGGCATGGGAGAGCGGCCCCACGCTCCGCATCCACGCCGGTCTCGAGGATCTCGGCGACCTCATCGACGACCTCGAGCGCGGCTTCGCGCGGCTGAATGCCGCCCGCTGACCCCGGGTGCAATGTCGCTCACGCCCTTCGAACTCGCCGCGCTCGAACTCAGCCTGCGCGTCGGCATCGCGAGCACGCTCTGCAGCCTACCCTTCGGCCTTGCCGCAGGCTGGCTGCTGGCACGCTGCCGGTTTCCCGGCAAGACGGTGCTGGACGGCATCATCCACCTGCCCTTGGTGCTGCCGCCGGTCGTGGTCGGCTATGCACTGCTGAGCCTGTTCGGCCGGAACGGCACGCTGGGGTCCTGGCTTCACGCCCTCGGCATCGAGGTCGCCTTCAACTGGAAGGGGGCAGCGCTCGCCTCCGCCGTCATGGCGTTTCCTCTGCTGGTGCGCGCGATCCGGCTCTCTCTCGAGGCCGTTGACCGCCGGCTCGAAGCCGCGGCGCTCACCCTCGGTGCCAGCCGCGCCCGCGTATTCTTCACGATCAGCTTGCCGCTGACCGCGCCCGGCCTGCTCGCCGGCGCCATCCTCACTTTCGCTCGGAGCATCGGCGAGTTCGGCGCCACCATCACTTTCGTTTCCAACATCCCGGGGCTGACGCAGACATTGCCGCTTGCCTTCTTCAGCCTCGTTCAACAACCGGGCGGCGAAGCCGCAGCGTTGCGTCTCACGGCCCTCTCGATCGCGGTCTCGCTTGCTGCGCTCCTTGCCTCCGAACTCCTGGCGCGCCGGCTCGCCGCGCGGCTGGGCAGCCCTGCATGATCGAGGTCGATGTCGGAAAGCGGCTTGGCGAGTTCGAACTCGCCGCGCAATTTACGGCACCTGCGACAGGGATTACCGCCCTCTTCGGCCGCTCCGGGGCCGGCAAGACCACGCTGGTCAATGCCGTTGCCGGGCTGATCCGGCCCGACCGCGGCCGGATCGCCATCGAGGGCGAAGTGCTGTTCTCAGCAGCCGACGGCATCGATTGCCGACCGCAGCGGCGGCGCCTCGGCTATGTGTTTCAGGACAGCCGGTTGTTTCCGCACTACAGCGTGCGCGGCAATCTCGGCTACGGCATGCCGCCCGGAGCGCCGCGCGACCCCGCGCTCTCTTTCGACACCGTGGTGGAGCTGCTGCGCCTGGCACCGTTGCTGCGCCGGAGGCCCCACCATCTCTCCGGCGGCGAAAAGCAGCGCGTCGCCATCGGCCGCGCCCTGCTGGCCGACCCGCGGCTCCTGCTGATGGACGAGCCCCTCGCCTCCCTTGACCTCGCGCACCGCGCGGAGATCCTGCCCTTCATCGAGGAGCTGCGGGATCGCCTGCGCATCCCTATCGTCTATGTAAGCCATGCCATGGAGGAAGTGGTGCGGCTCGCTGACACGCTGGTGTTGATGTCCGAGGGCCGCGTCGCCGCCGTGGGCACCGTCGAGGATCTCACCAGCCAGCTCGATCTGCGTCCGCTCACTGGGCGCTTCGACGCCGGTGCGGTGATCCGCGCGAGCGTTGCCGGCAATGATCTGGTCTTCGGCCTGACGGAACTCGCCTTCCCCGGTGGCCGATTGCGGGTGCCGCACCTGGGCCTGCCCCTGGGCACGCCCGTGCGCGCCCGCATCCGTGCCCGCGACGTGGCGCTAGCACTCGAGCGGCCGCAGGGCCTCTCCATCCTCAACGTGTTTGCGGGCCGCGTCGTCGAGGTCGCCACCGATCAGGGTCCGATGGTCGACGTGCGCCTCGACATCGGCAAGTCCGACCGTCCGGTGGCGCTCTGGGCGCGCGTTACGCGCCGCTCCGCCTACGACCTCCGCCTCGAGGTCGGCAAGTCGATCCACGCGCTGGTCAAATCGGTCGCCCTCGACCGCCAGAGCTTCAGCCCCTATAGCCGGCGCGGAACGGTCGAGGAATAGAGCGCGGCCATTGAGGTGCCAATGGTATTCGTCGCCAGAGCGATCTCCGTGGTTGTCGGCAGCGCGGCCTATTTCGGCCTGGCAATCCTCGGCTGGCGCGAGCCCGCGGCCCTCTTCTCCCATCCGGCGCTCGTGATCCTCGCCGTCGCGCTCGCCGCGATGGCGGTCGCAGCGGTGTTCGCCGGCGGCAACCTCAGCCCGGGCGTGCGAGAGGATCGCGCCAATCGTTGGGTGATCACCGCCTTCGCGCTGCTCGGCCTCCTCGGCGGCTTTCTCCCGGCCTATACGGATCGGCTGGAATTCTTGACCGTCGACGGCGAAGCTACCCGATGGGTCGGCGTCGTGGTGTTCGCGATCGGTGGCACGCTGCGCATCTGGCCAGTATTCGTGCTCGGGAACCGTTTCAGCGGCTTGGTCGCGATCCAGCCCGGCCATACGCTCGTCACCAACGGCATCTATTCCGTCATTCGCCATCCCAGCTATCTCGGCTTGCTCACGAACTCGTTGGGTTGGAGCCTCGCGTTCCGCTCGGGGGTCGGCGTGATGATCACGGTGCTGTTGCTGGTGCCGCTGCTCGCGCGGATCCACGCCGAAGAGGCGCTGTTGAGCTCGCAGTTCGGCGCGGCGTATCAAGCCTATCGCGCGCGCACCGCACGCCTCATTCCCGGTCTCTACTGACCTCAGTCCACGATGAAGACACGCGCACCCGCCTCGCTCCGCACGCGATGGGCCGGACCTTCGGCGTCTGCCACGTGCCAACTCATGCCGGCGCTGAGCAAGCACGCGGGCGTGCCGTCTTCATGCTCGATCGCCAGCGCGCCGCTGATCACATAGATGATGTGCCCCTTCGAGCACCAGTGATCCGCGAGATAGCCGGCGCCGTACTCGACGACTCTGAGCCGCACCGCTCCGACTTGTTGCGCCCGGACTTGTGCCGCCTCGGAGGTGCCTGCGATCGTCGTGGCGAGAATCCGCGACCAGTCGGTCATGGCCTCGCCCATCTGCGTCAGCTTCATGGCCTGCTTACGACCCCAGCACAATCGTCACCGAGACGCGAGCGGCGAGCACGGCGCTGCGCGTCGTCACACGTGGTCGGGCGAGGTTCAATCATCGGCGGCGAACGTTTATCACTTGATCAAGAGACTGCGGCATATCGTCTTTTTAACTGTCCGGCGCCGTTAAATTCGCTTTCTCAACCGCGCCGTGCACACTATAGTGGGGACGAACAGAATCCGCTGCTCATTTATTTGCGACCAGGGAGAATATAAATGCAAGCACGCACCACACCGCAAGAGAGGGCTCGTCCCGGACGTCGCCGGCGCACGGTAAAGGAACATGGGCCCGATCCCGCGGATGTTCATGTGGGTTCTCGCCTCCGGCTGGCGCGCGGCCTCCTTGGCTTGAGCCAAGTTCAGGTGGCGCAGTCGCTTGGCGTGTCGTTCCAGGCCGTACAGAAGTACGAGCGCGGCGAGATCCGCGTTAGCGCAAGCCGGCTGCTGCAGGCCTCGCGCCTGCTGGGCCAACCTCTCGAGTTCTTCTTCGAAGGCCTGGATTCACCGTCCTCGAGCGACGGCGACAAGGGTGACTTCGTCCGCGCGGAGCTCGAACTGCTCCGGGCGTTCCGTGCGCTACCGAACGACGAACTGCAGCGCCAGATCCTGCGGTTGGTGCGTAGCATGGGGCGCGCATTACCGGCTGCGTAGACCGGGTCGGCGGCGCTGCCGCAAGACTGCGCCGCTGCTTTTCTCCAATACTGCCTCTTGACGGTTGCGCTCGCCGGGGTGGATCGGCATGCGGTTAAACTATGCGCGCCCGCGTCTTCCCATGCGTCGGCGCCCGTCTCATGATCGCGGCCTCAAAACGGGGGCGCATGCGCATGGACTATTCGCCGAGCGAAGATCCCAGCCCAATCCCGGATTTCTACGGGTCGTTCGCGCCGCCAGCGCCACCGACCGAGCCTATTGACGGCAGCCGCCACACCCCCGTCGCCATTATAGGCGCGGGCTTCACCGGCCTCTCGACGGCGCTGCATCTGGCGGAACTTGGCGTCGCGCCGCTCGTCCTCGAGGCGAAGGAGATCGGCTGGGGCGCCTCCGGCCGCAACTTCGGCCAGGTGGTGCCGTACTTCAAGCACGACCAGGGCCATGTCCTCCAACACTTCGGTCCGGAGCAAGGCGAGCGCCTGATCGCCGCAGCCGGTAGCGCGCCGGACCTGGTCTTCGGATTGATCGAACGCCACGGCATCGCCTGTACGCCGGTGCGCAATGGGCTCATCTTTGCCGCGCACGCGCGGGCGGCGAGAGAGAGTCTCGCGGAGCGCACCGCCTTCTGGCAGAGCCGCGGCGCGCCTGTGGAGATGCATGGCGGGCCCGATGCCCACGCCTTCATCGGCAGCAGCTTCTATGCCGCCTGCTCCGTCGATCGCCGGGGCGGAACGATCAACCCGCTCGCCTATGTGCGCGGCCTTGCGTCGGCGGCGCTCAAGGCAGGCGCCCGAATCTCGACCGGAACGCCGGTCGGCTCGCTCACGCGCGTGGGCAGCGAGTGGCGCCTCGACACGCCGCGCGGCGGGGTCATTGCCGACACCGTGGTGCTCGCCACCAACGCCTATACCGAGAGCCAACTCTGGCCGGGTTTGCGGCAGAGCATCATCCCCATGCGTTCATATCAGCTGGTGAGCCATCCGCTCGGCGAGAATGTCCGACGCAGCATCCTGCCGCGTTATCAGCCGCTCACGGATACGCGACCCCTCTACTCCGGCGTACGGCTGCACCCGGACGGGCGGTTGCAGGCGAGCGCAGACGGCCCTGCCTTCTACGGCAGCGGCGCCGCGTTCGTCGCGAAGCTCAATCGTCGCATCGGGAGGCTCTTTCCGCAGATCGACGCGCTCGAGTGGCAGTATCGCTGGACCGGTTGGGTCGCGATGACGCTCGACCGTTATCCCCACCTGCACGCGCTGGCGCCGGGCCTGTGGGCCGGGCTCGGATATAGCGGGCGCGGCATCGGGCTTGCGACGCTGATGGGGCGCGAGATTGCCGGCCGCATCGCCGGCGTCGCCGAGCGGGATCTCATGATCCCCGTGACACCCTTGAAGCCAAGTTGGGTCACCCGCGCCGCCAGACCGCTGGTGAACTCCCTCCTGACCTATTACCGAATGCAGGACGCGGTCGCCGACCTGAGTAGCCGCGCCACGTCCTCAGTTTGACACGGCGCTCGCTGGCGTGGACGTACTCTGCTCCAGTCGCCGCAACCGCGCCAGGACGCCCATCAGGTGACGCGCGAGGATCACGACCAGCTTAAGACTGAACACCAGACGCCAGGATATCGACAATCCCAGGGCGTTGAGCGAGCCGACCGCGAACGCCCGCATCATCCGTGCGAACCCGTCGGCGGTCGCCTCGAAGCGGCCATTCACGGTCAGCGTGTCGAAACCGAACTCGTGTTTGAAGATGAATAGCAGCGACGAGGAGTGCGTCGCCTGAAAGAGCACCGTGACCTTGTCCCCGTGGATCTTCGCGACGCGCATCAGGGACGCCGGTGAAAAGCGGTCGGGGTGCTCGTGGGAGATCCAGATATAGGAAACGCCCGCCATGATCTCGTCGAAACCCATCGGCGTTGGGATCAGGAGATCCCAGCCCACATTGAAGGCAGGGCCTTCCGTCCAAGGGTCGAACAAGAGCCCGAGCCCATCGGCTTCGACCTTGCACCATGCGTGGTTGATCAGGGTCAGGCGCATGGGAATTCGGCCGCCATGTTAGTCCAAACCCAAGGGCGCCGCGGCACTGCCGCGACGGGGGTCAGCGAGCACGAATTCCTTGCCATAACTGGAGCAGATGACCATCTTAGCTGCGTCGACCCCTACGCCCCGGCTTGCTCTCCAGCCTTCAGAGCCAGTACTGGGCGTGGCTTCCGTGTCTACCGGAGTTTGGACCCGAAGCGTGTCGGACGCTCGCCCGTGGTCCACCCGGCAGGCGGGGCGGAAGAGCGGCGATACGGACGCCAATGGAGAAGCGATTGACGAAGGAAGATCTGATCGAGTTTGAGGGAACCGTCCTGGAGATGCTGCCGGACTCGCGGTTCCGGGTGCGGCTCGATAACGGTCACGAGACCCTGGCCTACACCTCCGGCAAAATGAAGAAGAACCGGATTCGCGTGCTGGCGGGTGACCGCGTCACGGTCGAAATGACCCCTTACGACCTCACGAAGGGCCGGCTGAGCTTCCGTCATAAGGACGAGCGCCGCCCCGTCGCCGCTCCGCCCCGAAGAGGACCGGGCGCCCGGCGCTGAGTGTGCTGATTGCAGCGGCCGTTGCCGGGCGTGGGTGGCCTCACCAGGCGAAGGATTTCTAGAGGGTATCCGTGCAGATTACGACAGACCGGCCCGCAAATGGCGAGCAGCGCTATTCCGCAGAGCGCCAGCTTTGGTGCGCCGTGCTCGACCGGGCGATGCAGGACGCCATGGACCGGATTGCGACCGTATCGGGCGCGCATGAGCGGCAGAAGCTCCGCGAGGAGGCTCGAGAATGGTTTTTCAGGAATGGCGACGATTTCCGCTCGGCATGCGAGTCGGCGGGCTACGATCCCGATTATCTTCGCTCGCGAGTCCTCTCGATGATCGACCCGGGCATGTGACGCCGTCGAGCCCACTGCGACCGCGCTGAACGGCCCCGGGCGACTAGACTAGGAGCGGCCGTTCTTTCGGTTACCGGTCGCTGTTTTCGGAGTGGACGATCGCCGAGCGGCGCAAGGCCGCGACCGTGGTGGTACCGCCAGTCCCCGTGCCGTTTTGCAGCACGAAATCGATGGGCGTGCCGTCCTCGACAGTGCGGAATTTGATCGGCACGTCGCGACTGTCGAGCCAGACTTCCTGCTGCTTGTCGCCGCTCACGACGAAATGCCGCGCGGAGACCGGTCCGCCGTTCACGCTTATGACGTCGTAGTCGCCGCCCGAGACTTGCACATGGACGATCCTCCCCGTGCTGGTGGCCACCACCACCTCCTCGCCCGTGCGCTTTACCAGCCACGGATCCGACGGCGAGATGCTTCCGGGCGCGGAGAAGCTTCCGATCGTGCAGTTGATCTGGAATTGGTCGCCGCGCGCCTCGCCATGCACCTCGAGGTGCCGGCCATCCTTGTTGGTGACGCTTTGCAGCGATATCAGGCGATCGCCGCGCAAGATTTCGGTCGTATCGGATTCCTCGCGATAG
>Ga0126378_10004084_pt1 | contig 11081 bp, 14 predicted proteins | sample PanSoiMetPlot_23_FD_92587 | JGI IMG/M metagenome (GOLD analysis project Ga0126378, IMG submission 92587) | Tropical forest soil microbial communities from Panama - MetaG Plot_23 | ecosystem: Environmental > Terrestrial > Soil > Tropical forest > Bulk soil | place: Panama | collected 2016-02-17
ATCGGACACACTTATTCCCCAGCGGCGAAAGGGAAAAACGCGCGTCCGATGAGCGTGGCCTGCGCCCGGAAGGTGGGCCAGACTTCGTTCGCAGTCCCAGGCCGATTCGTTCGTATTTGCTGGCGAGGTTTATCATCTCATCGGCCTTCATCAGCATTGTCCCTACAACCCAAAGGCCGGTCTCTTTTGTACTCAAATCTGACTGTCGTTGCGCATAGACCGGGGCAAACCCGTACCTACGGAGCGTGTCAGCGGCCCGCGCAGAGTGAATAGAACGGCGAACATCGCGCGGGCGCTTCGTTGGCGGGCGCTTCGTTGGGTGTGGCTCCTTGCTAGGGCGTTGGAGTCTGAGTTGCCGCGCTCGTTCGTGAATATCCGGGCCGGAGCGGTGAAGTGTGTCCCGGATTAGCTGCATGGGATCGGGGCGCGTGTACATGGTGCGAAGGGTGCGGTCCTCGCCCAGAGTCCAACGTGGGGTCCAACGCCGGGGCATTTTGGGCAATCCTGATTGAGCCGTAGGGCGGTCACAACAAATTATATAGTGACCACAACGCGGGTTAGACAAGCGACCGCTTCTTAACGTGCCACTAGCTTCTGACCGCAAACTCGGGCTGCTAGCGCCCTGAAATCCGCTAAGTTCCGCTCGCTCGCCTCGAACACATCCTGGCTCAACGTGCCGCGAAACAGTTCGTAACGCAGCCACAGTTGGTAAGTGCCGACTACATCAGTCTCGCAGTACTCTGCGATCTCCTTGATTTTGCTTCGCCGTTAGCCCCTCAAGAAAATCTGAGGTCTGTGCCAAGCCGATAGGGTTGACATACACAATACTGACGGCGAACCCATCCGGTTATCGGCTCCGGCTCACTTAAGCAGCCTCCACGCTGGATCAGAGCAGCGGCACAACGCGGCGTCGGGCATGTGCGATGAGGATCACGCATCAGGCAGCAAATGGGCACGAAGGGTTATTCTGCTGCTGCGGATCACCATGTCAGCAATCAGAGCGATTGTGTTGCAAAAGTCACCGCCGAGCGGCTGTAGAATAAAAATATGCAACAATCGAATCGGAGCGAATGGATTCTTGAATCAACGTTGCGCATTGACGCCTCATCTTGAATCAATCTCACCCGCTCGGACGGCCAAAATAGTTTTGCAACACAATCAGAGCAGAAGTGGCCATGCGCGCCTGCCTGGCTTCGATTGCCTACGAGCGCGGACGGTGAAAATAGGCGATGAAGATCGTCGATATGTGAACTACCTCACACTCCAGGGCTGACATCGATGGCAAGCCTGCCGCACGAGCACCATGGGTGCGGAGGGGGCGAGCCATGGAATTGCATCAGGTCCGGTATTTTCTGGCGCTCTGTGAGGAGCGCAGTTTCACGCGGGCCGCCAGACGCTGCGGAATCTCCCAGCCTTCTTTGACAGCGGCGATTATGCGGCTGGAGCAGGCGCTGGGCAGCGCGCTTTTCGAACGCAAACCGGCGGTTACGCTCACCGTGCTCGGCCACGCGGTCCACCCCTACCTCCAGCGCATCGTGGAAAACGCGGATCTTGCGCGCAACACCGCGCAAGGCCCCGCAGCGCGGGGGTAAGACGGCCGACGGCGACCGCGCGGGGCACGCTGATTGACGCTGCATTCAGCTTATGAGCGGGTGCGCGCCAAGGAGCAGACGGCGTCGGCTCAGACCACGGACGCGATCCGCTGAGTAACACATAGGCCCCGCAACTTCTGCCGCTGGCCCAGCGCGCCGCGCAGAGGCGTCACTTTTTATTGCGATGCGCGCCACTGACCCACGCCAACACCTGCTATACTTCGTCCCTGATCCTTGGCCTTGGGGTAAGCCCCATGAGGCGGCGGGAATTCATCGCACTTCTCAGCAGCTCGGCAGTAGCGTGGCCGCTCTCGGCGCGCGCGCAGCAGCCGGCGATGCCGGTCGTCGGATTTGTCAATGCCGGATCAGCCGATGCGCCCCTTGCCGCCGCGTTCCGCAAGGGCCTCAACGAAGCCGGCTACTTCGAGGGCCAGAACGTAACGGTGGAGTATCACTGGCTAGAGGGCAAATTCGAGCGCCTTCCGGCGCTCATGGCCGACCTCGTGCGTCGGCGCGTGGCCGTTATTGCCACGCCCGCCGGCAACGCTGCTGCGCTTGCCGCCAAAGCTGCGACCGCGACGATCCCGATTGTCTTCGGCGTCGGCGAAGACCCCGTCAAGCTTGGTCTCGTCCCCAGCCTCGCCCGGCCGGGCGGAAACCTGACCGGCATCAATTTTTTCGCAACCGTGTTGGGTGCGAAGCGACTGGCACTTCTGAACGAGTTGGTGCCCAAGGCCGTTCGCATTGCCGTGCTCGTCAATCCGGCCAATATTGGAAGTACCGAAAGCATACGAGAGATACCGGAAGCCGCCGGTGCAATGGGACTGCAAATTCAGGTCCTCAACGCCAGCACCAGTCGCGAGATCGAGGCGGCTTTCGCCACCCTCGTGCGCGACCGCGCCGATGCCCTGTACATCACTGGTGATGTGTTCTTTACGAGCCGACGCGTCCAATTTGTCACGCTTGCGGCGCATCACAGGATTCCCGCGAGCTATGCCAGTCGCGAGGCTGTCGAAATCGGCGGGCTGATGGGTTACACAGCCGATCGAGCGGACATGTTTCGTCAGGTCGGCGTTTATACCGGCAACATCCTGAAGGGCGCGAAGCCCGCCGACCTGCCGGTCTTGCAGTCGATCAAATTCGAGTTCGTCATCAATCTGCAAACGGCCAGGGCACTCGGCATCGAAGTGCCTTTGCATCTCCAGCAACTCGCCGACGAGGTGATCGAGTGAAGCGCCGCGAGTTCATATCGCTGCTCGGCGGCGCGGCCGCCGCGTGGCCGCTCGCGGCGCGCGCGCAACAACCCGAGCGGATGCGGCGCATCGGCGTGCTGATGGCGACAGCCGAGAATGATTCGGAAACGCAGCACCGCCTCTCAGCGTTGCGCGACGGCCTCCAGAAGCTTGGATGGGCGGAAGGTCGCAATATTCGCACCGAGTATCGCTGGGGCGAGAACGACCTCGACCGCATGCGGGTTGGCGCGGAGGAACTCACTGATGGGGCAAGGTGGTCAAGTTCTCTGGCGCGAAGCCGGAGTGACCTCGCGAAGCTCCATAAAGTTCGTTCGGCGAATGCCTCTCGACGTGCCGCCAACGCTGCTCGCCCGCGCCGACGAGGTGATCGAGTGATCTAAGACAGAGGGAGGTTCACATGAAACTTCCCCGCCGAAATTTTCTGCATCTGGCCGCGGGTGCTGCCGCGCTGCCGGCTGTGTCGCGCATCGCGCGAGCGCAAGCCTATCCGTCGCGGCCGGTGCGCATCATTGTCGGTTATCCCCCCGGCGGCACTGCTGACGTTGTCGCGCGCCTGATCGGCCAACAGCTCTCCGAGCGCCTCGGCCAACCTTTCGTCGTCGAGAATCGGGCGGGCGCCGGCACCAATATCGCTACCGAGATAGTCGTGAAGTCGGCGGCTTGAGGAGGAAGCCGAAAAATGGGGCAAGGTGATCCGCGCGGCCAACATCAAGGCGGACTGAACCGTCGCTTCACCGGCATTTCGAGAGGGATGTTATGAAACTTCCCCGCCGAAATTTTCTCCATCTCGCAGCGGGCGCTGCCGCGCTGCCCGCGGTCTCGCGCATCGCTTCGGCGCAGACCTACCCGTCGCGGAGCGCAGGATCAATCCGATCGGTTGCTAGCAATGGCGGCCGACCTGGTCCAGCGTCAGGTTGCCGTTATCGCGACACCGGGGAGCCCCAAAGCGACAGTCGCGGCAAAGGCCGCGACTCGAGAAATCCCGATCGTGTTCGGAGTTGGTACCGACCCGGTCAAGCTCGGTTTGGTCACCAGTCTCAATCGGCCCGGAGGCAACGTCACCGGCGTGAGCTACTTTACCAACGAGCTGGGGCCAAAGCGGCTCGGACTGCTGTTGGAATTGATGGCTGGCAGTGCCGATGTTGTCATGCTGGCTAATCCGAAGAGCGCCACAACCGACTCGGCCGTGCAGGACGTTAAGGCTGCCGCCACCGAGGGAGGCCGGCAGCTTTCTGTATTGCTGGTGAGCAACAACGGCGAGCTGGACGCGGCGTTTGCGACGATTGTGCAAAAGCGCGCCCCTGCGCTCGTGATCAACGCGGACGAGTTGTTCTTCAGCCGGCGGGTTCAATTGGTCACGCTGGCGACGCGCCATGCCATTCCCGCGATCTATACTTCGCGCGAGTACGTCGAAGTCGGCGGCCTGATGAGCTACGGAGCCAACATTCCCGACATTTGGCGTCAGATCGGCAGCTATACCGGCCGCATCCTCAAAGGTGCCAAGCCTACCGATCTACCGGTGGTGCGGCCCACCAGGTTCGAGTTCGTCATCAATCTGCAGACCGCCAAAGCGCTCGGCCTCGACGTGCCGCCGACGCTGCTCGCCCGCGCCGACGAGGTGATCGAATGATGAGGCGACGCGAGTTCGTCACACTGCTCGGCGCGGCGGCAGCGTGGCCGCTAGCGGCACGCGCGCAGCAGCCAGCGAGGCCGGTGGTTGGGTTTATCCGAGACGGGTCGGCCGAGGCCAACGCGCGGAATGCGGCCGCGTTTCGTAAAGGCCTCAACGAAACCGGCTACGTTGAAGGCCAGAACGTGACGGTCGAGTACCACTGGCTGGAGGGTCAATACGATCGCCTGCCAGCACTGTTGGGAGACCTGGTGCGCCGACAAGTGGCAGTGATCGCCACGCCCGGCACCACACTCGCGCTCGCGGCCAAAGCGGCGACAGCAAGCATCCCGATCGTCTTCGGTGTCGGCGAAGACCCGGTCCAGCTTGGTCTTGTCGCCAGCCTTGCTCGGCCGGGCGGTAACGCGACTGGCATTAATTTTTTCGCGAATGAGGTGGTGGCCAAGCGACTGCGCCTCCTGCATGAGCTGGTGCCCAAGGTTGCTCGTGTTGCCGTCTTCATCAATCCGGGCAATCCTTCAGTCGCCGCGACAACGATACGGGATGTGCAGGAAGCCGCCCCCACCATCGGGCTGAAAACCCAGATATTCAACACCGGGACAATCGGCGACATCAACGCGGCCTTTGCCACCTTTGAGCGCGAGCGCCCCGATGCCCTTTTCGTTGCGGGCGAAGCATTTTTAGGTAGTCGCGCCGCGCAATTGGTCACCCTAACTGCGCGCGACAGGATGCCGGCGACCTATGCGATCCGCGATCTTGTCACTGCTGGCGGACTGATGAGCTACGGAACCGACATTACGGACATGTTCCATCAAGTCGGCGTTTATACCGGCAAAATCCTCAAAGGCGCGAAGCCCGCCGACCTGCCGACACTGCAGTCGACCAGATTTGAATTCGTCATCAACATTCAAACGGCGCGAGCGCTGGGCATCGAGGTGCCGCCAGGGCTGCTTGCCATCGCCGACGAGGTAATTGAGTGAGACGCCGCGACGTTATTACGCTTCTCGGCGTCGCGGCGGCGTGGCCGCTCGCGGCGCACGCGCAGACCTATCCGTCGCGTCCGATTACGCTAATCGTACCGCTTCCTCCCGGGGTCGGTACTGACGCGATTGCGCGAACGATCGCTGAATATATGAAGGGTTCGCTTGGGCAGCCGATCGTCGTCGAGAACTCTACTGGAGCCGGTGGGACGGTCGCCACAGCCCGCGCCATGCGCGCCACGCCCGACGGTTACACGCTCAGCATTGGCAATCTCGGCACGCACGTGGTGAGTCCCGCGACTTATCCCAACATCCAATATCATCCATTGAATGATTTCGAGCCGGTAGCCATGCTCGCGACCACCGCTTATTGGCTCGTCGCAAGAAAGGACCTGCCGCCGAAAGACGTTAAGGAGCTGATCGCGTGGCTTAAGGCAAATCCTGAAAAAGTATCAGCAGCCATGGTTGGGAGCGGCGGAATCGACCAGGTCGTTGGGACGTTCTTCCAGCAGAAAACTGGCACCCGATTTCAATTCATACCCTACCGCGGCGGCCCACCGATCCTTCAAGATCTGATTGCGGGGCACATCGACATGTATCTCGGTGCGGCGACCGCTACATTCGGGCAAGTTCGCAGCGGCCAGCTCAAAGCCTACGCTGTCTTCGCCCGCAGCCGCTGGTTTGCGGCTCCGGACGTGCCGTCGACCGCCGAGGTTGGTCTGTCTGACCTGACGATTCCGTTTTGGATGGGTATGTGGGCACCCAAGGGCACGCCGAAGGACGTGATCGGCAAAATCAACGCTGCGGTCGTAGCCGCCTTGACCGATGACGCGGTTCGCCAACGACTTCGCGATCAAGGCGTTGAACCCCCGTCGCCGGAACAACAGACGCCAGAAGCGTTTGCCATTTTCCATAAGGCCGAAGTCGAGAAATGGTGGCCGTTCATCAAATCGGCTAGCATTAGGGCGCAATGAGCTATTGTTTGGCCGATTCACTGCTGTAAATGGCGTATCACGACTAACACGAAACCGTGATTTACGGCCGCGGTCCGGCTGGCTGAGCCGGCTTCGCCCACCGCCAGGGTGCTTGGCGTGACAATTCCGTCCGGCGTCCTCGCGATCGCCGACGAGGTGATCGAATGAGGAGCCGCGAGTTCATCACGCTGCTCGGCGGCGCGGCCGCCGCGTGCCCGCTCTCGGCGCGCGCGCAGCCGGCGAAAGCGGCGTGAGCGGAGCCCGACGCGAATCGCCTCGGCTCCGCATCGATCCCGGCAGTATCCGGTGCGCGTCCGCGGCTAATCGACGACGGCAACCATCTGGATTTCGATCAGCTGCTCCGGCTCGCCAAGCTCGAGCACGGCGACGTTGGTCGAGGTCGGCTTGTGATTGAACGGTGCAAAATAGGAGTTGATTACCGCGCTGGCCTTGCCGATGTCGCCCATGCGTGGCCGTGCACGAAACACAAAGTAGTGCACGACGTCCTTGAACGAAGCGCCCGAGGCATCCAGCGTCTTCTTGATTCCTTCCATCGCTGCGCGGGTCTGCGCTTCCAGATCGTTGACCATGTATTGCTGGATCTGATCGCGCTTGTGCGGATGATCATGATAGACCGGCAGCGCCGTCGTGCCGGCGAGCCAAAGAAGCTTACCGCTCTTGATTTTGATGGCCGGTACGAATGGCATGAAGACGGTCTTGTCGTAATCGGGATGGTGAATGACCTCCATGTGCTGATTTTGCGCCTGCGCCGCCGCGGGACCAACCAGTGCGGGCACAATGGCGATAACGCTCAGTGCGAGCGTGGCGCGCAGGGATAGTGTCCTGATCATAAGCTGCCTCCGAATGCAACGGGTTGACGATCGCTCCATCATATTCTTTCGATTGTGTGTGCACGACCCATTCGCGACGACGTGGGGCGATGCGGCACGGACAGCGCGCCTGCGGCGTAATTAGGTCGCGGGCGACGCCTTCTCTCGCGCGCTCTCCCCGATTCTTGTTCTGCCCCCCGTTGATGCCCGCTGACTGATTCCTGCGGATTCGCTATGCTCGGATTCTGCTTGGCTGTGGGGACCGAATGCAGTTGGCTCGATCCAACCGGCGCGAGTTCATCACGCTGCTCGGCGGCGCGGCGGCGTGGCCGCTCGCGGCGCGTGCCGGGAAACCCACTGCTTGGCCAGACGTGGAGGTTGCCGGACATCCACAAGGTGAACCGAGGAGGACAAGATTATGCAGACCGCTCGTGACATGACTGCTTCGCTGCCTGATCGGCCGATGCTGCACGCACTGGGCAAGTGCTGGTGGCTGCTACTGCTGCGCGGCATCGCAGCTGTTCTTTTCGGCGTGCTCGCGTTCATCTGGCCCGGACTGACGCTGGTGACGCTGGTGCTGCTCTATGGCGCGTTCGCGTTGGTCGACGGCGTGATCTCGCTGGTTGCCGCCTTCACTGGAAGCGCCAAGCCGGTCCCGACGTGGTGGCTGGTCGTGGTCGGCCTGCTCGGCATCGCTGCTGGCATCGTCACCTTCGCATGGCCCGGCATCACCGCGATCCTGCTAGTGCTGTTCATCGGCGCCTGGGCGCTGGTGCACGGTATTTTCGAGATCATCGGCGCGATCCAGCTGCGCAAGGAGATCGATAACGAGTGGATGCTGATCCTCGGCGGCGCTCTATCCGTGCTGTTTGGCTTGATCGTGCTGATCTCACCCGGGGCCGGCGCGCTTGGGCTGATCTGGGTAATCGGAAGCTATTCGATTGTCTTCGGCATCCTGTTCATCGCGCTCGCACTGCGGCTCAGGAAGCACAGCCACCCGGCCGGATCGCCCGCAGCGGCATGATGGACCGAGGGAGAGATCGTCGGCGCGTTCGACCGCAACGGCCGCAACGCGGGGGAGTTTCACTGGGTCCACAATTTGGCGGTCGATTCAAATGGTAACATCTACACGACCGAGGTGGACACCGGTAAGCGAGCGCAGAAGTTCCGTTACGTAGGACCGGCTGTGCGGTGATCGGGCAAATGAGAGACCTTGCGTCTTGATGAGACTTCGTTGCCAGAACCCGTCAACGTCCCAAGAGCAAAAAACATCTCCTGGTGACAATCCAGGAGAAGAGTCCTCTCGCGAGCAAGAGGTTTCTTACGGTACGTTCGGAGCGTGGTGCAGTCCGCGATACGACGTCTACGCTGATGCCGAATGCTCTCTAGCTCATGGGAGATAGAAGAAGCCCAATTGCGCCTGATTAGTAAACTGCGCGGCCTGTATCGCGAGGCGATCCCAGCTTCGTGCCATGTCAATTAGGACCGCTCGTACGTGCGCATTTAGCTCGCGCTCCGCCATCTCTCGACAATCAGCGGCTCGCTCTCTGCACTCCCTTGACGTGATCATCGGTTACTCCCCACACCGAACACACCAATCTACCACAAGAACCGTTGGCTTGCTTGATTTCGTGCAGCCACTCGCTGCCGGACGGCAGCTTATCGGTTTTGGTTGGGAGACACGGCGCGATGAACCCGGCCGGGAGGGTACGCTGTAACATGCGGGGCCAAATACAATCTTGCAACGCCAATTTCAACTTCACCGAACCAACGCTCGGATTTTTTGCTAACCTTCCGGTCTCGAATGAAACCAGAGTTGTCCAAATGCCTCACAAGTGGACCAAGACGTCGCGCGCAAAGCTCAGCAGGACCCAGAAGGCGAGATGGAGGAAACGAAAACGGCAGCGGCGGCAGAAGCGCTAGGCTATCGGTCGCGACCCGCCCTTGTGTGATGCTGGTATGCAGCGAACCGGCGGAAATCCGGTGCTTGGGCAGGGGCACCATCCGTGTTCAGATGAAAGAACCCTGGACAGCCCCAAGCCTGCGCGAGCTGCTCGCACTAGCGGCACTCGCCGCCTTCGGGTGTGGTCTTGCGTTAGCGCGGGGTGGCCTCTTATTCCTCGGAATCTTCGGCGCCGCTAGCGCAGTGACGATTATCGAGGCGATACGACGTTCACGATGAGATAGGCGCGCGGCTCGGTGCGGGTGGCTCACACGCTGGCGCGCATCGAAAAATCGTCGGCTGTCGCGGAGCGATGACCCCCTCCGGTGTGGAACGAATAAATGAGCCTCTCCCGGCGCGATCCAGTTGCGCTTCAAGACCACACAATGACTGGGGCCCTGCCTAATACTAAAAAGGCGTGGTATTGAGAGTGGGCATGAAAAAGGCCGGTGGGGGCCGCGGCGGCCTGGGTCCCATGACTTTCGATTCAGAACAATTCGGTCTGCCCCAAGGACTTGCGGACTGCCCTGCGGCAGGCTGAGCGCGCCGCGTCTAAGGAGTCTACAATGAGCGAGCAGGCTGTAGGGAGAGGCGGGGTTGGGCCTCTGACATCGTGTGGGTCGTGCTCTATTCAATCGTAATTCTCCTCGTCATGCTTCTATGGGTAGACGTTCCGGCTTAAAGCCACCGCACTAACGGCGCCAGGACACAATGCCGATTACGATCCGAGGCGCCGAAGCGGCGGACGCGGCGCAATGCGGGGCAATCCTTTACACCGCGTTCCGGCGACTGGCCGATGAACACAATTTTGCGCGTGACTTCCCATCGGTTGAGGTTGCCACCGGCGTGGTCTCAATTTTGCTCGCCAATCCTGGCTTCTACAGCATCGTGGCGGAAGAGGAGGGCCGAATTGTTGGCAGTAATTTCGCGGACCACCGCTCATCAATTGTCGGCATTGGGCCGATCTCGATTGATCCAAAGGCGCAGAACCAAGGGATTGGCCGCAAACTTATGCAAGTGGCGATCGATCACTTTGCGGCCGCCGATGTTCCTGGCATCAGACTCGTCCAAGCGGCCTACCATAACCGCTCCCTCTGCCTTTACACGAGGCTCGGCTTCCAGACACGGGAGCCGCTGTCAGTGATCCAAGGACCGGCGCTCAATATCAAATTTGTCGGATACGATGTGAGACCAGCCACGGAGGCAGACGTTGCGGCATGCAATCTCTTGTGCCGCCGAGTGCATGGGTTCGACCGCAGCGTAGAGTTGCGGGAGGCAATCAGTGCGAGGACCGCAATGGTCGTCGAGCACCTTGGACGGATCACGGGATACGCTACAGACATAGGTTTCTTCGCCCATGCTGTCTCCGAGACAAATCAGGACTTAAAATCGCTGATCGGCGCAGCGTCGGCTTTTCAGGGACCGGGATTTCTGCTCCCGACGCGAAATCACGAGGTTTTCGCGTGGTGCCTCGAAAGCGAGTTGAAGCTAGTGATGCAAATGACGCTAATGAGCATCGGCCTTTACAGCGAGCCGGCTGGTGCGTGGCTGCCCTCGGTTCTGTTATAAAAAAATGAGGATGTCAGTGCCTGATCGCATTGAACTGCTAGTTTTGATACTCGCCCGCGCCGACGAGGTGATTGAATGAGCAGCCGCCGCGAGTTCATCACACGTCTAAGCGGAGCGGCCGCGTGGCCGCTCGCGGCGCGGGCGCAGCAGCGCGACGCAGACGCGCTGCAGGCCTGCTAGGCGCGGACCTGCGTTTTCGGGGATCAGCCTAGCCGCCGCTAGCTGGCACGTTCTTTTCCTTCGATGAGGCAAATCCAATCCCCCCGCCCACGATGGTGCCGATCACGGTCCCGATCCCCGGCACGATCGTC
>Ga0126378_10004085_pt1 | contig 11081 bp, 4 predicted proteins | sample PanSoiMetPlot_23_FD_92587 | JGI IMG/M metagenome (GOLD analysis project Ga0126378, IMG submission 92587) | Tropical forest soil microbial communities from Panama - MetaG Plot_23 | ecosystem: Environmental > Terrestrial > Soil > Tropical forest > Bulk soil | place: Panama | collected 2016-02-17
ATCAGGTTGGACGAGCCGATGAAATCCGCCACGAAGGCGCTGCGCGGCAGGGCGTAGATCTCGTCCGGTGTGCCGGTCTGCTCGACCAGGCCCTCGCGCATCACCACAATTCGGTCGGACATCGCCAGCGCCTCTTCGAGGTCGTGGGTGACGTAGACCGAGGTGATGCCGAGCCCGTGCTGCAAATCGCGCAGCTCGATGCGCATGTCGGCCCGCAGCTTGGCGTCAAGATTGGACAGCGGCTCGTCGAACAGCAGCACCGAAGGCTGGAACACGAAGGCGCGCGCGAGCGCGACGCGCTGCTGCTGGCCGCCCGACAGCGCGGATGCGCGTCGGTCGGCAAACGCGCTCATCTGCACCATGCCGAGCGCACGTTCGACCTTGTCCCTGATCTCAGCGGCACCGGCGCGGCGCACCCGCAGGCCATACGCGACGTTGTCGAACACGCTCATGTGCGGCCAAATCGCGTAGGACTGGAACACCATCGAGAGGCCGCGCTTCTCGGCAGGAATGTTGACGCCCTTGCAGGCCGAATAGACCAGTTTGCCGTCGATACGGATTTCGCCGGCGCTGGCATGCTCGAGGCCGGCGATCGCCCGCAAGGTCGTGGTCTTGCCGCAGCCGGACGGGCCGAGCAGCGTCAACTGCTCGCCGGGCATCACGCTGAAGCTGACGCCGCGCACCGCCGGCACCGCGCCGAAATGGACTTCGAGGCGCTCGACTTCGATGTGCGGCGTTGCGGAGGTCGTCGGCATCGCTAGTCGACCGGCTGCGCGCCGAGCCGGCGCGTCACAACCGTGAGCGCGATCACCGCCGCCGCCACGACCCCGGTCTGGATCAGCGCGAGCGTCGCCGTCAGCTCCGACGCGGTGCCGAACCAGGACTCGACGATCGACGGCGTGATCACCTTGGAATGCGGCCCCATCAACAGGATCGAGGCGCCCAGCTCGCGAATGCTGGCGATGAAGAGCAGCAGCCACGCCGCGATCAGGCCGGGCGCCAGCAGCGGCACGCTGACGGTGCGCAAGCGGAAGGTCCACGAGGCGCCGCACATCTGCGCGCATTCCTCCAGGCTCTTGTCGATCTGCAGCAGGACGCCCGCAATGGTGCGCACGCCGAGCGGCAGGAACACGGTGAGATAGGCGATCAGCAGGAGCCAGATCGTTCCGTAGATCGGGATCGGGAACACCAGCCACGCCCACATCATGCCGAACGCGAAGACGAGGCGCGGCACCGCCTGCGGGAACATGACGACATATTCGATCAGACCCGCGCCCGGCAGCCGCGAGCGGTAGATGAGCCAGGCCAGTAGCCCCATCAGGAAGATGCCGATGGTGGCGGTGGCGAAGGCGAGAAGCAGGCTGTTGGCCAGCGCTGAGCCGGCCGAGTTCATCGACGCCGCGGCGCGGAAATTGTCGAGGGTGAAGTTGTCGGCCGCCGGGAACGCCACCGCGATCTTCTGCACCGAGGCGTAGAGCAGGGTCGCGATCGGCAGGACGACCGCCGCCATGAGGTACAGCACGCAGACGCCGAACAGTACGTAGCGCAGTCGCCCGACGTCGGCGGCGCGCGGGCGGAACGCCTTGCCGGTGATGGTGACGTAGCTGCCCCTCGTGACGATGCGGCGATAGACGAACAGCATCAGGAACATGACGGCGAACAGCGACGTCCCCATCGCGGCCGCGAGCTGGATGCGGGGCGGGTACTGCTGGATCAATTGGTAGATCGCGGTGGTGATGACGTAGTAGCGGTTCGGCGTGCCGAGCACGAGCGCGACCGCGAAGGAACCGAGCATCTCGGCGAACACGAAGATCCCCGCGCCGAGCACGCCCGGAACGACCAGCGGCAGCGTGATGCGCAGCATGGTGCGCAGGCGGCTCGCGCCGATCACCTGGGAGGCTTCCTCGAGCGAAGGGTCCATCGACTTCATCACCGCGGCGATCATCACGAAGGCGACCGAGCCTTCGAACAAGGCCATCACCCAGGCGATGCCATAGGGCGTGTTGATGTCGATGAGGTGGCCGCTGCCGCCGAGCGCGCGCCAGACCTGGTTGATGAAGCCGCTCTCCGGCGAGCCGAGCATGCTCCAGGCCAGAGCGCCGAGCAGCGGCGTCAGATAATACGGCACCGCCATCAACTGCTCGAACACCCGGCGGCCCGGCACATTGGTGCGCGCCAGGATCCACGCCATGACGAAGCCGATCACCAGCGCCATCACGGTCGCTGCGAACGACACCACGAGCGTGTTGAGCATGATCTGCGGGTAGTTGAACAGGACCTGAAAATTGTCGAGGCCGTAGGCGGTCGGCGGCCGCGTCTGCGGATCGCCGACGTCGAACGCCGCCTGCAGCAGATAGAACACCGGGTAGAGGACGAGCACCGCGGCGACGGCGGCGACCCCATACCCGGCGAGCCTCTGCGCGGAATAGCGCTCCGCGGATGCAACGGCCACGCTCATAATCCGAGCATGCCGTTCCATTCCTTGAGGAAGGTCGCGCTTTCCTTGGAGTATTCGTCCCAGTCCGACGGATAAAGCAGCTTGAACTGGGTCAGGCTGACACCGGTCGGCATCGGCGGCGCGTCGGTGCGCACCGAGGCGTAATAGAGGTTCGGGTTGGTCTGGTACCAGGCCTGGCCGCGTTTCGACATCGCCCAGTCGACGAACAGCTTGGCGGCTTCCGGATGCGGCGCCTTGTTGACCGCGCCGACGACCAGCGGCGTCGCGACGAGCCCGTCGGGCGGCGCGACGAACTCGACCTTGGCGTTGCGGCCCTTGAACAGGATGTAGGCCGGGTATTCGCCGATCGCCGTGATGTTGTCGTCGCCCTTCGCCAGGCGGTCGAACAGCTGCACGCGCGAGTCGAAGGCGTGCGGCTGCAGCTTGGCGAAGTCCTTCCAGAAGCCCTCGCCGTAGAGCTTGCGCAGCATGTACCACTGCACGAACTGCAGGCCCGAGGCCGAGATCTTGCAGCTGATCCGGCCCTTCCACTTCGGATCGAGGATGTCCTGCCAGCCCTTCGGCGCCTCGGCGGCGGCGACCTTCTCTGAATTGTAGGCGATGCCGGCCGGATCGACGCCGGTCCAGAAGAAGTGGCCGTTCGGCGAGCTCAGATGCTCCTTCTTGTAGGCGCCCGATTCCGGCGACTCGTAGCGTTCGTAGCCGCCCTTCTTCTGGAAGTCGAATGCGGGCGCGATGTCGGACAGCTGGATCACGTCGACGTCGAAGCGGCCGGCCTGGCGTTCCGCCAGGATCTTGCTGTACAGCGCGCCAGTCTGCGCGCGCACATAGCTCGTCTTGATCTTGGGGAAATCCTTGCCGAAGCCCTGCATGATGCCGGCGGTGCCGGCCTCGTTCTCGTGACAATAGAAGACGAGCTGCCCTTCCTGCTCGGCCTTGGCGACGTCGGCATTGGTCGTGAAGTCCAATACGGTGGTGGGCGATTTCGACAGCGGCTGCGACAGCACGTTCGGCGCCGCGACGCCGACGAGCGGAAGCGCCGCGCCGGCTTTCAAGAGTGCGCGCCGCGTGATGCGGCCATGTTGATTGTGCACCATAGCGTCTCTCCCTCTAGGCAGTAGCGTCTCTCCCTGTCCTTCCCGAAAATCATATCCGGGCCAATCGATGATGCAAACCGGACAAGATTGGTGTGGCGACGATGGTCCCGGATCGTTGGACGGATCGTCCTGGCGGCGCGTCCTTGCCCAACGCCAAATGCGTGCGCGTCTCGTTGTAATAGAGCGAATACAAGGTCAGGACCCGTCGCAAATGCCGTTCGTGGAAGATCAGCACATGATCCAGGCAGTCGCGCCGCAGCGTCCGATCAACCGCTCAGCATATGCGTTTTGCCGCGGCGACCTCGGTGATATCGGGCGGTTCCGAATCCCATCGCCCGGACGGGACGTGAAAGCCAGTCCGTAGGCGCCATCATTGTCGTGCACCAATGGATCGGCGCCGTGTCCCTCGGGAATGCCTCCACGATCTGTTGCGCCAGCCACTCCTCCGTCGGGTGCCGGGTCACCGCAAACCAGAGGAGCTGGCGTCGACTATGACCCACGACGAGAACCGCAAACAGGCACTCGAATGTCAGGGTCGGAACCACGCAGAGATCGATCGCCGCAATGGCGTCTACCTGGTTGCGGAGAAATGTTCGCCAAGTCTGTGATGGCGGCCCTCGGTGCCGGGTCATGTATTTGGACACCGTCGACCCGGCAATCTCGAACCCGAGCTTGAGCCGTTCACCGTGGATGCGTGGAGCGCCCCACAATGGGTTCTCCGTGCTCATGAGCTCGCGCAACCCACGTCTAACTCTGGGCCTCCCTGCCCGACCGCGAGATTTCCAGCGCCAGTACGTCCGAAACCCCGCTCGATGCCATCGCAGGATCGTGTCAGGCTGAACGACGCGAGACAAATCGAGCAGGCTTGGCCAGAGCCAAGTCATCCATACCAATAATACTCCCACGAAGCCGCCGATGGTGCGGTACACGCCTCAGGGCAATATTGAGCTGATGCCGGAGAAAGAGGTTCTCGACTTCAAGCTGACGCCACGACCTGAACAGGTTGGCGACGAACGTCCTGAACAGTTGGAGGACCGCGAGCATCGTACCGGATGATGCGCCGATTCTGCCTCATCGCGCGAATCAACAAGGATGGAGTTTTCGGGAACGACAGCGGTACACGCCTCAGGGCAATATTGAGCTGATGCCGGAGAAAGAGGTTCTCGACTTCAAGCCGCCGCCGCGACCTGGACAGGTTGGCGACGAACGTTCCGAGCAGTTGGAGGATCGCAAGCATCGTGCCGGACGATGCGCCGATTCTGCCTCATCGCGCGAATCAACAAGGATGGAATTTTCGGAAACGACAGGTAGGTCGCGGCCGAGATCTATCGGCTCGTTTCTTCCATCACGGTTTCTCCATCTACAATGACCTTTTCAATCCAGTCATCAAGTGAAGTATTTTCCAGGAGCCACCGCCTCTCACCTGTATCCCATTCGCTAATGCCACGAGACTGATTAAATAAGATCAGACCACCATAGCTCATCATTCCGATGGCCCAGTCGTCATCCAGATCTGCACCGGACGCACGCCAATGTGGAGTAAATTTGTCGATATACCAGTCCTCACCCCATTCGAGAGGCGGAAGCGGTGGAACGGTCGTTACGCCAAAAAGCGTTAATAGCGGGTCCGTGGCATCAAACAACTCCGCGCCATTGAAATGCTGCAGCATGTCCCTGAGAACTTCAGGCATGGTGCCGAGCTCCGTCTCGGCTGCTGTGATCCGATCAGGAGGACACGGAGCCAAGAAATGATGATAGCTCGAAGGATAGTTTCGCAAACGATCCATGAGAGCTGTCCAATCGTACGTCATCTTTTTGGTGCTGCCTGTCCTTCGATCGCCTGGTCGATCAATGTTTTACGGTCAATCAAGGGACCCGTTGTTGGATTGTGGAAGTCACCTCCATGCCGTTGAAGATTCTCCCCTTGGCCACGGACAAAGTCAATGTTGCGTGGGTCACCTGCCCAGTCCTCATATGGTTTAACGCTGTTCGTGTGATGGCCGATCATGCCGCGAGGCAACTTTCCATTTTGTTGAATGAATTTTATCTCGTCGGGACCCCATTCCACTGTTCCTTTTCCTGTTCTCTGGACCAACTCGACTTCCTCTGCGCGTGCGCGTTTGACCCCCGTGCCTCTCGTCCCAGGTTGAGGAGTTAACCCGCGGAGGTTCGGATTTGACGCCGAAGCGCGGGCAGCCCCGGCCCCGACGGCAGGCTTGGCGAAGAGGTATACGCCGCCCGCTCTAAACCAACCAAAGTAGTTAGAGGCTCCGGCGGTGACCACACTGAGAACGCCGCCTTGAAGCGCCTCCACTGGGTCGGCCTTCTCCTTGAGCCCAGCAGAAACCATGACATTTTGTGTGAAGTAATCGCTAAACCAGCCGAAGGCGAACGCGCCGGCAGCAGTTTCGGGACCCACTGCCGCGGCTGCGGGGATGGCGAACGGGCCAGCCAAACCAACCGCGCCTATGACATAGGAACATCTCGGACATTCTTGATGGATTACTTCAAGTCCCTTGCCCGAGTCGGGGTTGAAAGGGTTGTCAGGATCAGCGCCAATCAGCCACCACGACTCAAAGAGCCCATCGGGATCAGATTTGTTAAGAGGACTATGCCCAACGTAGGCGTACGGTGAGAGGTTGTGCGGCCGAAACACGCCGCTGTTGGGAGCACCGTCAAGATATTTGCCCAAGATCGGATCTGCGCTCATCCACTTGGAGAACCGCGGATCGAGATAGCGCGCGCCGAAGTCGTAGAACCCGGTCTCCTGATCGAGCTCCTTGGCGGTGAAGAAGTAGTCCACGGGCAGCGACGCCGGGACCTCCTCCAGCCAGACCTCGCCGAACGGGAAGTAGTGGACGGCGTCCACCATCTGGCTGTTCTCGTTGGTCACCGTCCCGGTCGAGCCGAGGTGGTCCGGGTGGTAGTACCAATGCTGCCGGTCCGGCGCGACGCGCGCCTTCTTGGTCAGCAGGCGCTGGCCGCCGATGAAGATGTGCTTGAACTGGTTGCCGGCGCCGCCGCCGAAGTCGGTGTAGTACTGGTTCGGGTAGATGGTCGGGCTCGAGGCGGTCTTCACCTTGCGCACGCCGGCCTGGTCGTAGATGAACTGGGTATTGCCCTGCGCATTGCACGACGGGCTCGGCGTCTGCGGGCCCTTGTTGGCGCAGGCGAGCCGGTTCTCCTCGTCGTAGAGATACTGGCTCTGGTCGCTGGTGCCGGTGCCGAGCGTCCGGATCTGGTTGCCGTCGGCGTCGTTGCTGATGGTGAAGCCGCCGATCGCGGTGGCGCCATGCGGCTGCGCGGCACCGGGCCCCGGATAGCTGTAGGCGAAGTCATAGGTCGTCTGCGGATTGACCGCGCCGTTCTGTGCCGCGGTCTGGGTCTTGTGCGTGATGTTGTGGATCGAGTCGTACGACTGGCTGAAGCTGTAGGTGAACGTCGGCCCCGACGCGATGGTGTGCGTCCCGGTCGAGGACGTCAGCCGGTAGAGGTCGTCGTAGCTGAAGGTCTTGGTCCACGGCCCGCCGATGGAGTTCGTGGCGGGCGGCAGCACCTGGTTCTGCAGCTGGGTGAGATTGCCGACCGGATCATAGGTGAAGTTGAAGTTGTGGAAGGTGTAGCCGCCGTTCGGCAGGGCCGCCTTCACGTTGGAAAGCCGCCGGTTGTCCGGCCTGTAGGCATAGGTGGTGCGGACGCCATTGCCGGTGTCGATGAGCAGCCGCTTGCCGAACTTGTCGTAGTCGATGCGCGCCGCGTAGTTGACCTCGAGCTGATCGTCATTGCCGTGGACGCGGTTGACGAGGCCGCCGGAGTCATAGAAGTAGCCCACCACCTCGCCGGTCGGCTGATCCGGATAGGTCATCTGGTGGATGCGGTTCCAGGTGTCGAACTGGTACTTGGTGGTATAGGTCGGGACCTGGCCGCCCTGGATCGGGATGGCGCGGGTCTGTTGGACGACCTCGCCCAGCGGGCCGTAGAGGCGGTCCTCGGTGCCGGCGCCATCGGTGATGTGAGTGATGCGGCCGACCACGTTGCCGACCGGTCCGGGCTGGCGCTGCGAAGCAGCCCCGTAGGTGTAGGTGACGTTGTTGCCCGGGAACGCCGGATAGTTGATCGCCGTCAGCCGGTTGAACTGGAAGCCGTAGGTGACCTGCTGGCCTGCGGTGCGCAGGTTCGCCGTCTGCTTGGCGATAACGTTGTCGGCGAGGTCGTAGGTGAAGGTGGTCAGGCCGGCGTCGGGGCTTCCGATCGCGGTGCGGCGGCCGAACAGGTCGTAGGCGGCGCTGGTCACGTTGCCCTGATCGTCGGTGACGCCGGTGATCTGGCGCACCGGGTCATAGGCGTAGGACGTGTGGAACACAGCGGTCCCGCCGTTGTTGAACTCGTTCACCGTGGTGATCTGCGAGCGGACGTCGTGGAACTGCTCGCTGCGGACGCCCCTGGCATCGATCATCGTGGTGCGGAACCGGGTCTGGCCGGAGCGGTCGGTGCCGAAGTCGTAGGCGGTGGTGGTCGTGGTGTTGTCGGGAATCGTGACCCGGGTCGTGCGGTCGAGGATGTCGTACGCCGTGACCGTGGGCTGCACGGTGTCGAAAGCCGGGTTGAAGGTGCCCTGCTGGCCGAGCGGCTCGGTGACCGGATAGAACTGCTTAATGGTGCGTCCGAACGGGTCGAAGACGACGCGGCCTGACACGGTCATCACATCGGTCGGCGCGGTGCCGGCCTGGGGCGAGACCGCAGCATCCTTCTTGGTCTGCACGGCGCGCTTGAGGCCGTCGGTGAACAGCGCCGTCTCGATGCGGTCGGTCGCCGAGCGGAAGCTGTCGATATGGCGCGTGAGCGCCCATGGCACCGCCGCGAAGGGGTTATAGGAGAAGTCGATGGTGGTGGTGCCGGTGCCCTGCTCATAGGGTCCGGTCACCGTGACCAGGCGGCCGAAGTTGTCATAGGTATTGCTGATGACCTGGCCGTTCTCATCGGTCGCTGAGGTGACCTCGGCGAACTTGAAGTCGTGGGTCGAGGTCGAGACGCAGTTGAAGCTGTCGGTGACGCTTTCCACGTGAATGCGCACGACGTTGTCGTATGTGTAGGCGAGGCTGTAGCGTTCGCCATTGAGATTGGCGGGGCCGACCACGCTGGTGAGCTTGCCCTCGCCGTCATAGGTCATGTCGGTGGCGGCGGCCGCGCCGCTCGCGAGGAAGCGGCGGTTCTCGGTGACATTGGCCGTGGTGCAGTCCACGTCGTTTTCGCGGCGGCGCAGCTGGTTGCTCGACGCGTCGGTGACCGTTATGCGGTCGGCGATGCCGACGATGTAGTTCGTTACGCAGAGCGGATTGCCGCCCGGGCCGCCGCTATAGTGGATCGCAGCGAAGACGTCGTCGGCCGTGCCGGCGTCGCCGAGGTCGGCATACTGGACGACGTTGCCGAAGCCGTCATAGGCGAGCGTTTCCGACGTCCGCTCGCCTGCTGTCGGCTGGCCCTCGTAGAACAGCTTGTCGGTCCGCACCCGTTGCGGGAAGCGGGTGTCGGTGAAGTCTTCGAGGCCGGGCTGCCCGGTGCCGTTCGGCACCGTCACCACGCTGTAGGTATTGTCCGTCTCCAGGAAGCGCGCGCCCGCGCCGTCCTGGGTGATCTGCTGCGTAAGCAGGCCCTTGGTGTAGAAGCTGTCGGTGCGGAAGCTCTGGATGACGGAGCGGAAGACAGGCAGGCTGGACAGCGGCGTCGTGTTCAGGTCGTTGGCCGTGACGATTGCGGTGGTGTCGCGATCCTGCTCGGTCACCGTGGCGAAGCCGTAGAAGGTGCGCTCGGCACGGTCCCACTTGCCGTTCTGATAGTCGAAGGTGGCGATCTGGTAGTCGGCGCCGTCGCCGGCGAGGCCGTCGAAGATGGTGCGCGAAGCCAGCACCCAGCGGTTGTGCGGCAGGTCGGGCGTGTTGCCGGCGCGCACATAGTCGAGCGCGATGGTCGCCCCCAGCGGCCGGGTGATGCTTTTGAGCAGGTTGGTGCGGCCGCGCTGGTTGAGATGCACGGTGACGGCGGCACCGCTGGCGGCGATGTGGTCGGCATAGCCGTCGCCGTCGAAGTCGCGGATCTGGCTCTCCGAGCCGCCGAAGCTGTCGCCGTGGTTGAAGCCCGGATTGATGACCAGGCCGACGCCGAGACCGACCGAGATGGTGAAGTGCAGGCCGAGATTGCGGTGGACGCCGCTGCGGCTCAGGATCGGCACCGGCAGGGCGCCGGCCCAGGGCTGCGGGGCGAGGAAGCCGGCACCGGTGTTGAGGGCGACCTGGATCGCGGTGTCGCCGGACGTGATGTCGTCGCTCAGCGTCTTGAACACGAGGTCGGGCAGGCCGTCGCCGTTGACGTCGATCAGGTCCTGCTGCGTGCCGGCCTTGTTCTGCGTCGACGAGATGCCGCCGCCGAACGAATAGGCGGGCAGGGTGAAGCCGGCGCTGCCATTGAAGCCGTGCGCCTTGGTGCGCTCGAACCGCAGGGTGCCGCCGCCCGGGGCGGTCCAGGTCTCGGGCGCGCCGAAGCGGTAGCCGAGGTTGAGCTGGACCGTGAGGCCGCCGCCGCCCGGCCGCACGAGGTCGGGCAGGCCGTCGCCGTTGACGTCGACGAGGTCGAAGTCCGTGGTCGTGGTGCCGTGGCTGGCGTCGATGCCGACGCCGACATTGTAGGGCGCCTGCTCGCTGAAGCCGTTGATGCCGAACATGTCGGCGGCGTCGCGCAGCGACGAGGTGGTGGCGCCGAGCGTGATGTTGTCGCTTTTGACCGTGCTGCTGCGCACCTCACCGGGGCCACCGAGGCCAATGCGCCGGCCTTCGAGCGCGCCGTTGGGCAGCGTCGCCTGCAGGCTGCCGCCGCCGACCACGTCGGGATAGCCGTCGCCGTTGAAGTCGAGGAAGTCGATGTCGGTGCGGCTGGTGCCGTTGGACGTGCCGACCCCGAACGCCAGGATCGAGATCGAGCCGGCCGTGTTGGTGGAGCTGCCGGTCTTGACGATGCCCTGGCCGCCGCCGAACGTCGTGCCGTCGGGCAGATTGACGACGCGGGCGCCGAGCCGGGTCGCGCCCATCAGCGCGCCGGACACGAACGCGCTGGTGGAGCGCGCGTTCCAGCGGTTCTCGGCCTGGAACGGCAGCATGCCGAGGAAGCGCTGGAGCACCGGGTCGGGATGCTGCGGATCGCCGGTGTCGACCGGGAAGCGCAGGAAGGTCTGGTCGATCGGCGCTGCCGTATCGGTCGGCGTGTAGTCGGCGAGCCACCAGTTGCGGTAGCCGCCGCCGAACGGATCGGTGCTCGAGGTGTCGACGCGCAGGTCGAACGGCAGCACGTCGCCGCCCGTCGTGGTCGGTGCGCCGATGGTGAAGGACGCCGGGATCGCGGGATCGGTGGCGTCGGCGGTGAAGAACACCGGCGTGCCGGCCGGCAGGTTGAGCGTCACGTCGAGCGTAGCGGGACCGGTGATGACGCCGTTGACGATGCTGACAGGCTGTTTGGCGAGCAGCACCCCGCCCGAC
>Ga0126378_10004086_pt1 | contig 11080 bp, 10 predicted proteins | sample PanSoiMetPlot_23_FD_92587 | JGI IMG/M metagenome (GOLD analysis project Ga0126378, IMG submission 92587) | Tropical forest soil microbial communities from Panama - MetaG Plot_23 | ecosystem: Environmental > Terrestrial > Soil > Tropical forest > Bulk soil | place: Panama | collected 2016-02-17
ATCGATCGCGCCGACGAAACTCAATCCGCACTATGGCTTCATGTGGGCGCTCAACACCGGACGCGAGACCTATCCGAGCGCGCCCGCGGAGGCCTATGGCGCCAGCGGCTCCGGCGGCAATCTCGTCTGGATCGATCCCGCGCACGATCTCGTCGCCGTGATTTGCTGGACGAACCCTGCCGCGATAGATGGATTCTTCGCGAAGCTCGGAAACGCCTTCTGATTACCGCAAGGCCGTCGCCTGCATTGCCGGCAGGCCGGAGATGCGATGCATCCAGGACCCGAGCCGCGGGCGGCCGTTCGTGAGATCGCCCGGACCCCTCTTGCGCGCGGTATCGAGGGTCACCGCAAGGATCAATTGGGCCATGTTGGGCGCGCCGTGCATTGGCGAGTCGGACACTCTCGACTCAAAAAAGTCTGCCATGCGCTCGCTGCGCGCAACCTCGTGCGCGAGGACGGTGGGCGAGCGCTCGCTCTCGGGCCGATACATCTCGCGCACCCACACGGAGATCCCGTCGCACATACTGCGCGCGCTGGCCTCCAGCCGGCGATAGGCCCAATCGGAATCACGAAGCGGATCGTGCAGCCGCGGCTTGCCGTCGAGCCCGTCGAGGTAGGCGCAGATAACCTGGCTGTCCTCCATGCCAACGCCAGCGTCGTCGACGAGATAGGGCACGCGTCCCGAGGGGTTGATCTGATAGTAGGGGCTGCCGGGCGTGCGCGTTTTGGCCTCGACGATCTCGACTCGGTTCGAGAGCCCCTTCTCCACAACCACGATACGTGCCAGCCGCGCGTATGGCGACGTGAGCGTGACGTAGAGCTTCATCGGCGAGGGATCACCCCCGTGGTGCGCGGTCTCCCGGCGCTCGCGCGCTCAGCACCAGCGACGCCAGCAACGGTGGAAGCCGAAGCCAACCCCAACCCCAACGAACGGGCCCGGATAGTAATAGGGGTAGGCCGCGTAATAGGGGTAGGGATAGGGCGCGTAGGCGTATGCCGGATACGGATAGGCGCCCGCCGCGTAGGGAGCCGGCGCCGGATTTGAGGCGACCTGATCGCCGCGCGAGGTCATGCACTGGGAATAGCTGATGTCGTAACCGCGCTGCACCGAGGCCGCGGAGTAGTTGGCGGCGCCGGCGCCGGAGGCCGAGCCCAGCAGCAAGCCGCTGCCCGCGCCAATCGCGGCGCCGGCTGCCGGGTTGCCCGCGGCGGCGCCGATCGCGGCCCCGGCGGCGGCGCCCAGCAGGGTGCCGGCGACGGCGCTGTTGGCGAAGCTCTGGTTGGCGGCATCAGTCGGCGAGACGCCGCCCAGCGTCTGGGCCGCGTACTGCCGGCAAGCGGCATCATCCTGCTGGAAGGCTTCCAGGCTCTTGTCCTTGCCGGGGAGCGCCGCGACGGTCGGTCCGTCGGGTGGTCCCACGGCGCAGGCGCCGACCGCCAAAGCTCCCAGTAGGGCCGCAAGTCGAAGGGTGGAAGACATGGCTGATTCCCCTGTCACTGATGGAGCGCCGCGCCCTTCAGGGTCGCGCCCCCCGCGCCCGAGCCAACCAAGCACATAATACGCCCCGGCAGCCCGGAAACATCCCCCGATTGATGTGGAGATCTGTGGATGATCCTGACTTCCGCGTCACCTCCTCCCCATGCCAAGCTGAGCCGGGACTTGGGAGAGGCGGTGGATGGCGAAAGGCACCGGAAGGAAGCTCCGCGGCAACCGCAACCTGAAGCGCCTCGCGCGCATCCCACAGACCAAGCAGAAAGACGAGGTCCGGCGCTCCCTTCGCTACGGCCTCGAGGCGGCCCAGTCCGTCAGGGACCGCACGATCTCCTGCTTCAGCCGGGGCCACCAGCCCGCCTTCGCGGGCATTAACACCTTCATGAAGGCGCCCTACTGCGAGGATGTGCGCAAGGTCGGCCAATACGAGGCTGCCTTCGTCGGCGTCCCCTTCGACACCGCGACGACCTTTCGGCCGGGCGCCCGCTTCGGGCCACAGGCGGTGCGGCGCATCTCCGCGCTCTATGACGGCTACTCCATCGACGGCGCCGTCGATATCTACGAGGAGCTCGACTTCTGCGATGTCGGCGACGTCTTCGTCATCCCCGGCAACATCGAGAAGACCTTCGATCAGGTCACCAAGGCGATCTCGCACATCTACACCGCGGGCGCCTTTCCGGTGATCTGCGGCGGCGACCACAGCCTCGGATTCCCGAACGTGCGCGGTATCGCGCCCCACATCGACGGCAACGTCGGCATCATCCACATCGACCGCCACCTGGATATCCAGGAGAAGGACATGGACGAGCGGATGCACACGACGCCCTGGTACTGGACGACCCACGAGCCGACTTCGACCACGCATCGCGACCACAGTCACATGCACGACGTGGGATTGCCGAACTGCGATCCCGCGAACCTCGTGCAGATGGGGATCGGCGGCTGGTACGGCTCGCGTCCCGGCGCCATCGTGGCGAAGCGCCGCGGCACCAGCGTCATGACCATGACCGACATCACCGAACTCGGTCCCGCCAAGGCCGCGGAGATGGCGCTCGAGCTCGCCTGGAAGGGCTGCAAGGCGGTCTATCTCTCCTTCGATATCGATTCGATCGATCCCGGCTTCGCGCCCGGCACGGGCTCGCCGGAGCCAGGCGGCCTGCTGCCGCGCGAGGCACTCGAGATCGTGCGCCTGATCGCGCGGGAGGGGCTCTGCGGCATGGAGGTGGTCGAGGTGGCGCCGCCCTACGACGTCAACGACAATACGGCGCAGCTCGCCTGCCGCGTCATCCTGGACGCGCTCGGCACCATGGTGGTCGAGAGCAAGCTCGGGCACAGAGTGCGGCCGGCGAAGCGAGGTCCCGCAGCATCGAAAGGCCGCGCCCAAAGGGGAAAATCGTAAGGCGCCAGGCGAGCTCGGTCGCGATCCGGACTGTTCCTGCCTCTATGCGGCGAAGGCGGAAACCTCGCGCAGCTCGTTCGGCCGCAAAGGTCCGCGGAATTGGTGCAGGATCTGCCGGAGCCAGCTTCCGGCATAGCGTGCACGCTGCCGATCGAAGGCGGCCGGCAGCTTCCGCCAGTCGAGATCGGGCCTGGCGTGGTGAACGCCGTGCAGGTTCTGGTTCATCACCAGCCACTGGAGCGCCGCGGGAAGGCTCGTGTTGCGGGCGGAGCGACCCGACTCGATGGCGGTGCCGTAATGCGCGGCGTTGTCGAGGATGGAGAGCGCCATCCAGCGGAGCGCGAGGCTCGCTGCGAAGACCGGCCAGGCGTCGCCCCAAGCCCAAAGCGCCGCCGCTCCCAGCGCGGCGATTGCCAGAAGATCGGCCGCGATACGCCCACGTCGCTCGGCACTGGTGAAGATGCGCAATACGGCCGAACGGATCTTCGCGAGCTCCGGATCGTCGCTGTCCTGCTTGATGAGACGCCGCATGACGGCGTCCGGCACCAGCACGCCCAGGGCCGAAAGCACCGAGATCACCGCGTGGCCGCCAAGCAGCTTGGCGAAATAGACGAACCCACCGGCCAGGCGCGACCGGCCTGGCACCAGCACCTCCGGCCGGTCCAGGGCGTGCCGGTTGGCGTCGTGGTGTATGAGATGGCCGAACCGGACGAGATCCCAGGACATGAAGAGAAACCAGACGAGCGCACGCCCGGCGGCTCGGTTGCGCCCCGCCCCCCGGTTCAGCCTGGCGTGGAAGGATTCATGCGCGAGCCCCCAATGGAGCGGCGTCGCGACGACGATCGCAACCAGCAGCACAGAGTTGAGGGGTGCACGAAAGAGCAGCGGCAGCGCACCGAACTGCAGAAACGACAGCACCATCACCAGGACGAAGAGGGCGGTATTCTCCGCGTCGCGGGGTTGATCCGTCGTCGCGCGGATATCGCTTGATTCGATCATTTTGCTACTCCTTGCCCCGTAGGCTCGCGGTGGCAGGAGGGGTGGCGATGCCCGGTTTCGAATCGATCCGGACGAGCGTCACTCTGCCGGTCGAGTGCGCGTGGACGAGCCTCACGGGCGTCCCCCTGTGATCGAAGTAGAGGTGCTGCTCGGCCTCACCGCGAATCCGGAAATGCCGCACGAGCGTCCGATCGATCGCCGAGCCCAACGGCTCGTCGCCGAGATCGACGACCTCGATGACCGACAGCTCGCCACTCTCGGGGGACATGACGGTGGACGCGCGGGCGAAGCGAAGCGACCAGGGAATCTCGGGCTGGGTATCGGGCGGCGCATGGGCGCGGCGCTCGGGCGTCTCGACCACGATGCCCGAGCCGTCGAAGTCCGCCCACACCGCGTGGGCCTTTCCATTTGTCGTGATCACGCTGGCGAAGTGCAGCAGTTGGCCGTCCCACCAAACCTCGCGACATTCTCCGGTAACCCGGCGAATCGTGAGCCCGAGCACGGTCGCTCGGATGTCTATGCTGGTTCTGACTTGGGTCTCGATACCCACACGACGAATGTCGATGGTGACGGTTCCGACATCGCCGAATATCTGATGCTCGACCGCGAACACGAGGGTCTGCCCGTCGTCTTGGGCCCGCGCCGGCAGCGACGCGAATGCCCAAAGTACGAAGACGATTGCCAAAGTGCGCATGACGGTCCTTCCTTGCGATGCAGCGAGAGCTGTCATGAGATGCCGCGCACCCTGATGCCGGTCCGGATGACCACCATCAGCAGCCGCGAGAGCAGTTCCATGTCCTTCGGCATGTGGCGCCGCCGGATATCCAGCAGCAGCGCTGCGCGAACCTCGTTGCTGCTGTTCCAGACCTCGTGCGGATATGTATCGTCCCAAAGAAGGCACTCGCCGTCGGGGATCCGATACTCCGTGTCCGCTATCTTCAGCACCGCGGCGGGCGTGCCGTTGTCCGACTTGGGCATGGATAGGCTCAAGTGGAAACGCAGCACACCTCGAAACGGACCGCGATGCAGCGGGATGTGCTTGCCCGGCGCCAGGTACGAGATCAATGCAGACACGACATCGGGAGCGGATGAGACGAGCGCGGCAAGGGTCGGGCACTTCGCCACGTTTCGCGAAATTTCGACGCCGTATGCCTTCAGCATGAACGCTCGCCAATCGCGACCGTCATTGGCGGAAAGATCGGCCTGCTCCGGCATGATCTCGTGAGCCCGCGGCACGCCCTGCAAGTGCATCGCCACGGCGCGCGCTTCGTCGCGGATCCTCGGCCAGGAGTCGACGAATCTGCTGGCATCGGGAAAGTACGACTGTGTATCGAGCACCGGCGGCCCTTCGATGCGCCGGTCGTAGATCCGACGGATGACATTCGCCGCTCGATCGTATGCCTGGATCATGGCACCGGCTCCGCTTGCTCGTGCCAGCGGTGAAGCGACCACGCCCACTCGGCAGCCGAGGCTGCGATATGGGGAAAGCCCAGGAGCGCGGCGAGCGTCGCAACCAGGGTGACCGGACCGACGATCAGCAGGACCTGTATGGAATCGATCTCCACCACGTCACGCAGCAGCCACAGCATGCCCGACGACGCGAGAACCGCCGCCATGTTGAGGAAGTTGTTGGTGGAGATCAGGTGTCCGCGCTCGGCGCCGCCCGTTTGCTTCTGGAGCGCGCCGTAGAGAGGCACGATGATGAGCCCGCCGGCGAAACCCACGAACAGCATGGCGCTCGCAGTCGCCGCATAGGACACCGCGGCCGCGCTGAGAGCCATGATCCCGAAGCCGGCGCCCGCGGCGCCGAATGGAACCAGTCCGATCTCGACACGGCCGCGAGACAGATGACCCGCGGAGATGCTACCGAGTCCGATACCCAAGCCCGCGAAGACCCCGAGCAGGCTCGTCGACCCGTCGTCGAGCCCCATCGTCTCTTTGCCGACGAGCAGCATGTCCAGCAGGACCAGGGCGCCGACGAATTCAGAAAAGCAGAGCCCGGCGACGGCAGACATCAGCTTCGGGCAGCTGGCTAGGCGGCGCACGCCGGCCGCGACCTCGCCCCAGGGATTGAGGCGGAACCTCTTGTCGGCGGCGGGACGCGGAACTGCCGAGATGCGACGGCTGGCGGCATAGCCGACGGTGGCGATGGCGAGCATAAGAGTACCGAGGACCGCCGGCCGGTCGCCCCACCAGAGCAACACCATGCCACCCAGGGCCGTGCCGAGAATCACGGCAGCGTAACGGCTCATCTCGAGCAGGCCGTTGGCGCGCGGCCAGGCGGCCTCGGGCAGTATCTCCGGCACGATGCCGTACTTGGCGGGGCTGAAGAATGTCGCCTGCGCGCCCAGCAGGAACAGCACCGGCAGCAGCAGCTCGATGCGCCCGCCGATCAGTGCGACGAGCGCCAGCGCCATGATCGCGATCTCGCAGGCTTTTACGGCGATCAGTACCCGACGTTTGTCGAAGGCGTCTGCGACATGGCCCGCATATCCCGAGAACATCAGATAGGGCGCCAAAAAGACGGCTCCCGTGAGCGAGAGATAGCCGCCGGTGTGGCCGACCGCGGCTGCATCGATCGCGAGAAGGGAGACGACAATTTTGAACACATTGTCGTTGAAGGCGCCCAGCAACTGGGCGAGCAACAACGCTCGGAATCCGCGGTCGCGAAGCAGGCTGTTGGGTGGCGGCGCTTGCATGGGCATCTCTCCTCTAACGGCACGCGGAGTGTGCGGCGAGCCCGAGCGGCTGGCCGGCAACGTGTTTGGTGGGTGTTTCCATCTCGACCGCGACGCGTACGGTCGTACCGTCGCTTGGCCAAGGGGCCATCAAGCCCTCATTCGTCGTGATCAGTGCCGTGCCGAGGCGACGGCAGCGGAGGCGCATCGTGCGTAGTGTCGCGACGAATTCGAGACCGGTCGCGAGATCGACCCGCCCGGGCCGGAGCGTAACGGGCCGTATGGAAAGATGCCTCGGCCGACCGTTGTGCAGCTCGACGAGAAAAACAAACGACCGATCGATACGAACACCCGGAAATACCCAGTAGTCGTCGAGGAAGTTCCCGGTGTCATAGAGGATGAGTCCGTCGCGCCAGCGCTCGATTCCTTGAATCAGATGCGCCGAATGGCCGTGCACGATGTCGACGCCGAGCTCGACGGCGGCGTGCGCGAAACGGCGGAAACGCGATGGCGGCCAAGTACGGAGATTGGGGCCCCAATGGATGCTTAGAACGACAGTTTGGGCGCCGACACGGCGAAGCTCTGCGACCTGGAGCGCAACGAGGCCGAGGGCAACATTGCGGTCGTCGATCCGAATAACGTTGGTGCCGGGCCGCCGCGGTCCGGCGGCGAACTCTGGCATGGTGTCGGTCATACCAATGACCCCGATGCGCGCGCCGGCCGCGTCGAACAGCGTGGGGCGAACCGCGCCCGCTAGATCTAGGCCCGCGCCGACATGCGCGATGCCGCCGGCGGTCAGACGCTCGAGCGTTTCTGAGAGCCCGCGCGTCCCGTAGTCGAGCGCATGATTGTTGGCGACGTTGACGCAGCGGATGTTGCCCGCCCTCAGCACGTTCACGGCGTGGGGCGCGGCGCGATACCGGAATGCTTTCCAGGTCTCGCGCCATTCGGTAGTTGCTTCCGTGATCGGGCTTTCGAGATTGGCGATCACCGCATCTGCCGAGCGGAGGACGGGCAATACGTTGCCCCAGAACGCGGCCGGTTCCTGTGAAGCGAGCATCGCGCTCACGCCGCGGCCAAGCATGACGTCGCCGACGAGCGCCAAGGTCCCTGAGCCATTCGTCATGACTGCTGCTCGACCTCGATCGGTCGCGGCAGGGTCGGCTCCGGCGATTGGCCCATGTGAGAGGGTCGATGTACGTGGCCCGTCGGGACGCGGCCGCCCCGGAGCGCTGAACCACGTGATGCCGTCTGCATTGCCCGTCCTCCCGGCGACCATGTAAGGCGCGACCATGGTCGCCGGTTCTGCCGCAAGAGCAGAGTTCAGCGGTGTGGCGCCGGCGGGTTTTGATGTCTTGCGGAGGTATCGCTCTGGACGAGGAGTCTCGCCTTTACCTGCGGCAATCGCCTTTTATCGGACGATTGTTTAGCCACTGCGTTTGACGAGCGTGACGTCGTCGTCGTTTATCAGACGGCGGCGCGGGATCGCGCGCGGCGGACGGTCGCGCCGATCAGGGTCCACGAGAAGTACATCAGCATTACCGGGCACTACCGGTATTTATCGGGATTTACCCGCTCCGCGGCTCACAACCTGCAGTAGCCTGTCATCATGTGGTACGATCCGATCCAGACCAGGAATGGGGGACTGAGCCTGGTGAAGGAAAAAGGTGAAGGCCGAACCGATCGTCAGATCGGTGCGGCGCTCGATCAGGAGACGGTCGGCCGATTGCGCGACGCCGTCGTCTGGATGCAGAAGAATCGCGGGCTGCGACTGAAGGACGTGGCGGTTGGATGCGACGCCGCGGAGCACACGGTGCGCAACTTCGCATACGGCAAAGCGGCGCGCCCCGACAATACGTTTCTGGGCCGGCTCTACCAATATCTCGCCAATTATCGGGGCATGATTCCCAGCGATATCGTGTGGAAGGTGGATGACGCTCTTGGTGCGTCCTCAAATCGCCGCACCATCGTGCCGCTCTATTACGAAATGATTCGCGCGCAGATTCAGCTTGATGAGAACGATCTGCTGCGGGTTTATGAGCGCTACGTGGGCTACTATCTGTGCTTCTCGCGCTCGGCGCGCAGCGATCGTCTGGTCGTTTCCTGGCTCCACCTGCGGGCGCTCAATCCGACGGCGCGATTGGCCGCCGGTGGCGTGCCGATGCCGCGCTTCACGCTCTATAGCCGCTATCCCGACCGCTTCGACGCCGGAAACGGCGACGACTACGTCTCAGCCGGCTACGTCATCACGCGGCACGGCAACATATTTTTCACCGGCCAACGCGATGGAGAGCTGCGCTATATGATCCTGGAGGAGCCGTCGGCTCGGAAATTCACGTATCTCGAGGGGCTATACCTCGGTACTGCGGTCGACGATGGAGCGCCGTTCGCCTCGCGAGTCATGTGCCAGTATCTCGGTCTGCGGGTGTCGCGCGCCGCGTGGACGCGGCAGATCGGACTGTTTACGTCCGAGGAATTGCATCAGCATTTCGGTAATGCCGATGTCATCGAGCGCGTATTGGGTACGGAGGGCATGGGTCTGAATAGACGCGCCGATTAGCCGACGCGTCCCGCGCGAGCCAGGCCGAAGCGCTCCGCTGCCCTCGCCCTCGCCTTCGCGGCCTCCGCCTCGCGGTCGCGCGGCGGTGCCGTAGTCACGAGATGGTCGAGGAGCTCGTGAGCGGCCTCCGCCACCCGATCGACCGCGCGGTCGAACGCCGCCTCGTTCGCCTTGGAGGGCCGAGTGAAGCCGCTGAGCTTGCGCACGAACTGCAGTGCCGAGGCGCGGATCTCCTCCTCCGTCGCCGGCGGCTTGAAATTATGCAGCGTCCTGATGTTGCGGCACATGAGACACCTTCCACGCGCTGAGAGCGCGCAAGCTCGCACGCGCGTGCCGCCGCGATCAAGCACGACGCCTGCGACGCGTCGGACTTTGACGCTCGCTCCGGCTCTCCTTTAGACTGCCGTAGATAATCCAAAGCAGGGGGCGCCTTTGGGCTTCCCCTTGATTTTGCAAGGGGAAACGCCCGTGTCCACCAAGGAAAGCTCCGTCGTCCGAGTGAGCGAGGAGGAAGCGCTTCGCTTCCACTCCGAGGGCCAGCCAGGAAAGCTCGCGGTCGCCGCCACGAAGGCGCTCGCGACGCAGCTCGATCTCTCGCTCGCCTACTCGCCGGGCGTTGCGTTTCCCTGCCTCCACATCGAGAAGAACCCGTCGCTCGCCTACGACTACACCTCCAAGGGCAACCTGGTAGCGGTTATCTCCAACGGCACGGCGGTGCTCGGCCTCGGTGATTTGGGCGCGCTCGCGGCGAAGCCGGTGATGGAAGGCAAGGCTGTGCTGTTCAAGCGCTTCGCGGGGATCGACGGCATCGACCTGGAGATCGACACCAAGGATGTCGATGCCTTCGTCAATTGCGTGCGCTACCTCCATCCGGCCTTTGGCGGCATCAACCTCGAGGACATCAAGGCGCCCGAGTGCTTCATCATCGAGCAGCGCCTGCGCGAGCTCCTCGACATCCCCGTCTTCCACGACGACCAGCACGGCACCGCCATAATCGCGACGGCGGCGCTGATCAATGCGCTGCACCTCACCGGCCGCGATCTCAAGTCGATCAAACTGGTGGTCAACGGCGCGGGCGCCGCCTCGATCGCCTGCGTCGAGCTCTTGAAGACCATGGGCCTGCCCCACGACAACGCGGTCCTCTGCGACACCAAGGGCGTCATCCACCAGGGCCGCACCGAGGGCATGAATCAGTGGAAGTCGGCCCACGCCGTGGAGACCAAGAAGCGCACGCTCGCCCAGGCCCTCGAGGGCGCCGACGTGTTCTTCGGCCTCTCGGTCAAGGGCGCGGTGTCGCCGGCGATGGTGAAGGCGATGGCGCCCAAGCCGATGATCGCCGCCATGGCCAATCCCGATCCCGAGATCACGCCCGAGGAGGTGAAGGCGGTGCGCTCGGACGCCATCATCTGCACGGGCCGTTCGGACTACCCGAACCAGATCAACAACGTGCTGGGCTTCCCCTATATCTTCCGCGGCGCCCTCGACGTGCGTGCCTCCACCATCAACGACGCCATGAAGATCGCCGCCGCCAAGGCGCTCGCGATGCTCGCGCGCGAGGACGTGCCCGACGAGGTAGCCGCCGCTTATTCCGGCAACCGGCTCAAATACGGACCCGACTACATCGTGCCGACACCCTTCGATCCGCGCCTCATCTGGGCGGTGCCGTCGGCGGTGGCGAAGGCCGCGATGGAGAGCGGGGTCGCACGCCGGCCGATCAAGGACACGAGCGCCTACCGGACGAGCCTCCGCGGCCGGCTCGATCCGACCGCGGCGAGCCTGCAACGCATCTTCGACCAGGTGCGGGCCAATCCGAAGCGGGTGGTGTTCGCCGAGGGCGAGGAAGAAGGCGTGATCCGCGCGGCGCTCGCCTTCCGCGCCAGCGGCTACGGCACGCCGGTGCTGATCGGCCGCGAGGAGCGCATCCGCGAGACCCTCGCGCATATGGGGCTGCA
>Ga0126378_10004087_pt1 | contig 11080 bp, 10 predicted proteins | sample PanSoiMetPlot_23_FD_92587 | JGI IMG/M metagenome (GOLD analysis project Ga0126378, IMG submission 92587) | Tropical forest soil microbial communities from Panama - MetaG Plot_23 | ecosystem: Environmental > Terrestrial > Soil > Tropical forest > Bulk soil | place: Panama | collected 2016-02-17
ATTCTGAGAGTGCGAGGAGAGTTCTCCCCATGCAACTGAAACTGACGACACGCACCGTCCAGAATATCCTGGTGGTGAATTGCGATGGCCGCATCGTCTTCGGTGAAGAATCGGCCGAACTGCGGGATAGCGTAAAGAAACTATTGGGCGAAAATAATCAGATCGTGCTGAATCTTGGTGGCGTGAGCTACATCGATTCGGGCGGACTGGGAACGCTGGTAGCGTTGTACACAACAGCGCACAACGCAGGCGGAGCGATCAAGTTGTCGAATCTGACCCAGCGCGTGGGCGACCTATTGCAGGTGACGAAGCTGCTGACAATCTTCGAAGTCTTCGACACCGAAGAAGAGGCGATTCAATCCTTCCGAAAGGGCGCAGCCGCGTAGGATCTTCCAGAAAAACCGGGGATGAGAACCATCCCCGGGCGATTCTTCCATGACATCAAGAATAGTTTTTGTGCTCGGGCTGCTGGCAGCTCTGAGCGGCTTTGTGTCGCCGCCGCTGGCGTTGGCACTTGGGCTGGCGTTCGGTTTGCTGTTTCCCCATCCCTATCCGAAACAGTCGACGAAGATCTCTAAGTACCTGTTGCAACTGGCGGTGATCGGGCTCGGGTTCGGAATGAATCTGGACGAAGTGGTGAGGGCGGGTCGCAGCGGATTTGTGTACACGCTGCTCGGAATCAGCTTCGCCTTACTCGTGGGCATGCTTCTGGGGAGAATTCTGCAGGTCCCGAAGATCAGCGCCTATCTGATTTCAACGGGCACCGCGATTTGCGGGGGCAGTGCGATCGCCGCGGTGGGCCCGATCACAGGCGCGTCGGATGAACAGATGGCGGTCTCGCTGGGGACCGTGTTCGTTTTGAACTCGGTAGCGCTTCTGATTTTTCCCACGATCGGGTCGTGGTTGAAGCTGAGCCAGAGCCAGTTCGGCTTGTGGGCGGCACTGGCGATCCACGACACAAGTTCAGTAGTAGGGGCCGCGGCAAAGTACGGCGCGCAAGCGCTGCAGGTGGGCACGACCGTGAAGCTGGCACGCGCGCTGTGGATCGTTCCGCTTTCGCTGGCGACGGCGGTCGCCAAGGGAGCGAAGGCGAAAATTCAGTGGCCGTGGTTCATAGGCTTCTTCTGCCTGGCGGCGATCTGCAACACGTATCTTCCGGGCGGAGAACCCGTTTACGCGGTGCTGGTGAAGATCGCGAAGCTCGGACTGACCGCGACACTTTTTCTGATCGGGAGTGGGATTTCGGTGGCGACGGTGAAGCAGGTGGGGCATCGTCCGCTGATGCAGGGGATTTTCTTGTGGATCCTGATCTCGGCAACATCGCTGTGGCTGATATTTGCGGGGTGGATCCATTTGTAAAGCGGCTTTACATGGAGTTGAAACACAAAAAGCCTCGATCGTAGCGATCGAGGCTTTTTTTGCGAGAACGACGGTCAGTTGGCGTCTGTCAGGACCAGTTGTTGGTACGGGGCTCCGCCGGCGGTGTTGTCGAGAATCATGATCGTGCGCACCTGACCCGCAGTCCAGGTATAGCTAACATCGAGACCGGATACGGGGTTTTGCGTTCCGGTTTGCGTCATCACAACTTCGTAGTTACCGGCACTCGGGGTCATCGGTCCCGCTGCATTGGTGTAGCTAAGATTCGATAGCTGCGGGCTCAGTCCACCGATGCCAGTGCCGGGAGTGATCACGTAGATATCGATATTACCGGCCGATGGCGCGACGTGAATGAACTTCAGTTTGATGCTACCGGAGGTCGGAGCAACGTTGTCGTCGCTGAAGACGTGCATACCCATCTGGCTGAAGGTCCCGGTGCTGACCACGGTGTTGTCTCCCTTGTTGATTGGAACTGACCCGTTGAAGAAGGGATTCGTGGTGGTGCCGGTCAGAAACAGATCGAAGGTACGACTTCCGGAGCTGATGTTTTGATACGTAGCGGCTGAACCGTAGGCAACGGCGGTCAAGACTTTATTGTTGTCGACATCGACGTCAACGGTGGTCTGCGGTGAGCCGGTGGCTGCCTGAACGAAACGAAAGCGGGAGCCGCCGCCCCTGCCACAACCTGCGGCCAGAAGAAAGGAGCCGAGTGCAATCAGCACGACTCCGAGCGGAAGAATCCTGAACAGCTTGCCTCTCATTCACTTCTCTCCTCAAACGAGATAGAAAACAGGCACGCCGCCGCCCCTTGGACCAGTTTGGATGCAAACTGCCGACGGCCAGATGCCTTGTGGCTGCGGATGATTGCTGGAGATCAATATCAATGGATCAGTAGCAACGAGTCCCGGTCGAAGCAAGGATAGTATTTTGTCGTATGCTGATTTGGCAATGCGGAATGAGATTCTAGCGGCGATCCGGGAAGTGCCCCGAGGACACGTGTCCACCTACGGCGGGATCGCCCGGGCGGCCGGGTATCCGGGCGCGGCACGGCAAGTGGTGGCGGCTCTGCGCTCGGCCTACGATGTGCCCTGGCATCGGATCGTGGGTGCGGGCGGAGCGATCAAGCTGCGGGGGGATTCGGCGATCGAGCAGAGACTGCGGCTCGAAGCTGAGGGAGTTACGTTTCGGGGTCGGCGCGTCAACATGCGAGTGCACGAGCATCGGTTCGGGAGACCGAAGCGCGCTGCGAGACGAAAGCCAACGTCAACGGGAAAGCGAGCGCGTGGCCGGCGGTCGGCCGAGTGAGTCGGATGCAGGGTTACGTTGCGGGCTTTGCTCTCGGTCAGACGAGGCCTCCGACCCCACGTGAGTTGAGTTGGCTCAGGCCATGCACTCTTACGATGCGAACTGGCTTCGCGCACAAGAGTGTGCGCGCCACACGGCCGGTTTGATCGTTGTGAATCCTAGGTTAGCGTCCAAAGAACGGACGCGAACCTGGGGCACCATCAGTGGCGGTTACTTCGTGGTGATTATCCGGGTGGCGCGTTGATCAAAAATCCCCACCCTAACGCAAAGAACGCGTTTAGGGTGGGGCATACGCTAGTGAGCAAAAACCCTCAATTTGGCCGGAAAATTCAAAAATTAGTTCAAAATTTGTGAGTCATGGCACAACACGCCGTGACCCACGTCATTTCTGTGCAGGCGTGCGTCACATTAGATTTGTCCGCGAACAGCATCTCGGGGGAGGGCTGTTCGGGCGAACGTCCTGCGATTCGAAGAGAGCGCGGGGCGTTTCGTTTGTGCCTGCGGCACGAAATTTTCATCCCGACTTTTTCTTGATTAATCCATCCACAACAAACAGAACGGCTTGCGCTACCAGCTGTGCTTCACTGCTTTCGCGAACTTGTCGGCGGGGAGCGTGTTCAGAACATCGTCTTTCGTGAGCCAGGCTCGGCGCGCTTGCAGGATTCCATAGTGAATCTTGGCGAGGTGCGAGGTGTGGTGCGAATCGGTATTCATGACGATCTTCACGCCGTGTTGCTTGGCCTGGCGCAGGTGCACGTCGCTGAGATCGAGACGGTCGGGGTAAGAGTTCAGCTCCATCGCGACTTTGTGCTGGGCAGCGGACTTGAGGATCGCGTCCATGTCGAAGGGATACTCGTCGCGGCGTAGCAGCTGACGGCCCGTAGGATGGCCGAGGATCAGCGTGTTGGGATTCTCGATCGCCTTGAGGAGGCGGTCGGTCATCTTCTCGCTCTCCTGGTTGAACTGGGAGTGGACACTGGCGATGACCACGTCCATCTGCGCGAGTACGTCGTTGGATAGATCGAGGTCGCCGTCGCCGAGAATATCCACTTCGATGCCAGCGAAGATGATGATGCCTTCCGTGCGATTGCTGGCTTCGCGAATGCGCTGGATGTGGACGAGGGCACGTGCGTCGTCGAGGCCGTTGGCGAAAGCAAGATTCTTGGAGTGATCGGTGATCGCGATGTATTTGTAGCCGCGCGCCTTCGCGGCCTCGGCCATCTCTTCGATCGTGTTCTTGCCGTCGGTCTCGACGGTGTGCATGTGCACGTCGCCCAGGATGTCGCTGGCCGTGATGAGTTGCGGGAGTGCGTGGGTGACGGCGAGGTCGATCTCGCCGAGGTTTTCGCGCATCTCGGGCGGCACGTAGTCCATGTTGAGCTTGCCGTAGATTTCTTCTTCGGTTTTTCCGGCGACAGGCGCCTCTGTTTTGAGATCGGCGAGGCTGTATTCGCTGAGGGTGTATCCCATTTTGAGAGCGCGCTGGCGGAGCGCGACGTTGTGCGCCTTCGAGCCGGTGAAATATTGCATCGCGGCTCCGAAGGAGTCGGGAGGAAGCAGGCGCACGTCAACTTGCATGCCGCTGCGCAGGCGGAAGCTGATCTTGTTGTCGCCGCTGGCGATGACTTCCATGAGCGGCGGATATTGGGCGATGTGGTCAATGGCGGCGGCACGCTGTGCATCGTCAATGCAGCAGGCGCCGGTGACGAGGATGTCGAGGTCGCCGACAGTTTCGCGGCCGCGACGCAGCGATCCGGCAGGCGTGATCTTGTCGATGCCGGGAAGAGAAGCGATGTACTGGCTGAGTTTCTCCGCTTCGGCTTCGGCGTGGTCGATCTGAAAACGGCCGCCGATCTTGCGGAAGGATTCGATCGCTTTGAGCAGCTTCTGCTCGTGTTTTTCGCCCATCCGCGGGAGTTCGCGGATCTTTCCTTCGCGGGCGAGCTTCTCGACGCCGTCAACGTCGGAGACTTTGTAGGCGCTCCAGATCAGTGCGATGGTTTTGGGTCCGAGGCCCTGGATCTTGAGGAGCTCGAGCATCGACGGATGGTATTTCTGGATGAGATCGCGATGGATGGCGAGGCTCTTGTCGCGGAAGAGTTCCAGCAGGTTGTTGAGCATCCCCTTGCCGATGCCGGGGATTTCGAGAATCTTCTTGGGTTCGGAGATCAGATCGGCGATGCGTTGCGGATGGTTCTCGATCGCCTGCGCGGCATTGCGGTAGGAGCGGATGCGAAACGAATCTTGCCCATCGATTTCGAGCAAGTCAGCCGTTTCGAAAAGCAAATTGGCGATGGCCTTGTTGTCCATGAAAGAAACAGCTTAACGAAGGAAGGGGTTGGAGAGGAAGCGAGCGGAGACACGTCAAGCTTGTTCGTGAACGGAGAGCCGACTCAGCCTGCACAGGGACCAGGCATGATCGGGGTGGTCCTTAAATTTTCGGAACCGCGAACCTATTCCTAGGCTGGCTTGCTGACGTTCGACGCCTGAGGACCCTTCTGTCCTTGCGTGATCTCGAACTCGACCACGTCTCCTTCCTGCAGACTCTTATATCCATCCGCAGTGATTGCACTGTAGTGCACGAAAACATCCGGCCCATCGTCCCGACCGATGAAGCCGTAGCCTTTCGCATTGTTAAACCACTTGACCGTACCTTTCAGACGTTCCACGTTCGCCCCCTCCGGTCGGCAGCTTCACTCCAAAATCACCCGAAGCAGACCTACGGGTCCGCCGGCCGAATCTGCGGACATTGTGCGGCGGGGGGTAGGGGCTGTCAAGGAGATAGGCCACAGGCCTCGAACAATTTACAGGCCTTTTGTCCCCTTCTTGTTGAGGGCGAGCCAGAGGACGCAGGAGATGGTTTTGGCGTCGCGGATGGTGCCATCGAGAACCATGCTGACGGCCTTGGGGAGTGGGACGAGGTGCTGCTCGATGACTTCGTCGGCTTCGGGCTGGGCCGGGCCGGCTTTGAGTTCGCGAGCCCAGAAGACCGTCATGGGTTCGGCGACGAATCCGGGGCTGGCGAAGAATTTCAGGATCTGTTTCCAGGAGCGGGCGGTGTAGCCGGTTTCTTCCAGGAGTTCACGTTTGGCAGCGCCGAGGGCTTTCTCCCCTTTGTCAATGCGGCCTGCGGGAAGTTCCCAGAGGTAGCTTTCGGCAGCGTGGCGGTATTGGCGTTCGAGGAGAACCAGGGTTTCGCGCAAATGTTCAAGCGTGGCCAGAATCACGACGGATCCGGAGTGGCGGACGACTTCACGAAGAACACGAACGCCAGAGGGCTCTTCGATGCGATCGGAGGTCACCCAGAACGCAGGACCCGAATAGACGAGCCGGCGAGAGAGGATGCGGGCGGTCTTTCTTGATGAAGCCTTGGCTTTTGGGGAGTGCTTGCGGCCAGATTTCGAGCGGGCTTTCGGCGAGCGGGATTTTGGCATGGCAACAATATAAGCGAGGGAGGATACGCGCGGTGGACGACCTTTTGGGAGGACGCAAGTATGGGCAGCACGTGCGGACTTTTCGCTCGCTCGGCGCGCTGATATTCTGCCGCGATGCCGCGGAGGCGAATGAAAAAGCCGAGTGTCGCGATCGTCGGAGCAGGCAATCTAGGGACTGCGCTTGCGCTGTCGTTGCGAGAGGCGGGATACGGCGTGACAGAGGTCGTGGCGAGGGCTACACCCGGGTCACGGCGAAGAGCACAGAAACTTGCGCGAAGAGTCGGCGCAAAAGTTGTGGTCACGGGAAGAGAGGAGATCTCGGCGCAGGTTGTTTGGATCTGCGTGCCGGATCGCGAGATTCGCAACTGTGCCGAGGCTCTTTCGAATGTGGGGAATTGGCGCGGAAAGATTGTGTTTCATGCCAGCGGCGCGTTGGGGAGCCGCGAACTTCGCGGGCTGAAAAGGCGCGGAGCGGCGATTGCGTCGGTGCATCCGCTGATGACGTTTGTGCGCGGTGTGGCGCCATCGCTGGCTGGAGTGCCATTTGCGGTAGAGGGAGATGCGAAGGCGGTCCGGATGGCGCGGCGGATCGTTCACGATCTAGGCGGACAGAGCTTCGCGATCAGAGAAGACCGGAAGGCGGCGTATCACGCGTGGGGATCGTTTGCGTCTCCGCTGTTGGTGGCATTGCTGGTGACGACGGAGCGGGTTGCCGCCGAGGCGGGTTTATCGAGAGCGGAAGCACGGCGCCGGATGCTCCCGATTATTCGCCAGACGCTGGCGAACTATGCGAGGCACGGTCCGGACAGGTCTTTCAGCGGGCCAATCATCCGGGGCGATGGGTCCACGCTGGAGAAGCATCTGCGCTTATTGCGCAAACTTCCGGACGCGAGGCATGTCTACCTGGCGCTAGCGAGGTCGGCGCTTCGAAGCCTTCCGGTGAAAAATCGCGAGCAGCTGAAGAAGGTGCTGGGCGAGTCTGGGCGAAGGCGCTAAGCAATGACCGGCGAATCCGGTTGCGGGGCAGTCAGGTGTAGTTGATCGAAGACCAGTATGCTTAACACGATCAACAGCAACAAAGGAAACGATGCGGCCGTCATCAGAGGAAGAAGCGTGATCTGCTGGGAGACGGCGGCAGGTGCGATGAGGTGGGCTGCGTAGACGAGGGGTGCGACGATCCAGGGCCAGCAGAATGCTATCGACAGAATAAGGATGGTAAAACGCAGGGTTCGGTTCGTTGATGTTGATGCGCGGTCGCGCCAGAGGATGAGCAATCCGGGCACGAGCAGGAATTGGTCGTAGACGGCGATGCTGCTCGAGATGAAGACGATCCCGACAGCAAGAAGAAATGCAAAGAGCAGCGAAAAGTGGGGCGAGTCGGCGGAGAGTCGTCGCCAGCGAAAGGCTGCGATCGCGGCCAGACCAAGCGCCGCCAAACCGAGAACATGACCGATCATCTTCCCAAAGAGCAACTCAACCAACGGCGGGGTGTCGAATTGCCGGTAAGCAGGCAATTGATGCCACCAATTCAGCCACCATCCAGGCATCCATAGTTCGCTGAGTGCTAGAAGAATGATGGTCGTTACAGCGCAGGCCAGCAGTGCTCGCCTGCGTGTTTTCCAGTTGCTGACGGTCCACAGCATGAGCCAAAGCGACGGAAGCAAAATCAGCTGCGGCTTGATGGATCCGAGGGCGAGCGCGACGCCCGCCAGGATCAGCGCGTTTCGCCGGAGTGCGGCAAGAGTTATCGACAGCAGCACGCCCACGATCATCGTCGGTTGGAGAGCCCACCATCCCTCGAGGATTTGAATCGAGAACAGGGTCATAAGAGCCGCGATTGCGAAGAGGACAGGCGAGATCGCAAGTCCGATTCCCGCGGCCCACCATCTCACGCTGAGCACGATGAAGATTGGGAAGAGAATGAAGAGAATGATCTGGACGGCGCGAAATGAGATGAACGAGAGCGGAATGACAAAGAGATTGGTGTAGAGCGGATACGAGAATCCGCGATAGTTGACGACCGCATCGGCGTGAACGCTACGATCGAGCGGGCGGCCGTAGAGGCCGGTCTCGATTTGATGCTCCACGGTGGTGCTGTACGGGTTCGTCGTGCGATGCGCGAGCAGTTCGCCAGTGGTCAGCCAGATCGGATAGAGATCGTTACCGCAATAGTAGCCACCGGAGCGTCCCTCGGATGCCAGGCGATCGCGCACCTGCGGGACAAGCAGTCCGTAAAAGTAGACGCTCATCCCGATGGCCAGCACAATGAGCACGACTAGAATGTGCTTTGGTCGGAGTGTCATGGATGGGCGGCCCTCGGATTTAAACATGCGCGCCCAAACGAGACAAGACGGCCTGGAAGCGCGCAAACAAACAACTAATGTGCTGGTGTCGGAGGGGCCGCGCTCAAGTCGTACAGATACGCTCGTGCTCCGTGTGCAGAAAACCGATCTAAGCGTTTTCCCACTGAATCGAGGTGTTGGACTGACATGTCCTCTTCTTCTATTCCATCCCCAATCCAGATGTGCGAAAAGAGAATCCAGACACGGCGATTGCCGCGGAGTTGATCCAAATCAGCAGTGTAGCAAGCTGTATCGGTGCCGCAGTCTTTACCGATCCGCAGAGTCGCGGGAGAGAGTTGGTAGAGTTCGTCGTAATACCAGTACTGGTAACGTGCCAAGTGATAGATGAACCATACGTCCCCGGGCAGCTGGTGCGCTTGAATATATCGGATGGCGAGCTTGATATCTTCGCCTCGATTGGGATGGACGAGTTCTTGGATATCTGCGGACACGGGTTTGAAGAGTAACGCGATCATCAGGGCAATTTCTAGAGCGGGAGACCAGCGGCCGAACCTGGCGCTGAGCCATACGACGCCTTCAGCAATCACCATCAAGAGGATGGGAACCAGAAACAGAAGCAATCTTCCTCCGAATGGATAGCGGGCGAGAAGAGAAGCCAGGAATGTAATTCCGATCGGGATGAGGAGAAAGCCTGCGAGCTTTCGATCTCTCCGGATTAGTGCGAGACTACCGGCCACAAATAGAGCGAGGCCAAGAAAGTCCACCAGCCCGGCCGGTTCGTCGAACAACTTGCGAGCGGCATCGGCGAGCCAGTGGAAACCGCGCAACGACGCGAGCGGATGTGGCGGGAAGCTGTCTCGCCAGTAATTTAATAGGGCCTGGTTTGACGCCAACAATCGCAACGAGACGAAATAGCAGAGCAGAAAACTAGCGCTCCAGATTGCGGCCACCGAAAGGACTTGCCAAAGAAGTGTCCTGTTACGCTCCAAAAGCGCGCTGCCAAGAAGGGTGGCGGCAATCGCCGCCAGGATGAAAGTGGCCGGATGCGAGAACCAGATGGCCGCGGCTCCTAGTAAAGAAAGGCTGAACAGGCTCGATGTAGTCAACGAAGAGCCGACAAACTTCGTCGCTGCCCATAGGAGAAGCAAGGTGACCGCGACATCGCTGGAGTACTGCTTCGCTTCAGAAGAAAAATGAATCAGCGTAGGACTCAAAGCAAATAGAGCTACGGCCAGAGGTACCGCACGTGGAGATAAATTCAACTCTGCGACCCGCCAGAAGATGAAGAGCGATAGGAGTCCGGCCAACAAAGGTATCGCGCGCAGAGCGAATTCACCGTTCCCACCGATTTTTGTTGCGAGCTTCAGCAAAAAAAGGAAGCCGAGCGGTGCTCCCTGGTAATAGTCAAGCGGTCGAAAGAGACCTGCGGTCGAACGATGAATGATATTGAGGGCTAAGAGGGTCTCGTCAAACCAGAGGGAGCGGCCATTGCTATAGACGCGCAGCCGAAGTACTACTCCAATCAGCAAGAGCAGCCATGTCACAAGCCGTGATGGAGAAAAAGGAATAAGTGAGGCCCAGGGCGCAACACGGTTTTCGTTTGCCACTGTGTGGGTCAAGTTAGCGAGCGCGCAAACCCGAAATTCGCTGACGTTGGAACAATAAATCAGCACAAGAAGATTCTCGACAGGAAATCGTCAGGCATTCGTGGATGGAAGACTCGAACGAGACTTTCTTGGAGAGTCCATGTCCATCGGCTGCGATGTTTCGTAACGACCGCAGCCTTGGCAGGGAAAGCGGATTAACGCGACGAGAACAAGTGTCCGAGCTTTTCTTTCTTCGTCTTGAGGTAGTCTTCTGCGTGCGGGTTGGGCGCAACCTCGCAAGGAACGCGCTCAACGACGCTCACTCCGGCCCGCTCAAGGGCCGCCACTTTGTCGGGGTTGTTCGAGAGCAGGCGGACTTCGCGAATCCCAAGCGTCTTGAGAATCTCGGCCGGCAAGGTGAAGGCGCGATGATCCGCTTTGAACCCGAGACGCTCGTTGGCTTCGACGGTATCGAGCCCGGCGTCTTGCAGTTCGTAGGCCTGGAGTTTGGCCATGAGACCGATGCCGCGTCCCTCCTGCTGTTCGTAGATGAGGACTCCGGCGCCGTGGTCGGCGATCATCGAGAGCGCCATCTCGAGTTGCTGTCGGCAGTCGCAGCGCAGCGATCCGAAGACGTCGCCGGTGAGACACTGCGAATGAATGCGAACGAGCGGAGGCGCGGATGTCACGTCGCCCATGACCAGCGCGACGGCGTCTTCCGTGCGGCGCGCGCCGTCGTCGCCGAACGAACCTTGGAAGCCGTAAATGCGAAAGCGTCCCCAGCGGGTAGGGAAGTCCGCCGAGGCGAGCTGTCGAACAGAATCTTTCGGGGTCACGTGTCTATTATAGATGGCGCTCCCCAGGCAGTGGATTCGGCCGGGCAGGATTCCTCCGGCGATTGCTGGCGCGGATCCCGCGCCGGCCTTAGATGGGCGCGGTTTGGTCGAACTGAGAGATCGTTGATAGAATGACGTTATCCAGCCAGTCATTCAGAGAAGTGGGGCTGTAGCTCAGCTGGGAGAGCGCCTCGTTCGCAACGAGGAGGCCACCGGTTCGATCCCGGTCAGCTCCACCA
>Ga0126378_10004090_pt1 | contig 11075 bp, 5 predicted proteins | sample PanSoiMetPlot_23_FD_92587 | JGI IMG/M metagenome (GOLD analysis project Ga0126378, IMG submission 92587) | Tropical forest soil microbial communities from Panama - MetaG Plot_23 | ecosystem: Environmental > Terrestrial > Soil > Tropical forest > Bulk soil | place: Panama | collected 2016-02-17
AGAAGCAGGGCCGCGAGATCCCGGGGTCCCCACGAAATCGCGGTGGTGGGGTGCGGATTTCGTGGGGTGGGATGGGGTGCATGGGCGCCGAAGATCCGTCGGCAATTCGGAATCAATCATCTACGCCTCGCGGGCCAGCAGCGCGACCGGGAACCGTGCCAGCAGGCCGGCCATGGGCGCCGGACCGCCCTCGTGCGCGCAGCCGGTGAAGCGGTCCACCCAGCGCCCGGCCGGCAGCGCGACCGCGGTGTCGCCCCAGTCGCCGGCGAGGGCCACCGTCAGCCTTGGGATCACCGTCACCGCACCGCCGCCGCGGCAGAAGGCAACCCCGTGCGCCGCCCTGCCTCCGGTCACCGGCAGCGGTTCGTACGAGCCCCGGGCGAAGAGGTCCGGCCGCTCGGCCCGCAGCCGCAGGGCCCGGCTGACAAGGAGCAGCTTGGGCAGACCCTCCTCGCGACGGGCCCACGCGACCTCGACCGCCCGGTCTCCCAGCGCGTCCAGCTCCGCCAGCAGCCGCCGCCGCAGACCGAAGTCGACGGGACGGCGGTTGTCCGGGTCGACCAGGCTCAGGTCCCACAGCTCGGTCCCCTGGTAGACGTCGGGCACGCCCGGCGCCGTCAGGCAGGCTAGCTTCATGGCCAGCGAGTTCAGCCGGCCCGCCTCGATCACCGGCGGCAGGAACTCCTCCAGGGCCGACACGAACCGGGGGTCGGCCAGCGCGCCGGCCGCGAACTCGCCCAGCGCCTGCTCGTACGCCGGGTCCGGCGCGATCCACGACGTCAGCTGCTTGGCCTCCCTCGTCGCCTTCTCCAGGTAGGCCAGAACCCGTTCGCTCGAGATCGGCCAGGCCCCCACCAGCGCCTGGTACAGCTGGTACTCGGCGTCGGGATCGGGGAGGCCGTGGCGGCGGCGATGCGCGTTGATCGCAGTCCACTCGGTCACCGCCCGGCGCCAGGCGCCGGGGATCTCCGACAGCACGGCCAGCCGGGCTCGGACGTCCTCGCTCCGCTTGGTGTCGTGCGTGGAGGTGGCCAGCATCCCGCACGGCCAGCCTGCGGCGGCCCGGGCGCAGAAGCGGTGGAAGCTCTCCGGGGCGACGCCGAAGCGGCCCGGGTCGCCGCCGACCTCGTTCAGCGCGACGAGCCGGCTGTACGCGTACAGGGCGGTGTCCTCCACGCCCTTGGCCGCCACCGGGCCCGACGTCTGCTGGAACCTCGCGGCCAGCTCGGCCGCGTGCTCGCCGGTCTCCTCGAGCAGGAGGAGGCGGCCCAGGAACGCCAGCAGCTCGGGATCGAGGTGCGGCCGCCGCCGCGCCGCCCCGGCCAGGGCGGCCTCCACGATCGCCCTGTCCGTGGCCGTGGCCGGCTCGCCCGGCCGGACGTAGGTGCGGTACACGGGCAGGCAGGCGATGACCTCGCGCAGGCACTCCGCAAGCTCGTGTCTCGTGTAGTCGCGGTGGCGCCGGTTCTCCTCGCAGACGCGCATGAAGAGGCCGGTCAGGCGGTTCAGGTCGGTGGCCAGGAGCTCCCGCATCACGAGGTGCTTGCTCCGGTAGGCCACCTCCCCGAAGTTATCGTGCCGGCCGGTCAGCTCCGCGTAGAGGGCGGTGAGCGCCCCCTCGGCGGACGCGTCTACCAGCAGGCCGAGGACCACGTTCAGGAAGTCGTAGCCGGTGCTGCCGTCGACGGGCCAGGCCGGGGGCAGATCCTCTGTGGGCGCCAGCACCTTCTCCGCCACGATCCACGCCCGCGAGGCGGCTCTCCGGAGCCGGGCCAGGTAGCCGTCCGGGTCCCGCAGGCCGTCCGGGTGGTCGATGCGGACGCCGTCCAGCACACCGCTCCTCAGCCACTCCAGCACCCTGCGGTGGGTGCTGGCGAAGACCTCGGGGTCCTCCATCCGGAGGCCGACCAGGCTGGTCACGTCGAAGAAGCGCCGGTAGTCCAGCTCGAACCCGGCGGTCTGCCAGCGCGCGAGCCGGTAGTTCTGCCGCTCCAGCAGCGTGTCCAGGCGCGCCGCATCGGCGTTCACCGCGCGGACCCGGGAGTCCAGCTCGTCCCCATGCGCGGCCCGGCGGAGCCGGTCCAGCAGAGCCTCCTGCTCCCGGTGCCGCCGGAGCGCGCCTTCGCGGTCGGAGGGGGCCACCACGGGCAGGGCCGCGAACCGCGAGCCGAGGCCGCCGAACCCGTCGCCCAGGACGAGGTCGTACGACCTGGGGTCGATCGGGAACTCGTGCTCCCCGTAGCGGACCAGGAGGTGGACGCCCCGCCGGTCTAGCCGCAGCCTGCCGGCCTCCAGCTCGCGGCCGTAGTGGTCGCCGAGCGCCGGCACCAGGATGGTGTTCCTGAGCTTGGGCTCCGGCGGATCCCAGGCGACATCGAAGTAGGCGGCGTAGCGGCTGGAGCGTCCGTTCCGGAGCACGTCCCACCACCACCGGTTGCGGTGGCCGGCGATGGCCATGTGGTTGGGCACCACGTCGAGCACCTGGCCCAGGTCGTGCGCGGCGAGGACCTGACAGAACCGGGCATGGCCTTCGGCGCCGCCCAGCTCGGCGTTCACGTGGGCGTGGTCGACGACGTCGTAGCCGTGGGTGCTGCCCGGCGCCGCCTGCAGGTACGGCGAGCAGTAGACGTGGCTGATGCCGAGCCGGCTCAGGTAGCCCGCGATGCCGGCCGCCTGGGCGAAGCCGAAGTCCGGCGTCAGCTGGACGCGGTAGGTGGCGCGGGGCTGTGCCCGGTCGTCGATGCCCGTAACGCTACCGGGCGGCCGGCGAGGGGGCGGCGGCCGACGTGTCGGCCGCCAGCTCGGTCTCCACCTGGAGCTCCTCCAGGGACGGCTCCTCGCGCAGGTCCCACTCGAGCGCGTTGGCCGCCCCGAGCACGTCGGGCAGGACCGGCCGCAGGGCATCCAGGTCGTCGCCCGTTCCCCGGACCGTCAGGCGGGCGACTGGGAAGCGGACGGAGCGGCTGGCCTGCGACTTCGCGCGCCGCACCTCGGCCAGCACCATCATCGCCAGGTCGAACGCGCGGTCGGCGGGGACCTCGGGCAGCTCGTCCACGGAGGGCCACGCGGCGACGTGGATGGGCGCGCGGGAGCCCGCGGGCGCACCGGCGAGCGAGGGCAGGACCGCTGCCCCGGCGGACTGCCAGATCTCCTCCGTGACGAAGGGCAGCGTCGGCGCGAACAGGCGGAGCACCACGTCCAGCGCCTGCCTGGCGGTGGCGACGGCCGAGGGGTCGCCGCCGTAGGCCCGGTCCTTGGCCAGCTCCAGGTAGTAGTCGCAGAAGTCGGTCCAGAACCACCGCTCCACCAGGTCCAGGGCGCGGGCGTGCTCGTACTCGCGGTAGGCCCGCGTGGTCTCCGCGACCAGGCCGCGAAGCCGGCCCAGCAGGGCGCGATCCAGCGGCGCGTCGGCGGCCCCCTCACCCTCCGGCTGGAAGCGCAGGACGAGGTTGGCCGCGTTGCGGAGCTTGATGGTGAGCCGGCGGCCCTGCTTGAACACGTTGGCGTCGCTGATCCCGTCCAGGCCCAGGCGGGTCGAGCACGCCCAGTAGCGCACGGCGTCCGACCCGTAGGCGTCCAGCATCTCGACGGGCAGCACGACGTTGCCCTTGGACTTGGACATCTTCTTGCGGTCCGGGTCGACCACGAAGCCGCTGATCGCGATGTCGCTCCAGGGCACCGAGCCGTCCTCCAGGTAGCTGCGGAGGATCGAGTAGAAGGCCCAGGTCCGGATGATGTCGTGGCTCTGCGGCCGCAGGTCGGCGGGGTACCTCGTGGGCCAGGCGGGGTCGTCCGGCCAGCCGGCGATCAGATAGGGCGTGAGCGAGGAGGTGGCCCACGTGTCGAACACGTCGCCGTCGCCGACGAAGCCGCCCGGCCGCCCGCGCTGGTCCTCGGCGAACCCCTCCGGCGCGTCGCTGGAGGGGTCGACCGGCAGACGCTCGGGGGCCGGCAGCAGGAGCCGCGAGTGGTCGACACGGCCGTCGTCGCCGACGCGGTACCAGACGGGGACCGCGACGCCGAACGGCCGCTGGCGGCTCACGCACCAGTCCTGGTTCAGGCCGGCGACCCAGTTCTCGTACCGCTTCAGGAAGGAGGCCGGATGCCAGCGGATCCTGCGGCCCTGGGCGATCAGCTCGTCCTTGAGCCCGAGGACCTTCACGAACCACTGGCGCGACACGACGAACTCGAGCGGGGAGTCGCCCTTCTCGTAGAACTTGACGGCCCGTCGGGTCGTCTCGGGCTCGCCCTCCAGCAGGCCCTCCTGGGCCAGCACCTCCACGACCTCCCGGCGGGCGGCCTTCGTGGTCCGTCCGGTCAGGCGGTCCTGGTGACGCTGGGCCTCGGCCGCCGACTCCGACGGCCAGCCCTCCCCACCCCAGTCGACCGGGCGCAGGCGGCCGTCGCGACCCAGGAGCTCCCGCAGCGGCAGGCGGTGGCGGCGCCAGGTCTCCACGTCCGCGATGTCGCCGAACGTGCAGACCATCACCAGACCGGTGCCCTTGTCCGGGACCGCGGTCTCGTCGGCCATGACCGGGACCCGCGCCGAGAACAGCGGCGTCAGCGCGGTGCCGCCGAACAGGTGCCGGTAGCGCGCGTCCTCGGGGTGAGCCACCAGCGCGACGCAGGCCCCCACCAGCTCGGGCCGGGTCGTGGCGACGACCAGCCGCTCGCCCGCTTCGGACCGGAAGACGAGCCGCCAGAGCGTGCCGTCCTCCTCACGGTCTTCGACCTCGGCCTGGGCCACGGCCGTCCGGAAGTCGACGTCCCACATCGTGGGCGCGGTGCGCAGCTCGGCGTGGCCGCGCTGGACGAGGCTGAGAAAGGAGAGCTGGCTCACGCGACGCGACCGGTCGTCGATGGTCGCGTAGGTCCGGTCCCAGTCCACCGACAGCCCCAGCCGCTGCCACAGCTCCTTGAACTGCCGCTCGTCGTCGACCAGCAGCCTGGCGCAGAGCTCGATGAAGTTCGGCCGCGAGACGACCATCGGCTCGCCCCGGCGGCCGGGCTCGACGCGCAGGTCCGGGTCGTAGGGCAGCGCCGTGTCGCAGCGCACGTTGAAGACGTTCTGGACGCGGCGCTCGGTGGGCAGGCCGTTGTCGTCCCAGCCCATCGGGTACAGGATGTTGCGCCCGAGCATCCGCTGGAACCGGACGGCCACGTCGGTGTGCGTGTACGAGAAGACGTGGCCGATGTGCAGGGAGCCGCTCACCGTCGGGGGCGGCGTGTCGACCACGAACGTGTCCTCCTGGGGCCGCGCGGGATCGTAGCGGTAGGCGCCGGTGGCCTCCCAGAACCGGTGCCAGTCGGACTCAGCTGAGCCGGACTCGGGTGCGGACATGGGCTATACGGTACCCTGCCAGTCCTGGACGACGACTCGGAGCGGCGGCGCGCCGCCATCGGGGCCGTCGGTAGAGCCCCCCTCCCCTCGCGGGAGGGGTTGGGGGAGGGGGACTGCTCGATTCCCCCCTCCACCCCTGACGGGCCACCTCCCCCGCAAGGGGGGAGGTGCACCCCGGCTACTCAACCCTCCTGAGCAGGGCCAGCGAACGGCCCGCCACCGGGACCTGCCCGCCCGCCCGGTAGAACCTGGGCAGCGGGTCCGCGGTGTCCAGCACGCGCATCCACCGCCTGCCGAACGGGCCTCTCGGCAGCACGAACCGCAGCGGCTGGTCATGGGCGTTCAGCAGCAGGAAGAACGAGTCGTCGCGCAGCCGGCGCCCGCGCTCGTCGGGGCTGGCGATCTCCTCGCCGTTCATGAACACCCCGAGGGAGCGGGCGAACCCGTTGCGCCAGTCGTGCTGGGTCATCTGGCCTCCGTCGGGCTTGAACCAGGCGATGTCGATCCGCTCCTCGCCCCGGATCTCCTGGCCCTGGAACCAGCGGCGCCGGCGGAACACGGGGTGCTCTCGCCGGAGTCGGATCAGCCTGGTGACGAAGCCGAGCAGGTCGACGTCCTGGTTCTCCCAGTCGAACCAGGAGATCTCGTTGTCCTGGCAGTAGGCGTTGTTGTTGCCCCGCTGGGTACGGCCGATCTCGTCGCCGCCCGAGATCATGGGGACGCCCTGGGAGAGCAGCAGCGTGGCCAGGAAGTTGCGCTTCTGCCGCTCGCGGAGCGCGCGGATCTCGGGATCCTGGGTGGGCCCCTCCGTGCCGCAGTTCCACGAGCGGTTGTAGCTCTCGCCATCCCGGTTGTCCTCGCCGTTGGCCTGGTTGTGCTTCTGGTTGTGGGAGACCAGGTCCTCCAGCGTGAACCCGTCGTGGGCGGTGACGAAGTTGATGCTGGCGTACGGGCGGCGACCATCGGCCTGGTAGAGGTCCGAGGAGCCGGTGAACCGGAAGCCGAAGTCCGCCAGCGTGGCCGGCTCGCCGCGCCAGAGGTCGCGCACGGTGTCGCGATACTTCCCGTTCCACTCCGACCACAGGACCGGGAAGTTCCCCACCTGGTAGCCGCCCTCGCCGACGTCCCACGGCTCCGCGATCAGCTTGACCTGGGACAGCACCGGGTCCTGCTGCACCAGGTCGAAGAAAGCCGACAGCCGATCCACGTCGTGCAGCTCTCTCGCCAGGGTGGCGGCCAGGTCGAAGCGGAACCCGTCGACGTGCATGTCCAGCACCCAGTAGCGGAGGCTGTCCATGATCAGCTGCAGCACGTGCGGGTTCCGCATGTTGAGGCTGTTGCCGGTGCCGGTGTAGTCACGGTAGAACCGCCGGTCGTCCATCAGGCGGTAGTAGGCCGCGTTGTCGATCCCGCGGAACGACAGCATGGGACCCAGGTGGTTGCCCTCGGCCGTGTGGTTGTAAACCACGTCCAGGATGACCTCGATCCCGGCCGTGTGCAGGGTCTTCACCATCCGCTTGAACTCCTGCACCTGCTCCCCGCGCTGGCCGCTGGAGCTGTACCCGTTGTGCGGCGCCAGGTAGCCGATGGAGTTGTAGCCCCAGTAGTTGCGCAGGCCGCGCTCGATCAGGGTGTGGTCCTGGACGAACTGGTGGACCGGCAGCAGCTCGATCGCCGTCACGCCCAGGTTCTTGAAGTGGGCGATCGCCTCGGGCGTGGCCAGGCCCGCGTACGTGCCCCGCACCTCGGGCTGGATGCGCGGATGCCGGCACGTGAAGCCTTTCACGTGGACCTCGTAGATCACCGTCTCGTGCCAGGGGATGCGCAGGCGCCGGTCGTCTTCCCAGAGGAACCACGGGTTGACCACGACCGACCTGGGCATGAACGGCCCGCTGTCCGTGGGATCCGGGGCAAGGTCCAGGTCCGGCTCGCCGAACGCGTACGGGAAGATCGCCCGGTTCCAGCGCACGTCTCCCTCGATCGCCCGCGAGTAGGGGTCGAGCAGCAGCTTGGCCGGGTTGCAGCGGTGGCCCCGGCGCGGGTCGTACGGGCCGTAGACGCGGAAGCCGTACCGCTGGCCGGGCCGGACGTTCGGCACGTACCCGTGCCAGCAGAGCGCGGTCCGCTCCGGGAGGTCGACGCGCATCTCGGTCTCGTCGTCCCCGAAGAGGCACAGCTCCACGCGCTCTGCCACCTCCGTGAAGATCGAGAAGTTCGTGCCGGTGCCATCGAAGCTGGCGCCGAGCGGGTACGGTTCACCTGGCCAGATGTCCATCCGAATCGTCTTCCTAACCTAATAAATGCAGCGGTGGACTCGACTTTGACGCCGGGGGCCCGGTGGGGCGTCTCTCCCGGGTACGACGACATCGACGGCCGCTGGGTCCCCGCCGACCCCGCGACGGTGGCCCGGGTGCTCGCCGCCATGGGCGCCACCGACGGCGGCCCACCCGATCCGCCCCTCGTCTTCGCCGGCGTCGGCCAGGCGCTCCGGCTGGACGAGCCCGCGGAGGTGCTGACCGAGGACGGAGCCACCGTGCCGGCCGAGCAGGGTCTGCCCGGCGGGCTCCCGGCAGGCTACCACCGCCTGCGCCGGCTCCGCGACGGGGCGATCCGGCGGCTGGTGGTCAGCCCCGGCCGCTGCCACTTAGCGCCCGAGCTGCGTGCCTGGGGATGGGCGGCCCAGCTCTACGCGGTCCGCTCCCGCCGGAGCTGGGGCATCGGCGACCTGGCCGACCTCCGGGAGCTGGCAGCATGGGCGGCGGGGCTGGGGGCCGCGGCGCTGCTGGTCAACCCCCTGGACGCCCCCCTGCCCGTGGTGCCGCAGGAGCGCAGCCCCTACTACCCGTCCAGCCGCCGCTACCGCAACCCGCTGTACATCCGCGTCGAGGAGGCGCCGGGCGCGGAGCGCCTGGGTGAGCGGCTGGCGCCGCTGGCCCGCGCGGCCCGGGCGCTGAACGAGCGGCGCCTGATCAACCGGGACGCGGTCTTCGACCTCAAGATGCAGGCGCTGCGGGAGCTGCACCAGGCCTTCTCCGGCAGCCCGGACTACGACCGCTACCGGTCCCGGGAGGGCCAGGACGTCGACGACTACGCGACGTTCTGCGCGCTGTCCGAGGTCCATGGCGTCCCGTGGCGGGACTGGCCCGAGGACCTGAAGCGCCCGTGGTCGGCGTCGGTCCGCCGCTTCCGCGAGGCGGAGCCCGGGCGCGTCGACTTCCACCGGTGGCTGCAGTGGCTGCTGGACCGCCAGCTCGCCGAGGCCGGCGCCGAGTGCGGGCTGGTGCACGACCTGCCCATCGGGGTGCAGGCCGACGGCGCCGACAGCTGGGCCTGGCCCGAGGCGTTCGCGGAGGGGGTCTCGGTCGGCGCGCCGCCCGACCCGTTCAACCGGGCCGGCCAGGACTGGGCGGTGCCCCCGTTCGACCCCTGGCGGCTCCGGGCCGCCGGCTACGAGCCGTTCATCAAGACCGTGCGGGCCGCCGTCCGGCACGGCGCGGGACTGCGGGTCGACCACGTGATGGGCCTCTTCCGCCTGTACTGGATCCCCGCCGGGATGGGTCCCGAGCACGGCGTCTACGTCCGGTATCCGTACGGCGAGCTGCTGGACATCCTGGCCCTGGAGAGCCAGCGGGCGGGCGCCCTTGTAGTCGGCGAGGACCTGGGGACGGTCCAGCCGTGGGTGCGGGAGGAGCTCGGCCGCCGCCTCGTCCTCTCACATCGCCTGCTGTGGTTCGAGGAGCAGCCGCCGGCGGACTACCGCCCCGAGTCCCTGGCGGCGCTCGGCACACACGACCTGCCCACCCTGGCCGGCGTCTGGGAGGGCTCGGACTCGGACCCGTCGATCCGCGAACGGCTGCGCCGGTACGCCGGGGTGAGCGACGACCGGACCACCGCCGAGGTGGCCGAGGCCGCCTACCGGGCCCTGGCTGCCAGCCCCTCCCGGCTGGTGGCCGCCAGCCTGGAGGACGCCCTCGGCGTGGTCGAGCGGCCCAACCGGCCCGGGACCACCTGGGAGTGGCCCAACTGGTCGCTGGCGCTGCCCGAGACGCTGGAGGAGCTGTGCCGGGACCCGCGGCCGGCCCGGCTGGCCGAGCTGCTCCGACGATGACGGCCGGCGGGAGGCCGGCTCGGCCCCGCGGCCCCGCACGCGGCCGCGGAGCTGTCGTCAAGCGGCGTCCAGTCCCGGGTCTCCGAGAGCGTGGAATTGGGGTCCGGCCGAGTTATCCTGGCCCCAGACGTGGGGGACAAGGACAGGCGGAACGGTCGGCACCGGGTCACGATCGACCTGCTGCGCGAGCTCACCGCGAACCTGGATGCTCTGACCAACGCCGCGTCGCCGCACGCCGGCCTGAACCGAACCGACATCCGCGCGCTCGACATCATCAACCTGCAGCAGGGGCTGACCGCCGGCCAGCTGGCCGCCCGGCTCAAGCTGACCACCGGGGCGATCACCGGGGTGCTCGACCGCCTGGAGCGGGCGGGCCACGCGCGCCGCACCCACGACCAGGAGGACCGGCGGCGGGTGGTGGTCCAGCCCACGGCGGAGGCCCGGCGGTCCGGCAGCGTGCTGTTCCGGCAGCTCGGCGACGACCTGGAGCTGCTCCTGAGCCGCTACACGGAGCGAGAGCGGGACCTCATCGACGAGTTCCTCCGCGCGGTCACCGAGCTGGTCTGGCGCCGGGCCGACGAGCTGAGCCAGACGTAGAGACCGGCAGGCCCACCCAGTCTCGCAGCAGAGGGGCGCGTCTGCGGCCGGAGTAGCATCAACCCGAAATGAACGATGCGAGGGGAGGCACGCCTCCCTTCCGGGGGACTGAGATGATCGACGTGCGCCGCCGTCTGCCCGGCACCGACCTGGACCACCACTCGCTGCCCGAGGCCGAACGCGCCGGCCTGGGCCCGGTCGGCCGCCTGCCGGTGACCATCAAGGTCCTGCTCGAGATGCTCCTCCGCGGCGCGGAGCGGGGCGCCGTCTCCGAGGAGAGCGTGCGCGCGCTCGCCGGCTGGCCGGCGCCGGCGCCGCCCACGGCCGAGTTGCCGTTCGTACCGGCGCGGGTGCTCCTGCAGGACTTCACCGGTGTGCCCGCGGTCGTCGACCTCGCCGCCATGCGGTCCGCGATGCACCGGGCCGGCCGCGATGCGAGCAGGATCGACCCCCAGATCCCGGTCGACCTGGTGATCGACCACTCGGTCCAGGTCGACGTCTTCGGCAACCCGCGCGCCTACCAGGCCAACATCGAGCGCGAGTACGAGCGCAACGGCGAGCGCTACGCCCTGCTGCGCTGGGCCCAGCAGGGCTTCGGCAACTTCACCGTGGTGCCTCCCGGCATGGGCATCTGCCACCAGGTCAACCTCGAGCGGCTGAGCCGGGTCGTGCAGGTGCGGGAGGCGGACGGGCGCCGGCTCGCCATTCCCGACACGCTGGTGGGGACCGACTCGCACACCCCGATGGTCAACGGGCTGGGCGTGCTGGGCTGGGGCGTCGGCGGCATCGAGGCCGAGGCGGCCATGCTGGGCCAGCCCATGTACCTGCCCACGCCGGTCGTGGTCGGGATCCGGATCTCCAACGTGCTCCCCACCGGGGCGACGGCCACCGACCTGGTCCTCACCCTGACGGAGATGCTGCGCCGGCACGGCGTGGTGGGCAAGTTCGTCGAGTTCTGCGGCGACGGCCTCTCCACCCTGACCGTGGCGGACCGGGCCACGCTGTCGAACATGTCCCCCGAGTACGGGG
>Ga0126378_10004092_pt1 | contig 11075 bp, 9 predicted proteins | sample PanSoiMetPlot_23_FD_92587 | JGI IMG/M metagenome (GOLD analysis project Ga0126378, IMG submission 92587) | Tropical forest soil microbial communities from Panama - MetaG Plot_23 | ecosystem: Environmental > Terrestrial > Soil > Tropical forest > Bulk soil | place: Panama | collected 2016-02-17
AGCGACGCTTCGTCTTCCACGTTCATCGCCGTTTGAGAGCGGTCGATCTGGCGCATCAGCCCGGTCAGAACCTTGCCCGGACCCACTTCCACAAAGGCAGCGGCGCCCAACTCGATCAGCTTGCGCACGCAGCCTACCCACTGTACCGCGCCGGTAACCTGGTGGACGAGGGCGCTGCGGGCTCGATCGGCGTCCGACTTCGGAGCAGCGTCAATATTGGCGACGACCGGCATTTCGGGGCGCGAGAACTCGAGCACCGCCAGGTCCTTGGCCAAGCGGTCCTGGGCTGGCTGCATGAGCGCACAGTGGAATGGCGCGCTCACCGGCAACATGATGGCGCGCTTGGCGCCGCGCTGCTTCGCCAGTTCGGCGGCGCGCTGGACAGCACGGGCGTTGCCGGAGATGACGACCTGTTCAGGCGAGTTGATGTTGGCTGGCGAAACGATCTCACCTTGAGCAGCCTCCTTACAGACCTCGAGAAGTTGCTCAAGCGGCATGCCTAGCACGGCGGCCATGGCGCCCTCGCCGGCAGGGACGGCCTCCTGCATGTACCGGCCGCGATTGCGAACAGTCCGCACGGCATCGGCGAATTCTAGGGTCCCGGCCGCCACGTGCGCCGAATATTCTCCCAGGCTATGGCCGGCAACCAACTGCGGCACGACTCCTTTTTCTTCGAGCACGCGAGCCGCAGCCGTGCTCATGGTCAGGATGGCGGGTTGGGTGATCTCAGTCATCCTCAGCTTGTCTTCGGGACCTTCGAAGCAAACCTGGGAAAGGGCGAAGCCGAGAGCGTCATCTGCCTCTTGAAAGGTGTGGCGGGCCACAGGATAGAGGGCGGCCAGCTCTTTTCCCATGCCGGCTGCTTGGGATCCTTGTCCGGGGAAAAGAAGGGCGATGGTAGGCAAACTCATTCGTTCTTCAGTCTGCTCCGATGTCCAGGCGCCCGTTCGTCAGTTCCTGCTCAATCCGGGCATTGACCCCGGATTCATAAAACTGCTTGGCTACGCGGATGGCATTCTTGATGGCGTTGGCGTTAGAGGCACCGTGGCCGACGATGGCTACTCCCTTCACGCCCAGCAGCGGCGCGCCCCCATACTCGGAAGGGTCGAGCTTGCGGCCGAAATCGGTGAACGCTTTGCGCGCAAGCAACGCGCCTACCTGCGACGTAATGGTCGATTGCAACGAACCCTTCAGCAGATAACGGACGGCTTCCACCAAGCCCTCGGAAATCTTCAGTGCCACGTTCCCGACAAAGCCATCGCAAACGATCACGTCAACCCTGCCGTTGTAGAGATCGCGGCCCTCGACGTTGCCCAGGAAGTTAACGGGGAGCTCCTTGATCAACGCGAAGGTTTGCCGCGTGAGTTCGTTGCCCTTTGTTTCCTCCTCGCCGATAGACAGCAACCCGACCGTGGGCTTGCTCTTGCTGAAGATGGAGCGGTAGTAGATCTCGCCCATAATCGCGAACTGCGCCAGGTTCTGCGGCTTGGAATCAACGTTGGCCCCCACGTCGATCAGGATGGAGGGGCTGCCCGAAGAGGTGGGAAAGACATTGGCCAGAGCGGGGCGGTCGGCCCCGGGCAAGGTGCCCAACACCATCTTGGCCGTGGCCATGGCAGCGCCGGTGTTGCCCGCAGTCACAAAACCGATGGCTTTTTTGTCACGCACCAGGCGGAGGCCCACGTGCATGCTGGAATCTTTTTTGCTGCGGACCGCTTGCACCGGCTTCTCATCCATGCCGATGACCTGGGTGGCGTTCACGACCTCAACCGCAACACTGCCGGCCGTGGGATGGCTCGCCAGACCCTGCCGGACTTGCGCTTCCGGGCCCACCAAAAGAACTCGCACACCGGGATAATGGCGCGCCGCCAGCAGCGCCCCCTCGATCTCTGGCTTGGGCGCTCGATCCGACCCCATTGCATCTACCGCGATGATGGTTTCCACAGATGTGCGCGTCTACTTCGCCTCTTTGACTTCCACGACTTCCCGGCCTCGGTAATAGCCGCACTTCGGACAAATGCGATGCGGCAGCTTCCGCTCATGACAATTCGGACACTCTGCGCCCGACTCTGCCGTCAGGTAGTCATGAGCGCGGCGGCGCGAAGTGCGCGCCTTGGAATGCCGCCGTTTGGGATTTGGCATGGGTTCAACCTTCCTGAATCTGGTTTTTTAACTTTCCAGTTTCTTGCGAATGTCTTCAAGCGCGCCCCAGCGCGGATCCGCCGCGGTGGTAGCGCAATCGCAACTTTCAACGTTCAGGTTGCGTCCGCAGTGCGGGCAAAGCCCTTTGCAGGCGCTGCTGCATACCTGCTTGACCGGCAGGGCCAGCAAAATCTGCTCCTTTAACACGTCTTCCAGCAGCAGGCCCTCTCCTTGATAGTAACCAATTTCGGTCTCGGCCTTGCCAATCGATGCGTCGTCGCCAGCCGCATCCACTCCTTGCGGACGGTACAGCAGATCAAATGCTTCTGCAACAGGATTATCCACCGGTTCCAGGCAGCGCGCGCAGCGGAGCTCGATGGCGGCGGAAAAACTGCCTACTAGGCGAATGTCCTCTACCACCTTCCGCGCGCCCCGGCTCTCGCGTACCAGCTCCGCTCGACCCGCCGCATGGAGCGGGCCGGTTTGCCGCACATCCTCGCCCAGATCGAGGACTCCGGGCATAAGGCTTTCATCGAATTCCACTTTTCGGAGCTCAAGATCCTTTATTTTTATGAACATAGGGCCGCTCCGAAACTGTGATTCTACTAGAAGGCCGAGCAGGGGGTCACGCTGGAGACAAAATTAAGGATAACGGTGGTGTGAAGATAGTGTCAAGGAATCAACAACGCCGGCGGCGCGCCGCCGGCAAACCCTCAACAAATCTGGTACTAAAGGCCGGTTTCGGTTCCGGTTGCCTCTCTGAACCTGGAGGACTTTCCTCGGATCGCCGAGACGGTACTGCGAACCCGCTCGCGGCTCTGATCTACAAGATCGCGCGCGGTATCGGCTACTCTGCCGGCGTGCCGCTGCAAGCGGCCGCGCGTCTCCTCGCCCGTCATGGGAGCGAAGATCAGACCGATTCCAATGCCAATGCCCAACCCTGCCAAGAAAGATTTCATACCGAGCACCTCGTGAACTTCATCATCAGTGAACAGATGCGGGCCCAGAGCGAAGGTTGGCCGCACAACGGTTGGGAGCGGAAAAGCACGCTTGCTCCAACGCGCGGCGACGCTTTCCCGACAATCGGTCCGCTCATACTGCTCAGCACTTACTTGATGGTGGCTAAACGGCTGGAGGCGATCTGCGCGGCCTCGCCTTTAGGATCTTCCTTCAATATCTGCTGGTAGATGGTAGCAGCCTCTTGTGGTGCGGTACTTTCGTACATCGCCGCCATTTCCAGTTGCGCTTGGGACTTGGAAACAGTGTCCGTGGGATGGTCTTCTACGTTTTTGTAGATTCTGGCGGCGTCAGCAAGGCGGTTCGTGGAGCGATACAGAGAGGCCAGTGACATTTTTGCAAGAGCGGCCACGTCCTTGTTGCGCGAGTCGGCTACGGCCTTGAGTTGCTGCTCGGCTAGAGTGTTGTCTCCTGCCTGCATGGTTGTCACACCCTGCATGTAACGAGCAATCTTGCCCGCCTTGATGTAGCCGTACTTGTCTGCGACGCTCTGAAACTGCTTGCCGGCGGCTTTCGCGCGCTCGGCCAAGGTGGTATAACCAGCATCGCCCTCCGCCCCTGCAGGCGTACCTGCTGGACGCAGAGGCTCGCCCAACGTCCGCATAGCTACTCCCAACTCGATGTTGGCCTGCTCGCTTTGACGGTCCAGCCAGTAGGAGACGCCGGCGTACACCAGGGCAGCAACCACTACGACGCCGATGCCCCAGACTACCGGCCGGCGATGCCCGGAAGCCCAGCTCGCTGCCTCTTTGGCAGTTTCTGCAAATCGATCTTCTTTCAGTTGGCGGCGGGTATAACCTTGCACTTAAAACCTTCTTGGATTGGATAAGTATCTATGAATGCTTGAGTTTAGCAAGGTTGAGGTGCCGCCGTCAAACCCTCTCAGGCTAATCCTCTCGGGCTTGGGCATGCGAAGTTCGGGAGAGACCGGGCGGCTCGGGGGGACGATCTTTTCTTCGGAGAGTTACGACGGCGTCGCAGCCAGCTCCGCTGCTTTCTTCTTCTTGCTTTCCGCAGCCAGGCTGGGTTCGAAGCATCGTCGACAACGGGCCTCGTACATTCCTTCAGCTCCTACGACGATCAGGTCTTCACTGGCGATGAGGCGCTGGGTGTGCTTGGCTGGGTTGCCACATTGCATGCAGATGGCCAGGGTCTTAACGATCTCATCGGCCACTGCCAGAAGTTCGGGCATGGGATGAAAAGGACGCCCCAGGTAGTCGGTGTCCAGGCCTGCAATGATGACGCGCTTGCCCATATCTGCCCAGCGCACTACGAGCTCCACAACCGCCTCACCCAGAAACTGCGCTTCATCGATGCCGACGACCTCAGTGCGCAGGTCGAGTTTGGCTGCGACTTCGGCGGCAGTGGAGACCGAGTCCGAGTGAATGCGCGAATCGTCATGAGAGACGATCTGATCGGTCGAATAACGCTGGTCGATGATGGGTTTGAAAATCTGCACCCTCTGGCGCGCGATCTCCGCGCGGCGCAAGCGTCGGATCAGTTCTTCGCTCTTGCCGCTGAACATGGGACCGCATATCACCTCAATCCATCCGAGATTTCCCCGCATTGCGTTCATCTACAATTTCCCCTCATCGACGCGCCGAATCGTATGCGATCAAATCTCTCTTCCCGCGGCCGCCCGCCGGCTTGCCGCCGATGAACTGATATAGGCCGGCGAAGTCCAGGAACACCTCCGTGGCGCATCCCAGCAGCCAGCCGCTGATCTCTTCCAGCGGCACTCCGGCGACCAGGTAAACGGGAATTCCCAGGCGATGAGCAAAGGTCAGCTCGCCCTGGGTTCCTGCACCGCGCCCGGCGTTCCGGTCCCAATAGCAAATGATGGCGTCCGACTCCCGCTCGATCAGGTCCAGGTCGTAGGCGATGATCTTGCGCACGGTCTGTTGAAAGCGCGGCAAATCGCTTTGCTTCCACGAACGAAAGTCGCGGATCTCCACCTCGGTTAGGTTCTTTTGCTCGTCTTCGGCCGGATCATAAACCTCATGCCCCAGAGATTTGAGCAACGGCGTGATCATCGCGCGCCAGCCTTTGCCCAGGTCCGGCGAATACTCAATGGAACCTGCTAAGTAAAATAACATGCGACCCAGGATTGTCGGCGATCGGCCGAGCTCGCGTCAACGCGGATTTATCTTGTTTGCGACGCGTTTTCCAGAGAACGTGCACAGGTTTTGCACAAATGAGCAGCTGGCCATCAGCGACTGAACCTGTTCGGGTTCGAGTCAAGCTTCAGCTCTCCTTCGCTCATTGCCTGTTCCCCATCCACCGCCACCGGGAGATTCAACTCTGATACGATCTCCTTTCTTGAGCGGAACGCTGGCTTTGCCGGGAAGACGCTCAGCAGAACCGTCGTTGCGGATGATGGAGGTTTTTCCGGCGTCACCATCGGACGCGCCCTCGAGCCCGTAGGGGCCGCGGGTGCGACGATCGGCCAGCAGGGTTACTTCGGCATCGGCCAGCAGTTCAAGCTCTCGCACAATACCGTCGCCGCCTCGAAACCTTCCTTGGCCGCCGCTCCCACGCCGCAAGGAATAGCAGGTTACGCGCAGCGGATAAGCGTACTCCAGCGCCTCTGCAGGAGTGTTGAGGGAGTTCGTCATATGGGTATGGACGCCGCTGACGCCATCGCGGTCAGGACGCGCCCCCATCCCACCGGCGATGGTTTCGTAGTATGCAAAGGGCTCGCTGGTACGCGGGTCGATCCCGCCGATGGTCAGATTATTCATGGTTCCTGAGGACCCGGCGGGTATGCGATCGGGCAAGGCCCGGGCCAGCGCGCGCAACAGCGTGTCCACGATACGCTGCGAAGTTTCCACGTTGCCGCCCGCCACCGCCGCCGGCGGACGCGCGTTCACCACAGTTCCCGCAGGTGCAATCATGCGCACCGGACGCATCAACCCTGCGGCGGCAGGTACGTCTTCCTCGAGCAGGCAGCGGAAGACGTAAAAACACGCCGAGTAGGCAATCGCTTCCACTGCGTTGATGCTGCCCCCCACCTGCGGCGAACTGCCGGTGAAATCCACAGTGGCCACCGGCTTGCCGGCCCCAGCTCGCTCAAAAGTCAACGCCACCGCGATGCGTACCGGGCCGGAGCCGGCGCCGTCATCATCGAGGAAATCTTCCGCCGCATAACGGCCTAGAGGAACTTTGCGAAGAAAAGCACGCATCAGTTGCTCGGAATAATCCTGCAGCTCGTCGATCAGGCGCCGTACGCGGGCCAAGCCGTAGCGTTCCACGATCTCGCGCAGGCGCACCGCGCCGGTGTGGCACGCTGCGATCTGCGCATTCAAGTCCCCCTGACGCTCTTCGGGAGTGCGTACGTTGCTCAGCAAGAAACGCATGACGTCCTCCTGCACGCGCCCTTCCGAGATCAATTTAATGGGAGGGATGCGGACGCCTTCCTGGTAGATCTCTCGGCAGCTGCCCATCGAGCCGGCATGGGTTCCGCCGACGTCGGCGTGGTGCGCGCGTGAAGCCACGTAAAAGGCCGGCTTCGGCGACGTCTTCATGACCCGCAGGTTTTCGCTCAAAAAGACCGGGGCCACCAGGGTAATGTCGGGAAGGTGAGTGCCGCCACAGAAAGGGTCGTTGAGGACGGCCACGTCACCGGCGTTCAACGCAAGCGTCCCCACAGCCGCGCGCACTGACATTGGCATGGATCCCAGATGAACCGGCATGTGATCGCCCATGGCCACCACCTGCCCCTGGCCATCGAAAACCGCGCAGGAGTAGTCGCGGCGCTCCTTGATGTTGGGAGAGAAGGCCGTCCGCCGCAGCGCCGCGCCCATCTCCTCGGCGATCGAATGAAACAGGCTCTTGAAGATCTCCAGTTCGACCGGATCGCGCATGGCAGCTAGTGTAATCGAGACGCCAACGCTTGGCGCGGCTCAGTTTGGGCTTTGGAGGTGTGCTTTTGCGCTCCGCCTGCATCCGCTCTACAGCAGTACTCCTGATTTCGAGATCACGCGGATCACGTGTGGCAGCCCTGGTTTTAAAAGAAGCGAATGCCAAGCGGATTATTGCACTGGTACTTTCACATCGTACTTGCCGTTGGCCTGAACCTCGACCACTACGCCGGCGGTCATGTAGGAACTCAGGACCGAAGGCTTGGTCCACTCCAGATCCCAGCCGCTCCCGATGGCGAGCACCGTATAGCGGCCAGGAACAACCGCAGGGAGCGTGAAAGTGCCGTCGCTATCGCTTTGATCGCGGCGGTACAGTACCTGGTTGTGCGCCGGATCGGCAGGCACAAGCACGATCATGGCGCCTGCAACCGGCTTATCCAGGCGCAACGCCGTGCCGGTAATCTGGCCCTCGCCGATGGTGGCGCCGATGGCGAGCGTCACCGTGTTGCCGGGGCGAATGTCAATCGTCCTCCCGGTTACCGTCGCCCCGGTCGCCGAAAGGCTTCTCAAATAAAACCCTGAACTGCTGGCGAGCGAGACCTCATAGCTTCCCGGCAACACTCCTTGTTTGAAGGCCAGCTCGCCACCGTTGCCGACGCGCTCCGACAGCACTTCCCGGGTCCTCTTGTTGAGGAGCTGGAGGGAAACCTGGCCTAGAGACGTACCGGCATTGAATTCGACCTTGGCGGAAAGTGGGACGTAGGAGCTGGCTTTGGCATTGTTGATCTCGCCGTTGTTACCAACGTCGATTTCCCGCGCCAGAGTCGAATCGTTGCCGCCGTCACGGCTGAGCGGAAACGTCCTCATTGTGTAATGCCCCGGGGGCAGGCCCACAATCTCGCGATCGTTTTCGTGATTGCTGATTTGCTCGCCGATCTGGATCGGCGGTCCGTCGAGCACACGCTTCTCCAGAGCGATGCGCGTTGGTCTCTCAGCATCGGGGTCTCGGGGGACGCGGATGTGCAGCGCGGCCACAGGCTGAAGGTTGAGATCGGCGGAAAGCTTCTCTCCCCGCCCGACAACAAGGGGAGCCGCCGCCTCTGCTTCTGTTACCCCAGGGAAAAAAGTAACCGGATAAGCAACGTCAAGTTGTGGGTTGACCGGAGCGTCTCCGGACGCGGTACCTCCGCTGGCGTGCAATATGGAATGCTGCGCGTACCAGGGGCGCGCACTGACGGCCACCAGGTAACGGCCGGGAGCAAGATGGCCGAAATGATAAGCGCCTTCATCATTGGTCATGGTTGCCGCCCGCCGACGCGTGGCTTCCGAACCGCCGGAGAGTCCTGTTGAGTAGAGCATCACCTGGGCATCGCGCACCGGCTCCCCGGCTTCGTCGGCTACAACTCCGGAGATCGCGCCCTCCGGAGGCAGGCGAAACAACAGATTCGCGGAATCAAGGTCCGGGCCCACGACAATGGAACTCGAGAACTGATCATGCTGATTGAACGATTGCAGCAGGTACCCGCGAGCCTGGGCGCTTAGAGTGTACTTGCCGGGCATAAGGCGCGGGAAGGCGAAGCGGCCGTCTTCCTGGGTGAACATCGTGCTGAAGTTGTCGCGTTCGGTGACCGGTGCGATAGCCACGCGAGCACGAGCAATAGGCTGGCCCGTGTTGGAATCGACCAGCGTTCCACTGATTTGGAAATCGGCGCGCGAAGAAACAGCCGGGCGATTAGGCTGCGCCAGTGCGCTCAAGGTTGCCACTACGAGAAGGGCCGAACAGAGCACAGGTCGCTCGAGCACGTTATTCAATCTCCCACGTGGATCACGTCCACGACGACGCTTGCATTCCCGTTGGCGGCCACGGTCACTCTCGCGGCTTGGGAAGCATACTCGGCCAGTGTCTGGGTATCGTAGTAGTCAATGCCTTCTAGAGAGTCGAACGCAAAGACTTTGTAATTTCCCGGCGTGAACTGCGAAAACGAGAGCCCGGTCCCCATCGTGCTCGCGATGTTCGGGAAGAGCACGTCCTCGGGAACGACCAGGATGCTTGCTTTCTCACCAGGCTTTCGAGTGCGCACCACCACGTTGAGCGCGCCGGTATCGTCGCGAAGCACAACCTCAATGGGCGCAACCGTTCCATCCTCGGGAACAATTAGCTCTTCACGCAGCAAATCCAGGTTGCCTGAGCGCACCGATTGTACGTAGCCGCCCATCGTGGGCATGGCGCGAACCCTGTACTTTCCCGGCGCCACCCCGTGCAAGGAAAGGCCGGCAGGATCCTTCATCGGGCTGTAATCGGTGGAGAATCGGATCCGCAACGACTCGGTGGACATCAGTTCAATTCTCGCCGGCGGGTAGTCGGAACAATCCGATTGCTCGACAGCCCCGCCAGGCTGGGTCGAGGAACAGGACCGCGATTGCTTCGGTTTACTGAACTCGGTCCGCACTGCCACCGGGATTTCCAGTCCTGGCCGGAGCGAGAACCTTAAATCGCTCACGTTTCTAGAAACGGTCATCTTCTGGATGGAAACGTTGTGGCGATCTTGGAGGTCCGTGCCGCTCACGCGCACGCTATAGGTTCCCGCCGGCACCGCGCGGAATTCAAACGCGCCTGAGGTCGGGTCGAACTGGTCCGCGCCAAACAACGGCTGATCCAGCGCATCGACAATCACCGGCGCGAAGATTTGTTTCCAGCCGCCAACGGTCACAAGTTGTCCGGTCAGTCTGTAAGCCGTCGCCAGGGCCAGCGAGAACTCCGCCTCCATTTTCTGTCCCGCCAAGAGATCAAGTGCGGCTGAGGCCGCCAGCTCTGGGGTCCCGGGATAGTAAACCACCGCTGGGTAGGCTGTCGGCGCTTTTGAGCTTTGCGCGCCGAGTACTCTGCGAGTGACGTTGCCGGCCTTCACCTCAAGGTAGTAGCGGCCGGCTCGTAATCCGGCTATGCGGAAATTGCCGTCTTCATCGGTGCGCACGGCGCCGCGCGCAGGCACGAGCTGATGTCCCCCGTCCATCCACATATAAGCAAGAACCTGGATGGCGGCTCCCTCCAGCGGCTCTCCGTCCTGGCCGGTTACCTGGCCGGTGACAACGGCCTCCGGAGCGAGCTTCAATACGACCTTGCCGGTGTCCGGACCAACATTAATGCTGTGGCCCATCGTCCCGGCAAGGGGCTTGCTGGCTGGGATGAAATAACCTGGTTTTATCAGCCCAACGAAAGAGGTCCCGGCTGGGACGCTATCGAACGAGAATTCTCCTTCAGGCCCAGTCAGCATGGAGCGTCCGTTCATCTGGACCAGGACCCGCGACAACGGTTTCCCGGTGACACTGTTTACCACCAGGCCTTCGAGTTTGAATTGGGGGCTTTGAGGCTGTTGCGCCGAAGATGAAACCACGACCAGCAGTAACAGGAGAAAACAAACGATAGGAGCGCGACAGGTACCCATAGATTGACCCGTTCAGGTACTCCTTTAAGGGTAGTCCAAAGCTGGCCGGAGCGCAATCGCACCAAAGATGGTCTAGGAGTGCCGGCTTCTTAAAAGCAGGTCCGCGGCCACAAACAGAAAGAATACGAGCGAAATCACTCCGTTCATGGTGAAGAAGGCTGCGTTGAGCTTGCTCAAGTCGGAGGGCGAGACCAGGGAGTGCTCGTAAGCCAGCAACAGTGCGACGGCCACCACTCCTGCGCTCGCGAGCATGCCCAGCCCGAAGAGTGGCACCAGGAGGGCCAGCGTTGCCAGCATGATCAGATGCAGCGCGCGGGAGAGGTAGAGGGCGCGGCGCACGCCGAAAGCCTGGGGCACGGAGTTGAGCCCGTAGGTGCGGTCAAAGTCGATGTCCTGGCAGGCATAGAGCACATCAAAGCCGCCCACCCAAAAGGTGACCGCGGCTGTGAGCACGAGGATTCGTGGATCGAGCGTGCCCTTCACTGCAATCCATGCTCCTGCCGGGGCCATGCCCAAAGCAAACCCCAGCACCAGATGCGACCATCGCGTGAAACGCTTCGTATAGGAGTAGAGCAGCACCACCGCCAGAACGACCGGTGAAAGGTAGAAC
>Ga0126378_10004093_pt1 | contig 11075 bp, 8 predicted proteins | sample PanSoiMetPlot_23_FD_92587 | JGI IMG/M metagenome (GOLD analysis project Ga0126378, IMG submission 92587) | Tropical forest soil microbial communities from Panama - MetaG Plot_23 | ecosystem: Environmental > Terrestrial > Soil > Tropical forest > Bulk soil | place: Panama | collected 2016-02-17
CGGCACGTGCCCCAGCGCGCTGCTGATCAACCTGACTAACCCGGCGGGCATCGTGACGCAGGCCGCCCGGCTCGGGTTCGGGCTCGACGTGATCGCTGTCTGCGACACACCGCTTGACCTGCTGGGCCGCGCCGCCGCGAGGCTGGGCCGCGACGATGCGACGGCATTGCGGGCCAGGTACGTCGGGATGAACCACGTCGGCTGGTACGTGCCGGCCTCTCAGGCCGAACTCAGCCGGCTCGCTGACCTGGTCGACTGCATTGACCCGGAGCTACCGCGGCTGTATGGCGCCCTGCCGGGCCCCTACCTCCGGTACTACGCCCATCCGGACCGGATGCTCGACGCGCAGCGCGGCCGGCCGACCAGGGCCGACCAGCTTCGCGGGATAGCGAGTTCGACGCTTGAGGCGTTCGGTCGCCACGAGCTGCCGGCTAACTGGCGGCGGCCGGCCCCCTGGTACTCGCTCGCGGTCGTGCCGCTCGCCGACGCGTGGCTCACTGGCGCCAGCGAGCAGCTCATAGTCGGGCTGCCGAACCGAGGCAGGCTGCCGTGGCTGCCCGATGACGTGATCGTCGAGGGCCCGGCGACGGTTGCCAAGCCAGGGGTGATCGAGCCGGAGCCGGTCGCAGTCCTGCCCGACCTGCCGCGCGGCATCCTAGCCAGGCACGCGGCGTTTGAGCGCCTCGCGGCGACCACGCTGGCGGCCGGCCCGCCGAGCGATGACGACCTGGTCAGGATCTTGCTCGCCAACCCGATGGTGTCCAGCCTCGACCAAGCCAGGGGACTCGCCGCGGCAATCGCCGCCCGGATGTCGGACTACGACCCGGGCTGGCGGTGACCAGCGCCGACGTCCTCGGAAGTGTCCCCGCCGGACCCATGGGAACGCACCACGCAGCCGCCCGACTCGTGATCGCGGACGATTCCCAGATCTTGGTCGGGCCCCGGTATCCGCCGCTGAAACGAAACCAACTTCTGAGAGTCAGCCACGATCACGAGCGGCGGCTGAGAGTTGGCCACGATCACGAGCGGCGGCTGAGAATGGACCACGATCACGAGCGCCTAGGCGGACTCGGCTAGCGCAGCGCAGAGCCGGCTCACCGCCGTGGTGAACGCGTGGTCGGCGGGACGCCCGTAGCCAACAACCAGCGCTGGCCCTCGCTCATGGCCGGACGCGGTGTAGCCGCCGAGCCCTTCTACCGCGACGCCGTGCCTGGCGGCCCTGGCGATCACGTCTGACTCGCTCTTCTGGTCCGGCAGCTCGGCGAGCGCGTGCAGGCCCGCCGCGATCCCGGTCAGCCGGACCGCGGGAACTTGCCGGTGCAGCGCCGCGATCAGGCGGTCACGTCGGCGGCGGTACATGAGCCTGGACTGGCGGATCTGCCGGTCGTAGCCACCGGATTCGATGAACCTGGCGAGCGTGAGCTGGTCGAGGGTTCCGTTACTGCTCCCCGATGACTCCTCCGCCGCGAGCATCTCGTCGATCATGGCGTCAGGCACGACGAGCCACCCGAGGCGCAAGCCGGGTGCCAGGCTCTTGCTGGCCGTGCCCGCGTAAATGACATGCGCGGGCGCCAGGGCCTGCATGGCGCCGACGGGCTGCCGGTCAAACCGGTACTCCCCGTCGTAGTCGTCCTCGATGATCACGCCGCCGGTCTGCGTCGCCCAGCGGACGAAGGCAGTTCGGCGCGGAGGCGCGAGCGTCATGCCGAGCGGGTACTGGTGCGCTGGGGTCAGGACGAGGCCGGACGCCATCGCGAGGTCGCCCGGCATGCCGAGCGCGTCTGGCACTGCACCGCGCTCGTCAACGCGGAGCGCCGCCAACCCCATGCCATTCGCCGCCGCGATCCGCCGGTGCAGCAGGTGACCGTAGGCCTCCATGCCGAGGGTGGTTCCGCCCCGGGCGCTCAGCACCCGGCAGATCAGCGCGAGCCCGTGCGCGAATCCGCCACAGATGATCACGTTGTCCGGGCTGGCAACCACGCCCCTGGCTCGGCCCAGGTACTCAGCGAGCGCGTGGCGTAGTTGCGGCAGGCCGCCCGGATCGGGGTAGCCGAGCACGTCGTCGTCGGCCGAGTTGAGCGCTGCCCGGGCGGCGGACAGCCAGGCCCGGCGCGGGAACGCAGACACCGCGGGAACCCCGGCGCGCAGGTCGTACCGCTGCCGGGCGGGGCCGGCAGCAGGGATGCGCACCTGATGCGCGACGTGGGCGGGTCGGTCGGCGACCCACGTTCCGGCCCCTGTCCTGGCTTCAAGCCAGCCCTCGGCAACCAGCTGCGCATAGGCGTCGGCAACTGTGTTGCGGGCGATGCCCAGGTCTGCGGCCAGATCCCGGGAGGAGGGCAGCCTGAGTCCCGGGGCAAGCCTGCCCGTCCGCATCGCGTCGCGCAGGGCCGCCTCCAGGCCCGCCCTGACCCGTGACCCGGCCAGATCCAGATGCATGTCGATTCCGTAGCTGGCCCACGAGCGCGGGCCAGCGGGCTCGGCTTCTGCGTGCAAATTGGCCCAAGTTTCTGACACAGTTATGGACCTTACTCCTGGGCCGCTCGCCGACTAGCGTGGGCTGTATGACAACACAGATCACCGAACCGCAGACCACAACGATCGACGTCAGGCTCGACTTCGACGAGCACGCGGCGGGGTTCTCCCGGGCAATGGCCCACCTGGACCGCGCCGCCACCAAGGAACTCGACAATGTCGACTTCGACCCGAAGCTGCGCGAGCTTGTAAGGATCCGCGCTTCCCAGCTCAACGGCTGCGCCTACTGCGTCGACATGCACACCAAGGACGCCAGGGCGATCGGCGAGACCGAGCAGCGCATTTACGCGCTGCCGGTCTGGCGGGAGACGCCGTTCTTCACCGCGCGCGAGCGAGCGGCGTTGGCGTTCACCGAGGAGGTCACCCTGGTCGCGAGCACGCACGTCCCAGATGAGGCCTATGGCGCGGTCGCTGCCGAGTACAGCCCGGCCGAGATCGCGGCACTTGTCAGCCTGATCGTGACCATCAACGCCTGGAACACCATCGGCGTCGCCACCCGCACCTGGGAGCCCGGCTCTTACCAGCCGTAACTGCTGAACCGAAGATGACGGAAGCCTGTCCGCGCATAGCGCGGGCAGGCTTCCGTCATCAGCACTGCGCGGACAGGCTTCCGTCATCATCAGCGCGGCACGGGGCCCGGCAAGCGTCAGCGGCTCAGGCGAGCAGGCAGGCGACCCGGTGCCGGCCGGAGGGCGGCTCGAGCTGCGGGTCGACCTCGGCGCACTGGCTTTCGGCGATCGGGCAGCGGGGCCGGAACCGGCAGCCGGCCGGGATCGCGACCGGGTTCGGCGTCTCGCCGGAGAGGATCTGCGCCCGCGTCCGCCGCCGCGGGTCGCGATCGGGGACGACAGACAGCAGCGCCTTGGTGTACGGGTGCTTCGGGTCGCTGATCACCTCGCGGGCCGGGCCGTACTCGACGATCCTACCCAGGTACATCACCGCGATCCGGTCGGCGAAATGCGCGGCGGTCGACAGGTCGTGCGTGATCATCAGCACGCCGAGGCGGCCGTCCCTCCGCAGCCCGTCGAGCAGGGCCAGAACGCCAGCCCGCACCGAGACGTCCAGCATGGACACCGGCTCGTCGGCGAGCAGCAGCACGGGATCGAGCACGAGGGCGGCGGCAATTGCCACTCGCTGCCGCTGCCCGCCAGATAGCTCGTGCGGGTACCGATCCAGGTAGAGCCGCGCCGGTGCCAGGCCGGCCCGCTCGAGCGCCTCGGAGACCAGCACGTCACGTTCGGCCCTGGACGCACCCATGCCGTGGACGAGCAGCGGTTCGGCCACGGTCTGGCGGACCCTGAAGCGCGGGTCGAGCGACTCGTAGGGGTCCTGGTAGATCATCTGGATGCCGCGCCGCAGCGGCCTGAGCCTCCGCTGCGACAACGCCGTGATGTCCTGGCCGTCGACGGTGATCGTCCCGCCCGCCGACTCGACCATCCGCAGGATGGTCTGCGCTGTGGTCGTCTTGCCGCAACCGGACTCCCCGACCAGCGCGATCATCTCGCCCCGGCGCAGCGAGAACGACAGGCCGTCGACGGCGCGGACCCACTGCCTGGGCCGCCGCGCCAGCCGGTCGGCGATCGTCCGCCGGACCGGATAGCGCGTGCGCAGGTCGGCGACGTTGAGCAGAACGCCGTCGCTGGTCACGGGGTGCCTCCTGTCACGAGCTGTTCCCGGTCGGCACTGCCGCCGGCGTCGTCGCGGTGGCACGCGACCTCGTGCGGAGCCGGTCCCCCGACCAGGCGCAGCAGGGGCCGCTCGAGCTCGCATCGCGCGATGACCGAGTCACACCTGGGCCGGAACGGGCAGCCCGTCACCGGCTCATCCAGCCGGGGCGGAGTGCCGGGGATGGACACCACCTCTTCGTCGCCGTACAAGTCAGGCGTGGCGGCGAAGAGCAGCCGCGTATACGGATGCCTGGTGGCGTGGAACAGGTCGTCGGTGGCGGCAGTCTCTACGATTTCCCCTGCGTACATCACCCCAGCCCGCTGGCAGATCTGCGCGACGACGGGCAGATCGTGGGTGACGAGAACCAGCGCCAGGCCGAGCTCGTCGGACAGCCTGACGAGCAGGTCGAGTATCTGAGCCTGCACCATCACGTCAAGCGCGGTTGTGGGCTCGTCGGCCAGCAGCACTTTGGGCTCGCATGCCAGCGCCATCGCGATCGTGACGCGCTGCCGCATGCCGCCGGAGAACTCGTGCGGGTACCTGACTGCCGAGCTGGCCGGGATCCCCACCAGCTCAAGCAGCTCGCCGGCTCGCTTCTTCGCGAACGCCGCTGAGCTCTCGCGATGGAGCAGGATCGGCTCGGCGATCTGCGCGCCGACCGTCCTGACAGGGTTGAGCGCGTTCATCGCGCCCTGGAACACCATTGCCAGGTCCGTCCACCGGTGCGGCCGGACTGTGTCCTCGCCGCCCGCCAGAATGTTGGTGCCGGCCAGCCGGACCTCGCCGGCAACCGACGCGTTCGGCGGCAGCAGCCCCATCATCGCCAGGATGCTGGTCGTCTTGCCGCAACCCGACTCGCCGACCAGCCCGAACCTCTCGCCCGCGTCGAGGTCGAACCGGACCCCTTGCACCGCGTGCAGCTCACGGCCGCCCGGCAGCGTGAACCAGACGTTCAGGTCGCGCACCTCGAGCAGGCTCACCTCGGCCGCCCGCTCAGATCGCGTCCGGGCCGCGACCGGCAAGCGGGCGGAGCGCCCACCGCCGCGACGACAGATGGGCGACCCGCAGCCGCGGGTTGAGCGCGTCCTCGATGGCCTGTCCGAGCAGGAAGCACCCCATGATGAGCAGGGTGATAACCAAACCATCGGGCACGATCGCCCACCAGGCGCCCGCGCTGACAGCGGCCCGGTTGAACGCGTGCTCCAAGATGGTTCCCCAGGTCGTGGTCGACGGGTCCTCCAGGCCCAGGAACGCCAGGGCGGTTTCCAGGTAGATCGCGACGGCCACGGTGAGCACGGTGTTGGCCATCAGCAGCGGGCCGACCTGGGGCAGGATGTGCCTGCCGATGATCCTGGCGTGACCGGCCCCGATCGAGCGCGCCCGCTTGATATAGACCCGCTCTTTGACGCTCATCACCTGCGCCCGGATGATCCTGGCTGTCGTGGCCCACTCCAGGATCGCGATGACCGCGATCACGTGCGACAGGCTCGGTCCCCACACATCGGCGATCACCATCGCGAACGCGAGGTCGGGGATGACCAGCAGGTAATCGGTGATCCGCATCAGCGCGATGTCCAGCCAGCGGCCGAAATAGCCGGAGGCGATGCCGACGCCGCCGCCTATCAGCATCGCGATCAGCGTGGCGGCGAAGCCGATGATCAGCGAGATGCGCCCGCCTGAGATGATCTCGCTGAGCATGTCGATGCCGCCGTCGTCGCAGCCCAGCCAGTGACTCGCTGAGGGCGGCGCGAACACCGCACAGCTCCGCGCCGTCGTGGAGTACGGCGCGATCAGCGGGGCGGCGATTGCGAGAATGACAAAGAACGCGATGATGCCCAGTCCGAGGGCTGCGGCCTTGCGTTCCCGAATCGCCTGACGGATCAGTCCGGCACGCCCTCTGGATACCGTGCCGGCGAGGCCGGCCTCGGTCGCGATCGCGCTCACTGCTTGTCCACCGCTCGCCTCCGGGGCGCCTCCGCCACGACGCTCATCCGCTGATCCTCGGATCGAGCTTGAAGTAGGCCAGGTCAGCGAGCAGGTTCAGCAGCACGACCGAGACGGCCAGGATGAGGAAGCCGCCCTGGAGCATCGGGTAATCGCGCTGGTTGATCGCCTGCCAGAGCGCCTGGCCGATGCCGGGCCAGGAGAAGATGTACTCGACCAGGATCGCGCCGCCGACGATCCAGCCGATGGACAACGCGACCAGGGTGGCGATGGGAAGCAGCGCGTTACGCACTGCGTGCCTGGCAATGACCCGCCGGTCGGTCAGGCCCTTCGCCCGGGCCGTCAGCACATAGTCCTCGCCGAGGGTCTCCAGCATCGAAGACCGCATGATCAGCGTGAACTCGCCGTAGAGGGTGAGCAGCAGCGTCAGGGCAGGCAGGATCAGGTGCAGCCCGATGTCCTGGAGCCTGGCCATCGTGGACTGCGGGCCGAACACGCCCGCGTACGGGTTCTCCATGCCCGATGTCGGCAGCAGGCCGCCGAGCAGGATGAGCAGCATCAAGCCGAGAAACTGAGTCGGGAACGCGTAGAACGCGATCGCCAGGTTGGTGCTCACGTGGTCGCTGGCCGACCCGCGGCGCCACGCCGACAAGATGCCGGTCGCGATGCCCACGACGATCGCACCGAGCGTGCCGATCGTGACCATCGGGATCGTGTTCTTCAGGTCATTGAGCAGTAGCTGCGAGACCGGCTGCTGCGTGGCGAACGAGATGCCCATGTTGCCCTTGGCCAGCTCACGCAGGTAGATCAGGTACTGCTCCCACTTCGGCTTGGCGAGACCGAACTCGACCGTCAGGGCGTGCCTGAGCTGCGGCGTGGCGTGCGGGACCCGGGCCAGGTCCGAGACGACCGTGCCGGGCAGCACGCGGAACAGGAAGAAGTTGATCGTGATGGCGACGAAGATCGTCAGCAGCGCGAACCCGGCCCGCCTGATGACATAGTCCGCACCGCGCATGCTAGCTCTGGTGGACCTGGAGGAGCGTCTGGGTGGACAGCGAGTTCACCGAGCCCATCACCGGCGCGACCACGAACCCGGTCCATTTCGGCGAGTGCGCCTCAATGATGTCGGGGTAGTCGAGGATGATGTACGGCTTAGCCGCGTAGATGTACTTCTGCATCTGCCAGATCAGCGCACGCCGCGCCGACGTGGCGATCAGCGTGCTCTGCCTGGCGTACATCTGATCGTAGGCGTGGTTGCAGTAGCCGCTGTCGCTGTTGTTGCCTAGCTGCGCGCAGGTCACGACCGACAGCATGAAGTCCGGATCGACCGGCGGCACCCAGTCCCACATCGCCATGTCGAAGGTGCGGTAGTTGTCGTGGCTGATGGCGTTGAAGGTCGCGCTGTCGTCCATGTTCTGCTGGCTGATCGAGATGCCGATCTTGGCCAGGTCCGACTGCATGATCTGGAACGTGCGGTCGCCGGTGCCGCGCTCGTCAGGCGGGAAGATTACGTTGTAGGACATCGGGTGGCCGCCCGCGATCCGCACCCCGTTCGGCCCCATCTTGTAGCCGGCTGCGTTGAGCAGGGCGTTGGCCTTCGCCAGGTCGAACGGCAGCGCCTTGATGCCGCCGTCGTGCCACGACCCGTCCGCAGGGGCGATGATCGTGCTGCCCGGCTCGGCGAGGCCGAGCCAGGCAGTCTTGATGATCTGGCCGCGGTCAGTCGCGTACTCGATCGCCTGCCGCACGCGCGGGTTGAGCAGCTCGCGGTGCGTCGTCTTGTGCGGGTTGGTGTTGATGATGAATGTCTTCATCGAGATCGACGGCGTGGTCGTCACCACGAAGCCGGCCTTCTTGAGCGCCGTGACCGCCGTTGGCGGGGTGTATTCGCCAATGAAGTCGACCGAGCCAGTCTTGAGCGCCTGGACCATCGCGTCGGCATTTGCAAAGAACTGAAGCCCGAAGCCTTCGATCTTCGGCTTAGGACCCCACCAGTACGGGTTTCTCTTGAACAGCGCGTACTGATTGGCCTTGTACCGGACCAGCTCGAACGGGCCGCCCGAGACCATCGGCTTGCCGTTCGCCGGCGGCTGGTTCGGGAAGGTCTTCAGTCCGCTGCCCTTGCCTGTGAAGTACGGCGCCCAGACCTGCCTTGGCAGCACGGACAGGCTCTGCATCTGCGCGAGAACATTCGCAACGGGAGTCGAGTACCTGATCAGAAGCGAGGTCGGGTTAGGCGCCGACGCCCCGATCATGTGCTCGAGCAGCCCGGCCCACTGCCCGGCAGGGCCGTTCTTGTATTTCATGACCTCGTTGATGGTCCATGCCACATCGGCCGCCGTGAGCGGCTTCCCGTCGGACCAGTGGGCATGCGGCACGGTATGGAATGTCCAGGTCTTGCCGTCGGCCGAGACCGACCAGCTCCGGGCGAAGTCCGGCGTGATGCCGAGCCTGGCGCTGTACTGTACGAGCTGCGGATACACGTACTCGTACACCGCATAGGAATAGTCGGACTGAGCGACGAACGGGTTCATCGAATCGATCGGGTACGTCGTGCCGATGTGCAGGACACCGCCTGACGAGCCAGACCCGCCACCTGAGGCGCTGCACGACGCGACGGCGGCCGCCGTTGCGAATGCCAGCGACGCGGCGAGCGCCATCCGGATTCGTCCTGTTCGCAGGCGCATGGGCGTTTCCCCTATTCACCGAGCGAACGCGCCAGGGCGAGGCTGGCAGCGATCCGTGGCTTAGCGGCTTACGCCGCTTGCAGACTACATACAGAGTATGAAGACTGCGTAGAACCACGTCAATCTGGTTGAAGAGAGACTAACGCCGGATGGATGCCGTTTTCATCGCGTCCGCGCCACGGATCGATAGCGTTCTGCCCACAGCTCGACCCATCGCAGCAACGCCCGGGTCGGCGCTCCAGTTGCTCCTTCGGGCCAGAGGTCGCCTGGCCGGTCCAGGTAGGCGGTCGACCCGTTATCTATGTGCATCCATGGCACATCGCCGGTGAACTCGCGCAGGTACATCGCGGCCATCACGGTCGTGTCGGGCACGCCGGACGGCGTGTTGCGCACGTCGGCCACCGCCGACGCCATGTACCTGCGGTAGGCGGATGGCAGCGGCAGGTGCCAGCCAGGGTCACCGGCGTCCCGGCCCGCGTCGATCAGCGCGCCAATCTGCCGGTCGTCGGTGCCGAGCACCGCCCACAGGGCCTCGCCAAGCCCGGCAGCGTCAGTCAGCGTGGCCACGTCGACCAGCACAGCAGGGTTCCGTTCGGCCAGATAGGCGAGGGCGTCGGCGACAATGAGCCTGCCTTCCGCATCGGTATCCCGGACCTCAGATGTCTTACCGCCCCGGTGCGTGAGCACATCGCCCGGGCGCTGGGCCGCCCCGCCGGGCATGTTCTCAGCGAACGGCAGCACTACGTCTATGTTGACCGGCAGGGCGAACTCCGCGGCGCCGCGCACGACGGCCATGATCGAGGCTGCGCCGGCCATGTCAGACTTCATCCACTCGATCTCAGATGTTCGCTTCAGGGTCAGCCCGCCGGAGTCGAAGGTGATTCCCTTGCCCGTCAGGCCGATCACGGGGGCGTCCCCGCCGCCGCGGTATGACAGCTCGACCAGCCGCGGCTCGTTCCGGCTGCCCTGGCCCACGCCGAGGATCCCGCCGAAACCGCCGGCCGCGAGCTCAGCGGCGGTCAGCACCGAGCAGCTGAGCCCATGCGACTCGGCCAGCTTGCGCGCCTGGCCAGCCATGGCATCGGGCGTTGTGTCCGACGGCGATGCGTTGACCAGGTCCCTGACCCAGTTGGTCAAGGACGCGATGGCCTGGCCACGACGCAGCCCGGCGTTGACCGCTGCCACGCTGGCGCCGTCGGCCAGCACCCGCACCTGTTCGAGCACGGGCGGCCGCCATCCGGGCGTTACCGGCTGATGGCGGTACCGGTCGAACCGGTAGGCGCCGAGCAGCAGTCCCTCGGCAAAGGCGGTCGCGACGGCCTGATCCGTGTCTGTGTGATCGGCATCTGGCTGATCCGCGCCCCCACGGTTCGCATCAGGCAGCACGACGGCGATCCGTGCTACAGAGCTCATCTGCTGCGCCGCGCGGATGGCTGCCTGCCTGACCGCATCGGGCCCGGCATCGCGGCGGGCGCCGTGGCCGAGGAAGAGCAACCCGGGTGCGCTGAGCCGCCCCAGTGTGAGCATGCCGAAGGCGTCGCCGGTCTCGCCAGCGAACCCGCGGGGTCCAAGCGTCGCGGCGAGATCAATGCCCAGCGCAGCCGCTACCTCCGCAGCGCCGGGGCCGGGTGTGGGGGTCGAGCCCGGGCCGGCGAAGCACGGCAGCACCAGCAGGTCGGCCTGGACCTGGGCGACGGGTTCGGCGCGGGCCTCGAAGCTGACGGGCACGACGGACACGACGGACCCCCTGATACCACCCCAAAGAGCATTGAGTATGCAGAGTATACAGGGTACGATCCGCCTGATGCGGCGCACATGCAGGAGCGAGCCGACGTGACGCTCGAGACGTTCGACACCAGATTCGCGGCCTGGGCCAGCCGCTCCCGCGAGCTCTTCGAGCAGGCCAGCGAGGTCATTCCAGGCGGCGCGGGAAGCAGCGCCAGGACCGCGAAGTTCGGCTGGAAGCCCTACCCGCCCTTCATCAGCCAGGGCACCGGCTCGCGGATCGGGGACGTCGACGGCCACGAATACGTCGACTACCTGCTCGGCCTCGGGCCGATGATCCTCGGTCACCGCCATCCGGCCGTTACCAAGGCCGTGACGGAAGCCATGGCCGAGTACGGGACCTGCCCGGGCCTGCCCTATCCGCTGGAGATCGAGGCTGGCCGCAAGGTCGTCGACGCCGTCCCAGGCGTCGACATGGTGCGCTTCACGAACTCGGGCAGCGAGGCTGTCGGCAGC
>Ga0126378_10004094_pt1 | contig 11073 bp, 8 predicted proteins | sample PanSoiMetPlot_23_FD_92587 | JGI IMG/M metagenome (GOLD analysis project Ga0126378, IMG submission 92587) | Tropical forest soil microbial communities from Panama - MetaG Plot_23 | ecosystem: Environmental > Terrestrial > Soil > Tropical forest > Bulk soil | place: Panama | collected 2016-02-17
ACCGGCGGCGCTGTGATGGTGAGCTGAACGGACGTCGTCGCGGTCCGAGACAATTGAAACGCGCCTCACCAAGCTAGAGGCCAAAGCACGGGAAGCAACGGCGTATTTCTCGTGCTCTGTCGTCAGGCGGGTGACCCGAGGGGCAAGAGAGGAATAGGCGAAGGCGAGCCCGACGTGATTCACTTCGTTCCATTTCAATTGACGAGATTGTGACGGAGCACCGCTTGACTCCGGCTCATCCAGATCGCGGGCCACGAACTGCCGTCATGCGGACCGGGGTCAGTTGCGCCGCTGGATGCAGAGCGACTTGGAATGTCAATGTGTCTTTGCGTGAGGGCTGTCGACCGGCCGACATCTCCGAGGCCGGTCGGAGACCAGCACCGCCTGCTCGAGCACGTTCTGCAGCTCGCCGTACGGCAGCAGGCGAAGCAGCGGGCTTGCGGCTTCACGCCTCGCCGCTGAGTGGCGACGTCCTGCTCAAGGAAGTCTCAGCGCTCCGTTTCCGCACCGGATGGCGAGAAATGATGGGCACGAGCGCCGAAGCCGGATGACGTCCTCGTGCCGAAGCGAGAGGGCGACAATCAGCGTCCCCGACGGGATTCGAACCCGTGTTACCGGCTTGAAAGGCCAGCGTCCTGGGCCTCTAGACGACGGGGACCATCACACCCAATGAGTCGCGGGGGAATCGAACCCCCGACCCTCGGCTTAAAAGGCCGGTGCTCTACCGACTGAGCTAGCGACTCGCTATTCTTTCCGACTTCTCGGATGAACGTCCTCAGTGCAAAAGGCGCGGCTGCGCCTTAGGCAGGAACGCGGGCAAATACCACGATCGAAGCACGCGCAACAGGCTTCAAGGGATTTGGAATGGAAGAGGAGCATGACGAGGGGCAGGAAGAAAAGGGGCGCGCTGGCCAAGGTCGCTATATCACCCGCGCCGGCGCCGAGCGCCTCCATGCCGAGCTTCTGCGGCTCTTGAACGAAGAGCGCCCCAAGGTGACGGCCGAGGTTTCGGCCGCGGCGGCACAAGGGGACAGGTCAGAGAACGCCGAGTACATCTACGGCAAGAAGCGGCTGCGCGAAATCGATCGGCGCATTCACTTCCTCCAGCGGCGATTGGACACCTGCACGGTGGTCGTTCCGTCGGAGCAAACGGATTCCTCGCGCGTCTACTTCGGGGCGACGGTCGTCCTCGAGGACGAGAACGGCAATCAAAGCACCTACCAGATCGTCGGGGCCGACGAGGTCGACGCCAAGGGCGGCCGGATCAGCGTCGACTCCCCAATCGGCGTGGCGCTGCTGGGCAAGAAAAGGGGCGATTCGGTCCCGGTGCGCAGGCCGCGGGGCGAAATCGAAGTAACAATTCTGAAAATAGCGTACTTGTAGCCTCCCAGCGCCTCACGGGTCCGACTGACGACCATCCATCAGACGAGCCCTCTTTTGCCCGCGTCTTTCGTGATCAGCGCCGGCCGCGTGGCTATAGTGGAGGCACCCAGCGGTAGTGCGGTCGGAGCAATGGCGACTCGAATCGCTCCGCCAACAGATGCGAAAAAACTTCATCCTCGACACCAACGTCCTGCTCCACGATCCGCGCTCGATCTTCGGGTTCGAGGACAACAACGTCGTCGTCCCCATCTACGCCATCGAAGAGATCGATCAGTTCAAGCGCGATCTCTCCGAGCTCGGCCGCAACGCGCGCCTGATCGCCCGCTACCTCGATTCATTCCGATCCGAGGGGTCGCTCGCGGAGGGAGTTCCACTGCCGAATGGCGGAACGATTCGGGTGCTGTTCACCACGCGAGAGCTGTCTCACGGGATGGCAAACGGGAATCTGATGGACAACCGGATCCTCGCGGTGGCGATCGATCTGATGGAGAACGAGCCGGGCACGCAGGCGGTCTTCATCACCAAGGACACCAACCTGCGAATCCGCGCCGATGCGTTGGGATTGACCGCGGAAGACTATGACACCGAGCGCGTCGAGCTATCGGAGCTGTATACCGGACACACCGAGCTGCTCGTCCCCGGCGAGATGGTCGATCAGATGTACAAGCCGAGCGCGGAGCTGGAGATTCCGAAGCAGTCCGACTTCGCGCCCAACGAGTACATCCTGCTCAAGGATCAGGCGAACGCGTCGCACACCGCGATGGGTCGGCTTTCCGCAACGCGCGGCAAGCTGGTGCCGCTGATCCGGGCCGGCAAGGAAGGCGTCTGGGGCATACGCCCGCGGAACATGGAGCAGAGCTACGCGATCGACCTGCTGCTGAGCGACGACATCAAGCTGGCGACCATCGTCGGAAAGGCCGGAACCGGAAAGACGCTGCTCGCCATCGCCGCCGGCCTTCACAAGACGACGGAGGAAGGCCTCTATCAGAAGCTCCTCGTCAGCCGGCCCGTTTTTCCGCTCGGCCGCGACATCGGCTACCTTCCCGGCGACATCGAACAAAAGCTCAATCCATGGATGCAGCCGATCTTCGACAACGTGGAATTCCTGATGAACCTCTCGCGCGCGGACAAGAAGGCCGGGCGCGGATACCACGAGCTGCTCGATTTGGGCATTTTGGAGATCGAGGCGCTGACCTATATCCGAGGCCGCAGCATCCCCAATCAATTCATCATCGTCGACGAGGCGCAGAACCTCACCCCGCACGAGGTGAAGACGATCATTACCCGCGTGGGCGACAACACGAAGATGATCTTCACCGGCGATCCCTTCCAGATTGATAACCCATACGTCGACTCGACCAACAACGGGCTGGTGCACGTGGTCAATCGATTCAGGCACGAGAAAATCGCAGGTCACATCACCTTGACCAAGGGCGAGCGGAGCGCACTGGCGGAGTTGGCGGCGAATCTGCTGTAGAATTATCGGCGAGGCGACCATGGATTCCGCAGCACCTCAGAAGCCGCTGATCGATTACCCCACGGTCTACACGTTCAAGGTGCTCGGAAAACAGGAGCACGGCTTTCGCGAATACGTCCGCCAGCTCTTCAAGCGAGTGATGGGAACGGAAGTACCGCTCGACTCGATCGCCGAGCGCCCGAGCCGGCTGGGCAAGTACTTGTCCGTCTCCGTTTCGGTCTATCTGATCTCTGAAGAACAGCGGCGCGCCATCTACATGCAGCTGCACAAGGAAAAGAGGGTGCTCTATTACCTTTGAGCACCTGCCGAGCTGCATCGCTGGGCAAACTGGCGGCGCGCCTCGGCACTCGGTATAACCGCCACCATTCATGTCCTTGGACGAGCAGGCTCCGCTCTTTTTTTCCGGTGACGCTCGATTGGGCCTGACCCGGCAGTCCCTTCGGCGGATGGCGCTCACCGCGCGCCTGGGCAGCGGCTCCAAGGTGCTGGACCTGGGCTGCGGCAGCGGGGGAGCTTCCTTGCTGCTGGCGCGAGATTTCGGCTGCAGCGTGGTCGCCGCTGACGACGATAACTCGGCGCTGGAAACGCTCGGTCGCCGCCTTCGATCGGAGTCGCTGAACTCGCGGGTTGAGCCTCTGAAGATAGACTTTGCCCAGCTGACGTTCGCGGACGGAGAATTCAACCTGGTCCTCGCGCCGGGTAAGAACGTGTATTCGTTTTCCGAAGCGGCGGCCAAGCTGCGCCGGTACGTCGCCTTGCAGGGCCGGTTGTTGATTTGCCATCCGGTGCGCGTGGGGCAACACATCGCGCCGCCGCTGGCGGACTACTGGCAGCGCAAACTCGGCGCTCCGCTGCAATTCCCTCGCGACCTTTTGCAGATCTTGGCCGAAGCGGGTTACGAGCCCGAAGGAGTCGAGGCGCTCAGTGAGTCGGAGTTGGACGAGCTTTACCGAGCTCTGGAGCAGAAGGCGGCGAAGCTTCCCAAGGAGGATGAGAGGCGGGCGAATCTCTCGGAGCAGATCCAGGTTCAACGGACGCACGGCGGGCGCTCGAGCGTATCTTTCGGCTCCGCGATGGCCCGGCGCAAGGAGCCCGGGGAAAAGCCGCCGGCGGCGCGCGATCGCGGATGAAACGGGCAAGGTCGATCGAGGAGAGCTTGCGATCGACGAGAAGCGCGATCGATGGCGCGAGGATCAGTTGACCGCGCCGTTGAAATCCAACAACTCGACCTGACCGCGCGCAACGCTGAAGCAGATCTCGCGGCGGTAGCCTTCGGCGTCGCCTCCGACCTGAAGGGGCATTGGCTTTTCGAATCGAATCGCAACTTCCTGAGCGTAGAAATCGTGGATGCCTTTGGGAAACCAACGGCCATGCCAGAGCGCGGGAAGGTGCGCCAAGATCGCCGGCGTCGAAACCGAACCGAGGCGAAGGTGCATCATTCCGCGGCGCGATCCCGCAAACGGGAACATCTTGAAGCCGAAGCCGTAGAAGGGGATCGTCCCTGCGGCCGCCATCATCAATCGGCCTCGATAGATCGGCGCGCCCGGAGCGACAGGCTCCCCGAGCATCGAGCCATCGGGCGCCAACCGATAGGCGGGCGAGGCCAGGCCATTGATCACCTCGCACTCGACTGAAGCGGAGTGGGTCAGATAGTGGGGCAGCGTTTTCAAGGCGACCGCTGAGACGTATCCGCCGGTGCCGGTGAGCAGGCCCCTAAAGACGCCCTTGGCAAGATAGCTGCGGACCCAGACGTAATCGTTGAGCAGCTTGCCGTCGACGCCAAGGCCAGCAAACGGAGTGCGCCGACCCTCGACCGACAGAAGATCGAGTCGCCGGACAGCGGGCGCCTCACCGGCTTTGGCCCGAAGCACGTCCTCCACCATGCGATCGCCGCGGGCTGGCGAAGCGCGCACCAAGGACGCGAGGCTGTTGCCGGTACCGAGTTTCAACACGCCGAATCGAGGAGGTCGCAGCTGCGCCTTTGCGCCCTTGTGCTCGAGCTGCTGAAAGATCTCGTTCACCACTGCGACGAATGTACCGTCGCCGCCTCCGCAGAAGACGATCGAGTACCGCTGCTCCAGAAGCGTCCTCGCGATTCGGCGCATGTTGAGCTGCGAATGCGAGACGAAGAGGTCGCCGTCGGGAACGACGTGCGACAGCGCCCGAATCGCCTTCGGTGTGACCTGGCGCGCATTCGCGTTGACAACGACGGCGACACGCGGTTGCCGCGGCGGTTGCTCCGCGGGAATGACGCTCAGGCCTACTGTTCGAGCCGAATGTGTGAGCATCCTCTGCACTCCTCGTGTGCCCGCATTACGCAGTGCGGCAGCGGCTCATGCCAGTGCACATTCCCGGCCAAGCTCGTCGACGGCATAGATGCAAAAGAAGATAACAATCCTCGGTTCTTGCACCGCGGGGAGCCAAAGCCGACCTAAAGGGATGCAAACGAACGGTGGCGGTCCTGCGCAGCACGCTATGCAGCCGGACCTTGCAACCTCGCGACTTCCTAGTGATATCTCCGGCAGCTCGTCGCCCGCGCCGTTTGACAGGGCGGGTCCGGTGGTTAGCTTACCTGCGTGTTTTGGTAAGAATTTTTAGTTGTTTCAGGAGGATACAAAGTGGCAAAGACAATCGGGATCGACCTGGGGACCACCAACAGCGTTGTCGCGATCATGGAAGGTCGCGAGCCTAAGGTCATTACTAACGAAGAAGGCAGCCGGCTGACCCCGTCCGTAGTGGCTTTTACGAAGGATGGGGAGCGGTTGGTGGGGCAGGTGGCGAAGCGCCAGGCGATCACCAACCCCGAGCGCACCGTCTACTCGATCAAGCGCTTCATGGGCCGGCGGTATGAAGAGGTGACGGAAGAGGCGAAGCTCGTCCCCTACAAGGTCGTCCGGGGACCGAACAACGACGCGCGCGTCGAGATCGACGGCAAGCAGTACAGCCCGCCGGAGATCTCCGCGCAGATCCTGCTCAAGCTCAAGCGCGCAGCGGAGAATTACCTGGGGGAGAAAGTGACCGAAGCGGTGATCACCGTTCCGGCCTACTTCAACGATGCGCAGCGCCAGGCGACGAAGGACGCCGGTGAGATCGCCGGGCTGACTGTAAAGCGGATCGTCAATGAGCCCACCGCCGCAGCGCTCGCTTACGGTTTGGACAAGAAGAAGGACGAGAAGATCGCCGTCTACGACTTCGGCGGCGGCACCTTTGACATCTCCATCCTGGAGGTCGGGGAGAACGTGGTGGATGTGCTCGCTACCAACGGCGATACGCACCTGGGAGGCGACAACATCGACCAGCGGATCATGGACTGGCTGATCGCCGAGTTCCGCAAGGATACCGGTCTGGACGTTTCCAAGGACAAGATGGTGTTGCAGCGGCTCAAGGAAGCGGCGGAGAAAGCGAAGATCGAGCTCTCCTCGGTAATGGAGACGGACATCAACCTGCCGTTTTTGACGGCGGATGCTTCCGGACCGAGGCACCTGAACATCAAGCTCAGTCGCGCCAAGCTCGAGTCGATGATGGAGGACCTGATCGAGCGTTCGCTGGAGCCGTGCCGCAAGTGCCTGAAGGACGCGGGCCTTGACCCGAAGGACTTGAACGAGGTGGTGCTCGTCGGGGGATCGACGCGCATTCCAAGGGTTCAGGATGCGGTGAAGCGCTTGTTCGGCAAGGAGCCGAACCGCTCCGTCAATCCCGACGAGGTGGTGGCCGTCGGTGCGGCGGTCCAGGCGGGCGTGCTCTCGGGCGAGGTGAAGGACATCCTGTTGCTGGACGTCACGCCGCTGTCTCTGGGCGTGGAAACGCTGGGCGGGGTGATGACCAAGTTGATCGAGCGAAACACGACCATTCCCACCCGGAAGTCGGAGGTATTTTCGACCGCGGCGGACGGGCAGACGCAAGTGGAGATCCACGTGCTCCAGGGCGAGCGCGAAATGGCGGCCGACAATCGCTCGCTCGGCCGGTTCCATCTCGCGGGCATTCCTCCAGCTCCGCGAGGAGTCCCGCAGATCGAGGTCACCTTCGATATCGACGCCAACGGCATCTTGAATGTCAGCGCGAAGGACAAGGCGACCAGCAAAGAGCAGAAGGTCACCATCACGCACTCGTCCGGATTGGCCAAGGACGAGGTCGAGAAGATGGTTGCTTCGGCGCGCGACCACGAGGCAGAGGACAAGGAGAAGCGCGAGCTCGTCGAGTTGCGCAACCGCGCCGAGAATCTGGTCTACCAGATGGAGAAGCTGATCAAGGAGAACAGGGAGAAGCTCTCCGCCGACTCAGCGACAGCGCTGGAGGACGCGATCAAGAATCTCAACAGCGTCCGCGAGGGCCAGGACAAGCAGGCGATCCGAGCTGGCATCGAGCGTCTCGAGCAGGCGAGCCACAAAGCTGCGGAGGAGATGTATCGGGCCTCCGGAACTCAGACGCCGCCTCCGGGCGCGCAGGGTCCGTCGGCTGCTCCCGGAAGCCAGGCGACGCCAAAGAAGGACGACGTCGTCGACGCGGAATTCAGAACCAACTAAGGACGTTTGCTGGTGCGACAGGCGCCGGCCCGCTCGGGCCGGCGCTTTTTTTTTGGCGTTCTTGCTCCCGCGGCAGCAGCCAAGCTGCGTCGCCCCCGAGGATCGGCGCGCTTAGAAGCTACTCAGCAGCCAGGTGTCGATTTCGTGATGCTTCAAGCTGAATGCAACTCGTTTACCGTCGGGAGAAGGAGTGGGATTGCCGATCCACGAATTGGTCGATTCGTAGATGACGTGCGATAGACCCGCCAACTCCACCAAGAACATCTTGAATTGCTTTTCGTCAGGGCATAGGGCCGTTGCGAACAACGCTCGCCCGTCGACTCTCCACGATGCGAACTGAACGCGGCATCGCTCGTATCCGTCGAGGCGAAGCTCGGTCGATTTTCCTTCCTGGGTGTCGAGCAACCGGATTCGACCTTGCTCCAGCGGAATTGCGACCCGAGAGCCATCAGGTGAGACGTCCCACTCGATGATCGCAAGGGTATCGGAATTATCGGTCTTGATCCGCATCAGCTCGCGTCCCACTCCGCCCTGCGAGCTCAATTTTGAAAACCGCAACTCGTTCCAAATCAGCTCGCTGACAATGCAATCTCCCTCCAGCGACGGGCATTTGAAGGCCGCGTCCCTCGGGGGCGGTCGGCCATTCCGCTTAAAGCGAACGCGCTGACCTTTGAATTGCAGCGGCTGCATCAGCCCCGGGCCAATGGCGGTCATTCCGGGTGAGAAGCCAACATTGAAAAGCTCCGCTTGAGCTGGCTCGTCGTTTAGCGCCGGCGGCAGCTCCCAGAACAAAAGGCGATTGTCCGCGGTGAATCTGGGCCAGGTATGCCAAGAGGGTCCCGACGTCACCATTTGGGGCTCAGAGCCGTCGAGAGCCTGGATATAGACCTGCTGGCTGCCGCTCTCGTCGGACATGAAGGCGAGGGTTTTCGAATCGGCGCTCCAAGACGTCGGACGCTCTTCTCGACCGAGGTGAGTTTGGCGCCGAGGAGACCCCAGCTGCTTTCCGCCGTAGGAAAGCTCGGCCACGTAGGCATCGAGCTTTCCAAACGTCCGCTGAAACGCCAGGCTGCGGCGTTTGCTGATTGTCACCAGCGGCCCTTCGATCGGACCGATCCAAGATCCGATGAGCGTGGGGTCGCTCTTGATTTCTCCCGTATCCGGATCGACTTGCAACGCCCAAAGGCTTGTCCCGCTCGGCTTGGGAGGAGGCTCAGCGATGCCGTAGACGAAACGGCCGTCCGGGCTCCAACCCAAGGCCGGCTCGCCTCCATCTTGAAGCAAGCCTTGGTTTTGCATCATCACTCGCGGCGGGCTGCCGCTGAGGTCCACCGTTTCAATAAACAACTGTGGAGTTTTTCTTGCCTCCCTTATGCGCAAATACGCGATGCGCTTGCCGCTGGGCGACCAATGAACGCCCTTGAAAACATCGCCTTCGGCGGAAGGGACGACGAGGTGATTTGCTCGCTCGGAGAATCGCTTCCAGAAGATCCCTTCGTCGTCAATCCATGCATACGCTTTCCCATCGGGCGAGACGCGAGGAATCACCGGATTGCTGACAAATGGGCCGTCGCTGAGTTTCTCGACTCCCTTCCTGCTGACTTTCCAAAGCGAGTCGCCGTCCTCGTTGGCCGCCCAGGTGCTGGCGAGCAACGTTTCACTGTCTGGGAACCACGAGATGTACCTGGGCATGACATTGGGGGGAAACTCGATTTGTTCGATCTGCGTCGAATCGACGCGCCGCGTGTACAGGCCCGTCTTCTCAACGTAAGCGAGAGTCCAGCCGTCTGGCGAGATGGCACTGTCCCGCACCATATTGTCCGCGCCGGCCGCGGTGAGGCGCACCTCCTTTGTGCTCGCCGCGATCGAGTGGCGAATCGGATGGAGGGCGAAGCCAACGGCGAGCAGGCCGACCGCCGCAACCGCCGAGGCCACCGCCACCCGGCGCCAAGCGTGGGGCGCTCGACCGATGGGCAGAATCGAGCGCGCCGCGGTTGCTTTCGGCGCTTGACTTACGCGCTCGAGCTCGGCCAACAGCTCGCTGCCGTTGGCGAAGCGCCGCTCTTTTTTCGGGTCAAGGCAGCGCTGCACGATCCGAATCAACCGCGCGCGTACGGTGGACATCGGAACGGTGTCACGGGCAATTTCATCATCCGCGAGCAGTCCCAAGCTCCGATTCGAGTCTGGGAGCTTGCCGGTCATCAATTCATGCAGCAGAACACCGAACGAGTAGACATCGGAGCGAGCATCCACTGCCCCTCCGCTGGCCTGTTCCGGAGACATGTAGACCGGCGTCCCGAGAATTTGCCCATCCTGCGTGAAGAACGGACCCACTTGCTGCTCGATTTCGCAGCGGCGGGTCTGCTCGGCGCGTGCATCGGGCGGCTTCGCCAACCCGAAGTCCAGGATTTTGATGTGGCCGTCTTTATCGACGAGCAAGTTTTCAGGCTTCAAATCTCGATGGACGATTCCTGCGGCGTGCGCGCGAGCCAAGCCGCGCGCGATCTCAGAGCCGAAGTGCAGGGCCTCTGCCTCGTGCATCGGCCCGTTTCGAATTAGGCTGCGCAGCGGATTGCCATCCACGAACTCCATCGCGATGAACGCCATCCCGTCGGCTTGGCCGACCTCGTAGATGGCTGCGATGTTCGGATGATTGAATGCGGCTGCGCTCTGAGCTTCTCTGAGCAGCCGCTGGTGATGAGCCTCGTCTTCGAGGTAGCGCGGTCGAAGCACCTTGAGGGCCACCGCTCGCCGCAGGCTCTCGTCCTCCGCCTTGTAGACAATCCCCATCCCGCCTTCACCGAGCCGGCTGAGTATTCTGAAATGCCCCAGCCGGCGTCCGAGCAGGATGTGCCTATCGGCAGAAAGCCCGAGGTAGGGGCTTGGATCTACGCTGGGGGCTTCGGCGACTCTCCTCAGCCAGGACTCCCAGGAGGCGGGGCTCGCCGGATCGCTGAGAGGAGGAACGTCCTTGGGTTCGAAGGCTGCGCTCGAGGAGTGGACTGCGTCAGAGTGTTTGCCTTGCACGCTCAACAGGCATCCCCCTTTCCACGCAGTGTCCCAGAGGTGCTCAATCGCCGTCAAGCATGGGGCGCTCGCTGGTCGACACTGGTCGTGGGCCTAGTTTTCTGAGAATTCTTTGAATTCGGGAATAAGAGCAGTCTGGGTTCGGACAGGCGCGTAGTTCGCGGTTGCCATTGCAATCCAGCGGTTGAAGGTAGTACGAGACGCTTTCTCGGGAGGCGGAAAATGGGGAAACCGGTCAACAGGAAAGTGCGCTTGCAGAAAGAGACAGTTCGAAGGTTGTCTCCCGCGATGCTCTCGATGGCCGTCGGCGGAGAACTGCGCGGTCCAGACGTCGAGCCTTCTCAGCATGAGTTTTGCGTGTCGCCAGACGATCCGCGAACCGACGCCACGAACACCTGCCGGTTTTGACGAGTCGCCGTTCACCCGCCTAATTGCATTCAGGAGTCGAACGAGGTAACACTTCGCTCGCCGCGGGGGCGGTGGACGCTGTCATGCGAACTCAGTCGTCGAAGAGAAAGCTCCAGATCAGCAAGGAAAGACTCCGAAACCTCACGCCCAAGGAACTGGCGGTCGTAGGCGGTGGCAACGCGATGGACGACCCGCGGGAACAATCCGCAGCCGAATGCGACACGCCGGCAACGGATACCTGTCCGTTCTAACTCG
>Ga0126378_10004095_pt1 | contig 11072 bp, 10 predicted proteins | sample PanSoiMetPlot_23_FD_92587 | JGI IMG/M metagenome (GOLD analysis project Ga0126378, IMG submission 92587) | Tropical forest soil microbial communities from Panama - MetaG Plot_23 | ecosystem: Environmental > Terrestrial > Soil > Tropical forest > Bulk soil | place: Panama | collected 2016-02-17
GAGAGGTGGTGCGGATCGCGATCCGGCGCAGTCTCAACGCCCGCCACGGCAAGAAGCCGCTGACCGACGTGCATCTGGTCCGCCTGCCAGGCGTTGCATAAGCTGACACAATCATCCGTAATCGAAGGAATCGGATGTCATGATCGGACGGTTGAATCACGTGGCGATCGCGGTGCCGGATCTGGCGGCGGCCTCGAAGCTCTATGCCGGCGCGCTCGGTGCCGAGGTTTCCGCGCCGGTGCCGGAGCCCAGCCACGGCGTCACCGTCGTTTTCGTGACCTTGCCGAATACCAAGATCGAGCTTCTGGAGCCGTTGGGCGCGGATTCGCCCATCGCCGCCTTCCTCGCCCGCAATCCCGCCGGCGGCATCCACCATATCTGCTACGAGGTCGCGGATATCCTCGCCGCGCGCGATCAGCTGAAGGCCGCGGGCGCGCGGGTGCTGGGGGATGGCGAGCCGAGGACCGGGGCCCATGGCAAGCCGGTCCTGTTCCTGCATCCCAAGGATTTTCTCGGCAGCCTGATCGAGCTGGAGCAGGCATGAACTGGCTAACCGGCTTCGTCGTCTATTTCCTGATCTGGTGGGTGATGCTCTTTGCCGTCCTGCCCTGGGGCGTCCAGCGCGAGGAGAATCCCGAGCCCGGGCATGATCCCGGCGCGCCGGTGAAGACCCATCTCTGGGCCAAGATCGGCGCCACGACCCTGCTCTCGGCAGTGGTTTGGCTGCTGGCCTATTGGCTGATAACCTCGCCCTGGATCAGCTTCCGGCATTGAGCCCATGACGACCTATTGCGACATCGCCCCCGGCCATCCCTTCCATGGACCCTATCACGAGGGCGAGTACGGCTTTCCCTCGCGCGATGACAACGTGCTCTTCGAGCGCCTCATCCTCGAGATCAATCAGGCCGGCCTCTCCTGGCTCACCATCCTGAAGAAGCGGGAGGCCTTTCAGGCCGCCTTCGACGGTTTCGACATCGACAAGGTCGCGGCCTATGGCGCCAAGGAGAAGCGCCGGCTGCTCGCCGATGCCGGCATCATCCGCAACCGGCTGAAGGTCGAGGCGGCCATCGAGAACGCCCGGCGCCTGCAGCAGATCCGCGAGACCCACGGCTCCTTCGCCGGTTGGCTCGACGCGCATCATCCGCTCGAGAAGGCCGACTGGGTCAAGCTCTTCAAGAAAACCTTCCGATTCACCGGCGGGGAGATCGTCGGTGAGTTTCTCTTGAGCCTCGGCTATCTGCCCGGCGCCCATGCGGAGAGCTGCCCGGTGGCGAAGAAGATCGCCCGTCTCGGGCCGCCCTGGGCCAAAAGCAAGTCGAGGGGCAAGAAGGCCGCCCCAGGCAAATAGCGGCCTTGCGCCCGCCACAATTCCTCTTAACTCTCCCGGCACAAGTCTGCAGCCTCCGGAGCTGCATGGACAGGGCTCCGGGCCTCGCTTAAAGTCACGCTCCCCGTCTGGACCAGATCACATTGGAAATGAACGACTTATGCGCCTCTCCGCCTATTTCCTGCCGACCCTGAAGGAAAATCCTGCCGAAGCGCAGATCGTGTCGCACCGGCTGATGCTGCGCGCCGGCATGATTCGCCAGGCGAGCGCCGGCATTTATTCCTGGCTGCCGCTCGGCTTTCGCGTGCTGAAGCGCATCGAGCAGATCGTGCGCGAGGAGCAGGACCGCGCCGGCGCCCAGGAAGTGTTGATGCCGACGATCCAGTCGGCGGATCTCTGGAAGCAATCGGGCCGCTACAACGACTACGGCAAGGAGATGCTGCGCATCACCGACCGGCATGAGCGCGAGATGCTCTACGGGCCGACGAACGAGGAGCTGATCACCGACATCTTCCGCACGGCCGTGAAGAGCTACCGCGAGCTGCCGCGCATGCTCTATCACATCCAGTGGAAATTCCGCGACGAGGTGCGCCCTCGCTTCGGCGTCATGCGGGGCCGCGAGTTCCTGATGAAGGACGGCTATTCCTTCGATATCGACTACGAGACCTCGCGCCAGGCCTATAACCGCATGTTCGTCTCCTATCTGCGCACCTTTCAGCGCCTAGGCCTGCGCGCCATCCCCATGGCGGCCGATACGGGGCCGATCGGCGGCGATCTCTCCCACGAATTCATCATTCTGGCGGATACGGGCGAGAGCGCGGTCTTCTGCGACCGCGGGGTCATCGAGTTCGATGCGCTGGGCACCGAGATCGACTATGGCGACGCCGAAGCCGTCGGCAAGGTGGTGGAGCATTTCACCTCGCTCTATGCCCGCACCGACGAGAAGCATGACGAGGCGCTGTTCGAAGGCCAGGTGCCCGAGGCGCGCCGCTATGTCGGCCGCGGCATCGAGGTCGGCCATGTCTTCCATTTCGGCGCCAAATACTCGCAGCCCCTGGGCGCCATGGTCGCCAAGGCGGATGGCGAGATGGTGCCGGTGCAGGGCGGAAGCTACGGCATCGGGGTCTCGCGGCTCGTCGGCGCGGTCATCGAGGCGAGCCATGACGATGCGGGCATCATCTGGCCGGATTCCGTGGCGCCCTTCCATGTCGGCCTTGTCAATCTCAAGAACAATGACGAGGCAACCAACGCCAAATGCGAGGAGATCTACGCCAAGCTGAATTCAGCGGGTGTGGAGGTACTCTATGACGACCGCGATGAGAGGCCGGGTGCGAAATTCGCGGAAATGGACCTGATCGGCCTGCCCTGGCAACTCATCGTGGGGCCGCGCGGGATCGCTGCCGGCAAGGTCGAGCTGAAGCGCCGCGCCACCGGAGAACGCCAGGAACTCGCCCTCGAGCCCGCCCTCGACAAGCTGACGGCCTAGCACCCACATGTTCTCCGCCTTCGAGTGGATGGTCGCGATGCGCTACCTCCGGCCGCAGCGCCGGGAGGGCTTCATTTCGTTGATCGCGGTCTTTTCCTTCCTCGGCATCATGCTGGGCGTGGCGACCCTCATCATCGTCATGTCGGTGATGAACGGCTTCCGCCATGAGCTGCTGGGCCGGATCATCGGCCTCAACGGGCACCTGACCCTGCAGTCGGTCCAGGGTCCGCTGCCGGACTACGAGGTGCTGGCCAAGGCCATCAAATCGCTCCCCATGGTCAAGGCCGCCGATCCCCTGATCCAGGGCCAGGCCATGGCAACCAATAACGACCGGGCCTATGGCGTGCTGGTTCGCGGTATCCGGCCCGAGGATTTGAAGGACAAGGCGACGCTCGCCGGGAACATCCGGATCGGCAGCCTGAAGGATTTCAACGGCAAGGACGTCGTCATCATCGGCTATCACCTGGCCCAGAACCTGGGCGTGACCGTCGGCCAGGAGATCACTTTGATCTCGCCGCAATCGACGGCGACCCTCATCGGATTGGTTCCGCGCATCAAGAGCTTCACCGTCGTCGGCATCTTCGACATCGGCATGTATGAATATGACAGCGGCTATGTGTTCATGCCGCTGGAGGCCGCCCAGCTCTATTTCAAGCTTCCCCAGCAGGCGAGCCAGATCGAGATCGCCATCGATGACCCCGACCGGAGCGCTGCGGCCGCGGCCACCATCCTGGCGCGCACCGGCGACAGCTACCGCATCACCGATTGGAAGGAGGCGAACGCCAGCTTCTTCGGCGCCATCCAGGTCGAGGCGAACGTGATGTTCCTGATCCTGACCTTGATCATCGTGGTGGCCGCCTTCAACGTCATCTCCAGCCAAATCATGCTGGTGAAGGAGAAGGGCCGCGCCATCGCCATCCTCCGCACGATGGGTGCGACGCGCGGCATGATCATGCGGGTATTCCTCATCAGCGGGGCCAGCATCGGCGTGGTCGGCACGCTGGCCGGCTTCGCCCTCGGCCTCGCCTTCGCCGACAATATCGAGACCATCCGGCAATGGATGCAGAGCCTGCTGCACACGAAGCTGTTTCCCGCGGAGGTCTATTTCCTGTCGCAGTTGCCCGCCATCGTCGACCCGCAGGAGGTGGCGACGGTGGTGATCATGGCGCTGGCGTTGTCCTTTCTGGCGACCATTTATCCCTCCTGGCGGGCCGCGCGGCTCGATCCCGTCGAGGCTCTGCGTTATGAGTGAGGCGGTTCTCGAGCTGCGTGGGATCAGCCGGAGCTTCCGCCAGGGGGCCGGACGGCTCGAGGTCCTGCGCGAAGTCTCGCTCTCGGTCTATCCCGGGGAGATCGTGGCCTTGATCGGCCCTTCCGGCGCGGGCAAATCCACCTTGCTCCAGATCAGCGGGCTGCTGGAACCCCCGACCCTGGGTGAGGTGGTTGTGAAGGGAGAGGCCGCGAGCCGTCTCTCGGATGCCAGGCGCACGGCTCTGCGCCGCACCGCGATCGGCTTCGTCTATCAATACCACCATCTGCTGCCGGAGTTCTCGGCGGCGGAGAACGTGATCCTGCCGCAGATGATCGCCGGTCTCTCGCGCGGCAAGGCGCGAGGCCGCGCGCTGGAGCTCCTGGCCATGGTCAGCCTGGGGCAGCGGGCGGAGCACCGCCCGGCGCAGCTCTCCGGCGGCGAACAGCAGCGCGTCGCCATCGCGCGCGCGCTCGCCAATGGCCCCTCGCTCCTCCTGGCGGACGAGCCGACCGGCAATCTCGATCACAACACCGCGGACGGCGTCTTCGCCATGTTGGTGAAGCTGGTGCGGGCCGTGAACCTCGGCGCCCTGGTGGCGACCCATAATCTCGAGCTCGCCCGCCAGATGGACCGCATCATCGCCATCGAGGACGGAAGGCTGGTCGAGGCCTAGTCGCCCATTCTCCAGGCGTGACGAATCGCACGTGAGCGAAGATAATCCCGCGGCGATGACCCACGCCGATTTCGTCCATCTGCGCGTCCACTCGGCCTATTCGCTCTCCGAGGGCGCCGTCAAGATCAAGCAGCTGGTCGAGCTCTGCCGGCGCCACGCGATGCCGGCGGTCGCGGTCGCCGATAGCGGCAATCTGTTCGGCGCCTTTCAATTCGCCCAGGTCGCTGCCGATGCCGGTGTGCAGCCCATCATCGCCTGCCAGCTCGGCCTTCGGCGCGAGCAAGGTGAAGCCTCCTCCCGTCCGGGGCTGAAGCCGCCGCCCGATCAGCTCCTCGTCCTGGTGCAGAACGAGACGGGCTATCGCAACCTGCTGTGGCTGGTGAGCAAATCCTTCCTGGAGGGCGAGCCGGGCGAGGCGCCGCAGCTGTCGCTTGCCGCCCTCGAGGCGATGACCGAGGGACTGATCGCGTTTACCGGCGGGCCCCAGGGGCGCGTCGGCCGATTGCTGGGAGAAGGCCAGGACGACGCCGCGGCGGCCGCGCTCGCCGAGCTCCAGCGCCTCTTTCCCGGACGGCTCTACGTCGAGCTCATGCGCCATGGCCTCGCGGCCGAGAGGCTGATCGAGGGCCGCCTGCTCGACCTCGCCTATGCGCGCGACCTGCCGCTCATCGCCACCAACGAGGTCTTCTTCGCCGATGAGGCGATGCACGAGGCCCATGACGTGCTGCTCTGCATCGCCGAGGGTGTCCCCCTCAGCCAGGAGAAGCGCCGCCGCGTCACGCCCGAGCATCGCTTCAAGAGCGCCGCGGAGATGCGCGCCCTTTTCGCCGACCTGCCGGAGGCGGTGGACAACACCCTGGTCGTCGCCCAGCGCTGCGCCTACATCCCGCGGCCGCGCAAGCCAATCCTCCCGCCCTTCGAGGCCGGCACTGGCCTCGGCGAGATCGAGGAGCTTCGCCGCCAGGCCGCCCTGGGATTGGAACGCCGGCTGGAGGGGTTGAGCGAGGAGGCGCGCAAGCCCTATCAGGAGCGCATGGAATACGAGCTCGGCGTCATCATCCACATGGGCTTCGCCGGCTATTTCCTCATCGTCGCCGACTTCATCGGCTGGGCGAAGGCCCAGGGGATTCCCGTCGGGCCGGGACGCGGCTCGGGCGCCGGCTCGGTCGTGGCCTGGAGCCTGAACATCACCGATCTCGACCCGCTGGCCTGGGGGCTGCTGTTCGAGCGCTTCCTCAATCCCGAGCGGGTGTCGATGCCGGACTTCGACGTCGACTTTTGCCAGGAGCGGCGCGACGAGGTGATCCGCTACGTCCAGGACAAGTACGGCCGCGACCGCGTGGCCCAGATCATCACCTTCGGCAAGCTGCAGGCGCGCGCCGCGCTGCGCGATGTCGGACGGGTCCTGGAGATGCCCTATGGTCAGATCGACCGGCTCTGCAAGCTGGTGCCCAACAACCCCGCCAATCCGGTGTCGCTGGCGCAGGCGATCGAGGGTGAGGCCCAGCTGCGCGCGGCGATCGCCGAGGATCCGGCAGTGGCGCGGCTTTTCGATATCGCCCGCAAGCTCGAGGGCCTCTACCGCCATGCCTCGACCCATGCGGCGGGGGTGGTGATCGGCGACCGGCCGCTCGAGCAGCTGATACCGCTCTACCGCGATCCGCGCTCCGACATGCCAGTGACCCAGTTCAACATGAAGGATGTCGAGCAGGCGGGTCTGGTGAAGTTCGACTTCCTGGGTCTGAAGACGCTGACGGTGCTGACCCAGGCGGAGGCGCTGGTGCGCCGGCGCGATCCGGAATTCCACCTGGCGCGCATTCCCCTCGACGATCCCAAGACCTTCGCGGTCCTGGGCCACGGCGATTCGACCGGGGTGTTCCAGCTGGAAAGCTCCGGCATGCGCGACGTGCTGCGCCGGATGAAGCCCGACCGCTTCGAGGACATCATCGCCCTCGTCGCCCTCTATCGCCCGGGCCCGATGGACGACATCCCGAAATACATCAACGTCAAGAACGGGACGGAGCCCGCCGACTATCTCCACCCCGCCCTGGAGCCGATCCTGAAGGAGACCTTCGGGATCATGGTCTATCAGGAGCAGGTGATGCAGATCGCCCAGACCCTCTCTGGCTACACGCTAGGCGGGGCCGATCTGCTGCGTCGCGCCATGGGCAAGAAGATCAAGGAGGAGATGGAAGCCCAGCGCAACGACTTCGTCGCAGGCGCGGTCGGCCGCGGCGTCGACGAGGCTCAGGCCAAGGGCATCTTCGAGAAGGTCAACAAATTCGCCGGCTACGGCTTCAACAAGTGCCATGCAGCGCCCTATGCGCTGATCGCCTATCAGACGGCCTGGTTCAAGGCCAACTATCCGGTCGAGTTCTTCGCCGCGTCGATGACCTTCGACATCAACAACACCGACAAGCTCGGGCTCTTCCGCCAGGAGCTGGACCGTTTGAAGATCCGTCTCCTGCCGCCCGACATCAACCGGTCGGAGGCGCTTTTCGGTGTCGAGGCCGATGCGGAGGGCGCGCTCGCCGTGCGCTATGCGCTGGCGGCGGTGCGCAATGTGGGGCAGGGGGCGGCCGAGGGGATCGTGGCCGCCCGCAAGGCCGAGGGTCCCTTCAAGAGCCTCGCCGATTTCGCCCGGCGCTCCGATCCCAGGGCCGTCAACAAGCGGGCGCTGGAGAACCTGATTTGCGCCGGCGCCTTCGATGGTCTCAATGCCAATCGGCACCAGACCTATCAAGGCGTGGAGCTGATGCTGCGCCAGGCCGGGGCCGCCGCCAACGACCGGGCGAGCCAGCAGGTAAGCCTGTTCGGCGGCGCCTTCAGCGAGCCCGATCGCCTGAGCCTGCCCCAGACGGCCGGCTGGCCGCTGATGGAAAAGCTGCGCCATGAGTTCGAGGCCATCGGCTTCTATCTCTCGGCCCATCCGCTGGACAGCTTCGGCAGCACGCTGAAGCGCCTGGAGGTGGTCCGCTATGCCGATCTGCCGAGCTGGATCGTCGGCCGGCCGACCATGCGGGCGAAGCTTGCCGGCATCGTGACCGGCCGTCAGGAGCGGACCTCGGCCAAGGGGTCCCGCTTCGCCTTCGTCCAGCTCTCCGATGCCAGCGGTGTGTTCGAGATCGTCGTCTTCTCCGAGACCCTGGCCGCCCATCGCGAGCTGCTGGAGCCCGGAACCCCTCTGCTGCTGACCGTCGATGTCCGGCTTGACCCCGACAATACAAGGCTGACCGCGCAGGCCATCCAGGGGCTCGAGGCAGCCGCGGCCCAGACCAGCGTCGGCCTCAAGGTCTATCTGAACGATAGCGGCCCGATCCCGAGCCTGCGGCAGATCATGGAACGGTGCGGGCGGGGCAAAGGGCGGCTGCGTCTGGTCCTGGAGCTGGAACGGGGCCAAGAATGCGAGGTGGCCGTGCCCGGAGGCTGGGCCATCTCACCGGCCACGCGGGGGGCGATCAAGGCCATTCCCGGCATCGTCGATGTGCAAGACATTTAGCCGCACTAAGCCTTTGAAAAAACACTTGCCTTAACCAGGCCGGGCGGCTAAGACCACGCCCGCTTGAAACCCGCACGCGGGGCCCGTGGCCTGTCGGGGAGACATCCCGACCGGTCGCTCCGGTGTCCCTCCCATACTGGGAGCGGACCACATCCCGCGGAGGCCTAACCGGAAAAGGACGTTTTCACATGGCGATGCCAGAGTTCACCATGCGCCAGCTCCTGGAAGCTGGCGTGCATTTCGGTCATCACACCCGCCGCTGGAACCCGAAGATGGCGCCGTTCATCTTCGGCGTGCGCAACGGTGTCCATATCCTCGATCTGGAGCAGACGGTGCCGCTCCTGCAGCAGGCGCTGCAGGCGGTGCGCGACGTGGTCAGCGGCGGCGGGCGCGTGCTCTTCGTCGGCACCAAGCGCCAGGCGAGCGAGAAGATCGCGGAAGCCGCCAAGCGCTGCGGCCAGTACTACGTCAACCATCGCTGGCTCGGCGGCATGCTGTCGAACTGGAAGACCATCTCCAACTCGATCAAGCGCCTGAAGGATCTGGAGGCGCGCCTCTCGGAGAGCAACACCGGCCTCACCAAGAAGGAGCTGCTGCAGATGACCCGCGAGCGCGACAAGCTCGAGCGGGCGCTGGGCGGCATTAAGGAGATGGGCGGCCAGCCGGACATTCTGTTCGTGATCGATACCAACAAGGAATCGATCGCGGTGGCAGAGGCGGTGAAGCTCGGCATTCCGGTCGTCGCCGTAGTCGACAGCAACAGCAACCCCAACGGCATCGCCTATCCGATCCCGGGCAATGACGATGCCATCCGCGCCATCGCCATGTATTGCGACCTGATCTCGGCCGCGGTGCTGGACGGTCTGCAGCAGGAGGCGATCGCCACCGGTGCCGATATCGGCGAGCAGGCGGAGCTGCCGGCCGAGCAGCTGCCCGCGGCGGAAGCCCTCGGCGAGGGTGCTGCGGCGCAGGCTTAGGTCTATCGGGCCGCCGCCCGGCGCGGCGGCCCGCAACTTCACAAGAGGATAGAGGTCATGGCCGAGATCACCGCGGCGCGGGTCAAGGAGCTTCGGGAAAAGACCGGGGCTGGCATGATGGATTGCAAGAAGGCGTTGGCCGAGACGCAGGGCGACCTCGAGGGTGCCTTCGACTGGCTGCGCAAGAAGGGGCTGGCGGCCGCCGCCAAGAAGGCAGGCCGGGTGGCCGCCGAAGGGCTGGTGGGCCTCGCCGTCGAGGGGACCCGCGGCGCCCTGGTCGAGGTCAATGCCGAGACCGATTTCGTCGCCCGCAACGAGCAGTTCCAAGGCTTCGTGCGCCAGGTGGCGCAGCTGGCGCTGGGTGCAGCCGATATCGAGGCCCTCGCCGCCTCGCCCTATGGCAAGGAGGGCAAGAGCGTCGCCGAGACGCTAACCCAGCTCATCGCCACGATCGGTGAGAACATGACGCTGCGCCGGATGGCCAAGCTCTCGGTCGGCCGGGGCGTGGTGGTCGGCTATGTCCACAATTCGCAGGCGCCTGGCCTGGGCAAGATCGGCGTGCTGGTCGGGCTGGAATCGACCGGCGATGCCGGCAAGCTCGCGGCCTTCGGCAAGCAGCTGGCCATGCATGTGGCCGCGGCCAATCCCCAGTCCCTCGACATCGCCACCGTCGATCCGGCGGCGCTGGAGCGGGAGCGCGGCGTGCTCGCGGAGCAGGCGCGCGCCTCGGGCAAGCCCGAGGAGATCATCGCCAAGATGGTGGAAGGCCGGCTGCGCAAGTACTACGAGGAAGTGGTGCTGCTGGAGCAGGTCTATGTCATCGACGGCGAGAGCCGCGTGAAGGCCGCCGTCGCCGCAGCGGCGAAAGAGGCTGGGGCGCCGATCGCGGTGACGGGCTTCTACCGCATGGTGCTGGGCGAGGGTATCCAGCGCGAGCAGAAGGACTTCGCCGCGGAGGTGGCGGCGCAGCTCGGGAGCTGAGCCCCGCCCGAGGGAAGTCAGCGGGGCGGCGGGAGGCCATCGCCCATGGAGCATGATCGCAGTTCGGGGGACCAGATCTCTCGGGAAAGTCGGACGATGGCCGAGCTGATCTACAGGCGGGTCCTGCTCAAGATCTCGGGCGAGGCCCTGATGGGCGGTCGGGAGTTCGGCCTCGACCCCGATACCGTCAATCGCATCGCGGGCGAGGTCCAGATGGCGGTGGCCGCGGGGGCCGAGCTCTGCCTCGTGATCGGCGGCGGCAACATCTTCCGCGGCATCGCGGGCGCCGCCCAAGGCATGCAGCGAGCCTCGGCCGACTACATGGGCATGCTGGCGACCGTGATCAACGCGCTCGCAATGCAGAATGCGCTCGAGCAGCTGGGCGTCCAGACCCGCGTGCAATCCGCGATCCCCATGGCCACCGTCTGCGAGCCCTATATCCGCCGCCGGGCCCAGCGCCATCTGGAGAAGGGCCGCGTCGTCATCTTCGCCGCCGGCACCGGCAATCCCTTCTTCACCACCGATACCGCGGCGGCGCTGCGCGCTTCCGAAATGGGCTGCCAGGCCATCATGAAGGGCACCAAGGTGGACGGCGTCTACAGCGCCGATCCCATGAAGGACCCGAAGGCGGAGCGCTTCGAGAGGCTCAGCCATCTCGATGTGCTGTCGCGCGACCTCAAGGTAATGGACGCGGCGGCAGTCTCCTTGGCGCGTGAGAATCGTATCCCCATCCTGGTATTCTCCATCAATAAACCGGGCGGCCTGGCGGAGGTGCTGACCGGCAAGGGCAAGTACACGATAATCTCCGACTGAGAGAGGGACAGGGAACGCCATGCCAAACGAACTGATGAGCGAGTAGAAACGGCGGATGGACGGC
>Ga0126378_10004096_pt1 | contig 11071 bp, 10 predicted proteins | sample PanSoiMetPlot_23_FD_92587 | JGI IMG/M metagenome (GOLD analysis project Ga0126378, IMG submission 92587) | Tropical forest soil microbial communities from Panama - MetaG Plot_23 | ecosystem: Environmental > Terrestrial > Soil > Tropical forest > Bulk soil | place: Panama | collected 2016-02-17
AGCTCGCTGGCGCTGACCGCGGCGCGACAAACGGCCGGATCTTCGGAAAAGCCATGGTCGCTATATGGTTGCTAGGCCGCCTCGGCTAGAAAGCAGAAACGACCTAAGCAACTGTGTTCATTGGAGCGGGCGATGGGATTCCAACCCACGACGCCAACCTTGGCAAGGTTGTGCTCTACCCCTGAGCTACACCCGCACCAGCCGGCGGGGAGTCTGCCCCGCCTCTGAGGATCTATGATAGCCGGGGGCGGGGGGTTTGCAAGCCTTGCTTTCCCGGCAATCGGATCGCATCGTGCCTCTCCTATGTCGCCGCCGCTGATGACCCCGGAGCAACTGTTTGCGCGTTTCGACGCGCTCGGAATCGCGCATCGGACATATTCGCATCCACCCGTCTTCACGGTTGCGGAAGCGACGGCGCTGCGCGGCACTCTGCCGGGCGGGCACTGCAAAAGCCTTTTTCTGAAGGACAAGAAGGGCGGGTTCTGGCTGGCGGTAATGCTCGAGGAGCGCCGGGTCAATCTCAAAAAGCTGGCGATGCGGCTGAATGCTCCGCGTTTTTCCTTTGGCGGAGCTGCAGACCTTCATCGGCTTCTGGGAGTACGACCGGGTAGCGTGACGCCTTTCGCCCTCCTCAATGACGTCGAGCACCTCGTCATCCCCGTGCTCGATGCCGCAATGCTGGAATGCGACCCGCTGAATTATCATCCGCTGGAAAACGATCGAACTACGGCTATTTCCTCTACCGATCTCTTGCGCTTGATCGCCGCCTCAGGGCACGTGCCCCAGATCGTTGATCTGGCCGGCCTCGAGCGCCGGCCCGATATTCCTGAGAGCTGACCCGATCGATCGCGCCGCCGGCGCTTGTCTTGGGCCCATCTTGCCGCCATGTTGTCGGGCAAAACCGGAGAGAAGAGCGATGCCCAGCGAACCTTTGATCGGCGGCGCGGCTGCCGCCCCTGTGAAGGACGTAACTACCGCCAATTTCATGGCCGAAGTCGTCGACGGCTCGTTCGACGCGCCGGTGATCGTCGATTTCTGGGCACCTTGGTGCGGTCCCTGTAAACAGCTCGGACCGATCCTGGAAAAGACCGTCCGCGCCGCCAATGGCGCCGTTCGGATGGTCAAGCTCAATATCGACGAGAACCCCGAAATCGCTCAGCAGATGCGTATCCAGTCGATTCCGGCAGTCTACGCCTTCAAGGACGGCCGGCCTGTCGACGGTTTTGTCGGTGCCTTGCCCGAAAGCCAAGTCCGGCAGTTCGTCCAGCGCCTGGGCGGCGGGAAGGGCGGTCCCTCGCCCGTCGAGGAGGCGCTGACGATGGCCAAGCAGGCGGCGCAGGCGGGCGATCATGCCAGCGCCGGCGCGCTTTATTCGCAGATCCTGCAGCGCGAGCCGACCAACATCGACGCGCTGGCGGGCCTAGCCCGGGCGATGATCGCGCGCGGCGACCTCGCCAAAGCCAAACAGCATCTCGATCGCGTCCCGAAGGAAAGCGCGGGCCATGCCGAGATCGCCGCCGCGCGCGCCGCTCTCGACCTCGCCGAGCAGGCGCAGAAGGCGATCGCCTCTGCCGGCAAGCTGCGCGCCCGGCTGGCCCAGAACCCCGACGATCACGAGGCGCGCTTCGACCTCGCCACCGGGTTGTTCGGGAGTGGCGAGCGGGAAGCTGCGATCGACGAATTGCTGACCTTGTTCAAGCGCGATCGCGAATGGAACGACCAGGCCGCCCGAAAGCAACTACTCAAATTCTTCGAGGTGATGGGCCCGGCTGACCCGCTGACTCAGAGCGGTCGGCGGCGGCTGTCTTCCATGATGTTTTCCTGAAGGGAGGGTGTGATGAGCGAGCGGCGCGGCGGCGCGGCGCTTCCCGGAATTCTCCCGATCTTTCCGCTGACCGGAGTTCTGCTGCTCCCGCGGGGCCGACTGCCTCTCAACATTTTCGAACCGCGCTATCTGGCCATGACGCGCGATGCGCTCGCCAGCGATCGTCTGATCGGCATGGTCCAGCCGAGCGACCCGGCCGCCTCAGGCAGCAACCCGCCGGTCTATCCGACGGGATGCGCCGGCCGCATTACCTCGTTTTCGGAGACCGATGACGGACGGTTTCTGATTACCTTGACCGGCACGTCTCGTTTCCGGATCCGTGAGGAGTTGCCGCTGTTGGACGGCTATCGCCGCGTCGTGCCGGACTGGCGCGAGTTTGCCCGAGATGCCGAGGGCGAGGAGGCGTCCGACTTCGATCGGGATCGCTTGATCCGCGGTCTCAAATCGTTTTTTCAGCAGCACCAGATCGCGGCCGATTGGGATGCGATCACTTCGGTGGCGGGCGAGCGGCTCGTAATCTCGCTTGCGATGATGTGCCCCTTCGATCCGAGCGAGAAGCAGGCGCTGCTCGAGGCGCCCGACCTCGGCGAACGCGCGCGCCTGCTGACGGCGATCGTCGAGATGGCGGTAATGCAGCGCCAGAGCGAGGGTACCGGGGCTCGCCACTGAGCGAGCGTTTAAACGATGGCGGAGGGACGGGATGGAAGGGACGCCGGAAATCGACCCGAAACTGCTGGAGATCCTGGTCTGCCCACTGACCAAGGCGCCGTTGCGCTACGATCGCGCCGCCCAGGAATTGATCAGCGAGGAGGCGGGGCTCGCCTACCCGATTCGCGACGGGATCCCGATCATGCTCGTCGAGGAGGCGCGCGCCTTGCGGGATGACGAGATTGCAACCAAGCGGCTGCCGTCGCCCTGAGGCGTCGCATGGGCGTTGGCGGAACGGTGCGCTGGCCGGTGGAACTGCGCCTGAAACGGGCCGAAAGGCTGCTCGAGATCACGTTCGACGAGGGCAGCCGTTTTTCGTTGCCGGCCGAGTATCTGCGCGTCGAGAGCCCGTCCGCCGAGGTGCAGGGCCACGGTCCGGGACAGAAGACGCTGGTCCACGGCCGTTCTCACGTCGGCATCATCGGGCTCGAACCCATTGGTAATTATGCCGTCCGCATTAACTTCGACGATCTGCACGACACCGGAATCTATTCGTGGAATTACCTCTACCAGCTCGGCGTCGAGCGCGAAAAACGCTGGCGCGAATATCTCGAAGCTCTGGCCGCGAATGGATTAAGTCGGGAGCCGTGACGCCCTTATGTCCTAGAGCAGTTCGCCGCGAACGAGACGAGGCAAGTCGCCGGCTATCCCCATCGCGTCGCGCATCAGCGATCGTTTGAGCGGCGCGATACGATTGACCGCGGCAAGGCCGATATCACGAGCGAGTTTGACCGGTAGCAGCGAATTGGAGAAGAGGCGGTTGAGGCTGTCGGTGACCGTGGCGAGCACCAATGCGTCGAAGCGCCGCCACTGCTGATAGCGCCGCAGTACCGTTTCGTCGCCCACATCGAGACCGAGGCGCCGGGTGTCGATGACCAGTTCGGCTAGCGCAGCCACGTCACGTATCCCGAGATTGAGCCCCTGGCCGGCAATCGGGTGGATCGTGTGCGCCGCCTCGCCGATCAGGGCAAGCCGTGTAGCGACGTATCTTTCGGCCAACAGCAGGGTGAGCGGGTAGGTCCAGCGCGGCCCGATCGGCTCGACAGTGCCAAGGAAGCCGCCAAATCGCGCCGCCAGCTCCGCCGCAAAATCCCCCTCGGGGAGGCTGACCAAACGCGGCGCGAGCTCAGCCCGTTCTGTCCAGACGATCGACGATCGGTTGCCGGTCATTGGCAGAATGGCGAAGGGACCCGCAGGCAGGAAATGCTCGACGGCGATCCCATTATGCGGACGCTGGTGACGAGCGGTCGTGACTATACCGATCTGGGGATATTGCCATTCGATCGTGCGGATTCCCGCGGAGCGTCGCAGCGGTGAGGCCCGGCCGTCGGCCGCTGCAACGAGCCGGGCCCAGATTTGGCGCCCGTCGGAAAGTGCCGCGGCCGCGCCGAGTGCCGAGGTCCACACCGACTCGACTGCGAGCGGCGCAAGATACAGCAAGCCCGGGATGGACCTGACGCGATCGATCAGGGCACGCCGCAGGATGCGGTTCTCGACGATGTAGCCGAGGGGGACACCGGCATCGAGTTCGCGATGATCGTAATGAAGGAAGAGAGGCGAGGCGTCGTCGGCTACCCGGATCTCGCGGATCGGCTCGGCATTAGGGGCAATTTCCGGCCACAGTCCGATCGTATCGAGGACCCTGTGCGAGCCATAGGCGATCGCGGAGGTTCGCCCATCAAAATCGTCCGCGAGCAACGTCGCAGGATCCTGCCGATCGACAAGCGCCACCGCGAGCCCCGCGCCACCGCATGCGACGCCGAGCAACAGCCCGGCGAGTCCGCCGCCCGCGATCAGCAGCTCGACGTCGTCGGTCACGATTATCCTTGGGCCTGCAGCACCTTACCGCCGACCATGACCGGCTTTGCCGCTATCAGTACGAAGGCGATAACGCAGGGTTCGGTTCCTCGATTGATCCAATTGTGGATCGTTCCGCGTTGGACGAGCACGTCGCCAGCGTTCAGGTGGACGGTAGTGTCGTCGAGTATCATGTCCACCTCCCCTGACATCACGACGGCATAGTCGATCGAGTCGGTGCGGTGATTGCGCGGGCTGACCCCCGGGGCCAATTAGAGAATGCGAAAGACGGTGCCGTTGTCGAGCGTCGTCCCAGTCCTACGCTGCCCAGCGTCTTCCTCGCCGGTGTTGTCCACCGGAAAGCCCTCGGTCGTCCACACGACGCAGGCGGTCGCCCCTGGACGAGACGAGGTCGGGTTCCTCGCGACCTCGTCGATCTTGACGATCGCGCGTCCGGATGCGTCGTGGCCGGTAACCACACGGCGGATCTGCAGAGCCATCAGGGGCCTCCTCGGCTGAGGTCGTTGATGTCCGCACGATCTTTCCCCAAGACCACGGAAATCTGCAACAATCGCGGTCCATGCAGCTGCGCGTCCGATCGATTACCTATCTTGCCCAAGACATTAACGGCTATGAGCTGGTCGATCCGCGCGGCCGCGATTTGCCGCGCTTCGCGGCGGGCGCGCATATCGAGCTGTACGCCGGCGGGTTCAAGCGGAGGTATTCGCTGTGGAACGACCCTGCCGAGCGTCGACGCTATTGCATTGCGGTGCTGCGCGAGCCGGCGAGCCGCGGCGGCTCGCGGCATCTGCATGAAGAGGTGCGGCACGGCGATGTCGTCGAGGTCTCGCCGGCGCGCAACAACTTCCCGCTCGCTCCTTCAGCGGAACGGCATCTCTTGATCGCCGGTGGCATCGGCATCGCGCCGATTATGTCGATGGTCACGGAATTACGGCGATGCTACCTCGAATACGAGGTTCATTATTGCACGCGGTCTGCCGAGCGAACCGCTTTCCGACGCGAGCTGTCACCGCTCGCCGCCGAGGGCCGCCTGCGCTTTCACCATGATGGCGGCGATCCGTCGTGCGGTCTCGATATCGCGGCGGCGTTGCGCAAACCGCGCCCGGGAACGCATCTCTATTATTGTGGACCGGCGCCAATGATGGCCGCAGCGGCGGTGGCCACACAGGATTGGCCGGCCGGCATTGTGCATTGCGAATACTTTACCGGGGTCCCGGAGCCGGATGCCGCCGAGGATCGCCCGTTTCGCGTGCGGCTGGCAAAGACAGGGGGCGACTACGAAATTGGCGCCGGCGAGACGATTGCCGAGGCACTCCGGCGTCACGGCGTCGCTGTCAAAACATCCTGCGAACTCGGCTATTGCGGGACGTGCCTCACGCCCTATCTCGCCGGCGAGCCCGACCATCGCGACCAGGTGCTCGAGGAGAACGGGCGCCAGCGCTATGTTCTGATCTGCTGCTCGCGGGCAAAAACCCCGATGCTCCTACTGGACTTGTAGGACCGCCGCTTCGCCGCCGGGCACTCAGCTCGCCCGCTCGAGCACGGTATTGAACTCCGCGACCCGACGCTCCTCGAGATTGCGCAGTGAGTTTCTCGACATGACCGGCCAGTCGGATCCGAGGATCAGATGCCGGCCGAGCGCCGCCGGCGCCTCCGCAGCTTGCGCCCGCCGCCGGGCCGCATCCAGCGCGGACTCCGTCGTGTCCTGCCATACGAGCACCCTGAGACCCGCCGCTTCGAGCTTGTCGCGCGTCGCCTCGGGGGTGAGCAGGAAACTGATGCTGGGCTCACGTGCCCACGCCACGGGGTAGTGCGGTGGGCCGCCCGGTCCGGCCGCGACTTCTTGCAACGCGAGCTTGCCGCCCGTTTTGGTGCATCTCGCGGTAAAGCCGTTCACGGTCGGCAATATTCATCGCAGCGTTCTGCGACCACACGACATCGAAGCTCATGTCGTCGAACGGCAGGTCGAGCGCATTGCCCTGCCGATAATCCACTCGGCCAACGAGGCCGGTGCGCTGCGTCAGCAGCTCCGCCACGCGGCAAAATTCGGCCGTCAGATCGACGCCGCTGACTCGGCAGCCATAGCGCGAAGCGAGGTACCGCGAAGGTCCGCCGAGACCCGAGCCGACATCGAGGACCCGCTCGGTTCCAGTGAAGCCGACAAGCTCTGCCAGCCGGATTGTCGCCGGCCGCTGGCCGCCGTGGAACTCGTCGACTGGCGCGAGGTCGTCCGGCGTCAGGTAGTCGATGTCCTTTCCCGCTGCTTTCAGCACCGCGAGGATCGCTTCCCCGAGACCCGGGCGGGTGTAATGCGCTTCGACGGGATTATCGGACAAATTCTTTCTCCTCGGCGCGCGGCCGCCTTATGGAGAGAATCTACGCCGACTTTTATAACGGGAGCCAGCGCGCAGTTTTGACTGCCGCGCAGGGCTAGCGGCGCCGCCCCGAAACAAATGGATCGATTTCCTCTTCGATCCGGAACACGAGGCGACCGCCGATCCCGTCCGCTTCGACGAGGCGCACCAGCACCTCCCCGCCGAGCCGGTAGACCCGTCCGGTGCTGCGGCCGACCAGCCGCTGGGCTCTTTCGTCTCGGACATAATAGTCGCCTGGCAGGGTCGATATCGGGACCAGCCCTTCGGCGCCGTTTTCCCGCAATCGCACAAACAGGCCGAAACCGGCGACCCCGCTGATGTCGGCGGTGAAGAGGCTGCCGACCGATCCCGCGAGAAGCGTGGCGCGATAGCGGTCGATGGCAGTTCGCTCCGCCTCGGCTGCGCGCCGCTCGGTCGCTGAAATATGCTCGGCGATTGCCGCCAGCCGATCGCCACCAGCACCCGCTTCGGCCTCTCCGACCAACGCACGATGCACCAACAGGTCGGCGTAACGGCGGATCGGCGAGGTGAAATGGGCGTAACGGCGCAGCGCCAGACCGAAATGTCCGATATTGTGCGGGCTGTAGGCGGCCTGCGCCTGGCAGCGCAGGACCAAATCATTGACCAGCGCCGCCTCGGCAGTGCCGGCGGCGCGGCGCAGCACGCGGTTGAACAGCTCCGGCTTAAGCGCCTGTCCCTTGGCCAGCGCCAGACCGGGAATACCGGCCTCTTCAAGGAAGGCGCGCAACGTCTCCACCTTCTCCGGGTCGGGCGCGTCGTGTACGCGGTACATGCACGCCTGCCGGCGCGCCTCGATCTCCTCGGCGGCGGCGACGTTGGCGAGGATCATGAATTCCTCGATCAGCCGATGGCTGTCGAGCCGCTCGGCACGCAGGATCGCCGCCGGCCGCCCTTCCGCATCGAGCACGACCCGATCCTCGCGGAGGTCCAACTCCAGCGCTCCGCGCCTCGCCCGCGCCTCTGCAAGCGCCGCGTAGGCCCTGTAGAGAGTGTCGAGCGGCTCCGGCGGCAATGCGCAAGTCGCCCGGCCATCCCGTGCCGCCTGGACTTCTTCATAGGTCAGCCGCGCCGCCGAGCGCATGATGCCTCGCTCGAAGCGGTGCCGTCGCTTGCGGCCGGCGGCATCGATCCAGAGGTGGACGGCAAGACAGGCGCGGTCGACGCCGGGCTTCAGCGAGCACAGCTCATTGGACAGCGCCTCGGGCAGCATCGGGACGACGCGGTCCGGAAAATACACCGAGTTACCGCGCTGCTCGGCCTCGCCGTCGAGCGCGCTTCCGGCCCGCACATACCAGGCGACATCGGCAATCGCGACGATGAGATGCCAGCCGCCGCGGTTCTCAGGGGCTGGGTCGGGCTCGGCCCACACCGCGTCGTCGAAATCGCGGGCGTCGCTGCCGTCGATCGTGACCAGCGGGATATCCCGCAGATCGCTTCTCTCCTCGGGACTTGCCGACGGCGCCGCCGCGGCCTCGGCGAGCGCGGCGGCAGGAAATTCGGTCGGGATGTCGTAGGCGGCAATCGCCAGCACACTGATCGCCCCCGGATCCGAGGCGGGACCCAGCCGTTCGATGACACGCGCGCGCGGCGCCCCGAACCTTTGGGCCGAAACCTGCTCGGCGACCACCAACTCTCCGTCACCGGCGCCGCCGGCATCGCGTGCCGCGATCCGGTATTCGTTGCGGTTGCGCCGGTCGGCCGGCACCAGCCTCCCGCCCTCCCAGGTGGATTGGAAAGTCCCGACGATCCTTTCACCGGCGCTATCGAGCCGGCGGATGATTCGCGCCTCGATCTCGCCCGTTTCGAGCGGGACCAGTCGCGCCGCCGCCCGCTCACCAATTTTTAATGTTTCGCTCGTCGCGCCCTCGGAAATGCGCAAGATCGGTGCCGGCTCGCCACCCGCCCATGCGAGAGGGCGGCCGAGGGCCAGCCCGTCCTCATCGCTGCCGATGCGTTCGATGACTGTCACCTCGGGAAGCGGTGGCGCGGCGACAAATCGCCGATTGGCGGCGCGGGCGATTGCCCCGGAACGCTCGATGTTGCGCAGCATGTCGCGCAGTTCCGGGCGGTTGCCCGGCACGATGCCAAAGGCGCGCGCTATCTCGCGCTTGCTTACCCCAGAGGGGTTATCGCGGATGAAGGCGAGAAGCTCGTCCCTTGAAGGGAGTTCTCTGCCACGGCCGCGCCGCTCTCCCGAAATTTTTGGGCCGGACTTCGCCACTTAGCGGGGCGCTGTCCCGGATGGGGTTCGGGATGTCTTCGCCGCCGCCGATCTGTTGCGGTCGGCTTTCGTGACCTTGGTCTTTTTGGCTGCCCCGGTCTTTTTCGACGTGACCACTTTCTTCGCAGACGCAGCGGCCGCGCGTTTCCGCGTGGTGCCGTTATTCGCGGCGTTCGCCTTCAGGGAGGAGGATTTAGTTGTCTTGCGTCCGCGTTTCTTGCCTTTCTCGCGTTGCGTTGCGAGCAGTGGCAATGCCTCAGCCAGAGAAAAGGTGTCCGGATCGGCGCTGCGCGGGAGTGATGCAATGACTCCGTCGTGACTGACAAAGGGCCCGTACCGCCCCCGGTAAAGGCCGACTGTGCCGCCTTCGGGGTGAGGACCGAGTTCGCGGACCAGCCGCGGCCCGCGGCGCTGCGTGGAAGACGGTTCGGCCAGCAGCACGACCGCACGGTTCAACCCGATCGTCAGCACGTCATCGTCGGCGCCAAGCGACTTGAACGTGGCTCCATGCTTGATGTAGGCGCCGAACCGGCCGATGCCGGCGACGATTGTCTCGCCCGTCTCGGGATGGCGGCCGAGCTCGCGCGGCAGCGCGAGCAGCCGCAGGGCTGTCTCAAAATCAACGTCGGCCGGCCTTAGAGAGCGGGGCAGGGCGACCCGCTTGGGCTTGAACTCGCCGTTGCCCTCGCCGAGCTGGACATAGTGGCCATAGGGGCCCTTCTTCAACGCGACCGGCAGTCCAGTCCCGGGGTCCGTCCCTAGTGTAGTTTCCGGAGCGCTGCTCTCCGCCTCGGTTTCCACTGCGAGCGGCCTCGTATAGCGGCAATTCGGGTAATTGGAGCAGCCGATGAACGCGCCGAACCTGCTGAGCTTCAAGCTGAGCCTGCCGGCGCCGCAAACGGGGCAAAGGCGCGGATCTTGGCCGGAGCCATCATTGGGGAAGAAATGCCGCCCGAGTGCCTCGTCGAGCGCGCTCAGAACCTGGCTGATCGTCAAATCCTTGGTGCCGTCGACGGCGGCCGAGAAGTCCCGCCAGAAATTGCGCAGCACCTCTTTCCAATCGATCCGCCCGTCGGAAATCTCGTCCAGCTGGTTTTCGAGGTCGGCGGTAAAGTTATATTCGACATAATGCTCGAAAAAGTTCGTCAGAAACGCCGTAACAAGGCGTCCCCGATCCTCGGGGATAAACCGCCGCCTTTCGAGCCTGACATAGGCACGGTCCTGCAGGACCTGCAGGATAGCGGCGTAGGTCGAGGGCCGGCCGATGCCGAGCTCTTCGAGTTTCTTGACAAGGCTCGCTTCCGTATAGCGCGGCGGCGGCTGCGTGAAATGCTGGCTCGGCGTCACCTCGCCGCGTGCGAGCCGTTCCGCCTTGCGCATCGCCGGCAGCCGCCCGCCTTCTCCCTCCGGCATCTCCGATGTCCCAAGCTGGGCATCGGGGGTGTCGTCGCGGTCTTCCTGGTAGAGCGCAAGGAACCCGTCGAACAGAATGACCGAGCCGTTCGCCCGCAGTCGAATCCGCCCGGAGGCATCGGCGATATCGACGGCGACCTGCTCGAGGAGCGCCGAGGCCATCTGGCTCGCGACCGTCCTCTTCCAGATCAGCTCGTAAAGGCGGAGCTGCTCCCGATCGAGATGGCGGGCGACATCGGTGGGCCTGCGCGCGAGGTCGGTCGGCCGGATCGCTTCGTGCGCTTCCTGAGCGTTCTTGGCGGGGCTGCGGTAGACTCGCGGCGCATCCGGCACGTAACGCGCGCCGAATTCGGCGCCGATCAAATGGCGGGCCGCGGCAATCGCTTCGGCCGAAATCGCCACGCCGTCCGTCCGCATATAGGTGATCAATCCCACCGTCTCGCCGGCGAGGTCGACGCCCTCGTAGAGCCGCTGCGCGACCTGCATCGTCCGGTTGGCCGACAGCCCGAGCTTGCGCGACGCCTCCTGCTGCAGGGTCGAGGTTGTGAAGGGCGGAAACGGGTTGCGTCGGACCTGCCGGCTGTCGATCTCGGCGACCGCGAAACCGGATGCGCGCAGGATTGCGTCGGCGGCGGCCAGCGCCTTGGCCTCGCTATCGAGGTCGAAACGGTCGAGCCGCTTGCCGTCGAG
>Ga0126378_10004097_pt1 | contig 11071 bp, 9 predicted proteins | sample PanSoiMetPlot_23_FD_92587 | JGI IMG/M metagenome (GOLD analysis project Ga0126378, IMG submission 92587) | Tropical forest soil microbial communities from Panama - MetaG Plot_23 | ecosystem: Environmental > Terrestrial > Soil > Tropical forest > Bulk soil | place: Panama | collected 2016-02-17
GAACCATCTCAATCATCACCGCCGCAGGTCGAATCCATGTCGGTCCCTACCGGCGCGGACGACTATGCGGAGTGGAGACAGACCGGTAAATTACCAGACAAGCCGTCAAAGAAAGAGGACTCGGCAACCTCCAAATCATCCGTTACTGAACCGGAATCGGAGCCCGGTACCAAGACGCGGCAGCCTAAAAAACCCGCCGCCGATGCACGCAAAGAGGAACTGAATCGCGAGATCCGGGAGCTGATATCGAAGCGCGACCAAGTCCGGTTGGAAGTCGAAAGCGCCGGCAAAAAGGACGTGAAACCTGCGGAGCCGTCCCCTGCGCCGCCCTCTGAACCTCAAGCCGGGGAAAGACCCAGAAGACCTCGTCAGGAAGACTTCAAAACCTGGGAACAATACGAGACCGCTCAGGATCAATACCTTGAGCGGCTGGCTGACTGGAAGGCCGCTCAGAAGATCGAGGAAGCCATCCAGAAAACCAGACAGGAAGCGGCCACCCAGGCCATGCAGGTCAAGCTGAACGATGCCAAATCGCGCTATGGCGATGAAGCCGAGCCGGCGATTATCGACACCGCGAAAACGGTGTTCGATGATCAGAAGATCGCGCCGGCCATCAAGACCGCGATCGGAAGATCCGACGTTCTGGTGGATGCACTGTACGTGATGGGATCAGACCGGAACGAACTCTCGGCTTTTCTCGATCTCGCCCAAAAAGATCCTCTCGAAGCTCTCCGGAAATGGTTCACGGTCGAGACTCTGGTAAAGCAGGAACTCGGCCGCGTTAAGCCCCCGGAGCCGGAACCTCAGCGTACATCGGACGGAAGATTTCAAGCTGCCAAAACCTTAAAACCTCCCGCACCACCGACAGAACTGAACGGCAATTCAGCGCCGGCAGGCGATGAACGGGACAGGGCGGTAGCCAGCGGCAATGTCAGGGCCTTTTTCCAGGAAGGCAATCGGCGCGACTTTGCCAAATGGAAAGGTCACATATAAATGGCAACCAATTCCTTCGTAAACACCAGTTGGGTGAGCCTGGAAGTGTTAAGGCTGCTCGTCAACAAGCTGGTGGTGTGCGAATATTTCAACCGGAACTGGGAGAAGGATTTCAACAAGGAATTCGCCCCAGGCTCCTCGATACAGATCAAATACCCGCAACGGTTCACCATCGTAGACGGCATGGGATATGCACCGCAAGGTATCAACCGTATCACGACCACCGTGAACCTCGACAACTGGATACAGGTGCCGTTCGAGTGGGACGATTACGAGCGCGCCGTCAAACTGGAACGCACCGAAGAAGAACTCAGGGAAAACTACTGGGCGCCGGCCGCCGCGGCCATTGCGCAGGAGATCGACAGCCGCGCGGCCAACTGGGCACGGTACAACACCTCAAATCTGGTGGGAATCCTGGGTACTGACCCCACTGCAGTCTCAACGTATTACCAGGCAAGAGCGGTGCTCGAGAAGGAAGCCTGCAGTCCGGGACGCCGCTGCATGCTCATTTCGACCTCTATGATGGTCTCGCTCGGCTCAAATATTACAAGCGTATTCAATCCCCCGACCGAGATCAGCCGCATGTGGAAATTGGGCACTATCGGGCAGCTTGCCGCGTTCGAATTTTTCGAAAGCAATTCGCTCTGGACGCATACCGCGGGAACCTGGGCCGCGGCCGTGACGGTCACGGGCGCCAACCAGTCCGGAGGCTCATTGACCATCACGGGTACCGCCGGCGACACCATCAACGCAGGCGACAAATTTTCCATTGCAGCGGTGAACATGGTCAACCCGATGACACGAAGGAGCGCCGGTCCCCTGACTCTGCGCACCTTTACCGTTCCCACGGCCTACACTCTCGCGGCCGGGGCGAACACCATCAATATACTGCCGCCAATCTTCGGGCCGGGCACTCAATACCAGAACGTGGACAATCTGCCGGCCAACGGCGCCGCATTGACGCTATGGCCGGGGACGACATCGCCCAACGGCAAAACCGGCACGGTGGCTCTGGCCTTGTCGCGCGAAGCCTTCGCGTTGGTCGGAGGCAAGCTGTATGAGCCCAAAGCAGTCGAGAGTGCGGGCCAGCAGCAGGACCCCGACTCGGGCATTGCGATCCGCAAGGTCGTGGCGTGGGATCCGGTGCGCAGCATGCAGGTCAACCGCTACGATTCGCTCATCGGGTTCGGAAACCTCTACCAGCAGAATGGCGCGGTAGCGGTCCTTGGAGCATAGGAGGAGAAAATGCCCAGACTACAAAGCCATTTTGGTTTGGCTGATCCCCGCTTACAAACAGTCTCGATGCCCATGGTGACGCCCGTTACGATCAGCGGCACCACGGCAACCCTGACATCCGCTCAGGCAATGAGCGGGCTCATCATCTCGACTAATGCAGCCGCTACCACCGTGACGCTGCCTAATGCGTCCGATCTGTGCAACAACATCCAGGGCGTGATGGTAGGGACATCGTTCGAAGTCATGGTCAAAAGCACGGGAGCTGGCGGCCTGACCATCGCACCGGGTACCGGGGGCACCATGAGCGGCACGGCCACTGTAACGACGGCCAATATCCGGACCTTCATGTTCAATTTCACCAACGTCACCATCGGAACGGAGGCCTATACGTGTTATTCCGAAGGCCAGGCGCCGTTCTAAACGAGGTTCGAGCCGCAGCATAGCGGCGTAGTGAACGAATCTGCGAAAGCCTCGGGGAGGATCACAGTCCCTCCCCGTATTTTCATGCCGCTCAACGAGGCCGAACGCTATCACCCGAGCAACCTGACAGAGAAGGAACAGCGCGAGGCCGTCCGCGCACTATACGGTCTCGCGGGAGAACATATGCATAATCCGAATCCAACTGATCTGACATATGAAGAGCGCGTCATGCTCCGCCGGCTGCTGGACGACGCAGATCAAAAAGACGCGGCCAACGCCATGAGAGAGTTCGACCTCAACAAACCTCCGGTCCCGCCGTACGTCTACCGTGAATACCCGCGCCTGCTCTACAATCACCAGACCAAACAGAACAAGCGTGCTCATACTTATGAGCAGCAGCAGAGCATGCTCGCCGAGGGATGGTCGGAACAGCCGCTAGCGCCTCAAATTCTCGAAGTGGAGCTCACCGCTCAAGAGCAGGAAGAGGCCGAAGCCATCGATAAACAACTGGTAAAGAAAGGACGAGGTAAATGAGTTCGCAATATCCGCAATATCCGCAATATCCGCAATATGCCCAGGCTCCGATGCCGTCTCCTCCCCAACCTGCCCAAGCCCCGGCTGGACCCGCCTATATCCCGCTCGAGCAACTGGCCCCGCCCGATGTCGCATTTCCCTGGTGGCAGAGCCAGCAGGCCATCAACCGCGCCGCCATGAGTACCGCGCTTCAACTCATGGTGCAGGTGCCGGATGCGTCGAGCGCCCAGAAATTTCCTCTGGCTGTGTACAACAAGCAGACGCGCGACATCCACGTGGTGAAAGACGAGAAGGAAGAGCAGAAATACACGGGGATGGGGTACACGAAAGAACCCTTTTCGGCAACATGAGTCAAATCTCCGACATTCTGACCGACGCCTTGATTCTGGTCGGAGCATACGCCCAAGGCCAGACAGCTAATACCGACGATATGTCGCTCGCCTTTCGTATCGTCAACCGCAAGCTCGATTCGTTGTCCGCAGAAAAGCTCTCGATGATGGGGCTCAAACGCTCGGCATTTGCATTCACCGGCGCGAGCACCTATACCTACGGGCCGGGAATGACGTGGAATGCCGCGAACCGCCCGGTAAAGATCAAGAGCGCATCCACGCTTTCCTCTCTCAATACCGAGCACCCGGCGCGCATCTCTACCGCAGACCAGTGGGCAATGGTCGATGACAAAAGCAGGACGGGGATATACGTGGAGGATCTGTTCTACGATCAGGGGTTCCCCACGGGCAATATCTACGTGAGTCCCATACCATCGGGCGGCAATTGCATTCTGTGGACATTCGAGATTATCCCGGCCCTGCCGGCGCAGACCGGAGTCGTGAATTTCGCACCGGGGTATGAATCGGCGATCGTCAAGCTGGCCGCAGTGGACCTGTGCGTAGCGTTCCAGAGGCCGGTGACCCAGGAGCTCATAGCGGTGGCGTCCGAAGCCCACAACGTCATCCTGCAATTGAACGCCGAGATCTATAACGCGCCGGCTCCGCCTCCCGCGGGACCCGGCCCGACTTCGCCCCCGGCGCAGATGACTACGTAATGTGGCACTGGTCAGAACGATCACGATACGGCTTACCAGTGCGGTTCTCACCAATTTCCCCATGTATTTCGGGGGGGCTTACGCATGGCTCGCCACAGTCGGCAATGGCGGGAGTGTCCAAAACACTAACGGATACGATATCTGGTTTTCGACTGATGGCTTGGGAAAGAATCTGCTGCCTTTCGAGCGGGTCAAGTATGTCCCGACTACAGGTGCCTGCGAGTTCTGGGTGCAGATACCCACAATCAACTCGGCTGGACCGAATACGGTCATCTACATCAACTATGGCGATTCGACGGTAACCAGCGACAAGCAGAACCGCACTGCGGTGTGGGACTCGCATTACAAGGCCGTCTGGCATTTCGGCGATGGCACTACTTTAGATCTCACGGACTCGACCGCGAATCACAACAACATGGCGAACGTCGGATGCACCGCTGGCGCTGGTTTGCTATCCAGTAGCACCGGGGTAATCCTGCATCCGGATCACGGTGGCGGCATGGTTCTCAACGGATCGTCCAATTACGCCACCGTCAATGACTCGGCTTCTCTTTCCACGTTCACCACCATTACCATCGAATTCCGCGAGCAATTCCCGGCCAACTTTCCCAGTGCCGTCTATCAGACCATACTGCAAAAGAAGGGATCTCCAACGTCCTACGCGCTGCTGATGCAGGGAGGATCTGACGTAGGATCATCTGTCTCTCCGGTATTGGCCGTAACCAATGCTACGGGTCTATCCCAGCGAGTTCCAGGGACTCTTTATCACGGTGACGCCATAGGCGCTCTCAACTGGGGTGCAGTCAGTTGGGATAACGTGACTACCGCCCACTGGTGGGTTGATTCCGGATCTTTTGCGGTACAGGAGGCTTATGGCAGCCCGCAGACCTGGACCGCTCCGGCCATCGGCAATACCTCGCCGGCCACCATGTACTGCGGCGCGACCGCGACTGGGACTCAGTTCTATCAGGGCACGATTGACGAACTGAGAATTTCGGATATTCAGAGATCCACTGACTGGTTAGGCGCGTGCGATGGGACCAGCAGCAATCCGGGCGACGTCGGAAACGTTGGCGGCGAGCCCTGGTTCTACGGAATCAGCGGCCTGGTCGGGCCGTTTACAGCCTGCAACTCGCCGGCTTTGGCTGTGGCCGGCACGTCTTACTCACAGACCCTCACGGCTAGCGGGGGCGCGCCGCCTTATACCTTCGCGCTTACCTCGGGATCGCTGCCGCCGGGGCTCACTTTTGCGAGTAGTGGAGTGATTTCGGGCACTCCCACCACCACTGGTGTTTATAGCTTCAGCTACCAAGTCACTGACTCGGCCAGTGCATCGGCCACTTCCGGCTCGTGCCCGTGCATCATTGCCGTAGGGGGAGCAGGCGGGGGAGGCGGAGCAGGGGGCCGAGGGAACAGGTTCTACTGATAGATGCAAGCCAAAGATTTGCTGTATATCGCATTCCGCGAAGCCAGGATTCTGCTGCGGCCTCAAGCCCTCAATTCCAACAACGAACTGCTGGACGGGATGATCTTCCTCAATCAGCAGATCGACTATTGGGCCGCGCGGGCCTGTTATGCGTGGACCACCACATTCACCACCTGGACACTGACTCCCGGACACCAGCCCCATCTGATCGGGCCGAACCTCGTGGCCCCCGATTTTGCCGTCAACCAGAGACCTGTACGGATTCACTCGGCTAATCTGATCCTCACCAATACCAGCCCGAATGTGGATGTCCCGATCAAACTCCGCGACAACGCCTGGTGGGCGGCCAATAGGGTCAAGGCGATTCAGTCCACCATCCCCACCGATCTCTACTACGAGCCCGGCATGCCGAATGGTGCGCTGTGGTTCTGGCCGGTTCCGAATGTCGCTTATGGATTGCGCCTCGAAGGCATGGTGGTGCTGCAGCAGTTCGTCAATCTGACCGACACTTTTATCGCGCCGCAAGCCTACCTGGCCGCGGTCACCCTGACATTGGCCGAAGAACTTTCGGACGTATGGGGCACGCAAGCCCCGCCTAATCTCGCGCGGCGCGCTCTCAAAGCCAGAGACGCATTGCAGTCCAATAACAATCTCGCACCGCGGATCTCGAGTGCCGACTGGGGCACGTTCTCCTCGCCCACGGCTGACTTCAACTATCAGACGGGAACTTTACCCTGATGCCGCGCTTCGATGCTTTCTGCGGAATGTCGAATACCTCGGTAAGCCCCAACATCACATCCGAAATGACCATGAACTGGATACCGGAGCGCAACCCGGTATCAATCGAAGGCCAGGGCACGGATGTCCATGATAAAAACATCCGGTGTTCTCTGATCCGCCGGCCGGGGCTGCAAACGTTCGTGACGCTGCCCAAGGCCCCCGTGCGCGGCCTATTCCCTGGAGAATACAGGCTGTTCGCGGTGGGCGGCGACCATTTGTACGAGGTGCTGTCGGGTGGAACGATCATCGACCGCTCTACCCCCGGATTCAGCGGATCATCCGGGACCGGACCTGCGGGAGGCCCCATCGGCAACGACGGCCGGCCGGTCATCGGGCTGTTCAACGGAGTCCAATTACTTCTCGTCTCAAATGGCGTGGCCTACTGCGACAGCGGTAATGGCCCGGTCCCGGCCCAGCAGACCACAGCCCTCTTCAATCTCGTGATCGATCCCGCGCCGCCCGTGGGAACCGCCGGCTTCGTCCTGACCACCACGACAGGCAATTACTTTACATCGGCCGATGTAGGCAAGACGATTCAGATCACCGGCGGGGCAGGGTTCACCCAGCTGACGCAGACGGTGAGTTCGGTCACGCCCAACGGATCGGCGGTAGGCGCGAGCGCGTGGGGCACCGCCGGATCCACCGGGGGCACCGGCACGGAATTCCTGGGTAACCAGACAGCCAGCGCCGGGGCATTCATGGACGGTTATTATTTCGTGGTCCCGTATCCGCGCAGCAAGAGCGTCTATTTCTCGGAAATCAATAACGGAAAGAGCTTTCCCGCCCTGCAATATTTCCTCAAGGCCGCATATCCCGACAATATCAGCGCACTGTTCGCGGACCACGAGGAATTGTACACATTCGGTGATCTCGAATCCACACAAGTGTTCCGGGACACGGGCAATCTCGATAACCCGTTCCAGTCCGATCAGGGCGCCATCATGCACCTGAGCTGCCAGGCATCCTATTCCGTCGTGCGGCTGACCAACGGGGTAGCCTGGGTGGGGCAGGACGTGCGCCGGGGCACCAGGCGCGCTTATCATGCGGTAGGTTCGAATCCCGTAGTCGTTAGCACGCCGGCGGTCGAGGCGCAATGGGCAACTTACGACAACGTCCTAAATGCCACCGCATTCACGTATGTCTCTCCGGGACACGAATTGTGGGTCATTAATTTCCCCCAGGCTGCCGGTGGCGGGAGCGCCACCTGGGTATATGACGCCAATACCGGGTGGTGGCACCAATGGGGATGGTGGACGGGCACCACCTGGGGCATGGTCCGCACCTGGGTGCATTGCGTGGTGGCGTTAGACCAGATCCACGAGCAGCATTACGGCGGTGATTATTCGACGGGTCAGATTTATACAATGTCCACGTCATACAAAACCGATGACGGATCTACCATGATCCGGCGCCGTCGCGCGCCGCACCTGACCCAGGAGAACATGCGGCGTTTTTATTCGCGGTTCGAGATCGACTGCGACGTATTGGGATTGCAAAGGATCTTCTGGAACCGTCTGGGGAACGGACGGGACCGCATCTGGCAGATGGACGCGCAGCAACCGTCTGAAACCGGGGCAGTGACATTGACACTGGGCTGGAGTGACGATCGTACCCAAAGCCTGCACACAGTATTCACCCAGACCCTCGATCCATCAGTCGATGTGCAGTTGTCCAATGCATATCTGAATTGGGTAGATGCCACATGGCATTAAACCTCAACAACCTCAAAAAAACGCCCATCCCGGTCGTTCCGAAAACCCTGAAACTAACCAACCTGGACGGCACGGTAACAAGACAGGGGCAGTTACTGCTCGAGCAGCTCCAGTCCACCGGGGAGGGAGGCGGCCCATTCATCCGCACTCTCGATCTGATCGATCTCACGCCAGGGGCGTCCATTGCGCCGCTGGTCCCGATCTATCAGGCCGGTCCTGCGGACAGAGCAATCGGGGTATTGCGCAAGACGATCTCAAGCGACTTGGTCATTACCATCACGCGCAATGCGGAGACTTCGCCGCTGTTCATCTTCACCTTGCCGCACACTACGCCGGTCGGGCACGATGTGACCATGAACCTGGGCGGCATCACGTTCAATGATTTGGATGTGTTGATACCGGGCATTCAATCCTCGGACTCGAGCAGCGATCCTGACGGCGTGGCCACAGTCACCATCGAGTGGAATGCTTTGAGCACGGGCACCGGGGGCACCGGCGGGACTGGCGGCGGGACCGGCGGCGGTCCATTGACTACTAAAGGCGACATATATGTTTTCGGTACCTATAACACACGGTTGCCGGTTGGCACGGATACTTATGTCTTAACCGCGGACAGCACACAGGCCCTCGGGCTCAAGTGGGCGGCGCCTGCGGGCGGCGGCGGCGGCGCAGTGTCCAGCGTTTTCGGCAGGACCGGCGCAGTAGTGGCGGCCACGGGCGACTACACAGCAGCCCAGATTACCAATGCGGTCTCGACCGCGAGTACTTACGCTGATCCCGCCTGGCTCACGGCACTGAGCTGGTCGAAGATTACGGGCGCGCCCGCATTCCTGGTAGATCCGACTACCACCAAAGGTGACATCATCGTTCACGGCACAACCACAACACGCTTGGGGGTTGGCACCGACACTTGGGTACTCACTGCGGATTCGACTCAAACCTTGGGAATCAAGTGGGCTGTACCGCCCTCCGCGCCTGTGTCCAGCGTGTTTGGGCGCACCGGGGCGGTGGTGGCCGCAAGCGGCGACTACACAGCCGCGCAAGTGACGAACGCTGTGAGTACGGCCAGTACGTACTCCGATCCGGCCTGGCTCACGGGCCTCGCCTGGTCGAAGATCATCGGCGCGCCGGCATTTCTGGTAAGTCCGCTGACCACCAAAGGTGACCTGATGGTTTATGGTACGGCCAACAGTCGCTTGCCGGTGGGCACGGATACTTGGGTACTCACAGCGGACTCCACACAAGCGTTAGGAGTTAAGTGGGCCGTGGTTCCATCCGCGCCCGTGTCTAGTGTGTTCGGACGAACCGGTGCCGTGGCGGCTGCATCGGGCGATTACAGCGCGTTCTATGTGCCGCTTACTACGCAGGTGATTGCGGGATCGGGCCTGTCGGGTGGCGGCGCGTTGAGCGCGAATGTCACACTCTCGGCGGTCCCGATGGGCGCGTCGGGCACCGGCCACGCGGCCGGCATCGTGCCTGATCCGGGATCTACCGCTGGTACTACCAGATTCTTGCGAGAGGATGCGACCTGGCAGGTGCCTCCATCGGCGCCAGTATCTTCAGTTTTCGGTCGAACTGGCGCGGTGGTGGCAGTGTCAGGCGATTATTCAGCGAGCCAGATCACCAATGCCGTCAGTACCGCCAGCACTTATGCTGATCCGGCCTGGATCACCGCACTCGCCTGGAGCAAGATCACTGGCGCACCGGCTTTTGTGACCGGACCAGCAGGATCTACCGGCCAGGTGCAGTTCAATAATGCGGGTGCGTTCGGGGCGAGCGCCAATCTGTTCTGGGACAACGCTAACTCCCGTCTTGGCATCAGCACAGCCAGTCCAGGCTATAATCTCCACGTTGTCGGCAACATCTATGCGAGCGCATCGATTCTCTCGCCTCAAGTGCAGGCGAGCAGTGTTCTTTATGCGGGTGCCACTCCCAATATAGCGATACAGCCAACGAGTATCACTTTTGAGCAGACTTCCAGTAATCTTGCCCGCTGGCAAATAGCCACAGCCGACACCGAATCTAGCGGCAACGTCGGTACCAATCTTTATGTTTACCGCTACAATGATGCCGGAGTTCAACTTGGCTCTGCAGTAGCTTCCTTCAATCGCGCGACGGGTAATGTCGGCATCGGCACGTCGAATACGTCGCAGGCTCTTACGTTTGCTGCGGGCAGCGCAAGGGGGACATTGCTTGGCGTGCCTGCTTCTCCTGCTGCGGCGCTGGCCGCCGGCGGCACGTTAACCGTTGGCACGGCCTACTATTACGTGGTTACCGGGCTTGACGGGGCGGGCGGCGAAACGCTCCCATCCGTGCAAGTGACTGCTACGCCCACGAGCGGTAATCAGACCATCAACCTGACGTGGACTGCTGTGACCGGCGCGGCGAGCTATAAGGTCTACCGCACGACTACGTCAGGCAGCTACACCGCAACCAGCCTGGCCGGGAATCCTACTACGGCGTCATTTCCCGATACCGGTGTGACATTAACCGCCGGAGATCCGCCTGCAACGGTTGGCGTGCCCGTTTCTCCTGCTGCGGCCCTGGCCGCTGGCGGAACGCTTACCGTTGGCACGCCCTACTATTACGTGATCACCGCGGTCGACGGCGCAGGCGGCGAGACGCCTCAATCCGTACAGGTCACGGCTACGCCCACAAGCGGCAACCAGACCATCTCCTTGACATGGAGCGCCATACAGGGCGCGGCGAGCTATCGTGTTTACCGCACAACCACGTCGGGCACTTATGGTGCGACCAGTCTGGCGGGAAACCCGAGTACCGCATCCTTCAGCGACAATGGTGTCACCTTAACCGCCGGCACGCCGTCTGTACGGACCACGGCTTATGTCGTCCTGATCAATTCATCCGGAAACTCCTGGTTTGATGGCGGCAGAGTCGGCATCGGGACGGCGAGTCCTCCAGATC
>Ga0126378_10004098_pt1 | contig 11068 bp, 12 predicted proteins | sample PanSoiMetPlot_23_FD_92587 | JGI IMG/M metagenome (GOLD analysis project Ga0126378, IMG submission 92587) | Tropical forest soil microbial communities from Panama - MetaG Plot_23 | ecosystem: Environmental > Terrestrial > Soil > Tropical forest > Bulk soil | place: Panama | collected 2016-02-17
AAACTCCCGGCCGGTCACAGATTGCCCTACCTCCGACTTACACGTTGCATAAGTCTGCATCGGTGACACACATTGCTTGGTGACACCATCAAGTGGCTTGGAATGTTTGCCCAGCCTTTCCTTACGGCGATCCCTGAACGCCAACGCGGGAAATTCTTAGATGAGGTGCACACGGATCTTGTCCCTGACATCCTAACGATGGAGGGCCGGTGGATGCTAGATTATGTGCGCCTGCGCCGCTCGGCGTAGAAGCCAACACTGGCAAAATGACTAGGAGAAGATGGCCTCCCCCTTTGGTTTGACCGGCTATCGATTGATCGGGATCGAGATCAATACGCCGCCCATCACGTCCTTCTCCTTGAAGTCCCGCCTCGGACTGTCTTGGTGTGCGTTATGACACCCGATGCAGGCCTGGGAAACGGCCCTGTCGGCATAGACCGCCTGCAGGTACACATCACGTCCGTTCATGACAGTTTCGGTATAGGGACGATCCGGATGCTGCGAGGTCTCAAACAGCCCCTTCTGCTCGAACTCAGTCTTCGGCAGATTCTGTTTATTGATAGGCCAAAGGCTGATAAGCCGGTATCCGATCCCGGCCTGAGCCGTTCCAGCCAACCGGGATGCCTCTTGTAAGAACTGGGCCGGGAGGGGAAGCGTGTTGGCTTCCCGCCAATTCTCCGAGGCAACCACCACACCTTTTGTTTGTAGCCTCTCCACGACATGTGCCGTATAAAAGGTCCGATCCGCTTGGATCACGGCGTAGACGAAGTCGGCCACTCTCTCAGCAGGAAGTCCACCACAGTCCTTTGCTCCAGATGACATCCCCCAGTATCCCAGCACGACGATGAGGGTTGCGACTATTCCCGAGATGACTCCTTTCCTAACCATGATGCCACCTCCCTTTCGGGTCCTGACCCGCCACTTGAACGGTGATCAGGACAGTCGTTTAGTACCATTCCTGGCTCTTCTCTTCCCCTCTCTGGCCGTGCCGGCCCCGTTTGCCGTCTGGCCCCGCTCTTGCTTTTCAGCATTTCATCCTACGAGAACAAAGACTGTCTCGCACATGGCGTCGTAGCGGTGATTCAGTCGAGCCTGAGAGCGAGCAAGAAGCTCATGCGGCTCTCCCCACGACTACTGGCTGACCGGAATGCTGATCACGATCCCACCCATCACGTCATTGAGTTTAAAATCCCGCTTCGGGCTGGTGGGGTGCGCATTATGGCATCCAATACAGGCTTGGGTCACGGCCAAGTCGGGGTAGATCGCTTGGAAATAGCGGCCCCCTTCCAATTCGGCGAATCCAACATAAGGGCGGTTTGGCTGCGTGATGAAGGTCCCAAGCCCTTCCCGCTCGAACTCGGTGGACGCCGCATTCTGTGTGTTAATCGGCCACAGACTGATCAGCCGGTACCGGATCTTGGTCCCCTTTTTCGCAACTAATCGGCCTGACTCCATCAGGAATTGGATGGGCAACGGGAGTGTGCTCTTTTCCACCCAGTTCTCCGAGGCAACCACGATCCCCTTCGATTGCATCCGTTCAACGACATGTCTGGTGTACACGTCCCGGTCTGCCTCGATGACCGCGTGGACGTAGTCTGCAGCCGTCTCGATCGGTAGGCTTATGCCGACCGATGGGCTAGGCGTCGTCGCAGTCCCCGTCCGGCTGAAACTGACTCCTACGAGAACCAATGCGAGCGACATGGCTCCCCATATCAGTGTTTTGGAGACTATCATGGTGACCTCCTTGGTTATCCCATAGCGTCAACAGCCGACGAATAAGGCCGGGTTTTAGGCTTGGATCGGGAAGAAGTCGAGGGGATCGAACGAAGCAATACGAGCGTTGCAGGACCGTGAGGGAGCAGTTGTTATCGACAGGGCAGTAGAAGTGCAACGCCTGGTGAGATGGTACCGAAGACATAACCCCGGTTTCCTGCTCGCCTGACATGACGAGCTCCCACGATCATACGATAGATGAGCATACTCTCCGGTGCACACGTTATCCAAGTGTCACCTATTCATAAATAGTCCGGGTTGACACCCTTCGCGTGGACGATCTCCCGTTGGGTGACATGATCCGAACGCCCGACGAAGATAAGCCGCTCCCTCCACTGGAAATACTGCCTGGTCCACCCACACAGCCTGGTTGGTATTGGTGGTCGGACGATGGGGCGTCACGGGAGATCATGGTAGAGGTCAAATTGATTGACGGGCAATTAAAAATGCAACAGTACTTCCGGGACGACGTCCCTGTTGCAGAAGCAAATTGTTTACCATCTTTGTCCTTACATTAGTCCCCTTGTTTTACTTCACCTGCCCTGCGTAGATAGCCGGAAATCTGTTCGCTCACATTACCGTCGAACCATTCCGGCAGACCTCTCCTCGTTACAACAAGGATGGCGGGGCGAGTGCGACTTGCGACGGGTGCATGGCTCTGTCGCCGCGGTCGCCGGAGGCGATGGCGAGCACTGTTCGAGGTTCCGTTTGGCGAAGACACGAAGGGAACAAGTTGCGGACCCAAGCCGTGACGGGCCATGCGGTTTCGTCAATCGCCGGAGCAAGCGATCCCACCATCCGTCGCCCCTCGACTCTGCCCTCCAACAATTTCGGTAACTGAAAACGTCCCGCGAGTCGTTTCAGCATCGCACACGCTCAAGAAACCTGCCTCGGCCCTTGCGTCCGATTCCCATGGCTCCTAGAATTGGCTTGTCTCCCGCGGAGGTGTTCATGCATTGGAGCCGTCGGCTGGTTGCCGTCATTCTTCTGAGCGGGGCAGTCGCAGGGTGTTCGGGCGAGATCGCGAAACCGGTCAGTCTGGATGTGGCGCTCAGAGGCGTGGAAGAGGATTTGAAGGCCGCTTCCGGGGTCAGCCTGCACGACATTGTGAGCGGGGACGGAGCTCAAGAGGCGGATTTCACCAAGGCGATCCTTCAGGCGCAGTGTTTCTACCGGAGACCCAACCCGTTCGTTCCCGTGTTGAGTAAAGATTTTACCTTGACGCTCCAAGGGACCTTCAGCGGACAGGGCAAATTTATGGTGTTCGGTATTCCGACTCCAACCGGCGGCGTCGAGATCAGTACGGCGAAAGCCCTGCAGCAAACGGTTGCGCTTCCGGTCCACTTCACGTCGATCTCTTCCCTGCCTGATGTTTATCTTCAAGAGAAAGCCGGATACGTGAAAGACTTCCCAGAGGCGAAGAAAGCCCCGTACCTCGACGAGGTGTTCAAGGATCGCGACGTCATGCGCACCAAAATAAACGGGCTGATCGCAAACTATTCGGAAGAGCGCTGTCGTCAGATGCCTATGACGAGATAGCAGAGTATCAAGATCGGGTTCAGGTGGGCGCACGGAGAGTCAGGACTAAGAAGTGAGGAGTGAGACGAGGGGAAAACTTGGGACGATGTGCGTTTCTCAGAGCTGGTCTGGTAGACTCCCGTTCAAGGAAATCCTGGCCATGAAAGAACAATTGACCGCTGTGTTTCAGCAAGTGCCGGAGGGATACATTGCGTGTGTTGAGGAGTTACCTGGTGCTCGTACTCAGGGCGATAGGCTCGAGCCAAGCTCCAAGAAGCAGTTCAGTTAGTTCTAGAGTCCAACCGCGCCCTCGCCGAAGAAACGCTTCGAAACTAGCCCGTGATCCGCGTACCTCTTGCCGCTATTTCATGAAGCGGATCGATTTGATCCGTCACCTCGAACGCCACACGGTGTCCAGTTCTTGAGAGAGGCCGGCAATCACCGTGTCGACGTCAACCATTCTGCCAGCAAGCCCTCCACAGTTCCCCGCCACCGAGGGATCAACGACCTTCTGGCACAGAAGATCTGCAAAGATTTGGAAGTTCCAAAGCCATAGGACAGAAAACCGCGTCACGAACCGTTTTCGGGTGGGCGCGAGGAAGGAAGGCGGCCCGCGCCAATCACCCATCACTTTTTGATGGGTGCATGCCATATCTTATGGTGAGGCCAAGGAGGGCCTCATCACCGTACTGACAACAGAAAGGAAGGAACCCACATGCCCTATCAGAATGACGTCGACTCTACGAATCGGATCCTTCACGCCCGGTTTGAAGGACGCGTCACGGATGACGAGGTGAAGGAAGTCTAGCGATTCGGCCAGGAAAACGTCTCACGATTCGATCCGCACTCTGGCATCAACTATTTTTCCGGTGTGACGGTCGCGTTCTCGAGCCAGACAATGCGCGACCTCGCCCGCATGGAGCCGATCATGCCGGATCCGAGCCGTCCGGTGGTGTTCGTCGCGCCGACTCCCGACCTCTTCGGAATGGCGAGAATGTTTGAGTTGCAAGGAGCGGAGAGCCGTCCGAACCTGCACGCGGTTCGAACGGCAGAGGAGGGGTATCAGGTATTGAAGGTCCGGCAACCTCAATTCGTGCCAGTCTGACCTTTCCTCATCGCTTTTCCCGCCCACCGTCGCTCGCAATTCGATAGAGGGCCCATCCCACTATCGCCACGATGACGAGACCCGGCCAGCCGCCGAACGGAGGCGAGGCAAAGAGCGTAAACGGATCGGGACTGAGGCTGGGCCACAGCGCCGCCAGCGCAATCGGCGTGGCCAACATAATGCCCATCAACGCTTCACCGGTAATCAACCCGGCAGCAAAGAGAAGTCCCCGCCGCGACGGGTCATCACCCTTTGCTGTCTCTCTGCGAGCCAAGGCGGAGAGCATACCACCCACGCAGATGGCGGCCGAGAGTTTCAGCGGCAAGTAGATGCCCAGGGCCACGGCGAGCACGGGCAGACGGAAGTCACGTCCGCGCGCTTCTTGCTGTCGATCCATCAGAATCACGAGGATGCCGATTGCCATGCCCAATCCGACGAGCGGCCATGGCAGCCCGGCACCAAAGACGCTGCGCGTGAGGCTGGCCATGAGAGTGGCCTGCGGCGCGCTGAGCGGATGGGGGTGGCCGATCGTCGGCTCTCCGATCCCGTACTTGGCTTGGAGCAAGGACAGGACCGGAACCAGGACCACGGCGCCGGACAGTACACCGACGACCTGCATGATCTGCTGTTTCCACGGTGTTGCTCCGACCAGATGGCCGGTCTTCAAATCTTGCAGATTGTCTCCCCCCATGGCGGCGGCACAACAGACGACGGCTCCGATGACCAGAGCCGCCGCCGGTCCAGCTGGATGCCCGGATCCCATGAACACCACAAGCAACAGAGCGGCCACCATAATGGTGGCGATCGTGACGCCCGACACGGGGTTGCTGGAACTCCCGACCAACCCGGCCATGTAGGCTGCGACCGAAGAGAACAGAAACGCCGCGAGCGCCATCACGATGGTCATAAGTAGGCCGATCAGTGGACTGCTCACGACCGTGCTGTAGATCCAAGCCATCGGGACCAGTGACAGGACAAAAGGCACGACGATCCAGAGGAGGGACGCGTCCTGTTCCGTCCTGAGCATGGCCACCCCAGAGGGAGACCGTCCCGCTACACGATAACTGTCCCGGAGCGTTTGCAGACTCTTCCACACCGGCTCGCGCAGCTTCGTCAACGTCCAGAGTCCGCCCGTCAACATGGCGCCGATGCCGACATAGCGGATGTGGCCGCTCCAGATTGTCATCGCCGCCGCGAGTCCGGTCCGATCGGGTGGCAGACCATTCAGGAGGCCATAGGCCGGCATCAGAATCATCCAGCCTACGACGCCCCCGAGAAAGACGACCACTGCCGTGTGAAGGCCGATGATGAAACCGACCGCCAGCAGCGCGGGCGACAGATTGAGGCCCGCATAGAGCACGGTGTGTCCGACCTGCGCGGCCCCTTCCAGTGATTCGGTCCACAATCGCAGGCCGCTCTCGCCAAACTTCACTGCCCCGCCCAGGATGGCTGCTGACAACAGCGTCCGGAAGTCACTGGTCGATTCGGTCGAGGCGGCATCCCCTCGATCAGGCGCGGCGACCTTCAAGACTTCTGCAGTCGCCACCCCTTCGGGGAACCGCAGTCGCGCGGTGACGATGAGCGCTCGCCGCAAGGGGATGGTAAAGAGCACGCCGAGCAGACCCCCGACCGTGGCGATCAATGCGGTCTGCCAGTAGTCGAAGCTGGACCAATAGCCGACCAGCAGCAGCGCGGGAATCGTGAAGATCACGCCCGCCGCTAGCGCCTCGCCTGAGGAGGCGGCGGTTTGGACGATGTTGTTCTCCAGAATGTTGGACCGGCGAAACAAGCGAAGAATGGCCATGGAGGCGACCGCGGCTGGAATGGATGCGGACACGGTCATGCCGGCAAACAGGCCCAGGTAGGCATTGGCCGCGGCCAAGACGGCCGCGAGGATCACCGACAGCACGACCGCTTTGACGGTGATTTCAGGGAGCGTGACCGTGGCCGGGACGACAGGCTGGTCGTCTTTCATGCGCACCGTCGAACAGATGTGATCACAAACATAGACGACGGCCCGTGGGGATGGAAACTCTAGATGTCGACCGAAGCGGTGGCCGCATCATAACGCACAGGCTAAAAAACGCAATCGGAAGTGATGAGATTGAACTATCGTCGCAGGTGGGTTATAGGCTGAGCGAAGCCGCGCAGGGAGGGGTACTGGCATGAATGTCGGCGAGCTTGATCCCCTGGGAACGGAGTTCCTGACGGCGGTCTATGAAGTCGATGGACCAGAGATGCAGGCTCGCGCGCGGGCCGAGCGCATTTGTCTTGACCAGACCATTGAAGCAGATGCGGGTCTTCTTGCTCCTCCGCTTCGCGCCAGGATCGTCGGTCTTCTCCAAGAGGTTCAGCCACTTTCCGGAGGACGCTACGCGGTTACCGTTCGCTATGCAGGCAACTTACTCGGGAACGACTGCAGTGATCTGCTGAATCTATTGTTCGGGATATGCAGTCTTCGCTCAGACGTGTGTGTGCTGTCGTTTACCCTCACGAAGGGGCTTCTGTCGTCATGGCGCGGGCCTCGGTACGGTATCACTGGTCTTCGGCAGACTGTCGGCGTGGCGAATCGGCCGCTGGCCTGCGCGGTCCTGAAGCCGTTGGGGCGATCGCCCAACGAGCTGGCGGAATTAGCGACTCAGTTCGTGCTAGGCGGTGTCGATCTGATCAAGGACGATCAGGGCCTGCTCGATCAACCCTTCTGTTCATTCCACGAACGAGTAGCCCGCTGTGCCGAAGCCATTGCCATCGGGAGTGCGCAGAGAGGGCGGCCCTGCCTCTATTTCGTTCATATCAGCGGGGCGTTGGATTCGATGCGTCAGCGCGCTGCACTAGCGAAGACCTTGGGGGCGACTGGTCTGTTGGTCGCGCCCGGGCTGACTGGCTTCGACGCGCTGCGTGCGCTCGCTTTGGACGAGAGCTTGGCACTTCCGATAGCGAGCCATCCGTCCTTTCTTGGCACCTATGTCTCTCGAAGCGGGGTTGCGCCTGCGGTGGTGTATGGGTTACTGCCACGGTTGGCTGGCGCGGATATGACGATTTATCCGAGCTTTGATGCAGGCTACCTCATGTCAAAGGAAGATTGTGTCGCAGTGGCGGTGAGCTGTCGGCAGTCCTGGGACCATCTCCTGCCCACGATGCCGTCGGTCGGCGGCAGAATCGGACCCGATCGCATCGCCGAGTTTACCACGTCGTTGGGCCAGGATGTGGTGTTTGTCTTGGGCAGCCGCATACAACAGGACCAACGGGGCGTCGCGACGGCGACCGAGGAATTTCAGCGGATGCTGACACAGTCGTTATAGGAACGGCCTAAAGATGTTTCTTCCAAGCTCACTCGTACTTCTCTTTGAAGGATAGCCTGGTTGATCTTCGATTGCGCGCAACGAACGTGGTTGTGTTCCACATCTATTTAGTGGGCCGGACTACATGGGTTTCTGCTGCGCGTGTCCAACGAGGGTCTTTCGAGACCGTGCGTTGCATCAGCACAGAAGACCGTCTAGTCTGCCCACTCTTTCATTCTGAGGGCGCGCGTTCCGCGAGGAGAGAGGACGACCAGGCTGCCTATCCCCGCCTTCCAAGCTGGCTCATTTCTCTTTAGGAATGTAGCGGGAGCACAAGAGTCATATCGGTGGCATTCCTCAGTCCTATATAATGGACGTCATGCGATACCTGGCCCCGTTCCTCATTGGTGTCTGTCTCATCGCACTACCGGCCGCCGCACAATTGCCGCAGCCCGAGCCGGATCGAGGCGTCTGGCGCACAGCGGTGCCTGCGCCGACGAAACGGACTGAGGTGGGTGCCGCGACGTTATCCGACAAGATTTACGTCGTGGGCGGGTTCGAGCAGCCCAGCTTGGGCAATGTGATGAATCTTGCGATCACTCCGTACCTCGAAGAATACGATCCCTCCACAGACCGATGGACTTCCAAAGCTCCTTTGCCGGTCGGCCTGCATCACGTGGGCATCGGTGTGGCAGGTGGGCGACTGTATGTCATCGGCGGGTACAGGCAGTCGGGACTCAGTGTCTGGAAACCCGTTGCAACTGTGTACGCGTACGATCCAGCCACGGATACCTGGTCTGAGCGCGCGCTCATGCCGAGCCCTCGCGGCGCGTTGTCCGTGACAGAGTACGAGGGGAAGTTGTACGCCATCGGCGGCTACGACCGGAACGCCAATAGCGCCGCAGTCGAGGTCTACGATCCGGAGCACAACACCTGGGCCTCCCGCGCACCGCTGCCGACTCCACGCGATCACCTGGCGTCCGCGACCGTGTCCGGGAAGGTCTATGCGATCGGCGGACGCCTGGATGGTGACTATCACCGGAATCTTTCCGTCACGGAAGTGTACGATCCCGTCACTGATCAGTGGAAACGCGTCGCCGATCTGCCGACTGCCCGCAGTGGCATCACAGCCTCTGTCGTTGGCGGCAGAGCCTATGTGTTCGGTGGAGAAGGGGAGGCGGGCACGTTCCGCGAAAACGAGGCGTATGATCCGGCCCGTGACGCCTGGCAGACTATGGCGCCGATGCCAACCGGACGCCACGGTCTCGGCTCAGCTGTGGTGCAGGGACGCATTCATGTCATCAGTGGTGGGCCGACTCCCGGAGGCTCCTTTAGCGATCTGAACGAAGCCTTTACACCGCCGGGAGAAAAGCGATAAAGCCGTGAGTCATCAAGCGTGATGCGTGAGAGAAGAAAGAGTCACTCTCTGTAATTCTGAAGCGACTCCAACAATCTTCCCACCGCGTCTCAACGGTGTGATTCATCCCAGGTCACTGCCTACTCTTTGACGACGAAATGAACGCTTCGGTTCCTCTGCATGCACTCCTCACTGTGCTGGAAACAGAGGGGACGATCCTTTCCATAGCTCGTCGTCCTGAGGTCAACTGACAGCCCTAAGTCCCGAAGATACGTCTTCACATTCTTGGCACGGCGCTCACCCAAGACGATATTATAGGCGGTGGTTCCTATTTCGTCGCCACGACCTTCGAGCAGCAGGCGCGTAACACCGTCCTTTTGGAGCCGCTTCGCGTTGGCCTCCAAGACCGGGAGCGCGTCGGCCCGGAGAGTGGCTCGATCAAAGTCAAAGAGCACATCCATCAATGAGCCCCTCGGTAGTCCAGTCGCATTACGAGCCGACAGCTCTGCTCGCATGGACGGGCTGGGGCGTGACGTTGTCACACTGAGGTCTTGGGGTGGAATGAATTTCATCGTCGGCTCGTCGATCCGTTCGTCGTAGGCTGTTTCCTCCTCACCAGCTCCCGATCCAAACAGAGTGCTACAGGCCTGCGCAAGCGGGAACGTCATGAGCAGCATTCCCATTAGGGCGATCTCTGGTGCTTTTCGCATACCGTCCTCCTTCCCCAGTTGAGGTAGCCTCATTTAATAAGCAAAGGGAGTGCCATCGACACGTAAAGGGAGCGCCATCGAGGCCCTCAAGACCCCATAACAGCCCAGAGAAGGCGAGCAACGGCCTGCATGGAACTGTGGAAATCATCAACATTTTTCAATCCGATTCGACGTCAATGAGCTGAGTGACGAGAGGGTTAACGAACCAGCATCCAGCTCTACCGCATTCAGGGCACCCGAAGAGCGGGGTTTGTACATAAGTCGCCATTTTTGTTTCTGTTGGAACGATGGCCTTCATCAAGGTGGAGTGGTGCACCATGCTGTCTCTGCGGCCGCGAGTCTTTTTCCCCATCGACGCCCTGCTGGTCTAGTTCAATCCCTCTTCCGTTCGCGGCCTGTCATTTGAGGCCGGTCAGAGGGCTTGACAAATTTTGACAAGCTTCCTGACTTTTTGCGGCTAGCTTCCGTTCAATCCGCCCTCTCATCTAGAGAAGACAAGCCTAACCTCGCGGAAATTCACTCAGGCTCTTGTCGTGTCCTAAGAAGGCATACGCCTTGCTGTACTAGGGCGTTCAGTCCTAAGGAACCATTCATACGAGCAAGAGGAGATGGCCTCGGTACTCGGCAACGAAGGAGGTCAGGGATGAAGACGAAGTTAATGAGTGTGGCGATTGCGGCGGCGGTGGCCGCAGTATTTGGAGCCGGCGTGGTATCGGCGGAGATGCAGGCCGTGATGGCGAAGCTCGACACCAAACCCGGTCCGGCCTTTCAAATGGTCGAGGGCACGCTGAAGAACATTGACGGCAATACCTATGTGGTTGAAGAATCGATTGACAACTATCAGGGCGAAAACGTGCCGGTCAATGAAGTGCGCGTCTATGTCGGGAAACAAACGAAGCTGCTCCATGGAAATAAGAAAATCGGAGACACGATCCGGGTGGAAATGACCCGCGGTGGCTTCGCGAACACGATCCAGTAAGCATACTGGTGGCGCGAACCCACGCGAATCTCGTGGTCTCCCTGAACGGGCCGACCTTCACCGGTCGGCCCGTTTGTTTTTGAGGCCACGCCTCCGTGGAAGGCGTGGGATCACAGGGGCGAGACGACTCGCCTCCATTTTTCATGAAGCGCATCGATTTGGTCCGCTATCTCGAACGGCACGGCGTCTAACTCGCTCCCAACCTTGCCTCATCGGGGCGGCCTCCAGTCATCCTCAACTGCGCGCGTCCAACGAGGGCCTGTTCGGGTTCTCACCTGCCCGCCCTCGCGGCGCCGAGACGCGGCGTCTCCCAACAGGCCGCGCGTTGCGCGAGCACAAGAGGGT
>Ga0126378_10004099_pt1 | contig 11068 bp, 8 predicted proteins | sample PanSoiMetPlot_23_FD_92587 | JGI IMG/M metagenome (GOLD analysis project Ga0126378, IMG submission 92587) | Tropical forest soil microbial communities from Panama - MetaG Plot_23 | ecosystem: Environmental > Terrestrial > Soil > Tropical forest > Bulk soil | place: Panama | collected 2016-02-17
ACTCGCAGCACGGTATCGTCACCGGCGGCACTCAGCGTGAATTCGACCAGGGTCGAGCTGCCCTCGCCGGGGTCCTCGCCGATCGGCCTGGCCCAGCGGTAGGAGAAGAACTCCGGCGGCTCGATCCGTTCAACCACGGCATGGTGACTGCCGTGCTCGGACCATGTGAAGATCATCTTTCCGCCGGGCCGCAGATCTGCCTGCGTGGAGTCGCCGAACCAATTGCTGATGTGTTCCGGATCGGTCAGGACATCCCATACCTGCTCCCGTGACGCTTCGATGGTGATTTCCTGCTCAATCCGGTCCTGCGCCATGCTCGCTGCCTCCCGGTCGGCCCTCACGGCTTGCTACCAGATCGTTCCATGCTCGTTCCGAATGACGCATCCGAATGGCTGGGCCTGTCTCTGATCGCTGGCCCGGCGCCGAAAGTCCGCGGAGTCGTGGTTCCGCGGTGAAAATCCTGGACTGGGCCGGCCGGAGCATCTTGACAGCGCCGGGCGGATTGCCACAAGATCGGTCAACACCAGTAAACACCGGGCGACAAGGCGAGCCCGAAGCTCGGTGGACGTGCCGGAGGAGTCGCAGCCGGGGATGCTGCCAAGCCAGCGCCGCCAGGCGATTCTCGCCGAGGTCCGCACCGCGACAGCGGTTTCGGCCGAGGCCCTTGCGCGCCGTTTCGCCGTCTCGGTCGAGACCATCAGGCGCGACCTGCGCTCCCTTGAGCAACAGGGCCTGCTCGACCGTGTATACGGCGGGGCGACCCGGCCATCGGGCCGGTCCAGCGAGGGCAGTTTCGCTGCCAGAAGCGTCAGGAACATCGCACGCAAACGGGCCATCGCAGCCCTGGCGTCCAGCCTTGTCGAGCCCGAGGAAACGATCATCATCGATGTCGGAACCACCGCGCTTGAGGTGGCCAGGGCGCTGCCGGCAGCATTCCACGGCCGGGTTCTGACCAACTCGGTGCCGGTCGCCATGGAGTTGTCGGGCAGGAGCGACCTCGAGTTGCTGCTCTCCGGTGGCCAGGTCCGGGCGGGCGATGGCGCCTGCTCGGGCTCCCACGCCGGTGACTTCTTCGGCGAGTTCTACGCCGACCGGGCGTTCCTCGGCTCCGGCGGCGTGCATCCCGACGCCGGCCTCACTGACTACTACCCGGCCGAGGTCGTCGTCCGCCGGACGATCATCTCGCACACCGCGGCCTGTTATGTCCTCGCGGACTCGAGCAAGCTCGGCCTGATTGCCGTGCGGCGTGTCTGCCGGCTCGACCAGCTCACCGCGGTTATCACCGACGACGAGGCCGCCCCTGGCCTGGTCGCGGAGCTAGAAGGCGCCGGTGCGGCCATGCTCGTCGCACCGGTCGAGCCACAGCCAGCAGCACGAGCGGGCTGACCTTAAGGAGGGTCCTATGGTGCAGGACGCCGCGAGCACCACCGTTGAGCGGTTCGGGTACCGGCAGGAATTCGACCGCACGCTACGCCGCTTCACCTCATTCGCGATCGGCTTCTCGTTCATCTCGATCACGACCGGCATTTTCACAACCTACGGCACGATCTTGCTGTCCTCTGGCCCGCTCGGCATCTGGACCTGGCCCCTGGTCATCGTCGGCCAGACCGCGGTAGCCCTGGTTTTCGGTGCACTCGCGGCCCGCATGCCGCTTGCCGGGTATTCCTATCAGTGGATGTCCAGGCTGGCGAACCCGCACATTGGCTGGCTGCTCGGCTGGTTCTCGTTCGCGTTCCTCGTTGTGGACGTGGTCGCGGTGGACTACGCGCTCGCCTTCGCCGTGATACCGGCGTTGTTCAGCTACACCACTACGGCGGCGGGCACCTGGCTCGTCACCGCGCTGATCGTCGCCGTGCAGGGCGTGCTCATCATGGTCTCCACCCTGTGGTCCGAGCGGGTGAACAACGCCGCAGTCGGAACGGAACTGGTCGGGATCGGCGGGCTCACGATCCTGATCCTCATCGTCGGGGGTGTGACCAGCAAGCTGACCTGGGGCCACCTATTCAGCAAGGCCGCCGTGCCGGCCGCGGGATATTTCAACATCGGCGGTCTCACGCACGACAGCCCCTGGATCCTGGCATTCCTGCTCGGCGCATTCACCATCGTTGGCTTTGAGGCGTCTGGCAACCTCGCCGAGGAAACCGACCAGCCGGAGCGCGTGGTTCCGCGCGCGATGTGGACCTCGGTTGTGCTGTCCGGCGTGCTGGGGATGCTTTTCCTGATCGCTATCAGCGCGGCGAGCTACAACCTCGGGGCCCTGTCCGCATCAACCACGCCCGTGGCGGACATTGTCACGCATGTACTCGGATCGGTGGTCGGCAAGATCTTCCTCGTGTTCGTGGCGTTCTCGATCTTCGCCTGCGGCCTGGTCATCTTCATTACCGCGAGCCGCCTTACCTGGGCAATGGCCCGGGACGAGCGGTTCCCTGGCTGGCGAGCGATGCGGCGGGTGAATCCGACCCTCCGGACGCCGCTAGTGGCGACGCTCACCGTGGGCATCCTGATCGAGATCGTGCTCGCGGCGTTCGCCAACAGCACGAACGTGTTGTTCAAGCTGTTCAGCGCGGCGACCCTGATGCCCGCGATCATCTACCTGGTGACGGTGCTGCTGTTCACGGTGAGCCGCCGCCGGCTCCCGGGAACACATGGCTTCCAATTGCACCGCTGGGAGATTCCGGTGATCGTGGTCTCGCTGGTCTGGCTGGTCTTCGAACTCACGATCTTCCGCGACAAGTCGTTCGGCGGACCCTGGCTATACATCCTGATCATGGTGGCGATCGGCCTTGCCTACTACATATACATGCTCGCGACGCGGCGCTCGCTGGCGATGCCGGGCGCCGACTCCGGCGCCGACCAGCCATCTGCTTCGGGAGCCGCATCCGCAGGCGGCGCGTGAACATCCTGGCGATCGATCAGGGCACCTCGGCCACGAAGGCCGTGCTCGCCGGGCCAGGCAACGAGGTGCTCGGATCGGCGGAGATTCCGGTCACGGTTCGCGCCGCCGGCGACGCGGTCGAGACCGACCCCGAGGAGCTCTACCAGTCAGTAATTGCGGCCGGGCGCGCCGCCCTCGAGGCGGCGCGCGCTCCGGCCGACGCGGTGGCGCTGGCCAATCAGGGCGAGACCGTGCTGGCGTGGGACCGCAGGAGCGGCCGGCCGCTGACCCCGGCGATCGTGTGGCAGGACCGCCGGTCGGCTGGTGTCAGTGACCGGCTCGCTCCGGAAGCGGCCTGGCTCACCGAGGTCACCGGCCTGCCGCTCGATCCCTATTTCGCTGCACCCAAGATGACCTGGCTTCGGGAGAACATCACGGCCGAAGGCGTCGTGACGACGACCGATGCCTGGCTGCTTACCAGGCTCGGGGCGGACTACGTCACCGACGCCGCGACCGCGTCGCGCACGCTGCTGCTGGACCTGGACGCCGCTGAGTGGTCAGAACGGGCGTGCAAAGCCTTTGGCGTTGATCCGTCCGCCCTGCCTCGAGTCGTCGACTGCGCCGGACCGGCCGGCGAGACCCGCGGATTCGGGGCCGTGCTCCCGGTGACCGGGCTCGCCGTGGATCAGCAGGCCGCGCTCGTCGCCGAACACTGCCTGGAGGCCGGCCAAGCCAAGTGCACCTACGGCACGGGAGCATTCCTGCTGGCCACCATGGGCGGGACGGCGGTACGCTCCACGGCCGGCCTGGCCGCCTCCATAGCCTGGCGGCTACGCGGCACACCGACGTACTGCCTCGACGGCCAGGTATATACGGCGGGAGCAGCGATCGGCTGGCTCATGCAGATCGGGCTGCTGAGCGAGGCGGCCGAGATCGACGCGGTGGCCAGAGGCGTTCGCGACACCGCCGGCGTCGCGTTCGTCCCGGCGCTCGCCGGTCTCGCTGCTCCGCACTGGCGGCCGTCGGCTCGCGGTGCCTTCACAGGTCTGAGCTTGGCCACGACCCGAGCGCACCTCGTCCGGGCGGTCATCGACGGACTCGCGGCATCGGTTGCGCTGCTCGCGAGATCGGTTGCCCACGACCTGGGGGCAGGCCTGTCCAGCCTGCGCGTCGACGGAGGCCTGACCCGGTCCGCGTCGCTACTCCAGGCACAGGCCGACCTGCTCCAGATACCCGTCGAGGTCTATCGGACGGCCGATGCCACCGCGCTCGGCGTCGCTGCGCTGGCCAGGGTGGGCGCCGGCGAGCATGGCACTCTCAGCGCCGCGGTCGGCCCCCTTCGCGCCGAGACGGTGGTCGAGCCGAGGATGAGCCCGGACGAGGCGGCGGAACGCCTGGCCGCGTTCGATGCCACAGTCCGGCAAGTAATCTCGGCGACGCAGTGAGTGATCCGATTGATGTACTGATCGTCGGTGCCGGCGTGGTCGGCACCGCAATCGCGCGCACCATTTCGCAGTACAACCTGCGCTGCATGATCATCGATGCCGGGAACGATGTCGGGACTGGCACGTCAAAGGCGAACACCGCGATCCTTCACACGGGCTTTGACGCTGTACCGGGCAGCCTGGAGAGCCGGCTCGTCAGCAGGGGATCGGCGTTGCTGCGCGATTACGCCACGAACGCGAGAATCCCGGTCGAGCGCACCGGCGCCCTCCTCATTGCCTGGACCGCCGGGCAGCTAGGTGAACTGCCTGCCATCGCGGACAAGGCGCGTCGAAACGGCTATCACGCGGTTCGTGAGCTGGCCTCCGCCGAGGTCTACGCCAGGGAGCCGCATCTCGGCCCGGGAGCTCTGGGCGCGCTCGAAATACCCGACGAGAGCATCGTCTGCCCGTGGACCACCCCCCTGGCCTTCGCGACAGAAGCGGTCCGAGCCGGTGTCCGCCTGCTGCTGACGGCGAAGGTCACCGGAGTGCATTCCGTCGGCGGTGATGGGCCTGCTGAGGCCTGCCACGAGGTGATCACGACCGCGGGAACGCTCCGTTGCCGCTGGCTGGTCAACGCCGCCGGCCTGGGCAGCGACGTGATCGATCGCATGCTCGGCGGCGCCGCTTTCTCGATCCGGCCGCGCCGAGGTGAGCTCATTGTCTTCGACAAGCTCGCCAGGCCGCTGCTGCGTCATATCGTGCTGCCGGTGCCGACCGCCGTCACGAAGGGCGTGCTCGTAGCGCCTACGGTCTACGGCAACGTCCTGCTCGGGCCGACCGCGGAGAACATAGCTGATCAGATGGACACGTCGACCACTGCCGCCGGCCTGGCTGCGCTGCTCGCCGAGGGCAGGCGGATCATGCCTGACCTGGTCGCGGAGGAGATCACGGCCACATACGCCGGAGTGCGGGCGGCCACCGAGCATCAGGACTACCAGATCCGCGTGGACGGGCCGCTCCGCTACGCCTGCGTCGCGGGGATAAGGTCCACCGGCTTGACCGCTTCCCTGGCCATCGCCGAGCATGTGGTCGAGCAGATGGCCGCCGAAGGCCTGAAACTGCGACAACGGGCGCCAGCCGTGCCGCCGGTCATGCCGTATATCGGGGAGGCAGGGCAGCGGCCATACCAGGACGCCGCCAGGATCGCCGCCGACCCGGCGTACGGCGAGATCGTGTGTCACTGCGAGCGGGTGACACTTGGCGAAATCAGAGATGCCCTCGCCAGCCTTATCCCGCCCGCAGATGCCGAAGCCTTGCGCCGGAGGACGAGGGCGCGCAACGGCCGCTGTCAGGGGTTCTACTGCGCCGCCGAAGTGGCCAGGCTGCTGGCTGGCGTCCCGTCGCGGGTTCCCGAACCCGAGCCGGCCGCCGGCTGCCTGACATGAAGGCGGACGTGCTCGTCGTGGGCGCCGGACCGGCCGGGCTGGCCGCCGCCACCGAGCTGCGCAGGCTCGGAGTGGGCCGGGTCCTCGTGGCCGACAGGGAAAGGGAACCGGGCGGAGTCCCGCGGCACTGCGCGCACACCGGATACGGAGTCCGGGACCTGCGCCGGCTCATGAGCGGGCCGGCCTACGCCCGCCGCTACGCCCACGCTGCCGCCGACTCGGGCGCCGAGGTCAGGTGCCGGACCACCGTTGCGGCGCTCGGCCAGGACGCGCCGGATCAGCACTGGGCGGATCAACATTCGCCTGGCCAGGACGCAGCGCCCGGGATGTTGCGCGCCACCCTCACCAGCCCGGCCGGGATTGACAGCGTCACGGCCAGCGCGGTGCTGCTTGCGACCGGCTGCCGCGAGCGGCCCCGGCCGGCTCGCCTGGTGCCGGGCGACCGCCCGGCCGGAGTGATGACGACCGGAGAACTGCAGCAGCGCGTCTATCTCGCCGCGGAACGGCTCGCCGGCCGGGCTGTGATCATCGGCGCCGAGCACGTGAGTTTCTCCGCACTGCTTACCCTGTCCCACGCAGGAGCCCAGGTCACGGGCCTGGTTACTGATCAGCCCCGGCATCAGAGCTTCCGCCTGTTCCGGTTGGCCGCCGCGCTGCGCTGGCGCACCCCGGTGTGGACGTCGACGGTTGTCAGCCGGATTATCGGCCAGCAGAATGTGTCGGCGGTTGAGCTAAGAGATCAACGGACGGGCGAAGCCAGGCGGGTCGATTGCGAAACGGTCGTCTTTACCGGCGACTGGATCCCCGACCACGAACTGGCCCGCGGAGCCGGGGCGCGCATGGACCCCGCAAGCCGCGGGCCGTCGGTCGATACGGCCCTGCGCACCTCGGTGCCGCGCCTGTTCGCGGCCGGCAATCTTGTGCATCCAGCCGAGACCGCCGATGTGGCAGCCCTGGCCGGGCGGCATGCCGCCCGCGCCATAGCGGCGGACCTGCGCGGTTTCGGCTCGCGCGCAGCGCTGCCAGGTGTTCCGGTACTGGTAGCCGGGCCGCTCGCCTGGATCACTCCAGCTGCGATAGGCCCGGACCTATCCCCGCCGCCGCTCGGTCGATTCCTGGTCCGCGGCACTGAATTCCGGCGCGCCAAGATCGACGTGCGGCAGGCGGATCGGCTGCTCGGCACGGACAGGATCCGGCTGGTGCCGGGCCGGAACTCGGGCCTGGCCGGAGACTGGGCGGCGCAAGTGGACCCCGGAGGCGGACCCGTCATGGTGACCATCGCGCCCTGACCGTCGAGCTTGCGGAGCCCGCCCTGCCGCTGTCCTGCGCGCAGCTAAGCAGCCCGCCGTATGACGGTAATGTTCCAGGCAGGGTGGATCTCCGCCCAGTTGGCGACCTTCCTTCCAGGGTAGATCAGGTCGTGCAGGGCATTGGTGTCCCAGACATACGGCCCGGTGACCTTAATGCGCTGTCCCGGCCTGGGCGCTTTCGGCGTGACGAAGCCTGCGCGGCTGGCGCTGTTGTCAGGGAACGGAAGCTCGCCATTCTGCGGGATGATCTCTACGACCAGGTGCGGGCCACCGTGGCCTGGGCATCGCTGGTAGGCGTTCGCCGCCGTCAGCAGGTGCCGGTAGGCGCGGCTCAGGTGCAGTTCGATGTGAACGTCGCCATCTGGCTCCCGCCGCACGCAGTCGACCCTGCCGCTCGCGGTGACGCAGGCTTTCCTCACGTGCAGCCGGAAGGGCAAATACACCCCGTCGAGCGGATCGCCAGGCCGGCACTGGCCGGACCGGAACTTGTGCAGCCTGTGATGTGCGGTGCCCACATGGAAATGCAGGTGCCCGCAACCCCCCAGCCCGAGCGACATCACGATCGCTGCCAGGCCGATACCAGCGCGCCGGATCCAGCTGCGAGAGCCAGCCATTGTCAGCGGCCTTCCCGCCGGCCTCTGGGCGATGACGAAATGCTGGACGCCGGCACAGCCGCCAGCTTCCCAATTCAGGCGCGCGCTAACAAGAAGAGTGCGTAACTAATCCCCGGTCGCAGATGCCGCGCGAGCCTCATGCGCCATAGGGCAGGAAGCAGAGACCCGCGGTGGACACGCCGCCGCATTTCTGTGACTGCTGGAAGTTGTCGCTGGCGATCCACAGGCCGGCGCTGGTGACGAGCATGTCGTCCGCACCGATCCCGCGATCCCGGCTGTAAAGACCGTTCGTGCCGGTGGGGTCGAGGTACAGCGCTCCGTTGAGCGGGTCAACTCCCTCCATACCCTTGGCGTTGTAGGCTGATATGTCCATGTTGTTGCAGCCATTCTGATTCATCGACCATCGCTCGTGGCCGGCGAAGTAGGCGGCCTTGCTATCCGCTGCGGCAGCGTAGAGCGAGTCGCAGCCTGTGTAGTTGTGCCACAGCGCGCTGACCGCGGTCGGGCTCGAGGGGAAGGCGAGCGCGACGTCGCACGGCCCGGTCCAGGGGGGACTGGACTGGTCGTTCGGGTGGAAGCCCGTGGTGCCGAAATACACCGTGGAGTCGTTCGGGCTCCACGCCCCGTCCCGCACGTAGAACGGCTCTGAAACGTGGCAATTGGTGTTGAACTCCGGGGCGTTCCACCCGTTCACGGTGCCGCTGGCGCCGCCGACGTCGAGGATGAACGCCTGCTGCCTGGCCTGGCCACCGACCGACGTGAAGTCGCCTTCGACCAGGTCCATGGTGCCGCTGTGGCTGAGCTGCTGGTTGAAGACGCGCGTGGGGTTCGACGAGACGCCAGGGTACTGGTAGTTGCCCGAGATGTTCAGGTGCAGGAACCCGTCGCTCTGACCGGTCGTCGGGTTCAGGCTGACCATGTACGGGTCGGTGGAGTCGCCGTTGATGCTGGTGAAGTACCCGCCAACCAGGAGGTGACTGCCGGCGGCGACGATGGTCTGTATGGTGCCCGACGCGTTGGATCTGAACCCCGTAACCACGCTGCCCGTGGTGCCGGTGGTGGTGATCTCGGCGATGTTCTTCACCGCCGTGCCGTTGATTGAGCTGAACTTGCCGCCGATATAGGCGTGCGTGCAGTCGCCGTTCACGAACGCGATCGTGTCCACGACGTCGCTGCCGTTCTGCGTGGTCCCGTACGGTCCCACGACGTTGGGAGCCCAGCTGGTCACGGTGTACGGGGAGGTGATACTGAAGCTGAAGATGTTGTTCCGCGTGTAGGTGGTGCTGCCCCTCTTGATGCTGGAGAAGGTGCCCACGGCATACATGTTCGGGCCGCACGGGACGAGCTCGCGGATCTGCCAGGTCTGAGTTGTGCTGGCCGGCAGGTGCGGCAGGTTGGTCGGAGGAGTGGTCGTAACCACCCCCGCCGGCGGCTGTTCGCCGCCCTGGCCAGCCTGAGCCGCGGGGATACCGACGGCCAGGCTCGCGGCGGCCGCAGCTAGCACGACGATGTACTTGCGCACCAGGTCGCTCCTTACCGGGCAGATATGGTCCGGAAGATCCGGGCCGTGGACAGCGTCGCCGGGCTAGTCCCGGTCGGACGGAGGCTAGCCTGAATTCTGGCCCGATAAGCAGACGCGGCGGACCGCCTGAAGGTTTGCAACGCGAACGTTACAGTCCCGAAGCTAGGTAAGCCGATACCGAGTTGTTTGCGTCGTACTGCGACGGCCGTGGCAATTATGTCCAGCGGCGCAATGGTCAGTGGCGGGGGCGGGCTGACCTCGGATGAGACAACCGAAGCCAGGCGGAAGCCGACTTCGCGGCTCGCAGCCCAGTGCATCTGCCGGTACTCGCGCAGGTACTCCTCGGCCCTCTTCACTGTCTGTTCTGAGAGCCGCGACGCATCCAGGACCTGAGCCCAGGCCAGCAGATCCGGCGGAACATGATCGGGCTCCGGTGGGGCACGGCGCTGACGATGGAACCTCACGAGGACGGATTCACCCACCGCAGGACCGCCCATGCTCGATATGTTCGAGGGCTGGCCATATACGCAACGTATATGAGCCACGGCAGGGATGGGAACCAGCCAATAGCCGGCTCACTGGCACGGCGTCAGCGGCATCCTCTTCGAGAATATCCTTTCTGCCGATCAAGCCTGAAAAAGGCATAATGAGCGCATGAACACGCAGATCAGAGCGGCGCACGCCACGCTGCTGGCGGCGCCTGCGCCGGGCCTTACCACCCCGCCCGACGCAAGGCTGTGAGCGAGCGATGAGTACCATCACGGCGGCCTTGCCGGCCATCCCCCGCCACATCAAGGTCAATGGGCACAGGATCCACCTGCGTCTTGTTCAGCAACTGATCTGGTCGTTTGTCGCGGCCACCGCGGGAGCGTACATCATCTCTGCCGTGTACTTCCTGATCACGCAGGTTGACTGGTCAAATGGCGGGCACACGATCCTCTACCTCAAGCCCCAGTGGGACGGCCTGTTCAATACCGCTTGGTGGCAGACCGCCCGTCACGACATCCGGGACGTGTACGAGGGCGCGCTCGCGACCTTGTTCGTCAAGTCGCTGATGGCGAACTGGAAGAAGGCCCACACCGAACGGGTGGGTGCGTTCCGTCTCCTCACCGCGCCGCTGTTGATCATCGTGGTCACGCTGCCAATCGTCATCGCTGGCGTCTGGGTCATTAACTTCGGTGCACCGTGGCTGTGGCATCACACGCTGGGCCACCGCGTCGTGCACCTGTCCGTCTCCCTGCCCGCGTGGCTTGACACGTACCTGTCGACCTGGAACTGGCAGCCGCTGCTCATCGGCATCATCGCCGGTCTGGTTGTGCACCGCCTCTACCGGCCGATCGGGAACACGGTCCAGCTGTTCTTCATCGAGATCGGCGTGAACAGGGCACGAGCCACCGGCAAAGTCCCGGTATGGGTCCGTCATCCGATTACGCCGCCCGTCATCAGGGAGCGGTTCGCGTGGATGATGGACAACGACGTCCCGGTCGAAAAACACGGAGCGTGGATCAATGTCGTCGCCCCGGTCATGACCGTGATCTTCGTTGTGCTCGCTCTGTACGGTGGGTACATCCGCCTGTGGTTCGTCAATCACGGCGTCCCCGGCCATTTGTTCTGACCACAGTGAGGCAAGGAGTTTCGGTCACTGGTCCATCAGCGGCCGCCATTCGGGCGGATCCTGCAACGTTTTGTGAGAGGCGGTCATCCGATGCGTTCCGACATCACGCCCGGCGGAATCTTCCCCGACTACGCCCTGCCCGATCACACCGGCACCGTCCGCACGCTCAGCGAACTCCAGGGAGGCGATCCGATGATCCTCACGCTCGCGCGGGGCCACTACTGCCCGAAAGAGCACCAGCAGCACCTCGAGCTGGCGGC
>Ga0126378_10004100_pt1 | contig 11065 bp, 12 predicted proteins | sample PanSoiMetPlot_23_FD_92587 | JGI IMG/M metagenome (GOLD analysis project Ga0126378, IMG submission 92587) | Tropical forest soil microbial communities from Panama - MetaG Plot_23 | ecosystem: Environmental > Terrestrial > Soil > Tropical forest > Bulk soil | place: Panama | collected 2016-02-17
AAGCTTGGTACAGAAACTATACGGTCTTGCACTTCGCCACCCATGGGTTTGCGTGTTCTGAAGACCCCCTCGGTTCCTCCATCGTTCTATCTCACTTAACACGCGACGAAGTCAGTCTTGATAAGACGACAGGGAGTCTTGTCGTCGTCAGCGACCCACGCTTGCCGATCCAATTGGATAGTAAAGAGTTGGGCCCCGAAGATATGTCCACGGATAAATTTTCATTTCCAAGTCGTTTGGACGCTCGAACAATTATGACTGCGTTCATGCTGGACACAGACCTGGTCACACTCAGCGCTTGTCAGACTGGGTTGGGAAAACTCATGGGAGAAGGGATGATCGGCTTCACACGAGCTTTCCTGGCTGCGGGCGCCCGTTCCTTGCTGGCAAGCCTGTGGTCAGTTGACGACGAGGCGACAAGAGATTTGATGACTGCGTTTTATCAGCACTATCTCGAACACGGCAACAAAGGGCTGGCACTGCAGAGTGCCATCAAAGAAACGCGAAAGTGGTATCCCTCGCCAAGCGCCTGGGCTGCTTTTGGTCTTTACGGGGTAACAGAGTAAAGAAGAAAGATCAATGGAGAGTCACCGCACAATTCTTGCGTGGGTTTTACTATTTGTCCTCGCAGCCTTAGTAGTAGTCGCCTTACATGTCAAACCAGCCCCATCACCGTCAATCTCAGGAGCATCCGGTTTTGTGGTTTCTTGTGGGGTTAGGTTGTCTGAGGTAGGGCTATCTGAAATTCGTAAACCGCAGGTCATTCAGTTCCTCACAAGGGACGTAATCCTCTTAAGGCTGCAATCTTGAATTCTCGCGATTCTGACCGCTGGCAGCTTTTTAAAGTTCAGTCAAACTAGAAATCTGTTGAACCTTTTTTCATTGTCGCGTGCTTAGGTTTTCTTGGTGCCGTAGACGGTGCGGATTAATGTTGAACTACGCGGAAGTGGGGCTTGTCAAATGGAGGCGAGAAGTGCTACAGATTCCAGCAAGTCAACCGCTACAGTTTCCTGCGAAGTGGCTCCTAGTGCGGCTTCCAAGTAGTCATGTCTGAGTCTCCCGTTGGGGACACCATGCTCTAGGGAGCAGTGGTTTTGTGAGGTTTGAAGTGGGGCGAGTTGCTCTGGCAGGAGTGGTACGTAGGTTCCGATTCCGGTGATCCGGTAGCCCTTTCGATTCCCTTCTTGTATAGCCTCACAGCGCAATGGATTCTCGAGGAGTGTTTGCAAGAGCCGCCGAGCCGACGCCACATGGCGCTCAAGTAGGCCGCGGATATCTGCCAGCCGGGCTTTCAACTCTCGCTTGAAGCGCGCTTCATCGATTGACCACACCTGGTCCGTCTTCTGCAACTGCTCGAGTTCTCTGATGAGATCGCTCTTTCGTGTCTCTTCAGCTTTCAACTTGACCAGGAGTGGATCCATGGGCTGGCCCTTTGCGATCGCGTCCACCAGGTTCTTTTCGTAAGCCTCGATCAATGAGAGCTCTCGTTCGATGCTCGTTCGGCGATCGAGTTTCGCCCCTTCGCCTGCCCGATGTTTGGCGAGCGCTTTCTCAACTGCCGCCTTGATCATCTCCTCGGTCAATGCCTCATGGAGCGACTTCAGGACGATTTGATCCAGATATTCCTGTTCGACGAGGAGCGAATTTTTGCAAATGGAGGATCCGCGATTCTTGTAGTAGCTGCAGCCATAGAAGCGGCCCTTTTTGCGGTAATAGTCCTGCCCAACGATCTGCATCGGTCCGCCGCAATGCGCGCACCGCGCCATCCCGGTGAGGAGATACTTGCTGTCGTGATCGCGGAAGGCTGAACGGCCTTTCTCTTTTGCCTTCGTGAGCCGGGCTTGCACAGACGTCCAGACGTCGACCGTGACGATGCGGAGGTCCGGGGCGTCGATTCGGATCCAGTCCTTCTCGTCTCGTTGTTTTCGTTTCTTTGTCCCGCCGCGGACGATCTTCTGAAGCTGGCCGTAAATTACCTCGCCCTTGTAGAGCGGGCGATGTAGGATCTCACGCACGGCAGTGGGGGCCCAGCCCCTAGGGCTTTGGCGCGGAGCCGGGATGCCTTCGGCGTTCAGGCGCTTGGCGATCCGCGTGATGCCGAGGCCGCCCGCGTACATATCATAGATCATCCGGATGATCGCGGCCTCTTTGTCGTTCACGACTCGCAGCACGTGCATCCGGTGTCCTTCGGCCGAGAGCACTTCGCGGTTGTCATACCCGAAGACCTTCCCTCCGGTAACGTGGCCGGCTTTGGCTTTCCGGAGCATCGCGTCATACGTCCGCTGCTTGGCTCGCTCTCGTTCAATTTCGGAGGCAAAATTGGTGAGAGCCAGCATGACCTTATCCGTTGCGCTTTCGAGTAGGCGCTCTCGATCCTCGAGGTAGAAGAACAAGCGGACGCCAGCGTCAATGATTTGTTTGAGAGCGTAGGAGGTTTCAATTGATTCACGGCCGAGGCGGGATTCCTCCGACATGATCAAGATATGAAACGCCGGCCGCGGCTTCAGCGCATTCATCAGCCGGAGAAAGCCCGGCCGCTTCACAAATTCGGCGCCGGAGATCCCATCGTCCACGAAAATGTGGTCCTCGGAGACCATCCAGCCTTTCTTTGCCGCATAGGCTTTAGCGTGATCGATCTGGCGAGTGACGGATTTCTCCTCGACACCAATGCCATTCTGCTCCGTTGATTTCCGGGCGTAGATGGCGGCAGCGATCATTCTCCACCTGCTTGAGTTGGAGCGGCAGTATTCCCTCGTTCATTAAATCTGTCAATGCGTAGCCCTATGGAGAATCGAGGATATTTTTTCAGGTCCTCCAACATGAGGTCCGCCAGAATGTCGGTCACGTGCTCAAATACCAAAGGGGGCAGCGCGTTACACGAGCATAGCCTGTTTGTCTTGTCGAGTTGATTGTCATTCGACCTGGATCCGGCATGATTGTCTGTAACTTCGGGTAGGCGTTGCCCATTCTCAGATCCCAAGGAGACAGTCGCCATTCTTGGTGCTGCAGGCGAAGTTATTCGCTTGGGGTCAGGCATTCGCCTCCCCCGGTCTTTTCACGAAAACTTGAGTAATCCATGCCACGGGCAGCCGGCAGAGACGCTCAGTCAGGGGGTGAAAGATTTCGAATGTCTCGTTCTCATAGACAGCGAGCACCTCTCCTCGGCAAGGAAGAAGGGCAGGACTTTGCCACTCAACCCACACACCTGGGCGAATGTCACTTGACCCCCGTCCCGATACAACCACCCGAACCTTTCCTGGGGCTTTATCCAGGAGCCGCAGGGCATCGCTATCAGGAAAATTCACCGGCCTTCCTGGCGTCAAATAAATGGTTTTCTCATGTGTGTGCACGACGAGGGGCCTCAAGGCCTCAATCAACAAGAGACACCTCCTCAGGTCCGTCGCCGTCAAATAGGCTAGAACTACAATGTGGCTCCAATGTTGTGTCCGCACCGTCCGCTTCGTCCGATCCCCTCGAAAATGGGGGAGATGTGTGCGGACGCACTTCTTGATGGTTCATGCCTCTCGTACGGTCTCTTGCGTCCGCATGCCTGAGGTCGTCCTCAGACCGTCCGGCGTTAAGGCCTTGATTTTCTAAGTTGTAGAACGATGCGGACGTTGCGGACGCTGGATTGCAGTTCCGTTTCAAAATGATCAGCCGCCGCCGATCACGGGTGCATGTGTCCCTGACAAATGAGACATTCACGCCAACCGCCCGAAGAGTTGGGCCCAACCGGCGCAACTGGCCACCCAGGGCTCTCGGGGAAGCCGGCCACCCCCGTCTCTTCGTTTTGGCGACGCCTGCTCGCTCCTCCAGACAGGCAAGCAATTCAGAGGCAGTTCCTTTCCATGCGTCGCCCTCCTCTGGGAGTATTTCCAGAATGATCGCTGCAACAACAGATGCTTCGAGCGCCAGGCTGTACGTCGTCTCGCGGTTTTCTTGGTAGGTTCGCATGAAGGTGCCTGGCTGCCAGCCTAGAGCTGGTTCCGCCGCTGCCATCCAGACAGCAAAATCCGCCAGCCGGGGAAGGCGTGAGAGTTGAACGGAAGGAAGCGCCTGTAATGCCTTAACCACAACATCCAACAGGGCACCAAGAATCTGAGGCCGGGTGCTTTCCAGGCGCTCATTTAGTTCAGCTTCCGATGCCCGTTGTTCTTCGGAGATCCGAGGCAAATAAACAATTAGCGCGCGATCCAGGAGGTCCCCCCGCGTTGCTAGCTCCTCGATGCCGTTCAACACAACGGGTCGTTGCGCGTCAAAGAGCACTTCATCGTGGTCTGAATAGAGCTCTCGCGTAGAGAACCCCCCGCCGGTTGAAAGTCGACAAAGACAGTCGGATAACCAGGGGTCCAGGTGACTCAAATTATCGAGCGCAATCACCCAGCCGTTCCTGGCCGCGATCATCAAGTCTCGTCCATCTCGTGGTTCAGCGCGAAGGGGGGCCGTATTTGGATCGATGATGCTTCTCAGAACTCGGACGAGCCATGATTTCCCCGAGCCCTGCTCACCATGAACGACCAACACCGGGTAAGGTCCTTTGGGCCGCAACGCTGCCAGCAACCAGGCAACGATCAAGGTCCACGCTTGGTCGTCAACATTGAGCAATGTACGGAGTTCGTTGAGCGCGCCATGAGCTGCCGGGGAAGCCAAAGGCAGTGCACCACGGGCACGAATGAATTTTATCGGGGACGCTATCGTCAGCCGCCAACCTATGGGGTCAATGACGACCGCCTCCCATCGCTCATTCCCAAGGTCCAGGTATATATGGCCGTTGTCTCCAGCGATTCGGGTAAACACGACTTGTTCGGGGCCGGCAAACTTTGCTTTCGCTTCAAGGAAGTTCAGCGCGTCTTGCAGTCCCCGCGAACCGACTGCCTTGCCAGTTGTCTCGAAAAATTGCCGCGCGATCCAGTTACGGAACATCCTGCTCAGCAACGGCCATGTCTCCCAGTGGTCTCTAATGACAACACTCGCGTAGCTTTCTTGGTCAGGCGTATGAAATAGCTCCAGTTCTCCTGCAGAAATGGCGGTCTCTGCCATTTCGATAATTAGTGTTGCCTGGGACTTGCGCGTCGAAGCGGCCGCTCCTGTCTTGTTCCGGCAATCCGGATCGCGTCTCGTCGCCTCGATCAATTCCATGACGGCTTTCGGTTCCCACCGCGCCAAGAGGTCATCAAAGCCGGTTTTCTCCAATCCCTCTAGGTCAGGCAGGTCCAGCGGTGTTGCCCGTGCGCCGCGATTTCGAAGCTCTTCGACGAGGCCGTGACGCGCCGCTGCCACACTCGGGTTCCTTGACGTATCGGAATCGAACCCGACGATCACGTGGCGGTCTTTCCACGCCAACCGATCGAAATCGGAGATCACGCTCTTGACATCGACCCGTGCGCCGGCCGCATCTGTGGTCTTGCCAGTGGTGCCACGCCAGGTCCAAACTCCACTTATGGCGCACGGAAGAAGACTTTGGCGTTCACTGTTGTGGCGTGACAGTCGCCACGCCGCGCAAAGTTTCTTTAGCCCCTCGACCAAAATAATGGGAATATTCGTATCAGTCAGCGCCTCCGGTGATTCTCCCGGACCGAAGAGCAGATAGTTGCCACGACCAGGGGGTGCTAGATACCTGCCTTTCGGTTTTAGCTTGCCGCTGTTTGTATGTTCGAGTGGCGGATGATCACGTCGTAGGAAGCGTTCCCGTGGATGGTCGTTTCCTGGGAAGTACACTGGGAAGACTATTCCGGCATGATCCTCTCGGTTGTCGCGACCGACTAACTCAGCACCCTCAAGACTACTTACGCGGTACAGGCCGAACCTTTCTGCTGTGAGTCGGTCAATCCATGATTCGCGCTCCAGATTCCTAATATCGGACTCACTTAGCAGTGTCGTTGCACTTTTCACGATTTCCTCAATGGGTTCGGGTCACTCATCAGAGATAATATGACTAACATAAATATGTGATGTGCAATCGATGTCAGGAAAAAAACTCATGCCCGGCGGCCGTCTTTTCTCCTGTGTAACAGGCTGTAAAGGCGTTTCACATCGTCCAAGGGTTTGCGGTCTACGACGAAATCAATTTGGCCAATGGCTTCTCCATTGTGCTTTTGTTCAACCGCATCCCGTATGTCAGTATCAACTATATGTATGCGGCTCCACTTGTCCATCAACACCTCCGAGGCCCATTGAGCCATCAATGGGTCCTGGATTCGCCCTTGGACAAGATATCTCGCGAGAAGGTGGAGTGTATTAAGGTTCACCAGAGATCTTTGCTGCTTGGTGAAACCAAGTTTGACTTCTGGGGGCCGGCCCACGAGCGTGCATTCCGCCTGTGCTTTGGGGGGCAACCCATAATGCTTCCATTCAGTGTCCATTTTAAGCACGTCGACACAGAGCCGGCGGAGAATAGCTTCCCGCAACGCAATCCCAAAATACATCCCGAATTCCTCAAACGGAGCAGGCCGGCTATTAACCCAGCTAGCACCAAGCAGAGTGATATAATCATCGGCGCATTTCCAAACAGCTCGGCGATAAAGTTCAAGGAACCGAGCCTCAGTCCTCCACACTCGAAGCAGTGCACCGCTTGTCGAGACTGATCGAGCTACATCGGTGAGGGTAGGATATTGCGGGCCGCCATAGGCGAGCAGAGCAATCGCGGCATCAATCTTATGGGGCGGAAACGGTATAGCTTCGCCCTTCGGCACTCCAGCTCGCTCGCCGCCATACTCTTCAAGGTAGAAGCCGCGGTTTTGGCCGTACCATTCAACTAAGAACGACTCAGGTGTTTTTGAGAATAATGACACGGTCTATCTAAATTGCATCATAGATAAATATGTTAGTCAAGTTATTCAGCTAATTGAGTCTGGGCTGTCTGGTATGTCACCTTTGCAGGGATGTCTCAGATGGGACAATTAAGAGAAACTGGCACGCATCTTAGGTCGACGGAGAATGTTGCCAACTGGTGGTGAGTGTCCTGTGATAGGGTTTCGGCAGGACTCTTAATCAGCGGGCCGTAGGTCTTCATCTATATCTGCTACCACGCTGCTACCAGGACAGGACAGATCAGCCCCATCTATCCCCATGTCGTGGGCATCCTCATATGTGGTTTCTTGTGGAGTTAGGGTGGCCGAGTTTAGATCGGGGATAATTCGTAAACCGCAGGTCATTCAGATTATACCGAGCGACGATCCTTGGTTATCCTTTCTTCAGGCTGCAATCCTGATTTCTCCAGAAAACGAGATGGTGAGGTGCGCCAGATGCGGCATTGAAAGGGTCACATTTCGATTGGGGACACCAGCTTTTCAATGTTGACTAACCGATGGTAACTCAAGGGTAGCGATGATCTCGAAGGAATGCTCTTTCAAGGGCCTCTGAAGTAGAAGCGAACTAACAAACCGCAGGTCAAGATTGGACCAGATCAGGCTCTATAGTCTCTGGGCTTGGAGGGTTTTCAAATCTCGCCCCCCTCCCTTCAGCCGCTGGCACCAGCTTGGCACCATGACAAAAACACCCTGCAAAGGCCGAGGCTTAGAAAGGATGAGCTGATAGGCAATCAGTGGATCACACATTGAATTGCTCTTGCCACCTGCTAGCCCAAGACACTTTAAATTCCTGACCCTTCCTGAGGTGTGGTTTCTCGTGGGTTAGGTTGTTTGAGATAGGCCTATCTGAAATTCGTAACCCGCAGGTCGCTCTCTGGGATTTGACCACTGGGTCGCTTCACTTGCGCCCTTACGTACCTTGAGTATTGATAAAACAAAAACATACGCTCATACTTCCTCGCACCAAGGCCGGAAGGAGGCACCGTGGAATTCAGAAAGGCGGTGCATAAGTTCACAGATGACTGTCAAGCCATGTTAGCGGCCATAGCTTTTAAGAGAGAGCCCACCAAGGCTGAGGTCTGGCTCATTCAATTCTATTGCAAGCGGGTACTCTCCAAGATCGAGCCGTATCAGCCTCCGCAGTCCTCAAAAAAGGGTTGAAAAGCGCAGCGTCCCTGTTGTCCCTCTGACTTTGCCCATACTTTGCCCGAACTGTTCTTACGGAAGCGTCAAGTGCCCGCCTGTTCAACTTCAGACGGACAGAGGAAGACTATAGCCCTTGTCAGTAGCATCCTGGCGGTTTACACATTGAATTGCTCTTCCCTGTGTAGCATAATCAGTCCCCTTCACGTCCCTGTTCACATTGCCTGCGGTCTGGTGGACCACCGCCGACACTGTGAGAGAGGCCGCACTGGGCGTAGGATTTGCGCATTTCGATTGGCGGTTATCCGCTGCAGGCACTCCTAGCTGTGGATAACGATTCGGCTTCTTCCATATTCCTATGCGGGATGCCATCAGCAACTTTTCGGGCCGGTCAAATGTGAAAAGTCAATGGACACACTTGACGTAATTCTATACTGCGAGCCTGCGACCACAAGGTGTTGGGGTTCTGACTCGCGGCACACAATGCCTAAAAATTAGGCATTCTGTCACTCGGCCCGTGTAATCTGCCTGTACATTCTCGAAGGCAACGTTGTTCACAGGCTTATCCACAGAAGTTGTGAGTCACCAACTTTCGTGTCAATAGCAGCGTTGTTGGAATAGGGAACAGATGATCACGAGACAGTGATGCGGCGTGATGCGATCATTCAATCAGGAGAGGGCTGGGCCAAGACATCTCTCTCAGTAGTCTCGTGACTGTATCTCTTCTTGCTACGTGAGAATCAATTGCGATTCACAGCCAGTCATACAGCCTCTCACTGCAATCGGAACTCATGGAAATCACGAGTGCGGTTCGCCTCAAACTTTGGTATCAGACTTGCTGAACCGTTGCCTACGCGAGTCCCTGTTAATACAACTCCCTCAGTGGTGGCGTGATCGTCGTCGATTGAAATGCCTAATTCAGCCGACCCACACGTCGCACGCCACCAAATCTTCGGGAACGCATCCATGATCGATCATCGTGTGGTTGAAATAGCCCTTGCCGTGTGTGTGCTCCTGTCGGGGACCGCAGTGTTTGCTTCAACCACTGACTTCACCGGTCCCGTCGTCTCCGTCCTCGACGGCGACACCATCGAAGTCCTGCACAATAATCGCGCTGAACGCATCCGCCTGAATGGGGTTGATTGTCCCAACTACAGTCAGGTTGCAGCGCAGAATCGAGTAGCGTTTAATAGCGCGGCAGAAGCAGAAGCTGCGGGATATCGAGTGGCGGGGAATTGTCTTTAATTGCCTCTAACAGTCTGATTGCTGTCCTCGCCTGAAACGCGCTTACCATGAGTCTTTTCCCATGAGTCCTCAGGTTCAATACCCGGATCGAACCAAAGTGGGTTAGTTTCTTTCCTATCCCCATCCTTCGGGCTTGACTCCCGTCCTCATTGCGTCCATTGTATCCGCCATGCTGTCAGGTGTGAAGCTACGCTGACTGCCCTATCTCTTGCGCCTCACCGTTTTGCCGGCGCGACCGATTCTCCAGTCTCCGCCGCTCCAACGCCATGAGGTTCTTGCTCGTACCCTGTTGCTGGACAGGTGCCAGGAGATGAGTCATCGCTTTGGATCAGCGCAACGTGTCGACGCAAGACCTCTCAGAGTGCACCTGTCACCAGGAGGTGCATGATGATGGTGAGAGAACCGGTTTCCTATTCCGGCACGCCGACTCCGTCGGTGAGCGCGGCCCGAAATTCAACCACGCACGGCTCCATCCTTCAACCAAAGAGGAGGTTCGCTATGACACGTCGAGGCATTCCTGTCGTTTGCGGAAGTCTTGTTTTGCTCCTCGGACTGACTCCCTGTTCATCGAACGCCCAGACCACCGCCGTTCCGCCGCCCCCAGAAGGACAAGGGATCGCCGAACAACCTTCGATGGTCTCACCGGATCGTCCAGGTCAGTCGATGGCGAGTGACCCCGCAGCCTACGATCGCCAACTATCCGGGGCAGTGGCCCACGTGCGGAAGGCTGAAGCCGCCGGCAACGCAGGGAACATTCCTGAAATGCTGAAACACGCGAACATGTCGTTGGAGCAAGCCCAAGGGGTTCAACGGACAGGAACGAATCCCGACCTGGACGACGGCATTGCGGACCTGAAACAAGCGATAGTCGTCGGAAAGCGCGATCAGATTGCACCTTCCGTCCTCAAAGACGCCCGGATCAAACTGTCGCGGGCCGCGACTAGTCCTGACAGGGGAATTGAGACCAAATCTCGTTAATGAACGAGCGGAGTCCTGCAGGGGGTGGAGCGCACTCCACCCCCTATGGCCTCCCTTGTTCCGTGACGACCTTCCTTCTCCTTTTTTGACCTTCCATATATAAGTATGCCTCTTGGAGTTTGTGACATACTGTTTTCGGCCTCAGCTATGGCTAAACTGTGGCAGAACTATCGGGCGCGATCGGGTTTAATTGGCGTTTCATCGTCCGCTGATTCCTCTCGCCAACTCGGTCTCACTTTCATCACCTTGTCCTCCCCTACAAATTTGCCGGAACGTTTATGCACGTACCTGGACATCGTGTATCATCCCGCACCCTCCCCAGCCCCTCCTCGCCATGGCAAAAACCGCAACTATCTTCGCAACCATCGTGCCTCACCAAGACCAAACTGGACGCAACTCCATGCAACATCGCACGAAGGCTGCCTATGAAGCCGATGCGTAAATCCGCGCCGTTGAACGCCTTCGATTGGCCTCTCAGTTTTTCCCAAAGGTCTTGAAAACCGGAGTTGAGGTCACCCAACCGCGAGTTCATGGCCTTTGAATCATATGAAGGGTTGACACCAGCATGGCACCAGCAATTATTTCCTTCGTGTTTTCCATGAGTCATAACCACTACGCTGATAGGCAATCAGCGGGTATAGCTTCTGCCCACCAGTTCCCACCAGCGGCAGACTCATCTCCTGTCCTTTTGTTTTTGACTTGCTTGTATTGACTTTTCGTCCTTGAAAGTTCGATATTGCCCGTGACTTCGGGAATGCAGGCCAAGGTCATGGATATAGAACGCGCTGTCGATGATTTCGTCTCAAGAGGGAGAGACCTGTTTCGTCACCTCCGCTTGGAAGGACAGTCTCTTTCGCACCTGGCCTTAGGGATGCTTCGAACTCAGCTGC
>Ga0126378_10004102_pt1 | contig 11061 bp, 11 predicted proteins | sample PanSoiMetPlot_23_FD_92587 | JGI IMG/M metagenome (GOLD analysis project Ga0126378, IMG submission 92587) | Tropical forest soil microbial communities from Panama - MetaG Plot_23 | ecosystem: Environmental > Terrestrial > Soil > Tropical forest > Bulk soil | place: Panama | collected 2016-02-17
GCGAGGGTCAAGCTGGCCGATCGGCGCTGGAGCAAATCTCCATTGCGACAAAGAGAGCAGCGGATCTGGTTCAGCGCCTGATGCGTTTCAGCCGTAGTCAGGGCCCTCACCCTCAAATGCTGCAACTCAATAGTGTCATTCAGGATGTCCTTCAGATCCTGCATCCGCTGTTCAGGAAAACGATCTCGGTCCGGACCGACCTCTGGGAAGAGTTGCCCAGGATCGAGGCAGACAGATCGCAAATGGAGCAGGTACTTATAAATTTGATCGTCAATGCGTTGGATGCCATGCCGGCTCGCGGCGAACTCAAGCTTTCCACCATGCCAGGAGAACCTGGAAAAAGTCCGGACTCGTCCCCCGATGGCGGTTCGGTCACGCTCATAGTCGCCGATACAGGTGCAGGGATACCCGCGAACCTACAGTCGCTCATTTTCGAACCTTTCTTTACCACCAAACCAGCCGGCAAAGGCACCGGACTTGGTTTATCCACCGTGCAGGCCATCGTGGAACAGCATCGAGGCAGGATCGCGGTCCGAAGCACTCCGGGAGCGGGAACTGCCTTCATCATCTCGCTGCCGACCAACGAATCTCCGGCCATCGCAGCCTGAAAACATAAACCACACTGCAGAGGGCTGCCCACGGAATCTTCCTGGTTCCTACTGGCTTTCTAACGTTTAAAGCCGCTTCAGGAAGGGGGGTCCTGAAGCGGCTCGGAGAGACCTCAGGAAATCCTGAGGCTTGCGTTGTCAGGCATAAACAATAAGCCCACTGTGTGCTGCCGTTCACCTGTCAGTTTTTACAGGTCCCCGTAACCATTGGGGCACTCCTTTCGAATAGCCCGAAACTGGAGGCAACAGAATGGCCTTCCGCCGTTCGTGACCACACGTGTTGATCGACATCCTGCAAGAGCCATTCACGCTTCGGGCGGTGCCAGGCCACAGTTATGCTCATTTGAGCGGGCCACTCTTCGCGCCGCTGACCATCGCCAATGTTAATTTACGTTGAAAAGTTCCGGGCAGGCTTCAGGGTGGTCGATCAGTTGCTTCCACATTCCATCCATGCACTAGTAATTGAATAGACCGTTCCTCGACTTGCGATAACTCTCAACCATGGCCGGGCTCCGAGGATGATTTTGTGGAAGCGATCGCAGGCGGTTTTCGCATGATGCCAGAGGACTACCACGACTGGCCCCGAATCCTCTCATCTCGCGAGCCTAGGCCAGAATGCCCATCCTTTTCCCCACCGCCGCGAGCACTCCGAGAGCCTGGTCCAGTTCCTTCTTGGTATGGGTAGCGGTCATGATGGTGCGCACGCGCGCTTTGCCTTCCGGCACTGTGGGATAGATAATACCCGTCCCCAGGACGCCGTCTTCGAACAATGCCCGGGAAAATTCCATGGTCAGCTTTCCGTCTCCAATGATGATCGGGGTGATCGGCGTCTCGCTGGCGGGTGTAGTTTTTCCTCCGATATCGAAGCCAAGCAGCCCCAGTTCTTTCTTCCAGAAACGAGTATTGTCCCAAAGCTGCTCGATCCGTTCCGGCTCCTGCTCCAGAACCTCAAATGCGGCCATGCAGGTTGCCGCCACCGAGGGCGGATGCGAAGTAGAAAACAGAAACGGCCGCGCCCGGTGGTAGAGAAAATCAATCAAATCGCGCGATCCGCAGACATAGCCGCCCAGCGCGCCAATGGCTTTCGACAACGTGCCCACCTGAACATCGACACGCCCATGGACGCCGAAGTGATCGATGGTACCGCGTCCGTTGCGCCCGAGAACGCCCGAAGCGTGCGCGTCGTCGACCATCATGATCGCGCCATATTTCTCCGCCAGATCGCACAATCCCGGAAGCGGTCCGATGTCGCCGTCCATAGAAAACACGCCGTCACTGATCAGCAGCTTCCGCCCCGGCTGATCCTTCAGGCTGGCCAGCTTGGCCTCGGCATCGGCGATGTTCTTGTGTTCGAAAACCAGAATCTTGGCCCGCGAAAGCCGCGCTCCATCGATGATGGAGGCATGATTCAGCTGGTCGGAGATGATGAAATCCTCCTTTCCCAGAATTGCCGAAACCGTGCCGGCATTCGCGGCGAAGCCGGACTGAAACACAACGCAGGCTTCCACGTTCTTGAAGGCCGCGATCTTTTCCTCCAGTTCCATGTGGATCTTCATGGTGCCCGCGATGGTGCGTACCGCGCCGGATCCGACTCCGTATTTGCGTGTGGCTTCCAGCGCCGCCTCGCGCAGCTTGGGATGCGTGGTCAGGCCCAGATAATTGTTCGACGCGAGATTGATAACCTTCTTCCCGTCGAACGTGCACACTGGAGCCTGCTCATCGTCGAGTACGCGCAGCCGGAAGTGCGTGCCCTTGGCCTTAAGTTGGTTGAGTTGGTCGGTGAGATAGGAAAGCCGATCAGTGCGGGTGGCGGTAACCATTATGACCTCCGACTAGGCATGGACGCGGACAGCGATATCAGTTTAATACCGCGCGGGAGACCACCCCGGTCACAGCTGCTCGATCAGTCCGGCCAGCAGTGCGGCGCGGCGCGGTAATTCGGAGATCACGGCGAACTCCTCTGGGGAGTGCGCGCCGCCGCCCACCGCGCCCAGTCCATCGAGTGTCGGAACCCCTAGCGCGGCGGTGAAATTGCCATCCGAGCCACCTCCGACCGCAGCTTCCTCGAGATCCCAGCCCAGTTCCTTGGCGATGGTGCGGGCTTTCTCGTAGAGGGTAATGACTCCGCCGGTTCTTTCGAGCGGAGGCCGGTTGATCGAGCCCGTAACCGTGATCTTGCAATGGGAGTTGAACGGTTTCAGCGAGGTGATTATGCCGTGTAATTCTGCGGCGTCCTGTTGCGTACGCGCGCGAACATCGATCGACGCGGCGGCTTCCGCGGGCACAACGTTCGCCCGCGTTCCTCCCGTGACCCGGCCCACGTTGATGGTAACGCCGCGGTCGCGATCGGCGAGACTGGAAAGGGCGCAGATTTGCCGCGACAGTTCCAGGATGGCGTTTTGGCCCTTCTCAAAATCCAAGCCCGCGTGAGCCGCCCGGCCTTCCACCCGCAAGGTATAGCCGCCCACACCTTTGCGGGCGGTTTTCACCGCGCCCGCGAGGCCTTGCGCAGGCTCGAGCACCAGCACGGCCTCCGAACGAGGAGCCAGGGTTTCTGTAAGCGCCCGGGAAGATACGCTCCCCACTTCTTCGTCCGATACCAGCAGCAGACTGAGGGGCCGCGGGAACTGGCCACCGTTCCAATGCAACAGCGCCTCGATCACGTGAAAGGCCAGCGCAATTCCAGCTTTCATATCGGCCACACCCGGTCCCAAGATCCGCCCCTTCGACACGTGCAGCGGCATTTTCGAGATGGTGCCGATCGGGTAGACGGTGTCCATGTGCCCGAGCAGAAGCACAGGTTTCGATTCTCCTCGGGCAGAAAACGAAATTTGTAGGTGGTTTCCGGCTTTTTCCTCCCGATGTACCCGCACCTTGGCGCCAAGTTCGCCAAAGCGCGACGCAATCACCGCGCCCAGTCGATCGATCGCGGCTTTCACGTCGCTAGGGGATTCGATCTCCACCAACTGCCGTATGGTGTCGACAATCCGCCGCTGCTGTTTGTGGAAATACCGAAGCTGTTCGAGCGCGATAGGGGTGCTCATGGTCAGACACTAGCGAAGGGTCGGTTTTCGATCCTGCGCAGTCGATAAAGTATAATCGTCGCTCGCATTGGAACATGAGCGACGCTGCCAAAACGTTAACCGAGCCCCGGGTGACCGAGCACATTCATCTCGACATTCAAGACATTCTGCGGATCTTACCGCACCGATATCCTTTTCTGCTGATCGACCGCGTGATCGATCTCGAGCGCAAGCAGCGCATTGTCGCGATCAAGAACGTCACCATCAACGAACCTTTTTTTGCCGGGCATTTTCCCGGCCTCCCGATCATGCCCGGGGTACTGATCGTCGAAGCGATCGCCCAGGCCGGAGGAGCGTTGCTGTTAACGGAAGTGCCCGATCGCGACCAAAAGCTGATGGTCTTTACCGGCATCGAGCGTGCCCGTTTCCGCCGTCCGGTGGTTCCGGGAGATCAGCTGCGGATCGAAGTCGAAGTAAAAGCCTGGCGCGACGGTGGCGAAGGCGGGCGCAATGCCGTACGCATGGAAGGCAACGCTTACGTGGATTCGAAGCGCGTCGCCGAGGCCATCGTGACCTGCCAACTGGTTCCGAAAACAGGTGGCCAGAGTTCACGAGAGAATGAAGAAAATGTTTCTCCGGCCACCTAGCTTGGCGGCGAACTCTGAGGAAGCTGCAGCGTTCTCTGTGCTTACATTCTTCGAAAGCTTTTAACCGCAGAGAACCCCAAGCATGCGCGGAGCGCGCCGAGAAATCGCCGATTTCTCATGAACATCCATCCCACAGCCGTCATTCATCCGGCAGCAAAAATCCCCAGTTCCGCGAAAATTGGCCCCTACTGTGTCGTCGGCCCGGAGGTCGAACTGGGAGATGGCTGTGAGCTGATTTCGCAGGTGGTCGTCGAGGGCCCCTCACGGATTGGCTCCCGTAATCGATTCTTTCCTTTCTCCTCGATTGGCCTCGCTCCCCAGGACCTAAGTTATAAAGGCGAACCCACCCGTCTCGAGATGGGCGACGACAATGTGGTGCGGGAATTTGTCACCATCAATCGCGGCACCGTGAAAGGTGGGGGACTTACCCGCATTGGCAGCCACACCTTGATCATGGCCTACACCCACATCGCCCACGATTGCCTGATTGGCAATCACGTCATCATGGCGAATGCTGCTACCTTAGGCGGCCACGTTGTGGTGGAGGATTGGGCCACGGTCGGGGCCTTGTGTCCGGTGCACCATTTCGTGCGCATCGGCACGCACTCGTTCGTTGGGGGCGGGACCACGATTACGCGCGATGTACTCCCTTTTTCGAAAACCGCCGCCGAGCGCGGAACCCATGCCTACGGATTAAACGCTGTCGGCCTCGAACGGCGAGGCTTCAGCAAGGACCGGATTCGTAAAATTCACCACGCCTACAAACTGCTGCTCGCCTCGAAGCTCAACACCTCGCAAGCGCTCGAGAAACTGAAAGCGGAGACCGACCGCGGCGAAGACCTAGAGACCCTAATCCGGTTCATCGAAGGGTCCGAGCGCGGCGTGATCAAGTAATCCGGGATCGGGTAGGCTCGGCCATGCACGCCAGGGCACCGGGAGACGCCTAGCCCATACGCCTCGATATACTGAAAATGGAGACGATTTTTCTCGGTTTTCCAGATCTGGGTTGGGAGTCCTTCTGGTGTTCATCGACGAAGCCACAATCCGCGTGAAGGCTGGGGATGGCGGCAACGGCTGCGTCGCCTTCCGGCGCGAGAAGTTTGTCCCCCGAGGCGGGCCTTCGGGCGGCGACGGCGGCAAGGGCGGCGACGTCATGATGGAATCCAGCGAGCGCCACAATACCCTGGTCCATTTCCGCTTCAATCCGGAATACAAAGCCGAGCGCGGCCGCCACGGCGAAGGCTCCAACAAGACCGGGCGCGAAGGCGCCGACATCCTCCTGAAAGTTCCGGTCGGGACCATCGTTTATGACGTCGACACCGGAGAGAAGGTCCACGACTTTTCTTCGCCCGACGACCGCATGATCATCGCCCGCGGCGGGCGCGGGGGCCGCGGCAACGCCCAATTTAAGACCTCCACGCACCAGGCTCCGCGCGAGCACGAAGACGGGCGTCCGGGAGAGGAGCGCAGGCTGCGCCTGGAACTGAAACTGCTCGCCGATGTTGGCCTGGTGGGATATCCCAACGTCGGCAAGTCCACGCTGATTTCGCGCATCTCCGCCGCCCGGCCCAAAATCGCGGATTATCCTTTTACAACTTTGCAGCCCAACCTGGGCGTTGTCGCGGTCGGCGATCCACCCCATGAGATCAGCTTCGTGGTCGCTGATATCCCCGGCCTGATCGAAGGAGCGCACGAAGGCGCCGGGCTGGGAGTGCAGTTCTTGCGGCACATCGAGCGCACACGGCTGCTGCTGCACTTAGTTGACGTATCCGATTCGAGCGGACGTCCCGATCCGGTCAAGGACTTCGAGGTGATCATGGGAGAACTGAGCAGCTTCGGTGCGGGCCTTGAAATGAAGCCGATGATGGTGGCCGCTTCGAAGTGCGACGTGGCGAACAAAAGCAAGCTGGCGAAACTAAAGCGCTATGCCAAGTCTCACAACCTGGAAATACTAACGATCTCGGCGGTTACCGGGGAGGGCATCAACAAGCTGAAGTTCGCAATCGCTCAGAAACTGGAAGAGTTGCGGCAGGTTGTCGAGGCAAGCGCCTGAAGCAAGTTCTCCGAGGAAGTCGATGTGTCCATTCCTCCTATCTTTCACACTCACAGAGATTGCAGGTACCCTGGTTCTCGAGACGGGGCGGTTCGGGCTATTATGGGTTGACCGGGCGCGCCTCTTCGGTGGCATAGCGTTCGAGGCTCCGGGATACGCGGCCGAGCGGGCGTGGAGAACTTGGGAGTTCGGCGTTCCGCTTCCGGTTCTTCACTAGCGTCGAATTCTGACCATCCGCGGCTTTCTTTCGCACTTCGCATGAACATCGGCCTGTTTGGCGGCACCTTCGACCCAATTCACCAGGGGCATCTTGCCCTTGCGCAGGCTGCGCGCGAACGCTGCGCACTCGCCCGCATTCTCTTTGTTCCCACGAACCTGCCGCCCCATAAATCCGCGCAGCCGGTCGCGTCGTATTTTCACCGATATGCGATGACAGCGCTCGCGTGTTCGGCTGAGAAAGCCTTCGTTCCATCGCTGCTGGAGGCTCCGGCAGAGTTTCGTCCCGAGGATAAGAAAGCGGCTAAGGGTAGCGTCGCCTCAGGGCCCAACTACAGCATTGATACGATCCGTAAGTTGAAGCGGGAGCTCAACAAAAGCGACCATCTATTTTTCCTGATCGGCATAGACGCATTTAAGGACATTGCGAAATGGCACGAGGCCGAAGCACTACTTTCGGAATGTGAATTCCTCGTGGCCAGCCGTCCCGGGTATTCCTTGGCGGATGTCGCCAGCGCCTTGCCCGACAAGCTGCGCCCCCGGGTGGAAGTGACCAAACCATTTTCCAGGCAGCCGGCCAGCGGCGACCTGGTCCTGCCCGGTGTCACCCTGCATCTGCTCGACAGCGTACATCAGAAGGTTTCCGCCACCGAGATCCGGGCAGCAGTTCGCGCCAAGCGTGCGATTAAGAAATTGGTTCCGGAGACTGTGGAACAATACATAAAGAAAGAAGGGCTGTATGCTTAGATAGTCCCGGGTATCGATGAAGCGACGGGCCTCGAGGGTCCGCCGACGACCGAGAGCCAACAACCGATGACAGTTACCACATGAAGAAGAATTCGGTACTGACCCAACTCACCGACGCCGTCCGGGCGTGCGACGCTAAGAAAGCCGAAGACCTCACCATTCTCGAGCTGGACAAGAACTCGGGCGCTTTTACCGATTATTTTCTGATCTGCAGCGGCCAAAACCCGCGCCAGATCCAGGCGATCTCGGACGAAGTCGAGTTGCGCCTGAAGGGCGAAGGGATTTATCCCCACAACATCGAAGGATACAAGCAGGCGGAGTGGGTGCTCCTCGACTACGTAGATTTCGTGGTGCACGTCTTTTCCCAGACTGCGCGCCACTACTACGATCTCGAACGGCTTTGGCGAACCGCCAAAAAACTGCAACTCTCCGAACTTACATCGAAGTCACGCCGTCGCGCAGCGACCCCGCGGCCGGTGCGCAAGCGGGCCTGAGAGCCGTAACCACAGGCCTCCGGGTTCGGCGCGGAGATCCCCAAGTTCGAGTTTTCCGCGTTCTCGGTGCTAGTTTTCGCGCCTCTGCGGTTAGAATCTCCTTGCCGTGAAGCTCCGAATTGCCTGGATCGGAAAGACCAAGAATGCCGCCATCCAGTCCCTGACCGATGAATACCTCAAACGGCTCCGCCAATATGGAGAAGTCACGAGTGCGCCGCTCAAGGATGAAGCGGCTTTGCTGAAGCTCTCGGGCCGCGATGGCCGGGGCGCACGAGCCCGGCTGGTCGTGGCCGACTCGCGCGGCCAACAGCTTTCCTCCGAAGAATTGGCGGTGTTCCTTCGCGACCACCAGGAGCGCAACCCGCTGCCTCTAGTCTTTGCTATTGGCGGGGCGAACGGCTTCACCGGAGATACCCTCCGGCAAGCCGATTTCACCCTTTCGCTGGGGAAGATGACTTTAGCCCATGAACTGGCGCGTGTGGTAGTGCTCGAGCAACTGTATCGGGCGTTCACTATCCTCAAGGGTCATCCGTACCATCTCGGTCACTGATTCCCGATTTCCCTGGGTTGTACTCAGGTTACGTTTCCCTCGCTGCCGCCGAATCGTACATTCTCCTCAGGCCGCAACCGCCGAGGAGACCCATGCAAAGAGATCCCATCGAAGTGCTGCGCCGTAAAGAGGCCGAACTGGAACGCCTGCAGGAGGAAGTCGCGGCCCTGCGGCTGGTGGGAAAACTCCTGCGCGACAAGTCCTTATCGAGCACCGAGCAGCCGACCCGCGGCAAAATCCTGCAAATGCCCTGATCCCCAACAGGATGCAGAAGCGAGAGCGCAGAAGGGCCCTCCTTCTATTTCTTAAGTTTGCAGTTCTCCCTTCTGACTCCGGCATTTTTACCTTGGTAGCTTCCCCCAGTTCCGTTTCACGCTGATAGCTCATTGCGGAATGCCGAGTGCCGGCGGCTATTCCTGTAAACTCCTCCCAATGGCCTTCGCGGATCAACTTGGGTTCAGCTTCAAAGCCCCTGAACGCCGGGTTTGGGTGGTACGAGACCTGGTGTCCGCCGTCCGCACTCACCTGGAGCGCGAGTACAGCGACATTTGGGTGGAAGGGGAAATCTCCAACTTCCGCGCCCATGATTCCGGCCATCTTTATTTCACGTTGAAAGATGAAGGCGCGCACATCCGGGCCGTGATGTTCCGCTCGCAGGCGCGTCTTCTACGCTTCCGCCCCCAGGACGGCATGCAGGTGCTCCTGCGCGGACGCGTGACCATTTACGAAGGGCGCGGCGAACTGCAACTCTCGGCCGAATACCTCGAGCCCAAGGGCGCCGGGGCCTTGCAGATCGCGTTCGAGCAGCTCAAGGCTAAGCTCGAAGCCGAAGGCCTGTTCGATGCGGCACGCAAAAAGCAGATTCCCGCACTACCTAGACGGATCGGCATTGTCACATCGCCGCAGGCGGCCGCGCTGCGGGACATTCTGAATATCTTGCGCCGGCGCCATCACACCGCCAATGTGCTGATCTACCCGGCACAGGTTCAGGGAGACATGGCGCCACTCGAGGTCAGCGCCGGTCTCCGCCACTTCAACCGCGTTCAGGATGTGGATGTCATCATCGTGGCGCGAGGAGGCGGCTCGGCTGAGGACCTGGCCGCGTTCAATCATGAAGGCCTGGCTCGAGCCGTGGCCGGCTCGCAAATTCCTGTCATCTCCGCCGTAGGCCATGAAACCGACTTCACCATCATCGACTTCGTGGCTGACCTGCGCGCTCCCACTCCGTCTGCCGCCGCCGAACTGGTCATTCGCTCGCGCCAGGAACTCGAAGAACAGGCCGAAGGCTTGCGCCTGCGCCTGGCCCGCGCCATCCGTTACCGCCTCCTCATGGCCCGGCAAGCCGTGAGCGAAGCTGCCCAGCAGGGCGCCTTCGCCCGCATGATGGATGGCATTAATCAACGCCAGCAGAGAGTCGACGATCTCAGCTTCCGCCTGGAAAAAGCTGAGCGCAAGATCCTCGAGAATCACCGCCGGCGGTGGGAGCGCGCCTCGGCCGCGGTCCGCCACTACGATGCCCGCCGGATCCTCTCCGGAATCCGTCGCGATCTGGTATCACATACCGCTAGGCTCGCCGCCACCGTGAGAGCCACCTGGCTCCGCCACCACGCACGCCTCGACCAGCTTGAGCATCAGCTAAAAGCGCTTTCGCCGACCGCAATCCTCGAGCGCGGCTACGCCTTGGTCTTCGACCGATCAGGCCGGCTGGTGAAGAGTTCCGCTCAAGTCGAGCCGGGCGAGCAAATTTCCGCGCGTCTGGCCGAGGGCGCTGTGATCGCAAGGGTGGAAGCCAAGGAGTGAACGGTGCGGGATTTCGCTGGCCGCGGGGAGGCGAGGGGCTTCGAGTCTTCCCGCTAGGACGGCGGGAAATCTGGTGGGCTTTAGCTCCTGACCGAGCCTGTTCCTAACCCAGGATCAGCTCACGCAACCTCTCCCTTTGACCTAACCCTGAATTACAATGGCGTGAACGCACAGTATCGGACAGAGGAGAGCATGTTCCCAGCCGCCGGAACCTGGCCACATCTGACGGTGATCTCGGTCATCGACATCCTTCTTGTGGCCATCATCATTTATGAATTCCTGGCCCTGATTCGCGGCACCCGCGCGGCTCTAATTCTGGTTGGCGTTTCCATCGTTGTCTTGGCCTTCTACTTTTCCCGAGTGGGGCAGTTAGTCACTCTCAACTGGCTCATCTCTCGTGTTCTGCCGTATGCGGTTTTCGCCCTGATCGTAATTTTCGCGCCCGAGATTCGCCAAGCGCTGGCCCGCCTAGGCCGGCGGCTGACCCCCAGTCGCTCGTCGGGAGCGGAGGCGGATGCCTACGACGATATCGTGATGGCCGCCAACCTTTTTTCCCAAAACCAGACCGGGGCGCTCATGGTGATCGAGCGTGAGATTGGTCTGCGCACCTACATCGAAAGTGGAGTGGCCATCGATGCCCAGCTCTCGTATGACCTGCTGGCCACCTTGTTTCGCCCCAGCGCTCCGCTGCATGATGGGGCGGTAATCATTCGCGGCGATCGCATTTCCGCCGCCGCCTGTTTCCTCCCCCTGTCCATGAATCCAATTCTTTCGACGCAACTCGGTACCCGCCATCGTGCCGGGATTGGCATCACCGAAGAAACCGACGCCATTGCCATCATCGTCTCGGAAGAGAGCGGCAGCATCGGCCTGGCTGTGGGTGGGGCGATTGAGCGCGACTTGACGATCGAGCAACTGCGCGA
>Ga0126378_10004103_pt1 | contig 11060 bp, 21 predicted proteins | sample PanSoiMetPlot_23_FD_92587 | JGI IMG/M metagenome (GOLD analysis project Ga0126378, IMG submission 92587) | Tropical forest soil microbial communities from Panama - MetaG Plot_23 | ecosystem: Environmental > Terrestrial > Soil > Tropical forest > Bulk soil | place: Panama | collected 2016-02-17
CGCGACTACGTCGCCGGGCCTGCCCTGGTCACCGGGCCAGCCGACCCCGAGGGGTACTCGCTGCCCATCACCCCCGCCCTGCGCGCCAGCATCGGGGCGTGCGTCACCGCCGAGACCGACCCGCACTACGGGCCGGGCGAGTCGGTGGCCGTGGACACCCTGCCCATCTGTGACCTGTGCGGAGACCGTCCCGCCCATGTGGACGCGGTCACCGCCCAGGGTCCCTGGGCGTACATGTGCCGCCCGTGCTGGGTGGCCTACGGCCGGGGCGACCGTCGTCTCGGCACCGGATACGGGCAGGTCCTCCTGCCCAGAAAGGATCAACCATGACCACCACCACCGTGGACTGTCACGTCGATCAGGACACCCCGATGCGGGTGTGGGACGGGACCCGGCGGGAGGACGGGACGGTGTGGCGTTACCCCACCGTCGCCGTCGTCCTCGCCGACGTGTCCCTGTTCTTCGATGACGTGGCCGACCTGGATCGGCTCATCGAACACGCCACCGAGGCGCGGGCGCACATGGCCCGCGCCCAGATGGCCGTCGCCGTTGTTGACCCTCTTCCAGAGCGCTCAACGATACAGGACGCCCTCCTGTGAGGGTCCTGGTCTACGTCCACGCCCCCGACGACGAGATTCACCTCACGTCGGGGGTGGGAATCAACGGTCCCATCTCCACCATGTGCGGCCTGCCGCTGGGCATCGGCTGGACGTGGGGCGACGAGACCGTCAGCCACCAGATGGCGACCTGCCACGACTGTCGTGTCCAGGCCCACCGGGCACCCGAGGGACAACGTCCCCCACTCACCCTGATACCCTGTCCCGACGAGGAGGACAACTAATGGCAACGAATGGTAACGGCAAACGCAAGGCCATCTCCAGGTCGATGGAACCGGTCGGCCTGGCCGAGATCGCCGAGCGCATGAACGTCTCCCGCTACACGGTGGACAAGTGGAGGCAGCGCGACCTGCTGCCCGAACCCCGCTGGACGGTGGGGGGCGACCCGGCCTGGAACTGGCCCGACATTCACCGTTGGGCGCGGGACACCGACCGGGAGTGGAGATTGACAGGGAGGAGGTGAACAACATGAGCACCAGTCGCCGAGCACGTATCACGGTCACACTGGACGGCCCCGAGACGGTCATCGACGGACTGATGACCCAGGCGTGGCAACAGCACGTCGTCGCGGACTACCACCGCGACATCGTGGTGAGCAACGGCCAGCCTGTGACTGTCCCGCACGACGGGACAGCCACCCCGGCCTCCGTGGCCGGGGGTCGCGGTTCCCGCCGCAACACCTTTGAGGTGGGGAACCGCGTCCGCGTCCGCGGGAACGACTCCAAGTCCGGTCTGTGGGCCGGGCTGACCGGTGTCGTCATCGACGTGGGGCATCCCCGCGTCGGGTCGGCCGTCATCAGACTGGACGAGGACGGGTCCGAGCACCCCATCCGCCAGTCGATCCTCGACCGGGCCTAGCGCCCGGCCCAGTACCGCCTCTCGCTGCCCGCTACGGTTCCGCCGGGCGGCAGGGGCGGCCCTCCACCCGAGGCCCCCAGAACGGCACACAGCCGGGCTGGGGGCCTCGTCCTGTACAGGACAGGACTTGCGCCGGTCGCCCGGTCCTGTACTGTACGGGTCGTGCCGGTGACAAGGACCAACACGAAACGGTGGATCGGCCTGTGCGACCTGTGCGGCTGGAACACCAACGTGGAGGCGATGGCGGTCTACGCCGAGTTGAAGCTGGCGCACCACATGAAATACGAACACAACCGTGCCCTGACGATCAGGACACCTCACAGAAAGGGCCAACCGATGGCCGTCAAGCAAGCTGACAACGAACTGCCCGACCAGGAAGGACTGGTCAAGCTGTCCGACTACGCGGGACAGTTGGTCGTGTTCGACCAGGGCAAGGCCGCCCAGGACTCCTCGTCCTACGGCACCTCCGACACCGTCCACGCCGACCTGTGGACCTACAACCCCGACCACGACCAGGCCGACAAGAACGGCTGGGTCGCGGTCGGCACCGTCATCGTCTGGTTCAAGACGGTGCAGAAGCAGATCATGGAGGCCCTGCCCGACCAGTTGGGCGGCATCCTGGTCAAAGGCACCGACCGCAACGTCAACGAGTGGGCGGTCACGCCCGTGCCCCGCGGGGCGAAAGCCCTCGCCACCGCGCTGACCACCTGGGACCCGTCCTTCTAGACTCGCCCCCGGATCAGCGTCTCGGCGACGCGGAGAAGCACCCCCCGGTTAGCTGCCCTGGCCGGGGGGTGTTTCGCGTCACTCCTCCGGTTGGGCGGCCTCGCCCGCCCGCCTCGCCTGCAAGCGGTCGAGGTCGTCGGCGTGCAGCATCTCCAGGTCGGCCAGCCGGTCGTCCGACGACGGCGGCGTCGCCTTCGGCTCCTCGGCCTTGTGCTCCGGGGCCTTGTGCTCCTCCTGTCCTGACGGCATGTACACCTCCTCTCACTGGTCGGACGCGCCCCACGGGACGGGGACCACGTCGTACCCGACATCCATCTGCACGGTGCCCGCATTGTTGTTGACCAGGTTCACCCCTTCGGTCGTCGCCAACGTCGGGTTCGCCCCGATGTACATCGTCCACTGTTCGGTCGGCCGCGACACGAACGTCGCGGTGTCGGCGATCCACCGCCCGTAGTTGATACCCGACGACGCGCCCCGCAAGAACAGGGTCTGCCCGGCCGCCGCGGCCGCGGTCGTGTACGTGTACCACACTGTCCTGATGCGTATGACATAGCCGAGCGGCGGGGCCTGCACCAGTTGTTGCTGGCCGGTCGCGACCTGGGTGGCGGTCGCGTTGAACCCGGTGCCGGTCGGGAACGGGAACGTCGTGGTCGTCGCCCCCAGGGTCAGGCGGGTCACCGGCCCGGCCAGCCCGTACACGATCATGCGCCCGGTGAACAGGCCGCCCGAGTTGCCCCCGCCCAACAGGGTGGACATGTTCAACGTCACGTTGCGTCCCGCCACCGGGAAGAACGCCGGTTGTGACATGCCCTGCACGTAGCCGGTCACGATGGTGGTGCCGTCCGCGGTGTCCTGCACGGTGACCAGATAGCCCCGCGACGTGGACGCCCCGCCGTCATCGAACCGCACCATCAACGCCTGCACCCACGTCGGTACCGTCACCGCCACGTTCACCGACCCGCTGGACGTGACCGCCTGGTCGATGATCGGGACCGACGCCGGGAACGGTTGCGGCGGGGTGGGCGGCAGCACGATGCCCGACCCGATGCTGGCCGGGTAGGAGCCGGGCGGCGGCCCGTCGTACCACGTCGGGTACACCGAGGCGTCCAGCCCGACCGTGACCGTCCCCGCGGTGGACTGGGGCAGCACGATGATCGGCTGGCCCAGCCCGATCTCCTGCAACACCAGCACGTCGGTGGTGAACGGCGCGACCTGCTGTTGCACACCGCCGTGGGTGGCGAGGAGCGTGAACGGCGACGAGTTGATGAGCACCGCGTGGGTCAGACGGGTGGGGATCACCTGGCGGGGCAGGTTGGTGGGGAACGGGATCGTGCACGGCACGCCCGCCACCGGCTGGCACGGCGCGACCGGGTAGGCCCGTGCGGGCGGCTGGACGAGCGGTGACTGGTTGAGGGTGGCGGTCACGTCGTCACGTCACGCCATTCCGACCAGGTGGCGAGGTCGTCGCCGGTCTGCCAGCGGTGGTACGACCGGCCGTCCTTCATCGTCACCCACAGTTCCAGGGCGTTCGGAGCGGCCGGGTTCTGCCAGGCGGTCACCGTGTCGAACTGGATGAACCCGCCCGACACGTCCCGCCAGTTCGACCAGCCGCCCCCGGTGGGGTTGCGGATGCGGAGGTACAGCTTGCCGTCGCCGCCGACCTGGACGACGACGGGCCTGCCGTCGTGGTTGATAGCCGAGGCCAGGTCCATGTTCTCGTCCTCCGGTGGTTTCGGTTGCGGGGGTGTCCCGCCCAACATGACAGCGTTCGCCACGTCGTCCCAGCGGGCCATCGTGCGGTCGCCGGGACACACGGTGCTCGACCCCGGCGAGTAGCGGTGAGGCCGCACCTGAGGTCCCGCGGTCACTTCGCCCCGCTGGTAGCAGTCCATGAACGCTCCGTGCAGGGCGGCGATGTCAGCGTCGGTCACCTCGTAGTCCATGCGGTTCCCGGTGAGGACCATGTCCAACGAGCGGTGGTTGAAATCTTTGGTCGCATACGACGACTGCGGGGAGCGCCACCTGACCCACCCGTCAGTACAGATGGCATAGGAGTATCCGCCCTCGTAGCAGCGGTTGGCCTGGGCGATGGTGCACGGCGCGCCTGCGCCCTCATGGTGGATGGTGGACAGGTCAACGGCCATGTGTCCAGTCTTTCAGGTCGGCCAGGCGGAGCCGGGCGGCCACGGGTAGGGGGAGGACCCGCCGGTCAGGGACGACGCGCTCCAGTTGTCGAACGTGGCCGCCCCCGAGATGAAGCTGCCGTCGAACAGCCCGTGCGACTGGGCGGTCTGGTTGAACGCGCTGGACGTGGTGAAAATCTGGGTTCCGGCCCGGTAGGCGGTGACGTTGGCCCCGCTGGCGACGACCCGCAACACATCGTTGAGCGCGGCTCCCGCCAGTGTCCCGACCGTCTGTATAGCCCCGGCGACCAGGCGGGCCAGGATCGTGTTCCCGCCCCCGCCCGCCACCGAGCACAGGTACCAGTAGTTGAGCCGGTCGGTGAACCGGAAACACAGGCCCGACGTATTGATGAGCGGGACAGTGACGTGGATGTCCACGTCGGATGCGCCGAGCGCGACGGTCCCCACCGCGTTGCCGGTGGTGGCATCGTAGGTTTCGCCGGTCGCCACGTTGGCCGCGATCCCCATCGTGCACCCGGCCGGGCACGCCCACACCGCCGGGTCTTTCGTGCCCGCCCCGTCGGTCGAACCGAGCGAGGTCGCCGAGTTGGCCCGGTTGAAACTGTCGGCCGACAGGAGGGTCGGCCCCCCGGCGATGGTGCGGGGCCAGGTCGCGGTGCCCGGCCAGGCGGTCATACCGCCAGTCCCGGCGTGTTGTCCTTCACCGACAACTCCTCCCACACCGACACGTCCACCGCGCCCGCGGCCGATGTCCCGAATGCCGAGACAGCCGCGGTCGCTTTCACTTCCAGGACGCCGTCGCCGGTCGCGTGATACCAGAACACGGCGGGGCCGGTGGGGGTGGCGTTGAACGCCGGGTTGCCACCCGAGCGGGCCGCCCCGATCAGGATGGCCGACGCCGACGTGACCACCTTGATGAGCGCCCGCGACCGCCGGTCGTCCTGGGGCAGCAGTTCCGTTTCGATGTTGTTGGCGACCACCCGTACCGTGCGTGCCCGCACCGCGTCGGAACCCAGTTCGATGGTTTCGACCACATGGTGATGTTCGATGGGCGGGAGCATCGACGGGGCGGCCACGTCCACGTCGGTCAGCAGGTTCAGTCCCGCTTCGGGGACTGTCCCGCTGGGCGGGCCACCGTACGATTCCGACATCGGGTCGGCGGTGCCCACGTCCCCGTACATGGCCTCGTCGTGGTAGCCGCCGACCGGCTCACTGTTGGGGTCCCAACGGTCGGAGCCGGGATTCCATTCGGACGCCCAGACCGTGTCGGCGGGGGACAGGTCGCGGGGCGGTTGGGTGGCGTCGGTCACGGGTGCCTCCTCAGGCGACGGCGGCCGCGGTGTTGATGACGGTGCGGGGACCGCGGGACTCCATGATGATGATGAACCCGCCGACCATGAACATGACGAACCCGACGAAGAACTGCAACAGGTAGCGCCAGTTGGCGAAGATTTTGAGGACGGCTTCCAGGAACCCGGTCGCGGTGCCGAAGAAGTTGGCCGCGTTGCCGAGTCCGTTCACGCCCTGGCCGAGAATCCCGCCGAAGATGGGGACGTGTCCCAACCATCCGCCCAGCGTTTTGAGCGCGTCCCCGACCGCCGACGTAGTCGTCGCCGTCTGTCCTGTCGAACCGGACGTGGTGCCGGTGGATGACGACGACCCGCCACCCCCTCCGTACAGGGAGTGGAAGTTGGAGGTCAACGTGTAGTCGTAGTGGCTGGCTGCCCACGGCCCGTTCTGGATGTCGTTCAACAGGGTGAGCGCGTCGGCGTGCGCCCGCACGTCGGCGACGAACTGGCCCTGGCCGCCTTCCTGCACGCCCATCAGCCGGTCGGCGTAGGTCTGGAACCCGGTGGCGAGGTCGGGGAACTGGTTGCCGTGGGAGGCATCGAACGCGCCGACCCCCGCCGGATTGTGCGCCACCCGGAACAGCCACGACGTGCCCCACCCGGTTTCCCGACCCGACTGGATGATGAACACCTCGACCGGGATGCCCGTCCTGATGGACTGCTGCACGACGTACGGCCATATCTCGCGGATGAAGGCCGCCTGTTGGCTGTTCGCCCCCGCCGGTATCTGCGGGTTGTTGGGGTCGAGCGTGGACCCGGTGACTATGGACTGGGTCTGTGCAGCCGATATGGACACGTCATGCTCCCCACCCGTGGCGTCGTTCCCGGTCGATGACCGCCCGGCGGTGGGCGGCCAGCGCCGTGAAGTACGACCGCCAGGCCGTCCGCATCTGGACGAGGGCGAACGCGGTGGCCGTCATCACGTGCTTCAGCCGGGGGCGGGGCGGCACGTCGATGACGGGGTCGGTCACGGGCCGACGCTCCCGTCGGCGGGGAGGGACGTAGCGGCCGGGGACGGCGGCGGCGGTTCGGTGGGACCGGTGGGGGCGGGCATCGCCACCGACAGGTTGGCAGACCCCTGTGTCCTGTCCACCGGGGCAGGAGGCGGCGGGGGTGTCTGACCCAGCAGGACAGCCAGTTCGTCCAGCCGTTCCTCCATGCCCCGGAAGCGGTAATCGGTCGCCCCCGCGAAATGGCGGAGCGACACCTGCCACGGTTCGCTCCCCTCGGGCGAGACGAACCCTGCGGACGGAGTCCGTCCCGCCCGGCGGGCCGCCACGGTGAGCACGACGGCCAGTACCCCCAGCACGCCCAGCACACCCAGGGCGATCATCTGCCCCTGGGACGGGAACCGGCGGCCCGGCTCCTCGTCGGTCAGTTCGATGTAATCGTCGGCCATGTCAGTACCCCTGTGCTTGGCGCGGTGGCGGCTGGCTGATGCCACGGGTCAACGCGTGAGAGTAGGCGTAGTGCATTCCCACGACAACGAGGGTGGTGGCGATCACCGGCCACGGGGTTTTGGCGATCACCGACCAGGCCAGGCCGCCGCCGATGGCGACCCCGTCCCCCACGTACACCCAGTGCATCAGGCTGTCCTGCCGGTCGGCCGCGAACAGTTCGGTGGTCTGCGGCGACGAGTTCAAGGTGGAGAACACGTCGAGCGCGAACGTGGCCCATATCCCGAATAGGATCGCGGCCGTTGTCCCGTTCATCTGGGCGATCGGATGCTGGGCCATCAGGCCGCGTACTCCTGGGTGGTCGCCACCCTGGTCCCGAATGGCAACAGCGCGTAAGCCGACAGGGCGTCGATCCTGCGCCACCGCAACGCCGCCTTCGGGTTGTAGCCCTGCGCGTTGGGCAGCAGGCCGCCGGGCAACAGCGCGTAGATGGGTGCCCCTTTGGCGGGCATGGTGATGAGGCCGCCGACCCGGCCCAGCACGTCCATCAGTTTCGACGCCGCCCCGATGTACTTGGGTTCGCCCGCATAGTCGGACGTGTGCCCGAAGTTGAAGTACATCCAGTCGGGCGCATGGAAGTACGGCCCTTTCGGGCTGACCGGGTTGGGCGCACCTTTCGTGCGGAACGGCAACAGTTGCGACGGGTAGCCGATGGCCTTGATGACCTGCTGGATGAAGTTCTGTTCGGCCTCGTTCATCGCCAGCCCGTTGGTGTAGTCCCACAGGGCTTTCGACGCCAGGCCTGCACCGACGTGATGTTGGCGTGCCCACGATTCGGCCGAGTTGACCCAGTCGGTGATGGTGGGCGGGGTGGTGGTGGTGCCGGTCCAGGGCAGGCCGGTCAGCGGGTTGATGGGCAGGCCGGTGTTGGGGTCGGTGGCGACCGCGGGGACCAGCGGTTGTGCGGTCGAACTGGACGCGGCCGAGCGCATCCGCCACAGGACGAACGCGACGACCGCGACGCCGCCGACGATCACCCAGATGGGGATGCCGGGTTTCTTCTCGCCCGCGGTTGCGGACTCGTCACCGACCGCCATGCGTTCCCTCCTGTCTTGGTTGCGGTCCCAGAACGGCTGGCGTTCGACCGGATGCGCCATGTGTCCCGCCCATCAGTACGGTTGCGGGGTGGCTCCGCCCGTGTACGTGGGGGGTCGGAGCGGTTGCGGGGTGGCTCCGCCCGTGTACGTGGGGGGTCGGAGCGAGCGCACGAACCCGCCGGGGAAGGCGGGCGGGTTGGGACCGAAGCTGATCCGTTTCCACACTCGCGCCCACCACGGCGGCTGGGGTCCCGGTTCCCCCACCCCCATGCTTTCGATCAGGTTGACGAGGTTGTGAGTGACGGTGCCGACCGGGGGCAGGATGTGCGGGTAGCCGGTGTGCTGTTGGTACAGGGCGGGCATCTCGGCGGCCAGCCCGGTGGCGGCCCCGAACACGGGTGTCCCGAACATCTGGGTGGGAACAGGTGCCGCGATGGCGACATCCTGCGGGGGTCCGGGCATGACGTTCCTCCTACGACAACGCGAGGTTGGTGTCCCAGGCCGGTGGGGCCTGCCGTTGGGTGTTCAACTGTTCGTACTGGGTGGGCATGTACCCCTGTGTACTGCCGGGCGGGACACGGCCGATGACGACGTGCTCTCCCGAGAACGAACCGCGACCGCCTGCCTGCAACGCGGTCGAGGCGTTCCAGTCCGACCAGAACAGGGCCGACAGGCGGGTCGAATGGTCGATCTTCGGGCCGTCCTGGGCGAAGTTGTATTCGCCGTGGCCCTCGTTGGGCGGGTCGGGTATCTGGATGAACAGTTCTTCGCCGTCCATGACGCCTTGACGGCCGACGACGTACAGGTCGGTGGGGGCGTACTGGTCCACGATGGGGTTGGTGTCACCGGGGCCTGTCCTGACCATCGTGACCTCGTTGCCGCGTGGCACCAGAGGTCCGGTGTTGTAGTCGGGGGCGGCCAGTTCCCAGCGGGGAGCGTCCATCGCCTGTTCGTCCGGGTAGACCGGGTCGGTGGGCAGCACCCAGGGCATCACTTCCTCCTCTTGCGGGGTTTCCGCTTCCAGCCGCCGGTCGCGTAATACGCCTTCACCTGTTTGCGGGTGTACTTCCGTCCTGACGGACTGTAGTAGTGGTTACCCCGTTTCTTGAACGGCATGTCAGCGGGCGCGCCTGCCGAGCATGAAGGCGACGACCGCCACGATGATGAGGATGATCCAGCCCATTGTCAGCCTCCCGCCGCCGGGTGCGCCGAGGACGCCGCGGCCTTGTACAGACCACCCAGACCGTTGAGTATCTGCGCCACGCCTTTGCCGTTCGACACCACGATGCCGATGATGACGATGGTCGTGATGCCGCCCAACCAGTTGAACAGCGACGAACCTTGCATGGTTCTAACCCTTTCTTACGGGCCTTTGGGCGGGGCCGACGCCGACGCCGCCGTCCCGTACAGGATCGCGAGGCCGCCCAGGATGGCGGCGACCCCCTTGTAGTTGACCAGCACGATGCCGACGAGGAACAGCGTGGTGATGCCGCCCAACCAGTTCCACAGTTGACCGCCACCCATCAGGGGTTCCCTTTCATCTTGCCTTTGGCCTGCGCGCACGCGGCGGCCGCCATCTGGTTGCCGGTGTCGCTCGCACCGGCACCGGGGTTCGGCCACTTGCACGGGTTGGCGGTGATCCACGGCACCAGTTGGGACGGGTTGGTGGTGGTCGGCATACCGGGTACGCCGATCCCGGCCAGGGCGGCCGGGCTGTTCGGGCCGAGCACCCCGGCCAACGAGTTGAACAGGTTGGTGCGGATGACGACGATGTCGATGGTGAGCAGGAGGCCGAGGCCGAACGCGAATCCGGGCGAGAACTCTGCCAGGATCAGCAGGACAGTCCCGGCGATGACCAGCGCCGCGTACTGGCGGAGGTGGGGCGACAACAGGACGTTGCGCCCGTTGGGCAGCTTGAACGTCGTCGGCGACGACTGTTGCACCCGGCCCTGGATGACGATGGCGAGGCCGCACGCGCCGAGCATCATCACGATGGCCCGCTGGGAGGTCTGGGCGGTCATGCCCCGGCCGAGCACGCCGGGCACTCCTACCCCCCGTCCTGACGGTGCGGACACCCGTTGGGACATGAGGCGGTCGAACCCGGCCCCGACCGTCCCCTGCCGTTCGGCGGCCTGGCCCCGCTGATACTCGCGGGTGGCGAACCGCTGTTCGCGGGCGACCTCCCGTTGCTCGCGCCGGGCCGCCCGCCCTTCGCGGGCCTCGCGCCGCAACGCCTGGATCGCGAACGGGTTTTCCAGGCGGCCGGTGGACAGGAAGTAGGCGAACGACTCTGCGGTGTCGCTACTGCCCGAGCGGTAGCCGGTGCGGATGCCCCGCGCCACTGGTCCTGCCGGGTCGGCGAGACGTGCCCGCCACCGTTTGTCGGTGTCGGTTCCCCCGGCCGCGTACCCGCGCCGGGTGCCTTTGGCGACCGGACCCATCGGGTCGGCCAACTCTTTGCGGGCTTTGGTGGCCCGCGCCCGACTGCCCCGCGTCTCCCCTCGTCGTTCCCCGGCGGCGATGGCCGCGTAGGGATCGAAATCGGGGGAGTTGGGATTCAGCGGGTTGTGGCTGACCCGCCCGCCCCGCTTGCCTTTCGGCGCGGCCACGTCAGGCCCTCTGTCCCGGTCGGCTGGCTATCGGCTGAGGTTGGGTGGCGGTGCCGGGCGCACCACCGATCAGGGACGACAGCAGATCGATGGCAAGCGTCTGTTTGAGGGACGCCCAGGTGAGGAGGATGCCGAACGCGACGAGGAGGAACCCGAACACGATCATGCGTGCGCCACCTGATGGGCGAAATACCAGGCCAGGCCGACGATCAGGACAATGACGATGACCTTCATGTCGCCGAGTCCTTGCTGTCGAGCCAGCG
>Ga0126378_10004104_pt1 | contig 11058 bp, 9 predicted proteins | sample PanSoiMetPlot_23_FD_92587 | JGI IMG/M metagenome (GOLD analysis project Ga0126378, IMG submission 92587) | Tropical forest soil microbial communities from Panama - MetaG Plot_23 | ecosystem: Environmental > Terrestrial > Soil > Tropical forest > Bulk soil | place: Panama | collected 2016-02-17
GTTCGGCGCGCGGCCGAAAGCGCCGCCCCGCTTCGCGCCTTGCCTGGTCAAGCCAGCGCCCGGGGATGGCTCGCCGCGTACACCTCGCGTAGCTTGTCGACCGTCACCAACGTGTACACCTGGGTAGTGGTCACCGAAGCGTGCCCGAGGAGTTCCTGCACCACGCGCACGTCGGCACCACCGTCAAGCAGGTGCGTGGCGAACGAGTGCCGCAGCACATGCGGCGACACCTCGGCGAGGCCCGCTCGGCCGGCCGCGGCGCGTAGCGCCCCCCAGGCGCCCTGCCTGGTCAGCCTGCCACCGCGAGCGTTCAGGAACACCGCAGGACTAGGCTGCCCGCGCCGGGCGCTCGCCGCGAGCACCGGCCTGGCCTGCACCAGGTACGCCTCAAGAGCCCGGCTCGCGTAGCTGCCGACGGGGACGATCCGCTGCTTGCCGCCCTTGCCCGCCAGGCGGACAGTGCCCGGCATTGCGTCCCCGCCGCGGCGGGCCAGTTCAAGGTCATCGACGTCGAGGCCCACCGCTTCGGAAATCCGGGCGCCCGTTCCGTACAGCAACTCCAGCAACGCACGGTCACGCCGCTGCCCGGGCGAATCCCCGGCGACCTGCAGGAGCCGCTCCACATCGGAGATCGAAAGCGACTTCGGCAGCCTGCGGGGGGCGGACGGAGGCCGAACGGCCTTCGCCGGGTCGCCGTTGGCGAGCCCTTCTGCGACGGCGAACGCGTGCATTCCGCGAATCGCTACGACGGCACGCCCGGCCGAACTGGCGGCCAGCGGCGGATGCTCCGCGTTCCCTTCCCGCAGCCCGGCCAGGTAGTCGGCCACGTCGGCCGTCGTCACCTCGGCGATCTCGCCCTTGCCCGCCCCGGCCAACGTGGCGGCGTAGCGCTGCAGGTCCCTGCGGTACGCCTCAAGCGTGTGCGCGGCCAGGCCCCGCTCGACGGTGAGGTGGTCGAGGTACCTACGGACCACCGCGGCCACTGCGGTCAGGTCGGCTCCTCGCGGTCAACCTCCGGCACGGTGCTTATTTTGCGCGCCTCCGGCACGACGCTCATCCGAGTACCTCGCTCACCGGCGTCCAGCGCAGCCCGTGCGCCTCGGCCACAGGCTGGCAGGTCACGACGCCGTCATGGGTGTTCAGCCCGAGCGCGAAGGAGCGGTCGTTGCGCAGCGCATCGCGCCAGCCGCGGTTCGCGATCTCCATCAGGTACGGCAGGGTGACGTTGGTCAGGGCGTAGGTAGAGGTGTGCGGGACCGCGCCGGGCATGTTCGCCACGCAGTAGAACACCGAGTTGTGCACCATGTACGTCGGTTCGGCGTGCGTGGTTGGCCGTGAGTCCTCGAAGCACCCACCCTGGTCGATCGAGATGTCCACCAGGACCGAGCCCGGCTTCATGCGTGACACGAGCTCGTTGCTCACCAGCACGGGCGCCTTCGCACCTGGCACCAGGACCGCCCCGATCACGAGGTCCGCGTCGATCACCGCGCGCTCGATCTCGTACGCGTTGGACGCAACGGTCTGGCAGTGCCCCTGGTAGATCGCGTCCGCCGCCCTGAGCCTGACGACGTTCTTGTCGACGAGCAGCACCTCGGCCTGCATGCCGAGCGCGATCGCCGCCGCGTTCATGCCCGAGACTCCGGCTCCGAGCACGACCACCTTGGCCGCGTAGACGCCCGATACCCCGCCCATTAGCACTCCCCTGCCGCCGCCGTCGCGCTGCAGGTGATGGGCGCCCACCTGGGGCGCCATCCGGCCGGCCACCTCGGACATGGGGGCGAGCAGCGGCAGCGACCCGTCGGGCAGCTGCACCGTCTCGTACGCGATCGCGGTTATGCCCGAGGCGAGCAGGGCATCGGTGCAGGCCCTCGACGCGGCGAGGTGCAAGTAGGTGAACAGCACCTGGTCCTTGCGCAACCGGTGATACTCCTCGGCGACTGGCTCCTTGACCTTGAGGATCAGGTCGCCGGTATGCCACACCTCATCGGCCGTGGCCAGGATCCGTGCGCCCGCGCTGACGAAGTCGTCGTCGGGGATCAGCGAGCCCGCACCCGCGTCCTCCTCGACGAACACCTCGTGCCCGGCTCGCACGAGCTCGTGCACCCCGGCGGGGGTCATTGCCACCCGGTACTCGTGATTCTTGACTTCCTTGGGAACGCCGACCCTCATTGCTCAGTCCTCCCTAAACACCAATCCTGCCCTGTGCTCAGCCTTCCGGCGCTTCCGGCCCGCGCAGCGACACGAAGCCGTCGCCGCGTGCGGCCCAGGCCGCGAGCACGCCCACCGCCATCACTCCGTTGTGCAGCTCGCCGTCAAGGAACCGCCGTACCACCACGTCAAGCGGCACCCACTCGATCTCCAGGTGCGCCTCCTCATGGTTCGGCACGTACTGGCGCTCATCTTCGGGCACCAGGCGCACGTCGCGGGCAAGGAACACCCTAAGTCGCTCGGTGCTGATTCCCGGCGACGTGAAGAAGTCCGCCAGCACCCGCCAGTCCTTCGCGACGTACCCGGCCTCCTCGAGCAGTTCCCGTCGCGCCGTCGTGAGCAGCGCCTCGCCGGCCACGTCCCGAAGTCCGGCGGGGATTTCCCAAAGCTGGGCGCCCACCGGATGCCGGTATTGCCGGATCAGCAGCACCCGCTCGTCTTCGTCCAGGACGAGCACGGCGACCGCGCCAGGATGCTCGACTACCTCGCGCCCCGCTTCCTGGCCGTCCGGCATCCGGACCACGTCACGCCGCACCCGGACCACCGTGCCAGCGGCCAGTGCCTCCTGACCGACCACGGGCCAAGCCCCTGCCACATCGCTGAGCCGCGAGTAGTCGTGGTCCGCTTTCATGCGCTTGCGACGAGCTGGCTGGCCGATCTGGCGCGTGCCCGCTCGAGGGCCGCCGCAATGAGGCCCGCGAACAGCGGCCGCGGCCTGGTCGGCCGGGACAGGAACTCGGGGTGCGCCTGGGTTGCCACGAAGAAGGGATGCTCGTCTTGCCGCATCTCCACGAATTCCACGAGCCGCCCGTCTGGCGAGAGGCCGGAACAGATCAGCCCAGCGGCCTCGAGCGCCTCGCGGTAGCCGTTGTTGACCTCGTACCGGTGCCTGTGCCGCTCGTGCACGACGTCGGTTCCGTAGAGCCGCCGGACGAGGCTGCCTTCGGCGAGGACGGCTGGATACAACCCGAGCCGCATCGTGCCGCCCATGTCCCGCTCGCCGGCCACCACGTCTTCCTGCTCCGCCATCGTGGCCACGACGGGGTGCGGCGACTGCGGGTCGAACTCGGCGCTGTTGGCTGCCTCCAGGTCGGCGACGTTCCTGGCGACCTCGATGGCCATGCACTGCAGGCCCAGGCACAGCCCCAGGATCGGGATCCGGTTCTGCCTGGCGTACCGGATCGCACCGATCTTGCCCTCGATGCCGCGCACGCCGAATCCGCCGGGGATCAGCACGCCGTCCACGTCCTCCAGGTGCCTGGCGGCGCCGTCTGGTGTAAGGCAGTCGTCGCTGGGCACCCAGCGGATGGTGACCTTCGCGTCGTTCCCGAACCCGCCTGCGCGCAGCGCCTCGGCCGGAGACAGGTAAGCATCAGGCAGGTCGATGTACTTGCCGACGAGCGCGACCGTCACGCTCCTGGCCGGGCGATGCACTCGGGCGAGCAGCTCGTTCCACTCGGTCCAGTCCACGTCGCGGAACGGCAGGCCGAGCCTGCGCACCGCGTAGGCGTCAAGCCCCTCGGCGTGCAGCACCTTCGGGATGTCATAGATCGACGGCGCGTCAGGGGCGGAGACCACCGCTTCTTCGTCAACGTCGCACATGAGGCTGATCTTGCGCTTCAGGCCGCCGCTGATCGGGCGGTCGGACCGGCACACGATCGCGTCGGGCTGGATTCCGATGCTGCGCAACGCGGCCACCGAGTGTTGCGTCGGTTTGGTCTTGAGCTCGCCGGATGGGCCGATGTACGGCAGCAGGGACACATGCAGGAAGAAGCACCTGTCCCGGCCGATCTCGTGCCTGATCTGCCTGATCGCCTCCAGGAACGGCTGCGACTCGATGTCGCCGACCGTCCCGCCGACCTCGGTGATCACCACGTCGATGGCCGGCCCGCCCATGTCCATGATCCGGCTCTTGATCTCGTTGGTGATGTGCGGGATCACCTGGACGGTGTCGCCCAGATAATCGCCCCGCCGTTCCTTGGCGATCACGCTGGAGTAGATCTGCCCGGTGGTCACGTTCGACGAGCCTGGCAGGTGGATGTCGAGGAAGCGCTCGTAGTGGCCGACGTCCAGGTCGGTCTCCGTGCCGTCGTCGGTGACGAACACCTCGCCGTGCTGGAACGGGTTCATCGTGCCAGGATCGACGTTGAGGTAAGGATCGAGCTTCTGCATGCAGACGCGCAGCCCGCGCATTTTCAGCAGGCGGCCGAGGCTGGAAGCGGTGAGCCCCTTGCCAAGGCTGGAGGCGACACCGCCGGTGACGAAAACGTGCCTGGTAAGTACCGGTTTAGTCTGTATAGACGTCACCAAATCGGGCTCCCCGTGGCTCCTGCCGGCGGTGCGGCCCGCCAGCCCACGGGGTATCAGAATATCATCGCCGGACTTGTCGCGGATCGGCAAACGCGCCGCTGCGAAGTATCTCGGTGGCCGCATAGAGTGCGCAGATGAGCGCAACACCGGCGGCGACTGCGGGCGTCGCGATCGCCGGGCTGGGTACGACGAGCCTAGGTCGCGTGTTCGGCACCAGCCCTCGGCGGCTCGCCGCGGACGCGGTGCGCGCGGCCGTTGCCGACGCCGGGCTGGCGCTCACCGACCTCGACGGGCTGCTGATCTGCCCAGGGATCACCGGTGGGCTGGATATCGGCCTGGCCGGCCAGCTCGGCCTGCGGGACCTGGCCCTGCTCGCGGTGGTGAATAGCTTCGGCGCCTCCGCCGCCGTGGCTGTGCAGACCGCCGCTATGGCCGTGACCAGCGGCGCGGCGCGGGCAGTGGCCTGCGTCTTCGCGGATACCCCGCTGCGCGAGGGAGCACCTGCGGGCTCAGCTTTTGGTAGCCACGGCGACGGCTCGAGCGTTGCATCCGCCAGCCACGGAGACGGCGCCGGCAGCGCCGGGGCGTCAGGAACGAACGCCGCCACGCGCCAAGAGCGGCACGGGCTCGCCGGGCTCGCCGCAGGCTACGGCTTCCGTAGCGTCACCGGGTACTACGCGCTGGCCGCCATGCGCCATATGCAGGCGTTCGGCACCACGAGCGAACAGCTCGGCGCGATAGCCGTGGCGCAGCGCCAGTGGGCAGCGGGAAACCCGCTGGCCCAGTTCCGCGATCCGATCACGCTGGCCGACCATCAACGCTCGCGCTGGGTAGCCGAGCCCCTGCACCTGCTCGACTGCTCGCTGGTCTCCAACGGCGCGATCGCGGTGATCGTCACCTCGGCGCGGGCCGCACGGGACGGGCCAAGGCCACCGGTTCATATCTTGGGTGCCGGGCAGGGCCACCCGGGCGGGCAGATGTCGCGGGGCAGCCAGTTCGGGCTGGCTACAGGCGCTGCTCAGGCCGGGCGGGCGGCGATGGCCATGGCCAGGGTGACGCCGGCCGATATCACCATGTGCCAGATCTACGACTGCTACACCTACACGGTGCTGGTGACCCTGGAGGACTACGGGTTCTGCGGCAAGGGCGAAGGCGGCCCGTTCGTTGCAAGCGGGGCCCTCGCGCCTGGCGGCTCGCTGCCGGTCAATACCGGCGGCGGGCAGCTCTCCGCGTACTACATGTGGGGGTTTACCCCGCTATCGGAGGCAGTGATTCAGGCCAGAGGCGATGGCGGCGATCGCCAGTGCGACGCCAACGACCTAATCCTGGTCAGCGGTAACGGCGGCATCCTCGCGCACCACGGAACTCTTATTCTCAGCCCGAACCCGCCCCCCCGCAGCCCGAACCCGCCCCCCCACAGCCCGAACCCGCCCGCCCGGCCAACCACCAGGACATCCAGAACGCAGTCGGCGCCCACTGCTCGCGTTCCGGTGGATACTCCGGGCGCCTCTGCTCCTGGCGCACAGCCGACGCCCGCCCGGCCAACACCCGCCGAGCGCGCCCCCGTGCTGCCGGACATGGGCGTGGTGCGCGCCGACGAGCGAAGCGAGCCGTTCTTCGCCGCGGCTGGCAGAGGCGAGTTGCTGATCAAACGCTGCCCTCGGTGCGCAGCCTGGCTCGGCCCGTCGGCCACCTCGTGCCCGGCGTGCGGCGAGGACGCGCCGCTCGAGTGGGCCCGCGCATCTGGCACGGGCACGCTGGCGACCTGGGCAATCGTGCATTCCCGGGGCGGCGAGGCGGTTGCCGTCCCGGCGCTGGTCGAGCTCGCCGAGGGACCGTGGCTGTCCACCGGGCTGAGCCTGGCCATGCCGGACGGCCGGGAGGCCGGAGCTGGCGAGATGGCAACGCTGAGCGCGGGGCAGGCGCTATCGGTGGCGTTTGCCAGATCGCCCGGCGGAGAGTGCTATCCGGTGTTCTGCCCGCTGCGCAGCCCTGACGATGCTGGCGATGGCCGTCCCGCGGCTGCGGGCCGAGGCGATCTCGGCGGGACGTGACCGCTGACCTTGGTGGCACCGGCGCGCTCGCGCGCCGGCTGCACGCCCGCCTGGCCGAACCTGGCGAGCGCGATTGCCGCCAGCAGCGCCAGCGCGAACCCGGCGATTGCGAGTCCGGTCAGCCCGGGAATCGTCGTGTCGCCGAGCAGCAGCACCCCGATGATCGCGGGTGGGACGGTCTCGAGCACGATGACCGAGGCCGTCACGACGGTCACGCTGCCGCTTTCCAGCGCCGACGCGTACAGCAGGAACGAGATCAGCCCGGCCGCGGCCAGCGTGTACGCGGCCGGCGACCTGACCAGGTCGTGCGGCGTGAACCCGGGCAGGATCCTGGCGCACACGGCGAGCACCCCGTAACCGAAGCCCGCCAGGGCGCCGAGCAGCGGCGTCCTGAGCCTGCCAGGCAGTCTCGCGGCGGCAACGCCGGCGACCGTAATCGCCGCGAGCGCGACGATCAGGCCGATGTGAAAGTCCACGCCGACGGTCACGGCGCCCTGTGAGCCCGCCGATGCTCCGAGAAGCCCGATTCCGATCACGACGCCGCAGATCGCCGTCCATTCGCGCCAGGTCAGTACCGCGTGCATGAGCCAGGACGCGAAAAGCGCCGTCACGGCGAGGTTCGCCGCGATGATGACCTGCACCTCGAAGATCGGCAGCCGCCGTAGCGCGAGCACCTGGCAGGCGAACCCCACCAGGTCAACGACCATGCTGACCAGGAACGGCCACTGCCTCAGCATCCTGATGACCAGGCTCGGGTCGATCCGGCTCACGCCGGCGGCGGCCAGGGCGGGACGGCGCGATGACGCCCGGACGGCGATCGCCTGCATCACCGAGCCGAGCCCGTAGCAGAGCGTCGCCACCAACGCGGCCAGCAGGCTCACCAGCACACAGACGACCCTACGCCGTTACCATCGGTCACTACGCAATGGTCACTGAACTAGCCGGCGTTCCCCGGTCCCGCCGCCGATCACGGCAGGTGCCGCACCGCCATGATTCCGGTCGCGTGCTCGAACGCCGACCAGAAGGCCGGGCTGTGCGCGGCCCAGCGGATCCGGCCCGCGCCGGTCAGCTGCTCGCAGCCGCCGGTCTGGACGCTCACCCCAGGCAGCGCTCTCCCGCCTGCCCCGGCGAAGGCGATCCGGTAGCCACCGGTGAAGTCAAGCGGGCAATGGAACGTCCCGCGCGGCATCGGCGGCAGCGCGCAGACGGCACTGGCCAGCGCGCGGGCCTTCGCCAGATCGGCGATCGTGAGTTCAGGAAGCTTGGATGGCAGCGGATTGCTGGGCTCGAGCTGGGTCATGGACGGTATCCGCGCCACCCGGACCACCCGGATGGAGGTGATGCGGGCGCACAAGCCGTGTCCCGAGGCGCCCTGCGCGGCGGGCGAGGTCCCGCCGGAGGCTTCCTTGCCGCAGCCGGTCATGGCCGTCCCGAGCAGGAGCACGCCCCCCACGGCGCCGACGAGCCTGGCGACGGCCTTGGTGGTTACCACATTCATGTTGCTTGGACGAGCGACGGGCACGGTTGCGTTCCCGCCGATCTAGACACCGGCCGCCTGCATGCCGCGAAGTTCTGCCTTCAGTTCCCTGATCTCGTCCCTGAAGCGCGCGGCGAGCTCGAAACGTAGCTCGGCAGCCGCCCCGTGCATCTGCTCGGTCAGGGTCGTGATCAGGGCGATCAGGTCGTCGCGCGGGGTCCCGGAGGCTGCCTGGCCTTCGGCCCGACCGCCGGCGACGCCCGCCATTGCCCCCAGCGCGACCCGGGCTGGCGTGCCTGGCACTGGCGCCTTGCCCCGGCTCTGCCGTCGACCCGACCCGCCCAGCAGCTTCTCGGTGTCGGCGTCCTCGCGGGCGAGCTGGTCGGTGATGTCGGCGATCCGCTTGCGCAGCGGCTGCGGGTCAAGCCCGTGCGCCTCGTTGAAGGCGACCTGCTTGGCCCGGCGCCGGTTGGTCTCGTCGATCGCCTTGCTCATTGATGGCGTGACCTGGTCGGCATACATGTGTACCTGTCCGGAGACGTTCCGCGCGGCCCTGCCGATGGTCTGGATCAGCGAAGTGCCCGAGCGCAGGAAGCCCTCTTTGTCGGCATCGAGGATCGCGACGAGCGACACCTCGGGCAGGTCAAGGCCCTCGCGCAGCAGGTTGATACCGACGAGCACGTCGTACTCGCCAAGCCGCAGCTCCCGGAGCAGCTCGACCCGGCGCAGCGTGTCCACCTCGCTATGCAGGTACCTGGCCCGCACGCCGAGCTCGAGCAGGTAGTCGGTGAGGTCCTCGGCCATCTTCTTGGTCAGCGTGGTGACCAGGACCCGCTCAGAACGCTCGGCGCGCAGCCTGATCTCGTGCACCAGGTCATCGATCTGGCCCTTGGTCGGCTTGATGACCACCTCGGGATCGACCAGCCCGGTCGGCCTGATGACCTGCTCAACGACCTCGCCGCCCACTCGCTGCAGCTCGTACGGGCCCGGGGTGGCGGACAGGTAGAGCGTCTGGTCGATCCGATCGCAGAACTCCTCCCAGGTCAGCGGCCGGTTATCGATCGCGCTCGGCAGCCGGAACCCGTGCTCCACGAGGATCCGCTTGCGTGACACGTCGCCCTCGTACATCGCGCCGATCTGCGGCACCGTGACGTGCGACTCGTCAATGACGAGCAGGAAGTCCTCGGGGAAGTAGTCGAGCAGCGTGTTCGGCGGGCTGCCTGGCTCGCGGCCGTCGATGTGCCGCGAATAGTTCTCGATCCCGGCGCAGCTGCCGACCTGCCGCATCATCTCGACGTCGTAGCTCGTCCGCATCCGTAGCCGCTGCGCCTCGAGGAGCTTGCCGGTTCGCTCAAGCTGCGCCAGCCGGTCGGCCAGCTCGGCCTCGATGCCCGCGATGGCCCGCTCCATGCGTTCCGGACCTGCGACGTAGTGCGATGCCGGGAACAGGTAGAGCTCCTCGTCGGTGGTCATCACCTCGCCGGTGAGGGGGTGCAGCGTCATCAGCCGCTCGATCTCGTCGCCGAACATCTCGACTCGCACGGCGAGCTCCTCGTAGACCGGGATCACCTCGAGCGTGTCACCGCGCACCCGGAACGTGCCCCTGGTGAACGCCATGTCGTTGCGCTGGTACTGCATCGCGACGAGCTTGCGCAGCAGCGCTTCCCGTTCGATGCTCTCGCCGACGCGGAGCTTGACCATCCGGTCGACGTACTCCTGCGGCGTGCCGAGGCCGTAGATGCACGAGACCGAGGCGACCACGATCGTGTCCCGCCTGGTGAGCAGCGAGTTCGTGGCGGAGTGGCGCAGTCGCTCGACCTCGTCGTTGATCGAGGAGTCCTTCTCGATGTAGGTATCGGTCTGCGGGACGTATGCCTCCGGCTGGTAGTAGTCGTAGTAGGACACGAAGTACTCGACGGCGTTATGCGGAAGCATCTCCCGCAGCTCGTTGGCGAACTGGGCAGCGAGCGTCTTGTTGGGCAGCATCACGAGCACCGGGCGCTGCAGTCGCTCGGCCAGCCAGGCCACGGTCGCGGTTTTGCCGGTCCCGGTGGCGCCGAGCAGCACGGTGTCGCGCGATCCGGTCTTGATCCGCTTCTCGATATCGGCGATCGCGGTCGGCTGGTCGCCCGCCGGGACCATGTCGGTGACCACCTCGAACGGCGCGACCCGCCGTTGCAGGTCGGTTACCGGGCGCATGGCACCTCCTCGGCTCGCGGCATTCGGATTCGCACGTTCCACTCTAGGTGCCCGTACCGACATCTGGTTGACGCGCGGATTCGCCCGCGGGCATGATCCATGATCGAGGCCGTCGACGCCCCGGCCAGACGTGCCGGTGGCTGGAAGCAGCACCCAAGGCGGTCCAGAGAAGGAGAAAATTCATGTACCAGCCCTATCCGACATCCGGGCAGCCGCAGCCCCAGCCTTCGGCGCAGCCCCCGGCGTCGGTACTGAACGCGGTAAAGCTCATGTACGCGGGCGCGGGTCTGAGCGCCGTCTCTTTGATCATCGCGATTGCCACTATCTCGAGCGTTAAGAGCGCGGTGGAGGCGAACAACCCGAGCCTGACGCACAGCCAGGTCAACGCCGCAGCAGACTTCGCCGTGGGATTTCTCGTCTTCTTCGGGCTGATTGGTATAGGTCTGTGGGTGTGGATGGCGCAGATGAACCGCCGCGGCCGGAACTGGGCGCGAATCGTGGCGACCGTGTTCTTCGGCCTCGATACGTTGTTTTTCCTGCTTGGGCTGATCCGGCCGCACGCCACCATCAGCCTGCTGATCAGCCTGGTCATCTGGCTGGTCGGGCTGGGCGCGATCATCCTGCTGTACCGGCCGGACTCGTCGGCCTACATCCAGGCGATGTCCGCGCCGCAGGGATACGGCCCGCCGCCTGGTTACGGAGCGCCGCGCTAACTCGCGGGTTCTCGCCGCGATCGGCCGCCATCCGGCGGCCAGCCACGGCCAGCCGCCACTCTCGGCCGTTTCATGATCGATGTGGAGTTCATCACCA
>Ga0126378_10004105_pt1 | contig 11057 bp, 6 predicted proteins | sample PanSoiMetPlot_23_FD_92587 | JGI IMG/M metagenome (GOLD analysis project Ga0126378, IMG submission 92587) | Tropical forest soil microbial communities from Panama - MetaG Plot_23 | ecosystem: Environmental > Terrestrial > Soil > Tropical forest > Bulk soil | place: Panama | collected 2016-02-17
CCAGCCGGCCGGTCAGGAACGCGGCGAGTCGCCGGCGCGCGTCCGCCCAGCCGGCCGCCGCGGTGAGATCCGGGGCGGGCGGAGCGGGGCTCGCCGTGCCGGCCAGCGCGGTGCTGCGCGCGCACGCGGGGCCGGCCGTGGTGATCCGGACGGCGAGCCGGGCCAGTGCGTCCGCGGTGACCGTCACGGTCACGTAGCCGCTGGTCACGCCCGCGGAGCGGACCCAGCCGGCCCGGTGGAGCGCCTCCGCAAGCGCCGTCGCGACCGGCACCGGGTCGGGCTCCAGGCGGAACGCGATCGGCGTGGCGTACGTGCCGGGCGCGGGCGGGCTGCCGGGCGGTGCGGGCCGCCACGTCCCGGCCGTGGTGATCACGGGCGGCGGCGGCCGCAGGGCGCTGATCTCCGCCGCGAGCAGCCGGTCCAGGTCCCCGGTGAGCACCGTTGCAGGCTAGCCGTTCCCGCGGGGCGGCTACGCTCGGGTGGATGCCTGACAGGGCCGTCCGGCGGCGGGTTCTCAGCCAGAACTTCCTCGTCAACCACCGCGCAATCGGCGCGCTCGTGGACGGCTCCGGGGCGGGAGACGGGGACCTGGTCCTCGACATCGGCGCGGGAAACGGCCTGATCAGCGCCGCGCTCGCGCGCCGGGGCGCCGTGGTCCAGGCGATCGAGCGGGATCCGGCGCTGGCCGAGCGGCTGCGGGCCAAGTTCAGCACCTGGCCGTCGGTCACCGTGGTGGAGGCTGACGTGCTCGCGATGCCGCTGCCGGCCGAGCCGTTTCGCGCGGTGGCCAACATCCCGTTCGGGATCACCACGAAGATCCTGCGGCGCCTGCTGGACGATGCGGCGCTGGTGCGTGCGGACCTGATCGTCCAGGCCGAGGTGGCCCGCAAGCGGGGCACCCGTGGCCGGGGGACGATGTTCAACGCCTGCTGGGAGCCGTGGTTCGAGTTCGGCACGGGGGCACGGATCCCGGCGACGGCGTTCCGCCCCAGGCCACGGGTGGACGCGGCGGTGCTCATCGTCACGCGGCGTGATCCCCCGCTGCTGGACCCGGCGGCGCGGCGGGACTATGTGGAATTCGTCACGGCCGCGTTCGAGGGCGCGCGCCCGACCGTGGCGAGCGCGCTGGCAGGCGTTCTGCCCCGGGCTCGGTTCGCGGGGCTCGCCGGGGAATTGGGGTTCCGGGCCGGCGCGCTGCCGTCCGAGCTGGACGTGCACCAGTGGGCGGGCCTGTTCCGCGCGGCCGGCGCTGCCCGTGGTGCCGTGACTCCCCCGCGCCCGGCCGGCAGCGGGGCCAGCCGGCGTCCACGGGCCAGCCGGCGTCCAGGGGCTAGCCGACGTCTGCGACCGGAGGGTGGCCGGCCAGTTTCCTGACCACGCGGATCATCTCCGACGGGTCGAACGGCTTGGTCAGGTAGGCGTCCACGCCGATCTGCTTGCCGCGCCTCTTGTCGTCTTCCTGAGCGCGCGCGGTGATGAGCACGACCTTGATGGCGCTGGTCAGCGGGTTGCGCCGAAGCAGGCTGGCGGTCATCCAGCCGTCCAGCCTCGGCATCATGATGTCGAGCGTGATCACGTCGGGGTCGATCGCGGTCACCTTATCCAGGCAATCCTGGCCGTCCACCGCGGTCGCGACGTCGAATCCTTCCAGGGTGAGATTGACCGCGATGAGCTGACGAATCACCTCATCGTCGTCCACCACGAGCACGCGTCCCAGTCCCTGCGCCACGGGCGCGAGGGTAGCGTCTCCGCGGCACTGCCCGCGACCGCCCGCAGCCGACAGGTGGATGTACGTTCCGTAGTGACCTGGCGGTAGCTGGGCATATGTTCAGGCGGACCCGTGTCGCCTGCTGGCAGCGCAGCGAGTACATCCGGACTGGTAATCTTGCGGAGTCCTGAGCCCCCGTAGCTCAGGGGAGAGAGCAACGGCCTCCGGAGCCGTGAGCGCAGGTTCGAATCCTGCCGGGGGCACAGTTCAGAGGCATAAATTCGAACACTCTGACAATCTTGGCCGATTGAGTGCCAGTCCTATCACCTGCGGAAACGCGGACGCGTTCCGGGCCTTGCCCCCGGTCCGCCCCCGGAACCAGGACCCCAGCCGCGGAGGGCCCAGCTCAGCGGCCAACCATAACGACGGCCGCCAGGCCGTTGCCCTGCCCGGAGGCCGTTGCTCTCCCTCCAATATCCGCAGCTAGATAAGGCAGCCGGAGCAGCGCTGGCAAGGTCCGGGGGCGACTGCCCAGCCGCCCGATCGCCACAGACGATCCGTGGCCGACTTCTCACCCTCCGTCACCAGCACTCCGGATCTTCACCGCGCCTGATCGCCTAATTTAGACCGTCCGACTTGGCGTTGCGGGTTGCCGTAGCGTCCGGAGAGGTCCGATGGAGCTGGCTCCTGAACCGCCTGCTGACCCGTGTGCCCGGCTTCAGATCGATGCGCCTGCCCTGTCGGATCTTGCCGTGGCGTGGCTCGAAAGAGAGACGAGCGCCCAGCGCAGGTCCGGTATCGGGCATGCCCGCCACGGTCCGCCCAGGTCTCATGTGTGCAAGTGGAGCGTACTGATGGCAGTGATGATCGGGATCGACCCGCATAAGGGCTCTCACATGGTGAATCTGTGTGGCCTTTCAGCGGTGGTGCTCGCTGTTCAGGTGAAGCAGGGCCCGGCGTCAGGCGGCCCCGCCCGGCTGCAGCCGGGCGGGGCCGCCTGGCGCTGGTGACGGATCGTTACCTGGCTGGCACGGGGTCGTGTGTTGCCTGGATCGGTGGGGGTGCGCCGGGGCTGGTGGCGGAGTGGCGCCCGGCGCCGGGGTGGGATGGCCACCAGGCGGCCTTCCCGGCGATGGTGGTGAGCGCCGGGATGAGCAGGAAGGCGTTGATGAAGGCGGAGATCAGCACGCCGGTGGCGACGGCGAATCCGATGTCGGCGACCGTTGGGGAGATGGTCAGCATGGCGAAGCTGGCGGCCAGGACCAGCCCGGCGGCGGCGACCGCGGGCCCGGCCCGGTGGACGGCGGTGGTGGCGGCGTCGCGCGGCGTCGCGCCCTGCTGCATCTGTTCGCGCAGCCTGCTGATGATCAGGATGTTGTAGTCGGTGCCGATGCTTGCCACGAACAGGTACAGGATGACCGGGAGCGCGAAGTTGACCCCCGGGTGGCCCAGGATGTGCTGGAACACCAGCACCGTGGCGCCGAGGCTGGCGGCGAAGGCGGCCACCACCGAAGCCATCAGGTACAGCGGGGCGAGCAGCGCACCCAGCGTCAGCAGCAGGACGAGCAGGATCCCGATCCCGGCCAGCGGGAAGATGATCTTCATGTCGTGGCCGAGGATGGTGCTGACGTCGCTGAAGGCGGCGGTGTCCCCGCCGACCAGGGCGATGGTCCCGGCCGGCGCGCGGGTCCGGGCGACCGCCTCGACCGCGCGCACGGTGCGGAACGCAGCGCCGCTGACCGGGTTGACCGACAGCTGCAGGTCGAGCTCGGTGACCCGGCCTTGCTCGGCGGTCCTGCCGGGGGTGACCCGGGCGACCCCCGGAACCTTGGCCAGGTCGGCGGCGAAGGCGGCCAGCTGCGCCGCGGTGGGCGCGGCACGGCGGGCGGTGACGATGACCTGGGTCGGGTCCAGGGCCCCGACCGGGAGCCCACGCTGGAGCTGCTGGTAGCCGGCGGCGGACTGGCTGCCGGCCGGGTAGGGCTGCGAATCGTAGGAGGCGTGGTAGCCCAGCGCGCAGGCGGTCAGGGCGGCCAGCACCGCGGCGGCGGCCAGCGCGACTGGGACCGGCCGGCGGGCGACCAGGCCGGCGGCAGCGCCGGTGGCCCGGGCGCGGCGCGGGCGGGTCCACCGGCGGCTGCGGGCCCGCCTCTTCGAACCAATGGCGAGCACCGCGGGCAACAGCGTCACCGAGGTGGCCAGCATCGCCAGCACCGCCACGGCCAGCGACGGGCCGAGGATGCGGAAGCTGGCCAGGCCGCTGGCCAGCAGCGCGGCGAAACTCACCGCGACGGCCAGCCCGCTGGCCACGATCGCGTGGCCGACCTTGGCGATGGCGGCGGCCATCGCGGTGTGGTGGTCCTCCCCCGCGCGCAGCCGGTCCCGGTACCGGCACAGCAAGAACACCGCGTAGTCGGTGCCGACACCGAACAGCACCACCGGCAGCAGATTCGTGGTGGTCTGGTCCAGCTGGAACCCCAGCACGTGCCCGGCGATGGTCAGCAGGCTGAGGACGCCCTGCCCGACGCCGAAGATCGCCCCGATGACCAGGAACGGCAGCCCCGGGCTGCGGAACAGCACCAGCAGCAGCACCACGATTGCCGCCAGCATCCCGTACATGGCCAGCTGCTGGGCCGGGACGTTGTCCTGGTCGGCGGCGGCCTGGCCGGTCAGGTCCGCGCGCAGCCCGGTCCCGGCCAGCGCGCGGCCGATGTCGGCCCGGATGTTCACCACCGCCTGACTGACCGCCGGGGTGCCGGGCGGCGCGCCGAAGCTGAACTGGGCGACGGCGATCAGGTGGTTGGGCGAGGGCACCACCGGGGTGACGCGGACCGCCGCCGGCGGTTCCGGTGACTGCACCGGGGCCGCCGCGCGCTGCCGGGCCTCGAACCGGGCCAGCGCCGCCACCACCCGGCCGACCGCCCCAAGGCCTCCGCGGGCCAGTGGGCGCCCGTCAGCGCGGCTGAACACCAGCACGGCCGTGGCGTCGCTGCTCGGCATGCCGAACGCCCGGTCCGCGGCGGCCTGCGCACGCGCCGATTCATACCCGGTGGGCAGCTGGGCCGCCTCGGCCGGCGACGGCGACGGCTGGCCCAGCACCGAACTGGCCCCGAACAGCCCGGCAACAACCAGCAGCCACCCAAAGGCCACCATCCCCGGGTGGGAGGTGACGCCGCGGCCCAGCCACGCGAACCAGCCACACTCCGGGCCCCGCCGGCCGCCCGAACGGCCACCCGAAGTGCCGGGCCCGGGACCGGCACCCCGGCCAGCGGCGGCAGCAGTCCCATATCTCTCGGTGAGGTCTTCAACGTTTAGCATTGCAGTTGTCCTTTCAGGCGGGGCGGTGACGCCCGTGAACCGGTATCCCACCAAACTCGCCCGGACGCGGACCGGCTGGCATCAGCGAAGTCGCCAGCCGGTGCCGGTGGGATCGCCGGTCACCGGCAAGCGCGGGCCGCTGGGCGCAAGCCGCGGCACCAGTTACCATGCGCGCTATGGCGGGCCCTGAGATCCAGCAGCGGGCCTCGCTGCTGCTCGGGCGTGAGCCCGAGTGCGCGGCCATCGACCGGTTGCTGGACGACGCCCGCGCGGGCCTAGGCGGGACCCTGGTAGTGCGGGGTGAGGCCGGCATCGGCAAGTCGGCGCTGCTGGAGTATGCGAGGCAGCGCGCGGCGCCGATGACGGTGCTGTCCGCGGGCGGTGTGCAGGCCGAGTCTGACCTGGCCTTTGCCGGGCTGCATGAGCTACTGCGGCCGGTCCTGGGCTATCTGGGTGCGCTGCCCGGCATTCAGTCCCAGGCGCTGGCCGGGGCGCTCGGCCTGGCGGCGTCAGCGCAGGCTGACAGGTTGCTGATCTCGGTGGCGGTGCTGGGCCTGCTGGCCGCGGCCGCGGACGAGCGGCCCGCGTTGTGTGTAGTTGATGACGCGCAATGGCTGGACCAGCCGTCGGCGGAGGCGCTGGTGTTCACCGCCCGGCGGCTGCGGGCCGAGCCGATGGCGATCCTGTTCGCGGCGCGGGAGGGTGAGGAGGCCCGGTTCGAGGCGGCTGGCCTCCCGGAACTAGCCCTGGCTGGGCTTGCCGAGCAGCCTGCCGCCGAGGTTCTCGCCAGCCGGGCGCGGCGGGCCGCGCCGGGGGTGCGGGACCGGCTGCTGGCGGAGGCGGCGGGGAATCCGCTGGCGCTTTTGGAGCTGGCCGGTGGCCTGTCGGAAGAGCAGCTCGCAGGGCTGGTGCCGCTGCCGACGGCGGTGCCGCTGACGCCGCGGCTGGAGGGGGTGTTCCGGCAGCGGATCGGGCAGCTACCTCAGGCGGCGCAGGACGCGCTGCTGATCGCGGCCGCGGACAATACCGGGGACGCGGCCGCGGTGCTGCACGCGGCCGCGGCATTGCAGCTCCCCCCGGACGCGCTGGACCCGGCGCAGCGGGCGGCGTTGATCCGGGTCACCGGGACCACGATCACCTTCCGGCACCCACTGGTCCGCTCGGCGCTGTACCAGGCGGCCACGCTGGGCGACCGGCAGCGGGTGCACGCGGCGCTGGCGGGTGCCCTGGCCGGGGAGGAGAACGCCGACCGGCGGGTCTGGCACCAGGCGATGGCCACCCTCACCGGCGATGAGGAGGTGGCCGTCGCACTAGAGGCTTCGGGCCGCCGCGCCCAGCTGCGGGCCGGCCACTCCTCCGCGGTCACCGCGTTCCTGCGGGCCGCGGAACTGAGCACCGACGACGCTCAGCGTGTCCAGCGGCTCGCCGCCGCCGCGCAAGCGGCGTGGGACGCCGGGCAGTCTGACCACGCCCGGGACGTCATCGGCCGGGTGCTGCCGCAGGCCACCGGCCACACGCGCGCGCAACTGCTGCATCTCAGCGGGCGCATCGAACGCATCGCCGGAAATCCGCGGAAAGCGTTCACCCTGCTGGTGGACGCAGCGGACGCCTGCACAGATCCGTCGCTGACCATCGAGATACTGATCCAGGCCGCAGATGCCGCGGTATCCGGCGGTGATCCGGCACCACTGGCAGAGCTGAACCAGGTCGCTATGCGCATCTCGCCCGCCGATGACCTGGATCGTTTCAAGATCGCCGCCCTCGGCGGGTTCACCCGGTTCTACGCCGGGGATCGCCTCGAGGGCCAAGCCCTGCTGGCCGATGCTCTCGACAGCGCCGACACGGTGACCGACCCCTACATCCTGATGCTGGCGGCCGACGCGGCCATCATGGCCAAGGGGCTGGGCGCGGCCCTGCCCTATGTCAACCGCGCGCTAGATGTGGCCCGGCGGAACGGGCTGCTCAGCTTCCTGCCAACAGCATTGCGCCGGCAGGCAATGGAGCTGTTCTGGGCCAGCCAGTTCGACCTGGCGTATGCGGCGGCCCAGGAGGGATACCGCCTGTCTCTCGACCTTGGCTACGGCGCCGCCTGGCAGTTGATGAACCTGGCCGCCGTGGAGGCCACGTGGGGCCAAGACCAGCACGCCCGCAAGCATGCGGACGAAGCACTCGCGCTGCCCGGACGGCACAGCCGCGGGCCCGCGGCGATCTTCGAGTGGACGCTCGGGATGATCGAGCTCACCGCGGGCCGGTCTGCTGAGGCAGCTGAACGGCTGTTCACGCTGACCACGCCCGGCCGCTTCGACATAAGTCCCGCGATCGCGCTGGAAGCCATGCCCGACGCCATCGAGGCCGGGGTCCGGGCTGGCCGGCCGCAGGAGGCAGCCGAGCGCCTGGAGCATCTTCGGACCGGGGTCGCCGCGGTACCCACGCAAACCAGGCACGCACTGCTGGCCCGGTGTGAGGGGCTGTTGGGAGTCCGGGATCCCGATGAGGCGTTCAACGAGGCCCTAGCGGCGGCGCTGCCGCCGTTGCAGCGAGCCCGGACAGAGTTGCTTTACGGTGAATGGTTGCGGCGGGAACGGCGGCGCAGCGAGTCCCGAGGTCATCTGCGTAATGCACTGGAAGCCTTCCGGGGGCTCGGCGCGGTGCCGTGGGCGGAGCGGGCCGAAGCCGAGCTGCGGGCGACCGGCGAGACCGCGCGCAAGCGAGATGTGTCCGCCGTCGAGCAGTTGACGCCCCAGGAACTGCAGATCGCCGGGCTGGTCACCAGCGGGCTGACCAACAAGGAGATCGCCGCCCAGCTGTTCCTGTCCCCGCGCACCGTCGACTACCACCTGCGCAAGGTGTTCACCAAGCTCGGCATCACCTCCCGCACCGAGCTGATCCTTGGCGGCCTGCCTGCCCGCTCGCCCGATCACCACAACTGATCCCAAAGACGTCAACCAGTGGCAACTGCCCCTGTCGCCACATGCGAGTAGTCGTGTCAATCAGCGGCCGTTGCCTCACCGGATGGCACAAGCTACCTTCCGAAACAGGCCCCGGGCTCTCGGCTCAGGCTGGCCAGACCGGCGGCTGCGCGATACCGGCGATACCAGAGGATGCAGATGGCTGTGATAGTCAACAGCAGGGACGATTTCACGGTGGAGAACTACCGGCGGGTGGCCATGGTCGGGGAGCCCGTGACGCTCGGCCCGCAGGCTCGCAGGGCTATGGTGGAGGGCCGGGCGAACTTCTTGCGCCTGCTGGAGTCCGACCGTACCCAGTTCATCTACGGGGTGACGAGCAGCTTCGGGCCGCGGGCCAAGATCACGATCCAGCCGGACCAGCAGCGGGCGCACGCGCGGGCGTTCGATTTCCGGGGTAACTGGGCACGTGGGTTCGGTGGCGGGTATCTCGATGAGCGTGTTGTCCGCGGCATCGTCTTCGCGCGGCTGGCCAACTTCGTGGCGGGGGTTTCCAAGGCTCGGCCGATTGTCGCAGAGCGGCTGGCCGCTCTGCTCGACCGCCCGCTGCCTCCGGTGCCGCTCGACGGGGAGGTCGGCGCCGGCGAGGTTCTGCCGATGTCGCATGTGCTGAGAGGCTTCCGGCGCGATGATCTCGAGGTGGGGGATGCCAATCCGCTTGCTAATGGGTCTCCGGTCTCCGCCGCCCTGGCGGCGGACACGGCCCTACAGGCTTGCCATCGGCTGGATCATGCCGAACAAATCTTCGCGCTGTCGGTGGAGGCGTTCGGTGCCCCGCTCGATTCGTACGACGGTGTATTCGATCATCTCTGGGGAGACGAGGATGAGGCGTCGGCGCTGGCGGTCCTGCGCCGCTATTTGCTAGGTGCCTCCTCCGAAGGCCGCCGGACTGCGGCGGTCCCCGCAAGCTACCTTGTGCTTGGCCGCGTTCTCGGGCAGGCGCACCGGGCGGTCGCAGGCGTCGAAGAGGCAGCCAGGGTGTCGCTGCGTTCGGTGACCGACAATCCCGTATACGTTCCACCCGACGAGGGCCACCCACTGGGGCGCGCCTTCTCAACCGGCGGCTTCCACAACGCGATGGTGTACCCAGCGCTCAACGCGCTCGCGGCGGCCTGGGCCGACCTGACCCTGCTGGCCCAGCGGCACGTGGCAGCGTTTCACACCGCCGTGCCACCGGCCCAGGGTCAGGCGGCTCCGGCGCAAGCTTCTGGGTCTGCGGCCGGCTCGGGAACGGGCCTGGAGCCGCTTCTGAGCGGCTTGGTGGAAGAGGCGCGGGCTGCCGCCATGCCGACGCTGCTTCCCGCGGCGGTCAACGACTCGCAGGACGACGTGTCCGCACCGACCTTCGGCGCTTACCGCCGACAGGCCAGGGCCGCGGAGTGCCTCGACGGCGCGCTAGCCGTGCTCGCCGCGGAGGCCAGCCAGGCGCTCTTCATCGCCGGGCGCCAACCGGCTCCCCCGCTCCAGAATCTTCTGGGGAATGTCCGCGGGATCTTCCCCCCGGTTGAGGGGGATCCGCGCGACCTTGGGGTCCGCGCGGAGGGTTTGGCGGCGGCGCTGGCCCGGTCGGCGGTCACCGGTTCCGCTCCGTTCGACACCAGCTGACAACGGCGGTCACCGGCGGAGTGTCCGGTGCCGCGGTGGTCTTCTCGACCGGCGGCCATCTCAAGGGCGCGGGCAGCCGCTACCGCGGCGGCAGCGAGAGGACGGTCAAACATGACGGTCGTTGTGAATACCAGGGACGACTTCACACTCGCGAACTTCCGCCGCGTCTGCTACGGTGGCGAGCCCGTGCGGCTCGGCGTCCAAGCGCGCCGGGCGATGACGGCGGGCGCAAGGCAAAGGCCGACGGCGGGTCCGCGGGGCCGGGAAACCGCCCGCCAGGTTCGGTATGCCGCACCTGGCGCCGGCTTCGGCGGCGGTTACCTCGATACGGCCGTGGTGCGCGGGATCCTGTTCGCTCGCCTGGCCAGCCTCGTGTCCGGGCACGCGGGAGTCCGGGCTGCCGTCGCCGAGCGGGTAGCTGCCCTGCTCGAAGGGCCAATGCTCCGGGTGCCGCTCGACGGCCAGATCGGACCCGGTGAGGCCCTCCCGATGGCTCACGTCCTTGCCGGGCTACAACGCGATGACCTCCAAGAGGGCGAAGAGGAGGCCCTGCTGGGGGGCGCGCCGTGCTCGGCGGCCCTGGCCGCCGACACCGCGATCAGCGCCCGGCACCGGCTGGAGCATGCGGAAGCCATCTGCGCCCTCTCGATCGAGGCGTTCGGTGCCCCTCTCGGCCCCTATGACGAGGCCCTCGATGAGCTTTGGGGCGATACGCACGAGACCGCAGCCCTGCAGGCGCTGCGACGGCATCTAGACGGTGCCGGGACGGCGGACCGGCGCTTCCACCAGGCCCCGGTGAGCTACCGGATCATCCCCAGAGTGCTGGGCCAGGTACACCGGACAGTGGCTGCGGTCGAGAAGGCGGCAATGGTATCGCTACGATCCGTGACCAGCGACGTTGTCTATGTCAGCGACGAGATGGGCCGCCCAGCCGGGCGGGCGGTACGGGGCGGGGGCTATCACAACGGGGTGGCGTACCCGGCCCTGAACGCGCTGTCAGCGGCCTGGGCGGATCTCGCGCTGGTCGCCGAGCGTCAGGTGACTGCGCTCAACACCGCCGAGACCTCTGGCCTTCCGGTCAATCTGGCGGCGCCGGGGGTTTCCGGGAACGGCACGTACGCCTACGGCTGGGCGGCGAGCGGCTACGTCGAGGAGGCCCGCGCCGCAGCTACACCCGCGCTGCTGCCGGTTGTGGTAGAAGACCCGTGCGCTGACGTGTCGTCGCCGACGTTCAGCGCCTACCGTCGGGAGCGCCGCGCTGCCGAATGCCTGGACGGCGTCCTGGCAATTCTCGCGCTCGTCTCAAGCCAGGCGCTGTTCGTGACCGGCCGCAACCCTGCGCAACCACTCCGGCCCGTGCTTTCCTTTATTCGGTCAGTATTCCCGCCGATCGACGGCACCGGGGAGCGTGATCTAAGCGCAGACGGGGGCCGGCTCCAGCAGGTTCTCGGCGCCGCAGC
>Ga0126378_10004106_pt1 | contig 11057 bp, 13 predicted proteins | sample PanSoiMetPlot_23_FD_92587 | JGI IMG/M metagenome (GOLD analysis project Ga0126378, IMG submission 92587) | Tropical forest soil microbial communities from Panama - MetaG Plot_23 | ecosystem: Environmental > Terrestrial > Soil > Tropical forest > Bulk soil | place: Panama | collected 2016-02-17
CGGCAGCCAGGGCGGCGTGCCGGCACTCAAGACGTACACGTTCGACGACATTGTGAATGCCCTGAACCAAATTGCGCCGTACGATTGGCGCGGCTTCTGGACCGAGCGTCTCACGAATCACGGGCCGGGGGCGCCGCTGGGCGGGATCGACGGGAGCGGTTGGAAGCTGGTCTATGACGAGACCGAGGGTGACTTTTTGCGCAGCGCCGAGCGGTCGGAGAGCGAGATTGACGAAGCGTACTCGCTGGGACTGTTGCTAAAAGACGACGGCGAAGTGTCTGACACCGTAGAGGGCATGACGGCTGCTAAGGCAGGATTTGGTCCGGGCATGAAAATCGTCGCACTGAACGGGCGCAAGTTTTCTGCCGACGTGCTGCACGACGCGATCAAGGCAGCGAAAGGAAACTCGAATCCGATCGAACTGCTGGTGGAAAACAGCGACTACTTCAAGACCATCAAGCTCGACTATCACGACGGCGAGAAGTACCCGCACCTGGTGCGCGACGAATCCAAGCCGGATTTGCTGGGAGAGATCATCAAGGCGAAGTGAGAAGAGCTACAAGCTGCGAACCTCGGGCTACGAGCAACCTAGACGGGCGTAACCAGGTTTGGCAACTTTACTTCGCTGCGCTGGCAGTCGAGGCCTCTACCCCAGCCAGTAGATCCGTTTCCTGCTCAATTTGTCGCGGCGTAGCCGTGGCGGCCAGGTGAAACATCTCTTTTGGACTGCGCGCGAGGATATTTTCCTTCACAATCGGAAACACCGGCGCTTGCGTCGTGTGGGCTTCGAAGGCAGCCACTTTCGTGACAACGTAATTGGTGATATCGATCGTCGCGGTGATAGGCGAGGGGCAGATCGGCGGGCGATCGCGAAGAACGTAATCCGCGGTGGTGTAGTACAGCTTTTGCGTACAGTGCGGCTGCACGCCGTCGATGAGCTGATCGGGAAAACGATTCGGGCGTCCCGCCCACTCGTAGGCGAGCGTCGCAAAAACCGAAGCCATGGAATGATCCGTGTGGCCCGTGACCGAGCCCTCCGGACCGAAGGTGAGAATCACATCAGGACGAAACGTGCGGATATGCCGCACCAACTCTTCGACCACGCTGTAGAGATCGAGTCGATGTAGCTTGCCGTCGGCATAATCGAGCACCACACTGCGATCGATTCCCAGAATCTCACAAGAAGCCGCAAATTCCTTGCGGCGAATGGTAGCCAGTTCATGGTCGTTCTTCGACGTTCCACGATGACTGGCCGCTTGTCCAGCAGTCAGACAAACAACGTAGGTTTCAACGCCGCGGTCGTGATACAGGCGCAGGGAGCCACCGAAGGCAGCAGCTTCATCGTCGGGATGCGCGGTAACGCAAAGAATGCGAGCCATGCAAGCATTCTAAGCGAAGAGCGGCGAGCAATGAGTTTCGAGCCGCCGTCAGTCGCCGGCGACTTCCTCAAGGAGGGCTTGCTCGGCGGCTTGAGCTTCTTGCTCGGAAGCGCTGCCTTCGAGCATGAAGCTCAGAACCTCCTGCGGGATAGGAGCGTTCCACACCGGAGCGAACGACTGGCGATGCAGAGGCGAAGGCCCATGTTCGCGCAAAGCGGCGAGATGATGGGGAGTGCTGTATCCCTTGTTGGAAGCGAGGCCGTACACCGGGAAGACGGGATCCCAAGCTGTGATCATCCGGTCTCGTTCGACTTTGGCGAGGATCGAAGCCGCGGCGATCGAGGCCGAGAGCGCGTCTCCGTGGATGATGGCTCGCTGCGGCTGGTCCCAATCAAGGCGCAGCGCGTCGATCAGCAGATAGTCAGCAGCCGGCGCGAGTTGCGAGACCGCGATTCGCATTGCCAGGCGCGAAGCCTGATAGATGTTGATCTGATCGATGCGCGCCGCATCAACGGCAGCGATCGACCAGGCGATGGCATGCTCTTTGATACGTTCGGCTAGAACTTCGCGGCGCTCCGCGGGGAGCAACTTTGAATCGCGCAATCCGCGGACGCGGTAAGCGCGATCGAGGATTACGGCCCCGGCGACCACGGGCCCGAAAAGCGATCCGCGACCGACCTCGTCAACACCCGCGACGAGGAGCGCGCCTGCATCCCAGGCTTTCTTTTCGTAGCGGAGCGTGCAGCGCAGGCGTTTCAGCAGACGCAGCTTGGCGGCCGAGGCGGAGAGTTTCTTGGCAGCGGTCTTGGGTTTCCGGGGCACAGATCGGGAGCTTTTACAAATGTTCGCCCAGGCCGCTGTGGAAACGCAAGGGGGAAATCTTTCACGACAGGGGACACAGAGTGCACAGGGAAGCAAGCGCCGCGATGGACCTGGTTACAACTGCTTATCGTTTGCTCTTGTGTGTTTACTGATTCGCCTTCGCGCTCTCTGCGTCTACGTCAGCGACCTCTGCGGTAACGCTCCTTGCTTTCCTATTCTCTTGTGCGTACTTTCGCCTCCCAAAATGCCTCGGATTGTAATGGCCGCTCCGTAACATCACCCGTTGGGTACCGAGGTAAATTGAGCAAAATTTGAACAGGGGTTACTCTCGGAATGTCCCCAAAAGGGCCGTCAAGGCCCGCCGATCCCAGGAGAGGCCGGATTAAGCTGTGCGCCACGATTCCAAAAAAAAGCAGTCGCCTGATCGCACCGAAAAACGCATTCATGTCGCTCTTCCCGTTCGCGTCACCTTCTTCGACGACGACACCAAGCCCCGCCTGGAGATGGCTTGCACCTACGACATCTCGGCGCATGGCGCGCGTGTTACAGGCCTTCGCTGCGTAAAGGAAGCGGGACAGATCCTGGTGGTTGAGCGGGGCCGAAGCCGCGCCTATTGCCGCGTGGTTTGGATCGGCGAGGCGAATTCGTCGTTGCATGGTCAGATTGGCATTCAATGCGTTGAGGCGGAGAAGACGCTCTGGACCGCCGAACTAAGCGACATGGAGCAGATCTATGATCCCATCGTTCGCGATCCTGCGTTTTACAAGCTGAGCGCGAGATCCAATGGTCCGGGTAACAATCGCCGAAAGTATCCGAGGTTCGCGATGCAAGGAGCTGCGGAGCTTCTGCAGAAGATTCCTGGGGCAGGACGGCTGGAAGGTGAACTGATTGATGTGTCGGAGGTGGGTTGCCTCGTGAGCACGAACAGCCTGGTGTTGCCGGGAACTGAGCTGAAGCTCGTTGTGAATGTCTCGAATTACGATTTGAGCTTCAAAGGCCAGGTACGGCACGCTGCGGTCGATGTCGGACTGGGAATTGAGTTCCGCGAAGTTCGCAAGGGCGATCGCGCGATCCTGCAATACATGCTGAAGAAGTTGGCGGAGAAAGAAGCGCCCGTCGAGAAGCTGGAAAAGGCGAAGGTAAAATCGGTCGCGGTGATGTAGCTTATTGCGAACTGCTCTTCGAGTTCGAATCGCACAGGCGCGTGTGGCTCTAGCGCACGTTAGCAATCCAAACCAAAAATCAAAAAGTAGACCCGCAGGCACGGAGAATTCCGCGCCTGCGCGAGACGTTGTTTTGGGGGCGACTATTCTGCCGCGGTCGTGGCGGCTTCCGCGGTCTGACGCTCGCGGTCGACGTCCTTCAGGCGGGCAGCCTTGCCCTTCAGAGCGCGCAGGTAATACAGCTTCGCGCGCCGGACTTTTGAAGACCGCACAAGCTCCACGCGATCGATAACCTTCGAGTTCACGGGGAAAATGCGCTCCACGCCGTGGCCGAAGCTCATCTTGCGGACAGTGAAGCTGGCTTGCGGGCCCTTGGCCTGGGAGATCACCACGCCCTCGAACGCCTGCACGCGCTCCTTGTCACCTTCACGGATCTTCACGTGGACGCGGACGGTGTCGCCCGGTGCAAATGCGGGCAGGTCGGTGCGCTTGCTCTTTGCCAACAGTTTTTCGATGATGAGGTTCGACATAAGCGTGTCCTTCTTCAATCGTTCTAAATTTTCTTGCCCGTGACCTGGGCCAGCAATTTCTTGTCATCTTCGCTGAGCGTTGCCGGATCTAGCAGATCCGGACGATTCCGCAGCGTTTTTTCCAAAGCCGTCTTTCGTCGCCAGCGGCGGATTTCGTCGTGATTCCCGTTCATCAAAACTTCCGGCACCGCCATCCCGCGAAAGTCCGCAGGCCGCGTGTAATGCGGGTAATCGAGTAACCCGCCGGAGCCGCAAGTGGAACTCGGAACGTTTTCCGGGGCCGCGGTCTTCTCAACGCGATCCGCGGGCGCCGTAAACGACTCCTGTTTAGTGGAGTTCTCGTTCCCAACCGCTCCCGGAATCAGCCGCGTGACCGTGTCGACGATCACCGCTGCACCGAGTTCGCCACCGCTCAGCACGTAGTCGCCGATCGAGACCTCCCGATCCGCCAGATGCTCGCTCACTCGCTCGTCCACGCCTTCATAGCGGCCGCAGATCAGGACGATTCGTTCGAGTGCCGCCAACTCGTTCGCGAGTCCTTGATCAAGGCGGTGTCCCTGTGCAGAAAGCAGGATTACCGATTCCTTCGCGCCCGCGATCCGTTCTTCGCGCGGCGCCACGTTCAGCTTCTCAATACATTCAAAGATCGGTTCCGGCTTCAGGACCATGCCCTCGCCGCCGCCAAATGGGCGGTCATCCACGGTGCGATGTTTATCGCGGGTAAATTCTCGCAGATCGTGGATGCTGACTTCCACCAGGCCCGCTTCCCGGGCCCGGCGGAGAATTCCGTAATCCAGCGGCCCGCGGAAGAAGTCGGGAAAGATCGTGACAATGTCGATCTTCATCGCGAACCTTCAAAACCAAAACCTCACCACAGGGCACAGAGACGCAGAGAAAAACTGGGATCTTGCGATTCATAGTCCCTAGTGCTTTGGTTTCTCGCAAAGCCGAGTCTTACTTCCCGCCCTGCTGCTCCCGCTTTTCCTCTTCCGTCAGCGGCGCGTTAATCTCGAGCATGCCTTCCGGCAACCGCATGCGCACTTGTTTCGCTGCCGGATCCACCCTTACCAGATACGCTTCGGCAAAGGGGATCTCGTAGGGCGCCACTTGCTTGCCGCCTGTTTTTCGCGGCGATCCGTCTTGCGGCCCACGCGAAACAATCAGCAGCGGTGCTTCACCTGCTCCGAACTCGACACCCTGAATCCGACCAATCTCGCGATCGCCGTCAAAAACGGTGCAACCGGTAAGATCGCTGATGTACGTCCAGCCTGCCTCAAGTTCAGCGCGCTCAGCACGCGGAACCTGCAACTCGCAACGGAGCAAAGTCTCGGCATCGCTGATCGAGTCGATCCCGGCGAATTTCAATACCAAATCGCCCTTGTGCGGCCACAACTCTTCGACCTTCAGCTCACGCCGCCGGCCGGCGTCGTCGAGAGCCAGCAAACGCATGCCTTCCGCGAATCGGTCGGGAACGTCCGAATGAACTTCCACGGCGACTTCGCCGTGCCGTCCCTGCGTTTTCAGGACGCGAGCCAAGGTGATGTACTCGTCGCCCATCGTGATCCTATGCGTGGGTCCGTTTCGAAGCCGAGCCTTCGAGTCCTACTCCAGGATCTCGAGCGTGTAGCGCTTGTGCGCCTTGATGCCGGCCGCGCCCAACAGCGTGCGTAGCGCGCGCGCCGTGCGTCCCGACTTGCCGATCACTTTGCCCAGGTCGCTTTCGGCGACGGTGAGCTCAAGAACGGTTTCTCCACCTTCGTCGACCGCATTCACCGACACCTCGTCCGGTGCGTCTACCAAGGCCTTGGCAACCTGTTCGAGGAGAACCTTCGCGTCCCCACCCTGCTCGCTCATCTGCGGCTCCTTACTTGTGGGGTGAAATGCGCTGTGCCGAGCACGGCGCTTAAGCGGCGGGCCCGGCGGTTGCCGCGGCGGGAACTGGCTTAGCCATGAGCTTGCTCACGCGATCCGACATCTTGGCGCCCTTGGACACCCAGTAGTCGATGCGATCGCGCTTGAGGTCGATATGGGCGGCAGCGCCCCGGGGATTGTAGGTCCCAACAACTTCGACCGAACGGCCATTGCGCGCGCGTTCCTTCTCGATTACTACGACGCGGTACTGCGGTTGTTTGCGCGCACCCGTGCGCGCCAGACGAATCATTAACACGGAACTTTATTTCCTTTCCTAATCCTTCCGGGAGGGGTAAGACAAACCATTATTATCGCGGAAGTTAGCGGGATTGGCAAGGGTGACGCACGGGCGAGTGGCCTCACGAACTCTGGGGCCGCAAGTATGCGGGCATAGGGGAGTACACCCCGGTAATCTTTCATCAAACCCCGCACGCGTACAGAATGCTCAAAGTAGTCCGGGCCGAACCCATCGTCGATGCAGCTTCGAGTACGCAATTCTGCGCTTGTTCGACTAGGTGGATCGCTCGCAAGGGTCTTGGCGATTCCGCTTCTGGTGATGGGGCTCACGGGTTGGGTTCCAGGCAGGCTTCTTGCACCCGTCGAATTTTGGCCTGTTATGGGCGTGCTCGGATTCACGTGCGTGTTTGTCGGGTTGGTCGGAGCGTTTACCTAGGACTCCCCTCGCGACCGAGGCAGTTGCCGTGTAACACTTCACTGCTCCGCAGTGCTCGCGGCCAGCCTGGCGGGAATCATGGGTTGCAGTCCCTGCATCGCATGTTTCTTCGTACCGCCATTACAGCGATCACGTGTGCAGTTGGGATCTGCTGGCCGTTGCAGTAACCATCGTCGGTGTGAAGTTGGCGGTTGTGGCGTGGTATCGGATCACAGACTAAGCGCCGGCCAACTGGAATGCTATCGTGTGGTGTGAAGGGCGGAGACAAAAGAATGCTGCTGAAGAGTCGCAAAAATCCCGGAGCCCTGATGACGATCGGGATGTCGTGCCTGGTGTTGGGCGTGCTCTGGCCGAATATCGTGCCCCACATCGCCGGTGTCGGGCCAAACGCCGGCCACTTCCTTCGTGGCGTGCTATTCGGAGTATCGATCGCGATGAACCTGATGTCGATCGTGATCGCACGACGCCAGCGCGGGATTAGTGGAAGCTAGACGCTCCCGGATTGTTAGCGAGCAGAAATTTGTAGACGCAAGACCCGCGCCGCGACTAGATGTTCTGGCGCGAGCGCTTTCGAATCAAACCAGCCAGAACCGCAAGAATCGTCGCGACCAATAACACCAGGGCCGCGATGCGTGACGTCCCTCCGTGCACGTAGAGGCTCACGATGATCACGCTGATCAGGGGAAACAGGATCACGATACCTGCGGCCTTCATCGCAAACGCTCCAGGATTTCCGCAGGCTCGGGCCGCTCGGTGTAGTCTTCGCTCGCCCATCGATACAGAATCGTCGCGTCGCGATCGAGAATGTAAGTCGCTGGAATCGGCAGTTCCCAACTCTCGTCGCCATTCGTGAAGGGGAGATTGATGAACGCGCGGCGATAGATGGCCTGCTGCTCGTCGGGCACACGATAGACCAGCCGGAACTGGCGTGCGACCTGATTGCCAGCGTCGCTTAGAACAGGAAAGCGGAGCCGATGCTGATCGGCCATAAAGAAAGACTGTTTCACGGTTTGCGGCGAGACCGCGACGAGTGATGCGCCCGCGTCTTGAATCGCCGGGACGATCTGATTCATGGCTTCCAATTGTCCGCAGCAGAACGGATCCCAGCGACCGCGGAAAAAGCAAAGCACGAGACGCCCTCGTCCCAATAACTCATCTGGACAAACCGGGTTTCGGTTCTGGTCCGGAAGTGTGAAGGACAGAGCCGTTGCGCCAACCGCAAGAGCATTAACCGCCAGACCTTGGGACCGCAACTCGGCGATCACTCGCTGATGGACTGCCTGCGTGTCAGCCGGAGCATACTGCGCGATCTTCTGCTTACGCTCGGCAAAGATCTCGCGCAGCGAACGCGTGTCCGCTCCGTGCGTTGATTCTTCGAGGGATCTCCATTTCATAAAGGCAGGTCGTCAGGTCTTAGGCGTTAGGTCTCAGGAAATCTCGGTGTCCGGTTTTCGGCCAAATCGGTGCTCGGTTTTCGGTCGTCGGTTTTCGGAACAGCTTGCTAGACATTGGTGCTCTCGGTTTCGCCACGCGAACTCTCGTCTGAGAGAAGTCCTAACTCGACAGGAAGTCGAACACCGAAAACCGAACACCGATTACCAAACCTCTAAGACCTAAGACCTAACCCCTGCCACCCGCGCTCACATTCCTGGCATCTTCATTCCGGCCATGCGACGCGCGAAGCTGGGCTTGCCCATCTGCTTGAACATCTTCTTCATCTGCGCGTACTGACGCAGCAGGTTATTCACTTCCTGCACGCTCGTGCCCGAGCCTCGGGCGATGCGCTTGCGGCGGCTGCCGTTGATGGCCTCGTGGTGATTGCGCTCGTACACGGTCATCGAGTTGATGATGGCTTCCACCCGATTGATCTGATTTTCGTCAACCTTGTCGGCGGCCTTTTGCAGGCCGCTGAACGGGCCGATGGACGGCAGCATCCCAATCAGGCTCTGGATCGATCCCATCTTGCGCACCTGCCGCAGTTGATCGCGAAAATCTTCAAGCGAGAAGCCGTCGCCAGCGAGCGCGCGGCTGGCCATTTCTTCGGCTTTTTTGCGGTCGATCTGTTGCTCGGCTTTTTCAATGAGCGACAGGATGTCGCCCATGCCCAGAATGCGCGAGACGATGCGGTCAGGATGGAACGGTTCGAGCGCGTCGTATTTTTCGCCCACGCCGATGAACTTGATCGGCTGCCCGGTCACATTACGAATCGAAAGCGCTGCGCCGCCGCGGGCGTCGCCGTCCATCTTGGTGAGCACCACGCCGGTGAGCGTGAGCTTCTTGTGGAACTCGTCAGCGGATTTGACCGCGTCCTGTCCGGTCATCGCATCGGCGACAAACAGAATTTCCGAGGGATTGAGCAGCTTCTTGAGCGACTGCATCTCCTCCATCAATTGATCGTCGATATGGAGGCGGCCGGCGGTATCGACGATGAGCACGTCACTGCCGGTGTTGATCGCTTCGCGCCGCGCTTCTTTCACCAGGCGCTCGACGGTCGCCGTGTTCGCTTCGGTGACTTCGCCTTCGTAGATGTTGGCTTTGATCGCATCGGCGACGACCTTCAACTGCTGTCGCGCCGCCGGACGGTAGACGTCGACCGAGACCAGCAGCGGCCGGTGCCCGCCGTTTTTAAGCCAGTTGGCAAGTTTGCCCGAAGTGGTCGTTTTGCCGGAGCCCTGCAGGCCGGCCATCAGCACAACCGTTGGCGGCTGCGAGGCGAACTTCAACTTGGCGGTATCTTTGCCCAGGATCGCGACCAGTTCGTCGCGCACGATCTTGATGACCTGTTCACCGGGAGACAGCGCAGTGGCCACTTCCTGGCCCATTGCCTTGGCCTGGATTTGATCGATGAGTTGTTTGACGACCTTGAAGTTGACGTCGGCCTCAAGCAGCGCCAGCCGGATCTGCCGCATGGCCTCCTGCATGTTCTCTTCGTTGAGGACGGCCTGCCCGCGGAGGGTCTTGAACGCACGCTGAAGTTTCTCGGAAAGATTCTCAAACATAGGCGTAAACGGCTATTTTAGCAGCCGGGAGTGGCTGATAGCCGATGACGGGTAGCTGGTAACAGATAGCCGGTGGCCAGACAATGCGAACAAAGTCATCAGATCTCCACCCACTCCCCATCTTGCGGAATTGCTACTCGATCAATCACACGGGCGGCGTCCAACTGAAAGGCGAGGTCATCGCGGGTCAGCAAACAGTGATTGATAGACTCCATGTGTACGGCGATCAGCCGCGCGCGAGATGAGGCCTGTGCGGTCGCAATGACGTCGTCGGCGGACATCGTTATCGGTCCGCCTTCCAGGAACTGCGCCGCGCCGGCGTTGACCACGATGATCGCCGGATTGTGTTCGCGGATTGCACTCTGGACTTCGTCACACCAGATCGTGTCTCCAGCGATGTAGAGAGTGGGCTCGCCCTTCGCACGCAAGACGAACCCCGAGACCGGCGCCATCGCTTTGCCGATTTCGCCGCGCCCATGCTGGCCGCCGGTGCGCGAGATCGTGATGCCATTCCATTCGACTGACGACGTCACGGGTTGCACCTGCGTAAATCCCTGGCCGCGGAACTTTGATTCATCTTCTATTTGTCCAAACAAGGGAGTGGTTTTCGAAAGGAGGCGAGCCGCGGTCCCGTCCCAATGATCGCTGTGAGTGTGCGTAACGAGTGCGGCCTCGACGCCCTGGACGACTTCTTCCGCAGGCATCGGCAGAGGTACCAGCGGATTGTTTCGGGGATTCGGCGAGTTCCGAATCGGCGGGCGAACGCTCGGACCGTCAAACATCGGATCGACGATGAGCTTATGACCCTTATATTCGACAATCAAAGTCGCATGACGGATCAAGCGTATGCGCACGTTCATTTGTCCCCGAATACTTCTTTAGCCGCGATGACCGTATTGCAATGGATGGTTACTGTGTCGTCGACCTTCTGTGCGTAACCTCCCGCATAGGTGACCATGACCGGAATGCCGCGTGCGCGCGCCACGCGGAACACTAATTCGTCGCGCTTCTTCAAGCCCTCGATCGACAGGTTCAGTCCACCCAGTTGGTCTTCGCGATAGGGGTCGGCGCCCGCGATGTAGCAGAGCAACTCGGACTCGAATTGCCGCAGTCCGGAACAAAGCGCGTCGTCGAGCCAAGCCAGGTAATCGTCGTCGCCGATTCCATCCGGCAAATCAACATCGATCGAAGACGGCGGTTTCCACGCCGGGTAGTTGTTCTCCTGGTGAAGTGAGATCGTGAAGACGTCACCTGCGTGAGCATTGCGGATTTTCGCGGGGCGCGCCGCCGTTACCGTCGAACTTGAGACCGACGGAAGCGGATCGGTCGGAACCCTCACGCCCGCAAAAATCGCAGCTGTTCCGTTGCCCTGGTGAACATCGCAATCCACGGTCATCGCGGTGCGAATCTTGTCGTCGCGCTGCATACGCCGGATCGCCACCGCAACATCATGAATCATGCAAAAACCTTCACCGTGATCGGGAAAGGCGTGATGAAATCCCCCGCCGATGTTGAACGCGACGCCATCCTTCAACGCATGGTTGGCGGCTGCGATCGATCCTCCCGCAGCCAGCCAGAAC
>Ga0126378_10004107_pt1 | contig 11057 bp, 10 predicted proteins | sample PanSoiMetPlot_23_FD_92587 | JGI IMG/M metagenome (GOLD analysis project Ga0126378, IMG submission 92587) | Tropical forest soil microbial communities from Panama - MetaG Plot_23 | ecosystem: Environmental > Terrestrial > Soil > Tropical forest > Bulk soil | place: Panama | collected 2016-02-17
TGGCTCGTCCAGGAGCCCCAGCGCCGCCTGGGGCCCATCAGCGGAGAGGCCCGTTGGAGGGGGCAGGTCGGAGAGCGGCAGGACTTCGGGGAGAGGGGGCAGCCACGGCCGCCGGGGCGCGGTCAGACCTGAGGCGGCGTACACGGCGCCCATCGCCAGGGTTAGGCGCTCGAAGTCGGTCTGGCCGCCAGAGCTGTCGAGCGTGCGAGCTCCCGCCTCGGGGGAGCACTCCTCCGATACCGCATCCGGGCGGATGTCCGAGATGGCCGCCTCACCACACTCCCGGGCGGAGCGGGCACCGGCGTAAGCGACCTGGAACGGCTGCAGACTCTCGTGCGACAGACGGAGGTAGGCGCGGCCCCGCGCAGAAGGCGCGATGCGGGCGGCGTCAGCCGAATCGATCACGTCGCGGCTGTGCACCTCGCTCAGCATGCGCAGGGCCACTCGTATGTTGGTGTTGCTGCGAATCGCCTCGGGCACCGACCCCTGTGGTTTCTGGGTGCCCAGCACAAGGTGTACGCCGAGGCCGCGACCGAGCCGCGCGATTGGCGCGATCACGTCACTCACGAACCCCGGGTGCTCGGCCAGCAGCTGCTCGAACTCGTCGAAGACGACCACGAGCACGGGGGACGCGTCGTCGGGCTGCAGCCGAGCGAAGTCCACGAACTCCTTATGTCCAAACCGCGCCATCTCCGCTTCTCGCCGCTTCAGCTCGGCCAGAAGGGACTGCTGTATTCGCCCAAGCAGGTGGTCGCTCAGGTCCGTTACCACGCCGACTACGTGGGGAAGCCGAGCGCAGTCCTGCAATGCGGTCCCGCCTTTGAAGTCCACCAGGAGGAAGTTCAGACGCCGTGGCGAATGGCGGGCAGCGAGCGCTGTGACCCAAGCGCGCAGGAACTCGCTCTTGCCCGAGCCGGAGGTTCCGCCAACAAGCGCGTGCGGCCCCTGCTCGCGCAGGTCAACTGTGAGCACGCCCGCGGCGGCAACTCCGACGGGTGCGGCCAGATCGCCCTGCTGTGCCGACCACCATCGTCGAATGGCGCCTTCCAGTACCTCGCCGGGCCGGAGATCGAGGCACTCGACTACCCCGACAGCGCCCGGAAGCGGGTTCGCCGCCGCCGGCGTTCCCACCGGTTCGATCCCGGACAGCGAACGTGCCACCCGGTCCGCGAAATCTACGTCCACTAGGTCTGGGATGCCGACCAGCTCAGTCCCAGTGTTCAGCAGCGTGAGTCGCAGCTCGGTTGCGGCTCGGCCGATCTCAGCGACGGCCCGGCACGCGTCCGGCAGCAGGTGAGCACTGGAACCTGCCCACACGACCGCCCCACGTGGGGCGTCCGGCTGCATCAGCCCGGCGAGCGCCGCCCGCCCGATGGCTGCGTCCTCGTGAACCAGCACAACCAGGGTTGGCTGGCCTGACTGGTGCCCGGGGTCGCCCCGGGCGGGCCGCGCCTGCAGGGCAAGCGCCAGCAGGCGCTGGGCCTCCGGCGCCACCGCCACAAGGGGCGCGCCAGCGTTCAGTGCTGGTTGTCGAACGTGAGGCAGCCAGCGCAGCCACTGCCAGTCTTCGGCGGCACGGCGGGACAAGAACGCGGCCAGGGCCAGTTCATGTGGACTGTGGAGGGCGGCGGCCTGGACAATCAACCATCTGGCGGCGCTGTCGACCGCCTCGGGGGTCCCAGCCAGGCCCAGCCAGCCGGCGTCCGACAGGTCTACCGTCACCGGGACGGCGGCCAGGATGGCAGTCTTCAGCGCGGTGGCGGCAGCCTCCTCGCGGAGGTCCGTCCGGCCGCCGTCCGGCACCTCCACTCTCGCGAGTGACGGCAAATCGCCCCAACCCAGGCGGAGACGGAGGAAGCCAGGCCGATCCGGCCTCCGCTCCCAGAGCGTGGGCAGGACGAGCCTGGCGCGAGCCTCCAGCTCGGGGGCGTCGGGGGCCTGCTCTGTGATGGCCCGCGCCTCTCGCGCTCGAAGCCTCTGGAGTGCCGAGCAGGACTCGGCGAGGAGGTTCCGGTAACGAAGAGCCTGGCGGCGCCTCTGCCACCTGCCGACGAGCAGGTCATCCAGAACAGGCGCAACGGCCATCATGGGCGTCGCGAGGGCAAAGAGCAGGCCGAACATGTTGCGGGTCGCGAGCCAGATCGCAGCGCCGACGAGCAGGGGCGTCAGCACCGCGCCAATCGGAACGCGCAGGCGGGTGGAGTCGGCGGGTGCAGCCGGAAGCTTGAAGTCCAACGCGGGCTCGACACGCCGTGCTGCAGGCGGCCGGTTGAACTGGACCCTTCCGCCCGACATCGTCTCCGGTCGCGGTCTCACGCCCTCTGCGGCCCGAACCGCCACGAGTGCATGCCCGACCTCATACACCTCGTTTGCTGCAGCGCCGTGACCGCGAACTAGGGGCCGCCCATCCAGGTAGGCGCAGGTTTTGGGACCGCCCGGCGACAGCGTCACCGACTCGGCGCTGACCGAGAGCAGCAGGTGGGAGCGCGAGACGGCCTCGTCGGGAAGCCTGAGGTCAGCCTTCACGCCACGACCCAGGATCTGTTCGCCGAGGCGCAGCGGAAACCTTCGACCTGCGTGCGGCCCGCTGACGACGACCATTTCCCAGGGGCTGGCAGGTCTGGATGCGCCGGGAGGCTGATGATCGCCCGCCCGGAGTAGCCACAGCTCGTCCCCCATCCTCAAGCCAAGCCCACCGACCTCCGCCGACCTGCTGACCGCAACCCGGCGGCCAGGCACGTGCAGCCTCAGCGTAGGCTCCTCCAGGCCAAGGTGGTCTGCGAGGCGCTCCACCAGCTCCCCAGACGGGCGGTCAGGGGCGATCCGGACGCTGACTGCTCGCCGGTCGCCCGCAGGAGTGCGCACGATGAGCAGCAGGTCGAGCTGCTCCCCCGAGCGCGTCATCTCGCCTCGTGAGCAAAAGGATTCAGCCGCCACCGCCTGATGGAAGGTGCCTCGCACCCGGACGGCGGAGGCACCTCCCGAGGCAGGGGCGGCAACGAGGTCGGCTGGGCGCCGCCGGCGTCCGGTGCGACACCCGACCTCGGCATCGCGTCGTTCGCGATTGCAGGAAGGTCACTGAGAGCGGCGGCCAGCTCGGCGACCAGGGCGCCGGCGCTGGCCGGGCGCCGGCCGGGGTCCCTGGCCAACCCGCTGGCCAGGGACCGGTCCACGGCCTCCGGAAGATACGGATTCACGGCGCGCGGCGTCAGGTTCGCGCCGCTCAGACCGTTTGGGGCGCCGGCGGCCCCGGCGCCGAAGGGCGTGCGCCCGGTCAACATCTCGAACAGGACGACGGCGAGTCCGTAGACATCGGTGTATGCCCCCTCGGCGGCGAGCTGCCCCAGGCGCTGCTCGGGCGCCATGTAGGCGGCCGTGCCCAGCCCGGCGAACGACCGGTCCTCGTCCTGGTCTGACCCCACACATGCGATGCCGAAGTCCGCCAGGCGGACGCTCCCGTCGTCGCCCAGCAGCACGTTGGCCGGCTTGACGTCGCGGTGGACCACGCCCCTGCCGTGTGCATAATCGAGGGCTGCGGCCAGCTGGCCGGCTATCCGCAGCGTCTCCCACGCCGGTGGTACGCCCTGGCGCAGACGGTCGGCGAGGCTGCGGCCAGCCACGTATTCCATGACCAGGTAGGGCGTCCCGTCGGGTGCGCTGGTGCAGTCGAACACGCCGACGACGTTGGGATGCTTGAGCCTGGCTGCGATGCGCGCCTCCCGAAGGAAGCGATCCTGCTGCTCGGGCGATCGGGCAGCGGGCGGTCGCAGGATCTTGACCGCCCGCTCTACCCCCATCACCTCGTGGATGACGCGATAGACGGTTGCATATGCCCCGGCGGCCAGGGCTTCGAGAACGCGGTACGGACCCAGCCGGGCGCCCGTGAGGCCGTCGCCGCCGATGGCTGTCATGGCCGACAGCGGAACCGTGTTCACTGCCATGAATCGAGGCTAGAGGGCCGCAGCGGACAAAAAACGGACAATGCACCCCGTTTTCGCCGAACCGATCGGCACCGCCGCGGAAGCCGCGGCCGCCGCGGCGCGACAGGGTCGCGCTGCGCCGCGGGTGCACTTTGACGATCATTACCCGAGGACATGCGCGGCGCTATCCGCACCGTGTTGGTGCTGTCGGAACGGCCGCATCCCTGGGCGTTCATCCGAGACAGCCTGGACCCGGAGCTCGTCAGCGTGGAATGGGCGCGCCCGAGCGAGTTCGGAGCCCATGTCGCTATGGCCTTGCCCTGGTCGGTCGCCGGCACCGGCACCCAGCCGGCACCCGATCTAGCCCACCTCGCAGGGACGCTGTTCAGCTGCCGCTGGGTTGGTCCCGCTCCTGACCGCCTGCCCGTCCGTCCGCTGATTCGACCGAGCTGGCAAGCGATATCGACCGACCTCCAGGAGGCCCTGGGCGTGCGCCTCCGTGGCCTACGCCTGGCACCAGGTGGGGGGCTGCGCCTGCCTGACGGCTCGTTCGTCTCGCGCGTGGGCGAGCTGGAGGCACTCCTGAGTACCCACCCGGATGGCATCGAGCTCGTGGGGCGGACCGCACGGGAGCCCGCCAGGCGCATGAGCGCCCTGATCGAGCGACTCGGGCTGCCCCTACGGGTGCGCAGCGCGGGCGGCCGGATCAGGCTGGCTGAGGCGGAGGACTTTGCCGATGGTAGCGCCGCCTGAGGCGTTGCTCCTGGAGGACGACCTCGAGGAGCTTCAGGCGCTGGCCGGGGTGGTCCGGGACGTTGGGCTTGAGCCGATCAGCACCTCGGGGCCCCGCCAGGCACTCTCGCGCCTTGAGAACCACGACCCGCTGCTGGCGGTGATCGACCTCGAGATGTCGCGCGCGCCCGCGAGCGAGCGTGGCCGCAGCGTCCATGAGGTGCTGCGACGGCTCCACTCGCACCATTTCAACTGCATCGCGCTCGTCTATTCGGCAGGGGTGGAGACCATCGACGCACAGGCCGGCGTGTACCTCAGCCATCCGCACGCCCTCTTCCAGTCCAAACGTCACGGCTTCGATCGGCTGTTGAGCCGAATCGAGGGCCTGCTCGGCGGGAACGTCGGGGACGTCGCGGTAAGGGGTGGTGTGGTCGTGCACCTGCCCAGCGGCAGGACTATGAGCCACCGCGTCGCGGTCGCGCTCCTGACGGCGAAGCGGGCCAACCGCAGCGTCGTGCTTCGCGCAAGCGAAGCCAGGGCCGCCCGCAGATTCCAGCAGTGGCTCGATGAGCTCGGCTCACCGGTCCTGGTTCGAGCCCTCGGCGGCCGCCACTACCAGGTCGCCGTTCGAGGGCCGACCGCGTCATGAGGCTGGAACCCGGCGAGGTACCGGCGCTGCCGCTGCCGGCGGCGCTCGTCGACCTGGAGGGGCGTGCCGTGGCCAAGACCCCCGAGTGGGCCGGGCGGTGCCCGGGGACGGTCTCCTTCCACGCCGGTCAGGGGCACCTGCTGGTCGCCCCGGACAGCGCAACACCGGAGCTGCACCTCCTGATGGACCGTCTACTGGCCGAGCTGCGATGCGCCGCGGCCGGACTCGGCGGTGAAGACGGAATGCGGATGGCAGTTCTGACCGCCGGTCTGGAGCTGGTCGCCGGCATCCCGCCGGCTAGCGGGCCCACCGGGACACCCGAGCACGTCCTGGCACTGGCGGTGGCCGCCATCCGCGCGCGAGCGCAGGGCCTCGGGGTCCAGATCGTTGGTCCGCTCCCGAGCGTGACGGTGCCTGCGCCTGCCGCCATCGCGCTGGCGCTCGTCCAGTTTGCCGTGAACGCGCAGGTCCACGAGGGCATCCAACGGGTCTCTCTGCGGGTGAGTCCCGGCCCAACGTTCTCGGTCGAGTGGGCGGCCCCCGCGAGGGCCTCGGCACCGGTTCGTAGCCACCGCCACCCGCTCCGCCGATCGGGCTGGGGATGGGGTTACGTCCAGATGGTCGCCGATGCCCTGGGCGCCAGCGCCCTCCCGCCAGGTACCACCGGACCCGGAACCACCGGCGCCTGCGTCAGCCTGGGGTCTCCCCGGCTGGGACTCCCGGTCGCGGTGATCAGCGAGGGCCGTGTGGAGCGATCGACCCAGGCGTGGGACCAGGACCAGCGGCGGCCGGGATTCGGTCGGCAGGTTGACGGGCTGCTGGCCCGGCTAGCGGCGGCGACCAGCGAGCAGCCGGGCCGCATCGTCTACGCCGACCTCTACCAGGCGCGTCTGGACCGAGGCCGGACGTGGGTCGTGCTGACACCCGAGAGCGGATCGAGCCGCGCTCGCGACCTGCTCGCCGGGCTGCAGCACGAACGGGCGCTCTGGGTCGCTCCCGAGCCGCACGCCACGCGGGCCTCGGCCCTCGCCACGCTCCTTCAGGTGGCGATGGGAGACCCGTGGCCCAGCGTGCCGCCCGGCCTGTTCGCCGAGGTCTTTCCCGCCGCCTGTGCAAGGCTTGGCATAGCGACCCCGGATCTGGTGGATGCGGTCGTCCTTCCCGAGCCGCGCGCCGCCGCCTACTTGGTGGCGGAGCTCGACGGCCGCCTGGCACGCCGGGGGGACGAAGTCTGGATGGTCCCTTCGCCGGCCGCGTCCGGAAGCCCCCTTCTGCAATCGTTGGGCGCACTGCCCGGTGGCTGGCTCAGGATGAGTCGATGAGTTTCTGGTGGCAGCTCGCTTATCTGATCGGGTTCAAGCCCTGGGACTCGGGCGTCCCACCACCCGAGCTGACCCTGGTCGTCGAGGGGCCGGAAGCCCTGCCGCCAGGCCGGGCAATGGACCTGGGCTGCGGTGCCGGAACCAACGTGGTCTACCTGGCGCAGCACGGCTGGGAGGCGACGGGAGTCGACCTGGTGGCCCGCGCGCTCCGCAGGGCCCGCGAGAGGGCCGCCACCGCGAAGGTCTCGCCGCGATTCATAAAGGGCGACGTGACCCGGCTGGACGAGCTCGGGGTGGGCGGCGGCCACAGGCTGTTCCTGGACCTCGGCTGCTTCCACACCATCCCCGCCGAGCGCAGGGACGCGTACGTGGCAGGCGTGACGGCGGCTGCGGCCGAAGGGGCGACGATGCTGCTGTTCGGGTTCGCGCCCGGCGCTATGCGCCCGGGACCTCGCGGCGTGACGGCTGACGAGCTCAGGCAGAGGTTCCGAGGCTGGCACCTGGTCGAAGCCACCCGAGGTAGCGACCGGATCGAGACCTGGTGGTACCGGCTGAGGCGTGTCGCGCCCGGTGCGGTCCCAGGGCAGTTGACTTCAGTACGTCAAAGTACCAAACTTCCACTCGAGTAGCGCCCTGTGGGGGGCGGCACTGAGGGAACTCTTCGAGGAGGGAGCAATTGCTCTGGTGGCATGCCCTGGCTCGCGTGGCTGGCGCCGGACGCACGCGCATCAGCTCGGTCTCGCCATGGCCCCTCGCGCCCCCAGCTGACCCCGGGGCGATTTGTAGGGAGGTGTGCCCATGACAGGATCCGACGAACCGAAGCTCGTCGGCAAGACCCGATGGCGGCGAGTTCCACTCGTGCTGGTGCCGGTGTACGCGATGATCGCGGGCCTCTTCATCCTGGCGGCGACCGGCATGCTCGCGGTCTCGTTCGCGGTATCGGGTGTCGGGCTGACGGTCACCGCCGACAGCCTTACCACCGGCGCTGTCGATACCAATGGGATCGGCCTGTACCAGTTCGGCGTGGCGGACTTCGCAGGCAACGGCACGCCCGTTCCGCAGTTCGAGACGATCATCCCCCACGCGACGCTGGTCAACCTGTGCCAGTCGGTCTCGGTGGGCCCCCTGACGCTGCGGACGACCGCCGGGAACGTCGCAGGCAGCCCGGTGACGGCGACCAACCTGGTCGTAGACGCCACGTCGCTGAGTTCGACAGGAGGCAGCTTCACCAACATCAACATCGGCCAGGACATGGGCACGTTCACAAATCCGGCCCTTACGATGCCCATCTCGCGCGGCTCGGGCCCGAACGTGAACACCGGTCCGGTTCCGACGGGGACCTTCGGCCAGACCGCCACGGCCGCCACGCTGACCGGCCTCCGGCAGCTGGCGAACGCCACCTCGGCCGGCAACTTCACGCTGCCCAACCTATCCATCACGTTCGGAGCGCCGTGCTGACGATCGACCATGCGGGAGGGTGCCACCCGGCACCCTCCTATCGCCCCGCCAGATGAGCGACGCCGGCCCGCGCATCTCGACCAGTCCGGTTGGCCGTCAAGGAGGCGAGTGGTCGTCCCGGCTCGGGCGGCTCAGGGCGGCCTTTCGCGGTTGGCGCCGGACACGCCCATTCTGGGGCGGGCTCTGGTGCATTCTTGGCGGTCTGATCATCGCCTACGGGCCCACCACGGCAGTAAAGGTCATCCTGATATCGGGTACGACGGTGTGGCTCGGGATCCTGATGGGGGCCCTGGTGGCGGTGATGGGGCTCTTCCTCTGGTTCGCACCTCACCTGCGCCAGCTGGTCGGGGTCCTGGCGGCAGCCTTCTCGATGGTCTCGCTGATCACGTCTGATTACGGCGGCTTCGTCATCGGCCTCGTGCTGGGTACGCTCGGCGGAGCGCTCGGCTTCGCCTGGACGCCGATCCAGGCGAAAAAGACCTAGCAGCCGCCACGCGCCATGCGTGAGCGGCGCATTCCAGCACTTGCTCTGCCGGTCGTCGAAGGACTCTCGGCCCTCACCGTACTGACCGTCGGCCTGCTGGCTGGCGGCCCCATTGCGACGGCATTCGCGCTCGGGCCAGGCGCGGTCACGACCGCCGTAACGCCGACTCCGACTGACAGTGGCACGCCCAGCGCGGCGCCGACAGGCAGCCCGACGCCCTCGCCCACAGCGAGCGCTCCATCTCCCACACCAAGCGCGAGCCCGCAGGCAACTCCGACTCCTGCCTCGTCCACGACGCCGACGCCATCTCCCACCCCGACGGTGTTGCCCACGGCGCCCAACACCCTGTCGCCGATCAGCATCACAAGTTCGGCCCTCCAGGTCAGCGGCTTCACCTATGCAGGAAACAAAACCCTCACAACGCAATCCGGGCCGGTTTCAGTGATGGAGTTCTCGATGGCCGACGCAACCTTCACCGACGTGGTCGTCCGGATGCCCTGCTCAGGTCACTCTCAACTCAGGATGTCCCAGAGCTGGGCTCATGCCACCAGCAACTTCACGCTCGAGCTGACGTGGTTCACCGCCAGCGTGGGTGGGACCGTGGTCGCCTATACGCCGTCAGCACCCCCATCCTCGCCGCCGCTGAGCTCGGGAGCTGGGACCTTCAACTCGCTCAGCATTGTCGCGCTCGGCGGCCTGGGCAGCCAGCTCCTGGTGCAGAGCACGAGCGTTACGGCGGTCAGCTGCTGATCCGACGGCTTCGGGACATTCTCGTGGTTGCAGCCGTGGTGGTCGCGGTCCTGTCTTTCGTCGTCGCGATCTTCAATGCTCGCGTTGACGGTATAAGCATGGCGCCCACCCTCCAGGACGGCGACGCACTGCTGGTCGACAAGGTGGGGGTGCACTACAGGCCGCCCGAGCGCGGCGACATCGTCCTCGCCGCGGAGCCCGGCGGCAGCGCCTTCGTCAAGCGGGTGATCGCGGTCCCAGGTGACGCAGTCGAGATCGACGGCGCCGGGCCGGCACCGGTCGTCCTGGTCGAGCCCGGGGGCAAGGGCCCCTGGCAGCGTCTGGAGGAGCCCTACACGGGCACCTCGTGGACGCGCAAAGAATTCTGCTGCGACAGCCGGGGGCTTGCCGTGACCCCAGCGCCCCAGGCCCTGCTCCTGCCGCGGGACCGCTTCGTGCTGCTTGGGGACAATCGTGACGCATCCACGGACTCCCGTCGCTACGGTCTCTTCTCGCGCGACCAGATCGTCGGCAGGGTGCTGTTCCGCTGGTGGCCCCTCGCCCGTGCCGGCGCTCTTTCCGATCGGCCGCGGCTGGTTCCAGCTTGAGGCGCATCATGAGAAGCGCGATGAGCCGGCGCACCGTCCGCACCATGTGCCCAATGAACTGCCATCCCACCTACTGCGGCATGGTGGTCGAGATCGAAGACGACCGCGTGATCGCCATCCGCGGCGATCGTGACAACCCCGACAGCCGCGGCTTCCTCTGCGTCCGCGGCCGCGCAGCCCGGGAGATCGTCGACAACCCCCACCGAATTCTCCGGCCTCGCCTCCGCGACCACCGAGCGGCTAGCGCCTGGCGTGACGCCTCGTGGGACGAGGCCCTGGACCGAGTCGCCGGCGCCATCCATCGGGCTGGTCCGGCCGCGACCGCGGTCTGGGCCGGTCACGGAGTGTTCGTCAATGGGCTTGGCGGCCCCCTCTCGGCGCGGTTCGCCCACCTCGCCGGCACCCAGTGGTGGCGCCCCGCCATCGTCTGCTGGGGCCTGGGCGGCTTCGGCTTCTCGCTCACCGGTGTGACCGAGGTCAACTCGATGGACGACATGGCCGCCAACGCCGAGCTGATACTGCTCTGGGGCGCCAACCTGGCGAGCCAGCCCAACACGGGCCCGCGCCTTAACGCCGCCCGCCGCCGGGGTGCCCGCGTGATCGCGATCGACGTCCGCCGCACCGAAGCCTTCGGGCAGGCCGACGAGGCCTTCATCGTCCGTCCCGGCACCGACGCCGCGCTTGCGCTGGCGATGATGCACGTCATCGTCGCCGAGAACCTCCACGACCGCAAGTTCATAGAGCGTCATACAGTCGGCTTCGAGGAGCTGGCGGAGCACGCGCGCTTGCACACGCCAGAATGGGCCGAGGCCGAGACGGGCATCCCTGCGCCGCGCATCCGGGACCTGGCGCGAACCTTTGCCGGCAGCAGGAGGGCGATGATCCTGGTCGGGGGCAGCTCGATGCTGAAGAGCGGCACCGGCTGGCACGCCTCTCGCGCCATCGCCTGTCTGCCGGCGCTGACCGGCAGCCTCGGCGGCGCCGGCGCCGGCATGGGGCCGCGTCACGCGGCTCCTTCCCACGGTGCGGGCGTGAACAACGTGGTCCCGCCCCGGCCGCCCGAGTTCGCCGCTCATGAGGTCGTCAGCGAGATGAGCACCATCCAGGAGGCCCTCGACGACCAGCGGATCCAGGTGCTCCTGCTTCTCGGCACCA
>Ga0126378_10004108_pt1 | contig 11056 bp, 8 predicted proteins | sample PanSoiMetPlot_23_FD_92587 | JGI IMG/M metagenome (GOLD analysis project Ga0126378, IMG submission 92587) | Tropical forest soil microbial communities from Panama - MetaG Plot_23 | ecosystem: Environmental > Terrestrial > Soil > Tropical forest > Bulk soil | place: Panama | collected 2016-02-17
ACGAGGTCGTACTCCACGCCCGCCATCGGCGGTACCCAGTCGACCTGGGTTACCCTCGCGGCCTGCCGCTCCGCCGCCTCGGCCAGTAGGCGGAGCCCGGAGCTGATGATGTGTGGCTCGTGCCGGAGCAGTTCGCTCATCTGACGCCCTCGATCACGTCGCAGGCGAACCGGGCGGCCGCCGCATTAGAGGCGAAGACGTGTGCCCCAGCTGCCTGCAGTGCCGCTGCCTGCCGGTCTCGGCCCTGCGGGTCGGAGGTCGCGCCGATCAGCGACACCACCACAGCTACTCCCCCGCTCGCCCGCGCCGCCGCGATCGCCGGGCCGAGCTCGGCCGCTGGATCCGGATGGGCGCCATGCCCCAAGACGACGTCGAGGAGGATGGCGCTCACGGCCGGATCGGCAGCCTCTGCCGCCAGCCGCTCCAGCCGGAGCGACTGATCGATCATCGGATGCGCTCGGCCGGCCGTCAGCTCGTCGTCGCCGAAGTCGATCATGGCGTGCCCGGTTGCGGTTGCGCCAGGCACGGTCCCACCAACCACGGGCGCTCCAGGCACGGGAGCGCGAGGCGACAACCGCAGCTCCGGCCGCAGCGGAATGTTCGACCAGATCGGGCCCAGCCGATCGCTGGCGATGACCATGGCCTCATCACACAGCGTGCCGCCGGCGAACAGGCCGCGCAGTGCACCCGCGGCCGGAGTCCCGCGCTCGCCCAGACCAGCGCCGCCAGTCGGTGATTCCAGCGCCAGCGCTGGACCAGGCCAGCGGGGCCAGGCCGGGACTGCCAGGCCCAGCGCGCGCAATGCGGTCTCGGTGGCCGCCGTGAGATCGGGCTCACCAGGCGCGATCAGCGCGAACTGGACCGGCGTCGCAAGCCCGGCCGCGAACTCCCGCAACTCGGTCGCCACCTCCGCGGCCGGCGGCTTGGACACCACGATGATCAGCTCGGTGCCCGGATCGGCATCCAGAGCGGCGAGCGCGGCGCGGGCCGAGCGGCCGCCGACCTCGGCGGACAGGTCGCGGCCACCGACGCCGAGCGCGGCACTGACCCCGGTCCCTGCGTAGTCGAGCAGGCACAGCACCTGCTGCGCGCCGGTTCCCGACGCGGCGACGAGCCCGACCGGCCCGGCGGCCAGCGTGTGCGAGAACCCAAGCCCGACGCCGCCGACGATCGCGGTGCCGCAATCCGGGCCCATCACGATGAGGTCGCGCTGCGCGGCGATCTCCTTCAGCATGATCTCCTGCTCGACCGGCACATTGTCGGAGAAGATCATGACGTCGCAGCCCGCGTCGAGCGCATCCACCGCCTCGGCGAACGCGTACCGGCCAGGCACCGAGATCAGCGCGAGCCCGGGTCCGCTCGCCCGCACCGCGGCCGCAGTCGTCCGCGGCGCCGGTGCCCGCGCGGCCCCGTCGTCAGCGAAGCTGAGCCCGGCGGCCGGGCGGGCAGACAGGGCCGCGCTGACGGCGGCAACGGCGTTCGACAGGGCGGTGTCGTCGCTGGCACGGACCGCGATCAGCAAGTGGTTAGGGCCGGCGTCTGGCGGTTGCGCGAAGCCCATCGCCTGCAGCAGGTCAAGGTTCAGCTCGGTGGCCATGGCGATCAGCGCTGCCTGCACGCCGTCGGCCCGCTGGACGTCGGCGCTCACCCGCATCAGCGTGACCGAGTCCGCGTAGGCGCCGGGCCTGGTCTCGACATGCTCAGTGCTCACGCTGCCCGCCCTGTCCTAATCGGCCTTGTCTTAGCCAGCCCTGTCTTAGCCAGCACCTCCTGCATGTGCAGCGCGCTTTCGGCCGCGGTCACCAGGCCTAGGTCAAGCGCCACGCCCGAGGTATGGCCAACGGACCGCAGCCGGCTGACGGCACGTCCGGCCTGCTCAGGTCCGATCCGCCGGTGGCCGGTCAGGACCGCGGCGACTGCGGCCACCTCGCCGATGCACTCACCGCGCCCGGCGTGCCACAGCAGCGCGGCCGACAGGGCCGTCGTGCCCGCGGGCCCCAGGACCGCGATCGCCTCGCGAAGCGCGGCCGCGTCAAGGCGGAAAGCGGCGGCGCCTGCCAGGAACCCGGCCAGCACGTCATCGCCGCTCGGCGTGAGCCCCGGACCGCTGCCAAGCAGGCGCGCCGTCACCGCACTGCTGGCGTCGCGGTCCCCGGCAGCCGCGGCCAGATCCGCTAGCAGCCGGAGGTCGACGCCTGGATCGGGACCCGCGAGCGAAGCATCGCTGAGCGCCGTGCGCACGGCCGCGAGAGCGCTGGCCGCCACCTCGCCCTGGGCCGCGCGGGCCGGCGCCCATTCGCGGACCGCGCGCACGACCAGCGGGCCGGCCGGGCCGGTCCAGCTAACCGCGCCGTCACCAACCACGAACCCGGCCGGTGCGTCCGGCGACGGCAGTGCTGGCAATGGGGGTCCTAGCAACGTTGGGGCCAGCGAGGTGAGCGGCACCTCTGCACTCGTGGTCGGAAGGACCAGGCCACACGGCAGCCGCACCGCGTCATGGGCGAGCACAGCCAGCGCGCCTGGCGGCCCGGCGATCTTCAGGTAAAGCGCCCCGCGGGTCACGCCAAGACACTCTGCCGGCCGGGCGGGCCCGGCGAGGACGGTCCGCAGGGAACTGCTAGCGGCTGCCAACAACATCACATCTCGCCATCGGTAGCAGAAGATGATTTCGATAACGCCTTCGGCAGCGTACCGTCACGCTATGGACGTTACGGCTGAGTCAGGGGCATCGTGAAACCACGGCCGCTCGGCTATTCGCGACCCGAGTCCGTGGCCGAGGCACTCGCGGCGCTAGCAGCGCCGGGCGTGGAGGCGAAGGTCCTGGCCGGCGGCCAGTCCCTGGTCCCGCTGATGTCCCTGCGCCTGGCTGCGCCCGACGTTGTGGTGGACATCAACCGCCTCACCGAGCTCAGCTATGTCCGGGTGGCCGACGGCCAGGTCCGGGTCGGCGCACTGGCCCGGCACGCCGAGGTACTGGCGAGCCCGGCGGCGGCAGCCGCCCAGCCGCTGCTGCCCAAGGCGCTCCGGTTCGTGGCGCACCCGGCCATCCGCAACCGCGGCACGACCGTTGGCAGCATCGTGCACGCCGACCCGGCCGGCGAGATGCCTGCGGTACTGGCACTGCTCGGCGGCACCGTGTGCGTGGCGAGCGCAGCTGGCACGCGGTCGATCCCGGCCGGCGAGTTCTTCCTCGGACCGCTCGAGTCGGCCATGGAGCCTGACGAACTCGCCACCGAAGTCCAGTTCCCGGTGCTCCCCGGCCCCGCGGCGGGCACCGGGTTCGCCGAGATCAGCCGACGGCGCGGCGACTACGCGGTCTGCGGCGTCGCCGCGATGGCGTGGCTGCGCGCCGACGGCCGGATCGGCGGGGCCAAGGCCGCCTACTTGTCCATGGCGCCGTCACCGGCCGTCATTGACCTCACCGAAGCGGTCGCTGGTGGCATGCCCGACGCTCTGTCCTTCCCGGCAGCCGCTAGTCTCGCTCGCTCGCGCCTGCAGCCCGAGCCGGACATCCACGCCACGGCTCGCTATCGACGCCAGCTAGCGGGCGTGCTCACCGAGCGAGCACTAGTCGATGCACTCGCCGAGGCACGGGAGACGATAGACGCATGAGCGCCGCTGAGGAACTGCGCGGGGAGGTACCGCGCGCGGAGGAACCGCCCCCGGAGGAACTGCACGAGGTACGCGTGGTCGTGAACGGTGCGGCCCGCACGGCGCGGGTGCCCGCCCGCCGCCTGCTCTCCGACTGCATCCGGCACGACCTGCGCCTGACCGGCACGCATGTGGGCTGCGAGCACGGCGTCTGCGGCGCCTGCACCATCCTGCTCGATGGCGCGCCGGTGCGCTCGTGCCTGCTGCTGGCGGTCAGCGCCGATGGCGCTGACATCACCACGGTCGAGGGTCTCGCTGCTCCCGACGGCACCCTGTCGCCTGTACAGCAGGCCTTCTCCGAATGTCACGGCCTCCAGTGTGGCTTCTGCACTCCCGGCTTCCTGACCACGATCACCGCGGGGCTGCGGGCTGTCGCGGACCCCGACGATGAGCAAGCACGAGAGATGATCGGCGGTAACCTCTGCCGGTGCACCGGGTACCAGAACATCCTGGCCTCGGTGCACCGGGCGGCCGAGATCACCCGCGAGCGGGCTGCATCGAGTTCTCCGGCGGCCACTAAGCGTGCGGCAGCACCGGCCGGGCACGCATGAGCTCGCTGTTCGGCGCCCGCGTCCAGCGGGTCGAGGACGACCGGCTGGTCCGCGGCCACGGCGCATACCTTGACGACCTCGGGCCGGACTCACTCGCTGCCGCGTTCGTGCGCAGCCCCCACGCCCACGCTCGCATCACCGACATCGATGTCAGCGGCGCGCTCGACGTGCCAGGGCTGGTCGCGATCTATACCTACGAGGACCTGCCAGCCCGGCTGGCCGAGCCCCTCCCCCTGCTGATTCCGCATCCGGCGCTCACCCACGGCCGGACGCCATACCCGCTGGCTAACGGCGAGGTCAATCACGTCGGCGAGGCCATCGCGATGGTGGTGGCGGCCGACCGGTACCTGGCCGAGGATGCCGCCGACCTGATCGATGTCAGCTATGAGCCGCTGCCCGCCGTGGTGGGCCTGGACGCGGCCCGCGCAGCTGTGCACCTCGTCCACGAGGACGTCCCCGGCAACCGCGCTGCCAACGAGGTTCAGGAGCACGGCGACACGGCGGCCGCGATCGCGGCAGCGCGGCACGTGCTCGAGCTCGACCTGGAAATCGAGCGGTCGGCGTCCACGCCGCTGGAAGGCCGCGGGGTGCTGGCCCGCTGGGACGAGCAGTCCCAGCACCTGGTGATGTGGACGTCCACCCAGACCTCTACCGGGGTGCGGGCCGCCGTGGCGGCGAAGCTGGGCCTGGACCTGACTCAGGTCGACGTCATTACGCCGGACGTCGGCGGCGGCTTCGGGGTCAAGATCGTGCATCCGTGGCCCGAAGAGGTGCTCGTGCCCTGGGCCGCCCGGCTGCTTGGCCGGCCGGTCAAGTTCACCGAGGACAGGCGCGAGCATTTCATCGCCAGCGCGCACGAGCGCGGCCAGCAACATCACGTCAGTGTCGGCTACGACGACGAAGGGCGGATCCTCGGCCTCGACGTCAGGTTCTGGCATGACAATGGTGCCTACGTGCCCTACGGGCTCATCGTGCCGATCGTTACCTCGACCCAGCTGCTTGGCCCGTACAAGCCAGCCGCCTACCGGGTGGAGTTCGACTCGCTGTACACCAACACCGTGCTCGTCACCCCGTACCGGGGCGCGGGCCGACCGCAGGGCTGCTTCGTGATGGAGCGGACCATGGACGCGATCGCGGCGGCACTCGGGCTCGACCGCACGGCGGTACGCGAGCGCAACTTCATCCAGCCCGCCGAGATGCCCTACGACCACGGCCTGATCTTCCAGGACGGGCGCCCGCTCATCTACGATTCCGGCGACTACCCGGCGTTGCTTACCAAGATCAAGGACCTGGTCGGCTGGGACAAGTTCGCCCCGCTGAAGGAAGCGGCGTCAGCCGAAGGCCGGCGCATCGGCATCGGCCTGGCCTGCTACGTCGAGGGCACAGGCGTCGGCCCCTACGAAGGCGGCCATGTCGTGGTGGAGACATCCGGCAAGGTCAAGGTCGCCACTGGCCTGACCAGCCAGGGGCAGGGCCACCAGACCATGCTGGCCCAGCTTGTCGCCGACGAGCTTGGCGTGCCCATCGCCGATGTCGAGGTCGTCACCGGAGACACCCGCCGGTTTGGCTATGCGGTCGGCACGTTCGCGTCCCGGACGGCTGTGATGAGCGGGTCGGCGGTCACGCTGGCGGCGCGGAAGGCAAAGGAGAAGGCGCTGCGGGTGGCGGCCGATGCCATGGAGGTCGCGGCGGCTGACCTGGAGATCACCGGCGGCATGGTGCAGGTCAAGGGCGATCCCGACAGCGGCATCAGCCTCGGAACAGTGGCGGTGCTGTCCAACCCGTTGCGGTACGCCTTCGATGACGCCGCGAAGGCCGCGACCCAGTTCGCCGGCGGCGGTGACATGAGCAAGCCGCCGGTAGCGCCGGATGACGAGCCGGGAATCGAGGGACGCGCCTACTTCTCGCCGGTGCGCTCGACGTTCGCCAGCGGCATTCACGCCGCGATCGTCGAGACCGACCCGGACACAGCGGAAATCACGATCCTGCGCTATTGCGTGGTGCACGACTGCGGCCTGCTGATCAACCCCCAGATCGTGGAGGGGCAGATCCACGGGGGCGTTGCGCAGGGTGTCGGCGGCGCGCTCTACGAGCGGATGGCGTACGACGAGGAAGGTCAGCTTGTCAACGCGTCCTTCATGGACTTCCTCATGCCCTATGTCAGCGAGGTGCCACGCGAGGTCGAGATCGATCACCTGGAAACGCCGTCGCCGCTGAACCCCCTTGGCATCAAGGGCGCCGGCGAGGCCGGGGTCATTCCCGGCGCCGCGGCGCTGGCTGCCGCGATCGAAGATGCTGAGGGCATTCCGGTCCGGTCTATGCCAATATCGCCGTCGGAGTTGTTCGAACTCCGGCGCGCCCACGGCCAGGAGACCCGATGAGACGGCAAGCATCATGAAGATCAGCGGTGTCGTGACCTTGCGCGCGCCTGGTGGCCGGGTATGGACCGGGCTGACTGACCCCGCCGTGCTCCTGGCCACCATCCCAGGTTGCGAGCGGCTCGAGCCGGCCGGCCCGGGCTCCTGCCGCTTCGCCGCCCGGGCCAAGATCGCGTCAATCGAGGGCAGCTATACCGGCGAGGTCTCCGTCTCGCAGCAGCACGAGCCCAGCTCATTCGTGCTGACCGTGAACGGTGCCGGCGCACCCGGCGCAGTCAGCGCGAGCGTGCAGGTCAGGCTGGCCGAGACGGCTGGCGGCAGCACCGAGCTGAGCTATGACGCAGACGCGGTGATCGGCGGCTTGATCGCAGGTGTCGGCCGGCGCGTGCTGTGCAGCGCGGCCAGGCGGATAGCTGACGACTTCGTCAGCTCAGTGGACGACGTCCTGGCCGGGAGTGCAATTGCCGGGAATGCAATTGCCGGCACCGGGATGGTCAGCCCGCCGCCAGCCGAGCGGGCCGCCGAGCCGCCAGCCGAGCCGGAGGCAGCCCTCGTCCCGGCCACGCCGGTGCCGGCCGCCATCGCAGTCCCGGCCGCTGTCTCAGTCGCGGCCGCCGCCCCAAGCATTGCCGTCCCAGTCCCGGCCGCCGTCTCAAGCATTGCCGCCCCAGTGGCGGACATCCAGGTCCCCGCCGCGTTTGCGCGCGGCGTACTTGTCGGCGCCGCGAGTGCGCTGGCCGGGGTTGCGCTGGCGGGGCTGATCGAGCGGAGGGCCCGCTGATGCGCCCGGTAACGGTTGCCGCGGTTCAGGTCGCACCGTCGGCGGCGCCGCTAACCCCAGCCGTCATCGAGACCAACACAGCCCGCGCGCTGGCGCTGGTCGAGGCGTGCGTCGCGGCGACCGGCGCCGAACTTGTGGTCCTCCCTGAGTCGGTGACGACCGGGTTCACTACCGGCACGGATCCGCTGGCGCTCTGGGACCTGGTGTCGGAAATCCCTGGCACGGCGGTGGAGCCCTACCTGCAGGCGGCGAAAGAGCTGGGGATCTACCTGGTGGCGGGCAGCTACGAGCGCGGCTCGCAGCGCGGCGTGGTGCACAACTCCGCAGTCATCGCCAGCCCGGCTGGCGACGTGCTCGCGGTCTACCGCAAGACGCACCCGTTCGCAGCCGAGCGGGCCGACCGCGGCGGCTGGGTGACGCCCGGCGACGACATCTGCGTGGTGGACACGTCGTTCGGGCGGGTCGGCGTGATCATCTGCTTCGACGGGGACTATCCGGAGCTTGCCCGGATCACTGCCATGCGCGGCGCCGAGATCATCTGTCGCCCTTCGGCTCTGTTGCGCTCGGCCGACTTGTGGGAGCTCACCAACCGGGCCCGCGCCTACGACAACCACGTGTTCATGATCGGCGCGAACGCCACCGGCACGGACCCAGCGGGCGCGATCTACTTCGGCAACTCGATGATCGTCACGCCGATCGCTGAGGTGGTCGCCAGAGCCGCGTCGCATGAATGCTGGATCTCCGCTGAGCTGGATCCGGCTACCGCGATGTCATCGCTGACACCAGGCTCATCGGTGCCGCAGCCATTCGATCACCTACGCGACCGCAATCTCGCACTATTGCGGCGGCATGCGGACGCGCTGCTGGGCGAGGCGGCGACCTCGTTCCCGTATGGGTCGACGAATGCGGGCTGACCCGGTGGCGATGCGCACGCCTCGCCTTCGCATTGGCATTGATACGGGCGGTACGTTCACCGACGTGGTCGCCTTCGACGAGGTCACCGGCCTGCTGACGGTGACGAAGACGCCGTCGACGCCAGCGGACCCGGCGCAGGGGTTCATGACCGGACTGGCGAAGATCCTTAAGCTGCTCGCCGCCGACCCGGCCGAGATCGTCTCGGTCAGTCACGGCACCACGATCGCGACCAACCAGCTGCTGGCGGGCGAGGTCGGCGAGCTCGGATTTGTCACCACCGAGGGCTACGAGTTCATGCTGGAGATCGCCCGGCAGTCGGTGCCCGACGGATATGGCAACTCCTACTTCTGGGTCAAGCCAGACCGGATCGTGCCGCCTGAGCGGGTGAAGACGGTGGGCGGCCGCCTGGACCACACCGGCACGCAGCTGCGCCCGTTTGACTCCGAACAGGCGACCGCGGTCGCCCGGTGGTTCCGCGATCGCGGCATCGGCACACTCGGGGTGTGCTTCCTGCACTCCTATGCCAACCCTGAGCACGAGGAGCGGATGGCCAAGGTTCTGGCGCGTGAGCATCCGGACGCGGTGGTTTCGCTGTCGTCGCAGGTACTGCCCGAATACCGGGAGTACGAGCGGTCCATGACCACGCTGATCGATGCCGCGGTCAAGCCGCGCGTGGCGCAGTACCTGTCCGCTATCTCCGAGCGGCTGGCTGGCCTGCGCGCCGACGCCGTGCCGCTGCACGTGATGACATCGAACGGCGGGGTCGCCACGGCCACCGAGGTCATCGGCCGGCCGATCGCCACGGTGCTGAGCGGTCCGGCCGCGGGCGCCGTCGGCGCTGCCATGATCGCCCAGAACGCGGGCATCACCTCGGTCCTGACCTGCGACGGTGGCGGCACCTCCACGGACGTGGCGGTCGTCGTCGGCGGCGAGCCCGCGCTGACGACTGAGGGCAGCGTCGGTGCTTACCCGTCGAAGATCCCGATGGTGGACATCGTCACCGTCGGCGCCGGCGGCGGATCGGTGGCCTGGGTGTCCCCGGAGGGCTCGCTCAAGGTCGGTCCGCGGTCGGCGGGCGCTGATCCGGGACCCCTGTGCTACGGCAAGGGCGGCCGCGACGTCACGGTCACCGACGCTCACCTGGTCCTCGGCCGGATCCCGCCGCATCTGCTCGGCGGCGAGATCCCGCTGGATACCGACGCCGCGCGATCCGGGCTGGCCGACCTCGCGGCGAAGCTCGGCATGCCGGACCATGAATGCGCGGCCGGGATCCTGGAAGTCTCGGCCTGGAACCAGGCCAACGCGGTGCGCCAGATCACCGTCAAGCGCGGCCTCGACGTGCGCGACTTCACCCTGGTCACATTCGGCGGATCCGGGTCGCTGCTGATCTGCCCGCTCATCGAGATCCTCGGCGTGCGCGGTGTGCTGGTGCCGTGCAATCCCGGCAACGTGTCCGCATTCGGGCTGCTGACGGTCGATGTCCGCACCGACTACGTCCGCACCTGCGTGGCGCGGCAGTCAGAGCTGAACTACGCGGCGATGGAGGCGCACTACGCAGGGCTCGCGGCGCAGGCGCACGACGCGCTCACCGCCCAGGGCTTCCCGGCCGGCCAGCGGCGGCTGCTCCGGAGCGCCGACCTGCGGTACTTCGGGCAGGCGTTCGAGGTACGCGTGCCGATCGCCGACGGGCCGGTTGGTCCTGCCCTGGCCGAGGCGGCCGCCGCGGACTTTCACGAGGCGCACCAGGCGCTGTACGGGTACGACTTTCGCGCCGATCCTCGTCAGCAGGTGGAGTGGGTGAACCTGCGGGTCACCGGCATCGGCCCGATCCAGCGGCCGCGACTCGCCACGCTGGCGGCCGGCGACGGTAACGCAGGACGGGCAGTAACCGGCCATCGGCCTGTCGTATTCGGGCGGGCAGCCGGGCCGGTCGATGCGTCGATCTACTGGCGGCCCGCGCTGGCGGCCGGAGACGAGGTGAGCGGCCCCGCCATCATCGAGGAGTACGGGGCGACGATCCCGGTGCATCCGGGGTTCGCGGTGCGCGTGGACGGGTTCGGCAACTTGCTGGTGGGGCGAGCATGACGACGCCGACGATGCCGACGCTCATCACCGGTCCACGCGGGCCGGTGGACCCGGTGCTGCTGGAGATCGTCGCCGGCAGCCTCGCCGCCATCGAGAAGGAAGTCGAGACCGCGATCGGCAGGACGTCGCGGTCCCCGATGATCAGGGACGCGCACGACTTCCGGGCCGGGATCCACGACCGCCTGCTGCGCAAGCTCACCGGGCGCTCCTACAGCGCCCTTGTCCACCCCATCGCGCGTGACTTCCCGCTGGCGACCATGCGGCCGGGTGACGTGTTCTTCCACAACGACGTGTACTTGTCCGAGGGCGGCATCGGGCACCTGCCGGACCTGTGCGTCACCGTGCCGGTCTTCGCGGCCGAGTCAGGCCCGGGCGACCCGGCTGCCGGCGGCGAACCGGAGGTGGTCGGGTTCGTGCAGGCCTTCGGCCACCACGATGACATCGGCGGCGCGGTTCCCGGATCGATGCCGAGTCACGCCACCAGCGTCTTCTCCGAAGGCCTGATGGTGCCGCCGATCCGGCTCTGGGACGCCGGCGTGCCCAACCGGGCCGCGCTGACCATCATGACCCGCAATTCACGGATGCCCGACTACCTCGCCGCCGACCTCGACGCCGAATGCTCCGCCTGCCTCCAAGGCGCCCGCCGGCTCGCGGAGCTGTTCCAGCGCTACGGCCGGGCTGAGGTCGAGGCCTGC